>JADHED010002219.1_pt1 | contig 14010 bp, 15 predicted proteins | sample 8952041 | NCBI WGS metagenome assembly JADHED01 (sample SAMN16124423, study PRJNA663239) | bioreactor sludge metagenome | isolation source: sludge (control) | place: India:Bengaluru | collected 2018-09-08
CCCGTGCCTATTATCCTAACAATCAGAAGATTATAGCGTTTTTAAGGACCGACTATTTATTGGAATGGCGATGGAACAAGCTGGGCAAATACCACAAGTTGGTCCACCGCCAGTGGTGCCACGACGCCGAACCCCTCGGCTGTTCCCAATTCCTCGGACACGGCCATTTTCAATATTACCACAGTGACTGCCAACCAGACTGTCAATCTGGGGGCCAACCGGTTTGCCTTGGGATTGACTTTCAACAGCAGCGGAACCACAACCCTTCAGGGAGGAGGAGCCAACAGAAATCTCAGCATCGGGAGCGGGGGAATCACGATCAACTCCGGCGCAGGAGCGGTTTCGACCAATGCAACGAATACCGAGCGGGTCAATTTTTTGCTGACGGCAAACCAAACTTGGACGAACGTTTCCAGCAACACTTTCACGAGAGGCGACGGAACGGTGAATCTTAATGCCAACACATTGACAGTCACCGGTTCAGGGAGTGCCACCAGCGGACGCATTACAATTCAGGCGAATATTTCCGGAACAGGCTCCATTGTGAAGGATGGAACCAATGATTTGAGACTCTCCGGGGCCAACACCTTTTCAGGAGGCTTGACCTTGAATTCCGGCACTATCGGGGTCTTCAGCAGTGCCACGGCCTTGGGAGCGGGAACATTTACCATCAACGGAGGAACGCTCCAACAGGCAAACTCAACAGCGGTTGCCTACACCACAAACATTCAGGTTGGCGGGGCCTTTTCCCTGACGGGAACTTCTGATGCGGGAACGCTCGCGGGAACGATGAATCTTGGGGGAACCTCCCGATCCATCACGGTCTCTTCCAACTGGACCGTTTCGGGAGCAATCAGCAACGGTTCTCTCGTCAAGGCGGGAGGGGGAAGATTGACTCTCTCGGGAACCAACTCCTATACGGGAAATACCACGGTGAGCGCAGGATCGATGGTTTTGTCCAGCACTTCGGAAACAAGTTTTGTCATTGCTGGCAATGGAGTGAACAATCAAATCAACGGCACCGCTGTCATTTCATTGGATGGGAGCATTGTGTTTGATTTGAGCGGAGCGGATGCAACGATTGGAAATTCCTGGCTGATTGTGGATGTGACCTCTCTGAGTGAAACATTTGGAAGTACTTTTTCTGTGACAGGATTCACGGACAATCTGGACAACACTTGGTCGCAGACGATTGATGCCGGGAAGAAGTATGTCTTTAACGAAGGCACGGGCATTCTTTCCGTGGCAACAATCCCCGAGCCGTCAACTTGGGCACTCTTGGCTGCAGGATTGACTTTCACGATGGTTCTGCGCCGTCGGCGTGGAATGGCATGACCACACAGGGGTGTGGAAAGACACTTGAAAAACAAAAAGCCCGGAGGAAATCCTCCCGGGCTTTTTTCTTTCCTTGATGTCCCCCTCCTTTATCCGGCGGCGTCGCTGCGTGAGGAATCTTTGGATCCGTTTTCATGCGTTTGCCCTGCTCCGGAACCGCTTCCCTATCGACAGAGTCCATGGAACGGGTCTAGATTTCTCCCCATCATGCACATCCCTACTGGAATGATGGAAGGAGCGATTTGCCCTGTCAGTGCCACGGTTGCAGCTGCCGGAATCGGAGCTGCCGCCTGGGTCGCCGCCAGAAGCCAACACAAGCCGGATGCCCTCCGCTTTGCCTCGGTCAGTGCGCTGGTCTTTGCGGGACAGATGCTGAATTTTCCGATCCAGAATGGCACATCCGGCCATTTGCTGGGAGGCGTCCTTGCCTCGGCCCTGCTGGGAATCCCCTTCGGTGTTTTGTCCCTCGCGCTGGTGCTGGCCGTTCAGTGCCTGTTTTTTTCCGATGGAGGTCTGGCTGTTCTTGGAGCGAATATGGTGAACATGTCGCTTCTGGGAGCCGGTATTGGTGGGCTCTTGGCAGGCCGGGTACAAAAGGCCAGCCCCTCTTCGCTGGCACGCCTGGGAGCTGCCGCCTGGTTTTCCGTGCTCCTGGCGGCCTTGGCGTGTTCGGTGGAACTGGCCCTCGCGGGTACCGCTCCCTTTTCGCTCTCCGCTCCGGCCCTGTTGGGAACCCATGCCGTTATCGGCCTTGGCGAATCCCTCATCACCGTCCTCGCTTTTGCACTGCTGCCCTCTCCCACCTCCAGCCCCCGCGCAAATGCACTGGTGCCGTTTCTCGCCGCTCTATTGATCGCCCTTGTCCTCAGTCCGTTTGCAAGCGGCTTTCCGGACGGTCTGGAATGGGTGGCCGACCGACTCGGCTTCCTGCATGAATCGGCTCCTGCCTTCGTCACTCCCTTTGCGAATTACTCCCTTCCTGTTTCCCTTTCAGGGGGTCTCTCAACCGGTTTGGCCGGACTTGCAGGTGTTCTTGTTGTTTTTGTTCTTGGCTGTGCCGTCTCCATGTCGTGGAATCCGGCCCGCCGTATTTCCTGATTTTTTCCAACGAACACAACTATCTCAGCCATGACGCCCGGACCCATTTCCCAATTCATCGACCACCATTACCGCCACTTCAACGCCGCCACTGTGAAGGATGCGGCAAATGCCTATTCCAAGCATCTCGATGATGGCGGCATCATGCTCGTGACTCTCGCCGGCGCCATGAGCACGGCGGAACTCGGCCTTTCACTGGCGGAAATGATTCGGAACGACAAAGTCCATGCCATCGTCTGCACCGGCGCGAATCTGGAAGAAGATGTCTTCAACCTCGTGGCCCACGACTTCTACGAGCGGATCCCGAATTACCGCGACCTCACTCCCGCCGACGAACAGGCTCTCCTCGACCGGCACATGAACCGGGTGACGGATACCTGCATTCCCGAGATGGAAGCCATGCGCCGGATTGAGAACATCATCCTGAAAGAATGGATGGATGCGGATGCCCGTGGGGAACGCCTCTTCCCACACGAATTTTTCTGGCGCATTCTCGACTCCAAGGAGCTTCAGGCCAGCTTCCAGATCGATCCGAAAAACAGTTGGCTCCTCGCCGCAAAGGAGAAGAACCTCCCGATGATCGTTCCCGGCTGGGAAGATTCCACCCTGGGAAACATGTACGCCGCCCACTGCATCGAAGGCGACGTCAAGAATGTCCATACCGTGCGCTCCGGGATCGAATACATGATTTCACTGGCAAACTGGTATGCCCCGACCAGCCATAAATCCTCGATTGGTTTTTTCCAAATCGGCGGAGGCATTGCCGGAGACTTCCCGATTTGCGTCGTTCCGATGTTGCATCAGGATCTTCGCCAGGAAGACGTGCCGCTCTGGGGATATTTCTGCCAGATCAGCGATTCGACCACGAGCTACGGCAGCTACTCGGGGGCGGTGCCCAACGAAAAAATCACCTGGGGCAAGCTCGGCGAGCACACTCCGAAATTCGTAATTGAGTCCGACGCCACGATTGTGGCCCCGCTCATCTTCGCGAAGGTGCTCGGCTGGTAAGGCCTCCTTTCCCATGCATATCTCCGACATCTTGAAAGAGGGCGTCCCCACGTTCTCTTTCGAGTTTTTTCCCCCGAAAACCCCGCAGGCGCTGGAACAGCTCTTCGAGGCGATCCGCCAGTTGGAACCCCTTGATCCCGCGTTTGTCAGCGTCACCTACGGGGCGGGTGGTTCCACCCGGGAACTCACGCACGATCTGGTTGTCAGGCTCAAAACCACCACAACTCTTGACCCCATTCCCCACCTCACCTGTGTCGGGCACACCGGGGAAGAGGTGGCGAAGATCCTCCGCCGCTATGCCGAGGCCGGCGTCAGCAACATTCTGGCCCTGCGCGGCGATCCCCCGCGGGACCGGCAGGATTACGATCACTCCCAAGATGTGTTTCCCCAGGCGGCAGATCTGGTCTCCTTCATCAAGAAATTCCAGGGGCACGGCGATCCCAGAGGGTTCGGCATCGGGGTCGCGGGATTTCCCGAAGGCCATCCGGCAACACCCAATCGCCTGCTGGAGATGGACCACCTCAAGGCCAAGATTGACGCCGGAGCGGACTACATTTGCACACAGCTCTTTTTCGACAACCACGACTTTTACGACTTCCGGGAGCGCTGTGCACTGGCGGGAATCCATGTCCCGATCCTGGCAGGCATCATGCCGGTCACCAGCCTCGCATCGATGAAGCGCATGGCGGAACTTGCCGGAGGAGCCCGTTTCCCGGCACGTCTGCTCAAAGCCCTTCAACGCGCCAATGGCTCACCGGAAGCCGTTCGCCAAATCGGTCTCCACTACGCGACCGAACAATGCGCGGACCTTCTCGATCAGGGAGTCGCCGGCATCCATTTCTACACGCTCAACCAATCCACGGCCACACGCGAAATTTGCCAGCGCCTCGGCCTGCCAGGAAAAGAAGCCTGAGCGCCGCCGCCATGAGCGATGAAAAAGCCCTTCTGCGTTCGCGCATGAGGACGTTGTCGCGCACAAGGAACGGTTCCCGCGAACTCTCCGAAAACCTGCCCCGGTTTCTTGCAGAATGGCCGCTCTGGAAGCGGGCCTCCTCGGTCTGCGCTTTTGCTCCCCTGCCCGGAGAACCTCATATTCCCGATCTCTGGTCCGCCGGAAAAAAAATCGCCCTCCCCGTGGTCCAGGGAGATCAACTTTCCACCAGATGGGTCTCCGATCCCTCCGAACTCCAGCCCGGAGCCTTTGGAATTTTGGAGCCTCCACCGGATGCACCACCGTCCGCTCCCCGCTTCGACATCATTCTGGTTCCCGGACTCGCCTTCGATCTCCGTGGGGGAAGACTGGGACGCGGAAAAGGTTTCTACGACCGTTTCCTGTCAACTGCGGAGGGACTTCGTGTGGGCCTCTGCTTTGATGACCAGATCGTGCCCCGGATCCCCTGCGAACCCCATGATCTCCGGATGAACGTCCTGCTTACTCCTTCCGGCATTTTTCTTTGCGAGCCCTGAAATACCCGTCCAGATCGGCCTGTTTCAAGATCTCCACCGGAGCATCCTCCAGCTCGCAAACCGCAATCAAATGCCGCAGCAGCACCAGCGAAGCCAGGGCATCGCAACGCGCATCATGCCAGCGAAATCCCTCACCGCGAATTTCCGGCTCATCCTGCAATCCCAATGCCCCGATCACATCCCCCAGGGCATGGGAAGCCAGTCCGGGATAGACAGCCCGGGCAAGAACCAGTGTATCCACCCAGGGTCCGAAAGAGTGAAAAGGAAAAACCCGCAGAAAGCGTTTCTCCGTGGCCGCTCCGTGCGCAACCACCCAGCAATCCGAGAGAGCCACCCGGATCTGCGGCCACAAATCCACAAGCCGCGGGGCATCTGCCACACGCTCATCCGTGATTCCATGCACCTTCCGCGCCGCCCATGTCACCGGAATCCCGGGCTTCACATAAGAATCCAGCGTCTGCCGGATCCCTCCCCCCTCCAGATGGACAATCGCCACCTGGACGGGTTCGTCGGTGCGGCCGGGAGCGGAACCGGCACTCTCAAAATCAATGGCTGCAAAACGTGTCTCCGCGATCCTCAAGAGCGCAGAAGCTTTTCCGTGGACTCCCAATCCAGACAGGCATCCGTGATCGAGACTCCGTATTTGAGCTGGGAAAGCGAAGGGGCCACCGGCTGGCTCCCGGCATGGATGTGGCTCTCGATCATCGCTCCGATGATCTCGCGGCGTCCTCCCTCGCGCTGAGTCAGGATGCTCTTCCACACTTCTGGCTGACGGAAGGGATCCTTGCCGGAGTTCGCGTGGCTGCAATCCACCATCAGCGTGGGATGGAGCCCCGCCTTTTTGAGAGCCTCGCACGCGGACGCCACCTGATGCGGATGGTAGTTCGCTCCATCGCGACCGCCACGCAGCACGATGTGGCTGTCGGGATTTCCGGATGTCTTCACAATACTCGTGGCCCCGTCCTGGTCGATGCCCAGAAAACTGTGCGGAGCCTGTGAGGACTTCATGGCATCCAGCGCCGTCTGGATGCTGCCATCGGTCCCATTCTTGAATCCAACCGGCATGGACAATCCGCTCGCCATCTCGCGGTGTGTCTGGGACTCCGTGGTGCGTGCCCCGATGGCAGACCAGCTGATCAGATCCGCCGTGTATTGTGGAATGATCGGATCCAAAAACTCCGTGCCTGTGGGCAGGCCGAGTTCCAGAATGTCGAGCAGCAACTTCCTGGCAAGCGCGATGCCGTGGGCCATGTCGCAGGAATCGTCCAAAAGCGGATCATTGATCAGTCCCTTCCAGCCAACCGTGGTGCGGGGTTTCTCAAAATACACACGCATCACGACAAAATACCGGTCGCTCACTTCACGGCTCAGGACGGCCAACCGCCGGGCGTAATCCAGGGCCGATTCCGGATCATGGATCGAACAGGGACCGACAATCACCAACAGCCGGTCATCCGATCCGTCCAAAATCGCACGGGCCGTGGCCCGCGCCTCGCTCACCAAGCGCAGATGATGATTTTCCGCCGGAAGTTGCTCCTTGATCTGGGCGGGGGTGATCAAACGGGAAACCCCCACTACACGCAGGTTGTCCACCGGAATCCCGGCAGCCTGCTGGTCTTTTTCTAAAATGGTCATTGGTATGAAAGACAGATTATCCCGCAAATTCCTCCCTCGTGCAACTTCTCGTTGCCAGCCGGGGCGAAGAGCCTCCCTCAGGCTTTCTTCACAAAACAGGCCTTGAGACCGATGGAAACCCCGTCGATCTTGCAGGAAATTTCATGGTCTCCCTCCACCAGGCGGATGGGTTTGGACTTCGTTCCCCCTTTGAGAACCTGCGAGGATCCCTTCAGCGGCAGGTCTTTGATCAGGACCACGCAATCCCCGTCCGCCAACACATTGCCGTGGGCATCTTTGACCACACGCGCTTTTTCCGGCTCCGGTTCCCGGTCCCACTCGTGACCGCAGGTCATGCACTCCCATTTTTCGGGGTGCTCCAAAACATCGGTCATTTCACACATCGGACAGGCAGGCTTGCTCATAAGGGTCGGCACGATAAACAGACCCCGTTCCGGGGGTCAACGCTTCAACTGCAACCACACCGTCTGAGCCCCCTCACCGGGAGGAAAATCCGGCAACGGCGGTTCATGGAAAAAAGTTCCTCCCAGGCGGGCCATTTTCAACACAAAGCGCGCGGTCCGCTCGAGGGCATTCCGGTCGAGCTTCGTGCAGTTGGTGGAAAGGAGAAGGGAAGCCCCGGGCGCGGCCACATCGAGCGCGGCCCGCAGCAGATCCTCGATTTGTTCCTCCACCTGCCACCGGCGTCCCCGATTTCCCAGGGAAAATGTCGGGGGATCGAGAATCAACAGATCAAATTTCTCCCCCCGCCGCTCCAATCGCGGCAGCACATCGAGCACGTCATCGGCCAAAAACCGCTGTCCCTCGACAGACAGTCCGTTGAGCGCAAAATTCTCCCGCCCCCGGTCGAGCGATTTTTTGGAGAGATCAATGCTCAGCGTCCGCGCTCCACCAAGCGCCGCCACAACAGAAAATGAACAGGTGTAGGCGAATGTGTTGAGCACCTGCCGACACTCCAGCTTCCGCACAAAAGCACGGTTCGCACGCTGGTCGATGAAAAGCCCCGCCGAATACCCCGCGCCAAAATCCACGCCGAACCGCACTCCGCGCTCCGCCACCACGGCGTCGAGCGGAGCCTCCGGATCTCCTGTCAGCAGGACCGGCGCCACCCGCTCGGCATTCTTCCGGGGCAGAAACCGTGCAAACACCCGTCCGCTTTGAAAGCCCGTGCGTGCCTCCCACTCCCGCAACCCCGCAAACGCGCCATCCCGCGCCGCGTCGGTCTTGAAGGAAATCAGCACATCCTTCCCAAGACGTTCCACCCAGGCATCGGAAGAAGTGAACAGACGGTGGGCCGACGTTCCCTCCGCCTCAAATGCCGCCAACAGTTCTGAAGAAATCCAGCGATTCATGAAATTCTGCCGCTGTTTTTCCCAAAAACGGCCATCGCGACATGCTCATTTCCCCCGGATGACGTGTCAATCCAATCCGCCTTCCGGAAAATCTCCTCTCGCCCCCCACCCCTCCGCCTGCCATGCTCACCAAACACAATGGCAAAACCAAATTATCAGTTCGAAAAACGCCGTCGGGAAATGGACAAGAAGGCGAAGAAAGAAGCGAAACTCCGCCAGAAAGCCGAAGCCGCCCGATCACCGGCCCCGGAGACTCCGGAAGAAACTCCCCCTCAGTCCGTCTGATCCCCTCTCACGGGAGGAATTTCCTCTTTCCCCGGCATCCCCGCTCCGGGCTCGTCGAGCAACCGACCGCCTGCCACGCGGTGTGGTCGGTCGGGTGCAAATGTCCACTGAAAAACCCCGTCGAGATCCTCGCGACAGATCCGCCGGAAGAGTTCCGGTTCATCGCGCTTTTGAAGCCCCCGCACGGCCAGTCCCCCGGTCCCTCAGCAGAGCAGCTCGCAATGTCCCTTCAATACGCGCGGACGTCCGATCAGCCGCTCGGCATCTTTCGGAAAACGGGAAGAAACATTCTTGGATGAAGCCAGAAAGCAGAAAGGCAGCGCCCGCAGGTCGATTCCCAATTCGCGGGAAAACTCGCCCCAGAACGCGGACTGGAAGATCTCCGGCGGCGGACTGGCAAAAAAATGGCACCAGTCTTTTTCCTGTCCATCCATCGGACACGCCGCATGGTGAGTGCAGGGAGCGGCGAAAGAATGCCCCTCCCCGCGCAGAATTTCCCGCACACTGGAGAGTCGCAGACTGATCTCACGGGAACCGGGCTCCACCCAGATAACCTCTGCCGCCCCCGCCGCAAACCGGGCGAGCGAAACCAGTTCCTCCCCGGTCAATTCTCCCGCAACGTGGCTCACGAGCAAAAGCGCCTCTTCCGGCACGGGCTCGTGCGGAGAAAATGTCGAGGCTTCCAACCCGCGTTCCCGCAGCTTCGCGATGGCGAACTTCACCGCCATCGGGCTCTGATCGTGAACCTGCGCCTCGCGAATGCCCGCCCACCCGGCCACGGCCCGGGCGGCGATTCCCGTGCCGCATCCCCAGTCCAGAAGCCGTTTGGCGGACGGACGCCAGCCCGCCCGCTCCAACGTCTCCACAACCCCGTCCCATTTCCAACCGATGCGTTGCGCAAATGTGGCGTCGTACAGTTCCAGATCGCCCGGCGTCCAGTATTCCCTGGACGCATCGGCCAAAAAGCGGTCGCGCAATGCCCGAAGACGACGCCAGTCGGTGGCGGAGAAAGATGCGTTCATGGGTGAGAGGCTATGCCGGAGCACCCGAAGAAAACACTCTCTTTCGCCGCCACAGCGACAAATCGAAACTCAATCCCGGGAGATCAGCCCCGAAACAACACGGTCCAGCGAGGCCTTTCCGGAACCGCAAACCATCACAATCAACGCAAGACCGATGGCAAGCAGGTGGTATTCGAAGCCTTCTCCCGCCTGGCTCCCATACCAGTTCATGAAAAAGCCATTGGCCGCGTGCCCCATCACGATGGCGACTCCCATCACACAGGCGATACCAAAAGCCGCAACCCTCCCGAACAGCCCCACAACGAGCCCGAGAGCGCCCGCAAATTCCGCCAGGATCGCCAGAAAAGCAAAGAAGGCCGGAATGTGCATCGTGCCGGTGAAGAAGCCCATGGTTCCGGCGAACCCGTGTCCGCCGAACCAGCCGAGCATCTTCTGCGCGCCGTGTGGAAACATCACAAGACCGAGCGTGAGACGCGCGATGAGAGAACCGGCATTGTCATTGGTTTTGATGAGGAGTTGGAGTGCTTTCATGTGTATTTGCTGTTTTTGTTGGTGAGTGTTTGAAGAAGGGATCAGGCCAAGTCGAAAAGAAGAACCTGGGCACGACCGGTTGAAGCCATTTGCAGGGTCTCTTTGCCCTCAACGGCCGCCGCGTCACCCGCCTGAAGCGCGTGCCCATTCAATACGACTTCGCCCTCGGCGACATGAATCCAGGCATGGCGTCCCGCAGCCAGGACATGCGACAGCGGGTCCCCGGCACCCAGTTTTGCCAGCCAGAGATCCGCATCCTGATGGATCTCCAGCGACCCCTCGCGTCCGGATTTGCTCGTGATCAAGTGCAGTCCGTCCGGAGCATCCGCAAGGGATTTTTCCACATAACGGGGAGTCACCCCCCGGGTATCCGGTTTGATCCAGATTTGCAGGAGATGCACCGCCTCGTCGTCCGAGGGATTGAACTCGCTGTGCATCACCCCGCTTCCGGCCGCCATGTATTGGACATCTCCCGCGTGCAGGATGCGGCCGTTTCCCATCGAATCCTTGTGCTCCAAAGCACCATCCAAAATGTATGTCACGATTTCCATATCCCGGTGGGGGTGCATTCCAAACCCCCGGGAAGGCATCACGAGATCGTCGTTGATCACCCGCAGGCTGCGATAGCCCATCCATTCCGGATCGTGGTAGTCCGCAAAACTGAAAGTGTGCCAGGTGTCCAGCCAGCCGTGGGCGGCGTGGCCCCGCTCGTGGGATTTCCGAATTTTCATCAGGCCCGACTCTCGCACAGAAGAACGCATTCCGGGAAAGACCATGTTTCTTGCCTTGGCATAACCAAAAGGCATACTCCCGGCATGGAACTCCGCCACCTCCGATACTTCGTGGCTGTCGCCGAAACCGAGAATGTCACCCGGGCGGCCATGAAGCTGCATGTCTCCCAGCCCGCCCTGAGCCGACAGGTCCGCGATCTGGAGGAAGAAATCGGTTTTCGCCTGCTGGAGCGAACAGCAAAATCCGTGAAGCTGACCGAGGCCGGACGGGTGTTTCTCGCCGAAGCCCGCGTGGTGTTGCAACGAACAGAGGAGGCGGTGAAAACCGCCCGGGCCGTGGCCACGGGCAATCGGGGCCATCTCCACATCGGCTATGCTCCCTCGCCCACCGCGCGGCTTCTCCCTCCCACATTGAGAGCCTTCCAGGCCGCCTCGTCCGGGCTGCGGATCAAATTGCACGACATGTCCACAGAGGAAATGCTGGCCGGTCTGCGCGAAGGAAAATTGCAGATGGCCTTTTTCGTCCGTCCCACGCCCGCGATGTTGCGGGGGCTCCACTTCGAGGAACTCCTGCGTGACCCGGTGTGCCTGGCCGTGCCTCCCGGGCACCCCTTCACCCGCCGCCGCACCGTTCCCCTCTCTCTGGCCGTCAAGGAACCCTTTGTGGCGCTGGACCGTGGGGAATACCCCGAATATCACAAATTTCTCGCCGGAGTCTTCGCGCGAACAAAGTCCCAGCCCCGCATCGCGGAGGAACACGAAAGCATCGCCAGCATTGTCTCTTCGGTGGAAGCCGGCTGCGGACTCGCTCTCGCGCCGCAAACCCTTGCCTGTTCGTTCGGCTCCCGTGTCCATTTGCTCCCCCTCTCTCCCCAACCGGAACCGCTGGTCATCGGTGCGGTTTGGCTGAAACCAACCCTCTCCCCCGCCGCGGTCACCCTGCTCGATCACGCCAGGAAAGCCGCCGCGGAAATCTCCCGCGCATAGAATTGTTCAACCCAGATTGACCGGGCGTCCGGGCTCGGGAATGATCACTTCCGTTCCACGCAGTTCCTTGAAAAGTGCCAGTTGGAACCAATCGATGGCCGGCTTGTCCCCGTGAACAAGGACGACCTTGGAGGGCTTGAGCAACAAGGCATAGTTCCTCAGGGTCTCCCGACTGGCATGGGCGCTGAACTGGAATTCCTCGATGTGACAGCGAAGCGTGAGCGGGGAAGTTTCCTGGTCGAGGCGGACCTGTTGCCCCGTCTCCGCCCGGCGAATACGACCCGCCGGAGAATCCGGGTCCGAGTAACCCACAAAAAACAGGCTCTGGTTTTCATCGCCCAACACCTTCCGGCAAAAAATGTTCGAGAGCGTGTGCTCGGTCATCATTCCGCTGGAAAGCGCAAAAATACATTTCTTGCGGGGGGAGATGGTGTTGCTTTCATGGCCGGAACGAACATCCGGCGCCATTTCCGGCAGCAAACGACGCTCCGGGTGGCTCCGGATCGAGGAAGCCGCAAAGGCGTCGTAGATCCCCGTGATCTTCGTGCTCAGCCCACCGATATAGATCGGCACATGCGCCAACAGCCCCCGAATGCGCATTTTCCAGAGCATCGCCAGCAGCTCCTGGGTTTTTCCGAGTGCGAACACCGGAATCGTCACACTCCCGCCTCTTTCAAAAGCCCGGCGAATCCCCCGGGCCAGGCGATCCTCCTCGTCGGCCCGCGAAAAACCGGGAGGAACCGGCGAATCTCCCCTCGTGGTCTCCATGATCAGCACGTCCACCCCGCTCTCGGGAAAAGAAGCCCCCCGCATGATCGTCTGATTCTCGAAATTCACATCTCCGGTGTAAAAAATCGTCCGCCCCTTGTAGCGGATCAGCAACCCCGCGGACCCCAGGATGTGCCCGGCATCGTGAAATTCAAACGTGATTTCCGAGTCGTCCTGCGAAGGTTCCCCCAGGAGGTTGTAGCGTTTTCCCACCGGCCGGGGTGCCCAGGCCTGGGCACAAAAATCCACGCCGCGATGGGTGAAAAGCGGATATTCCGTGATCCCGTCGTCTTCCCTTTGACGGACCATGACATTCACCGAATTGTGCAACATCACATCCGCAATGCGGGCAGTGGGTTCCGTCATGAACACCCTCGCCTGGGGCTCCCGACGGGTCAGAACCGGCAGACCCCCCACATGATCCTGGTGCGCGTGGGTGACAAAAATCGCATCCACCTTCCCCGCCGGCACAAGGGAAAAATCCGGCGTTGCCGCCAACCCTTCCAGCTTCGGATGCAGGCCGGCATCAAGAATCAGATTTTTCCCTCCGATTTTCAGCCAATAGGAATTGGATCCGATCTCCGTGCGACGCGTCAAATTCACCAGTTCCATGCCCCACCAACCTGTCGGAGCCCGTGACTTTGCTCAATGAAAATCCCTCCGACAGGCAAAGAAACCACGCCATCCACAAAGAGATGTGATTCCCGCTGACAACCTGCTGGATTTTCCCGCCGGTCCCCGTAGTATCGCCCGGCATGAAGTACATTTTTGTGACCGGTGGTGTCGTCAGTTCATTGGGTAAAGGCCTCGCGGCGGCCTCCCTCGGAACGCTTCTCGAAAAACGGGGACTCAAGGTGGTCCTGCAAAAATTGGACCCCTACCTCAACGTTGACCCCGGCACAATGAACCCCTTCCAGCACGGGGAAGTCTACGTGCTTGCGGATGGCGCGGAGACCGATCTCGATCTCGGCCACTACGAACGCTTCACCAACTGTGTCCTCACCCGGGCCAACAACCTCACCAGCGGCCAGGTCTATGAAACCGTTCTCGCCAAGGAACGTCGCGGAGATTACCTCGGAAAGACCGTTCAGGTGATTCCCCACATCACCGACGAGATCAAGGGCCGCATCCGGGAACTCGGGGAAACCTCCGGCGGGGACATCGTCATCACGGAAATCGGCGGCACCACGGGCGACATCGAGGGCCTGCCCTTCCTCGAAGCCATCCGGCAATTCATCCTCGAAGTGGGATCGGAAAATGCCATCATCATGCATGTCACCCTCGTTCCCTACATCAAGGCCGCGGGGGAACTGAAAACCAAGCCCACCCAGCAAAGCGTCGCCAAGCTCCGTGAAATCGGCCTGCAGCCCCAGGTCCTCATCTGCCGCACGGAAATGCCGCTCGACAAGGACGTGCGGCAAAAACTCTCGCTCTATTGCAATGTCCCGCTCGAAGCGGTCGTCGAAGCCGGCGACGTGGAACACACCATCTACGAATCCCCGCTCAACCTTCAGGCCGAGGGACTCGACACCACAGTCTGCCGGATCCTCCGCCTGGAAACCCCGCAGCCGGACATGACCGATTGGAAAAAATTCGTCCAACGCGTCATCGCTCCCAAAAAACGCGTCAAGATCGCCATCGTCGGCAAATACATCGAACTCCAGGACGCCTACAAGAGCATCTACGAATCTCTCACCCACGCCGGAGCCTCTCACGACTGCGGCATCGACCTCGTCCTCGTGGATGCGGAAGACATTGAAAAAGAAGGGGCGGACAAATACCTGCGCGGTG
>JADHED010002220.1_pt1 | contig 14008 bp, 7 predicted proteins | sample 8952041 | NCBI WGS metagenome assembly JADHED01 (sample SAMN16124423, study PRJNA663239) | bioreactor sludge metagenome | isolation source: sludge (control) | place: India:Bengaluru | collected 2018-09-08
GACGAGCCGGTCGTCCGCTTTCGCGAGAAGCGGACGTTGCCCGGCACGCGGACCCTGTCCTCGGCGCTGTCGGAGGTGGCCCGGTCGGTGGTCACCACCAGGCCGTCGCTGGCCGTGAGCTTCACGTCGCCTTCGACGGTCATCACCGTCTGGTCCTCGCGACCCTCACCCTGCCGGGCCGCGAGCGTGAAGTCGCGGCCGGCCCGGCCCGGCACCTTCACCTCGAGGCCGTCCACGAACCGGAAGCGCCCGTCCGCGTAGAGCAGCATGCGCCCGTAGGTGAGGTCGAGATCCTTGCGCATCGCCTTGGCGAGCTGCGCGGTGCCGCCCACGCTCTCGGCGACGGCCTCCGGGTCGGTGCGTCCCGCGTCGCCGGCGGGCGCGCTCGGCGCCCGGTCGCGAATCGCGAAGTAGACCCCGGCCGAGAAGACGATGGCGAAGGTCGCGAGCGCGTAGCGGGCGGTCCGCTGCCAGCGGGTCATGGCGTCACGCGGTGGCGGCGACGTCCGCCGCGGGCCGGACCGCGCCGGCGTCGCCGGCGCCGCGCACGGCGGCCAGGCGCAGTTCGATGGTGGTCTCGCCCATGTAGGTGTTGCGCTCGAGCGTGTAGGCCACCTCCAGCGCCCCGCGGTGCGCCTCTATGGTCGGCGCCCAGTCCACGCCCCGCCACATCACGGCGCGGAACGTGCGGGGGCCCTGCCGCAGCGACAGGCTGAGGTGCCGCTCCTTCATCACGCGCGGTCCCGAGGCCACCTCGGCGGGCCCGCTGCCGAACAGCGGCGCGGGGTTCCCGACGCCGAACGGGGCCAGGCGATCGAGGGCGTCGAGCACGTCGCCTCCCACCGCCGCGAGCGGGAGCACGGCATCGACGCGCACCCGCGGCACGAGGTCGTCGTAGGCGAGCACGGCATCCGCGTGGGCGGCGAGGCGGCGGCGCAGCTCCGGGATCCGATCGGTGCGGATGGTGAGCCCGGCCGCCTGCCGGTGGCCGCCGAAGCGCTCGAAGAGATCCTCGCACTGCTCGAGGCCGGCCAGCATGTCGAAGGCCGGGATGCTGCGGCACGAGCCGTGCGCGAGGTCGCCGTCCACCGACAGCACGACCGCCGGCTTGGCGTAGTTCTCCACGAGCTTCGACGCCACGATGCCGATCACGCCGCGGTGCCAGCCGTCGCCGCCGACCACGAGCACGTTGTGCGCGCCCACGGCGGGGTCCTTGTCGATGACCTGCCGGGCGGCCTCCACGATGGCGCGCTCCTCGGTCTGGCGCCGCGTGTTCTCCTCCCCGAGCTGGCGCGCGAGCGCGCGGGCCTCGTCGAGGCGGGCCTCGTCGGCGAGCAGCAGCAGCTGGGCCGCGAGGTCGGGCGAGGCCATGCGCCCCGCGGCGTTCAGCCGCGGCGCGAGCTGGAACGACACGTGATGGCTCTCGAGGCGCTTGCCGAGCAGGCGCGACTCCTCGAGCAGCGCCCGCAGGCCGACGGTGTGGGTGGGCGCGGAGAGCGACTCGAGGCCCAGCTTCGCGAGGACGCGGTTCTCCCCCGTCAGCGGCACGACGTCGGCAATCGTCCCGAGCGCGGCGATCTTCACGAAGCCCGGCAGCCACTGCGGCTTGCCCGCCCGGGTCACCAGCGCCTGCACGAGCTTGAAGGCCACGCCCACGCCGGCCAGGTGCTTGTCGGGGTACCGGCAGTCGCGGCGCTTCGGGTTGACCACCGCGAAGGCCTGCGGCAGGGCATCGTCGGGCTCGTGGTGATCGGTCACCACCAGGTCCACGCCGAGTTCGCGCGCCCGCCGCGCCGCATCGTCCGACCTGATGCCGCAGTCGACCGAGACGATCAGACGGACGCCGCCGGCGTGCAACTGCTCGACGGCCGGCACGTTCAGTCCGTAGCCGTCGCGGAGGCGCTCCGGCAGGTAGTGGCAGACCTGCCCGCCCAGGCGCTCGAGCACGCGCCGGAGCATGACGGTGGAGGTGATGCCGTCGACGTCGTAGTCGCCGTGCACGGCGATGGGCTCCCGGCGCTCGATGGCCGCCTCGATGCGCTGCACGGCGCGCGGCAGGTCGGTGAGCTGCATGGGATCGTGCAGGTGCTCGAGCCGCGGGTCGAGGAAGCGCGCGGCGGCGTCCGGGTCGGCGAGTCCCCGGATGACGAGCAGCTTGGCGACGATGAGCGGCAGGCGCAGGGCGTCGGCGAGCGTGGCGGCCTGCGCGTCATCGCAGGCTTCGATGGTCCAGCGGCGAAGCAGCATCCGGGCGGGCCTCAGCTGGCGTCTTCGGCGAAATCGACGCCCGGCCGCCCCATGGCCCTGAACTTCGCGTAGCGGCGCTCGAGACGCTCGGCGGGCGCGAGCGCCGCGACCTCGTCGAGGGCGGCCGCCAGCGCCTCGGCGAGCAGCACGGCCGCGCCGTCGGGGTCCTGGTGCGCGCCGCCGTTGGGCTCGGCGACGATGGCGTCGACCAGGCCGCGGGCGTGCAGGTCGGGGGCGGTGATCCGCAGGGCCTCGGTGGCTTCCACCTTGCGGGCCGCGTCGCGCCAGAGGATGGCCGCGCACCCTTCGGGCGGAATCACGCTGTAGACGGCGAACTCCTGCATCAGCACCCGGTCGCCGACGGCGATGCCGAGGGCGCCGCCGCTGCCGCCCTCGCCCGTCACGGTGACGACGATGGGGACGTCGAGCAGCGCCATCTCGCGCAGGTTGACGGCGATGGCCTCGGCGATGCCGCGCTCCTCGGACTCGACGCCCGGGTAGGCGGCCGGGGTGTCGACGAAGACCAGCACGGGGCGCGCGAACTTCTCCGCGAGCTTCATCGCACGCAGCGCCTTCCGGTACCCTTCCGGCCGCGCGTAGCCGAAGTTGCGCGCCACCTTCTGCTTGGTGTCGCGGCCCTTCTGGTGGCCGACCACGAGCACCGGCGCCCCGCGGAACTGCGCGAAGCCGGTCACGATGGCCCCATCGTCGGCGAAGCGGCGGTCGCCGTGCAGCTCGTGGAAGTGCGTGAAGAGCCGCGCGACGTAGTCGAGCAGGTACGGGCGGTTGGGGTGGCGCGCCACCAGCACCCGCTGCCACGGCGTGAGCGAGCGGTAGACCTCCGCGCGGATCTCCTCGGCGCGCCGGCGCAGGCGGGCGATGTCCTCGGTCCGCTGCGGCGTCGGCGGCAGCATGCTGAGGGCCTCCACCTCCTTGAGGAGGACGGCCACGGGTTCCTCGAAGTCCAGGGTCTCGACTGCCACGGGCGTCATTCTACCTTCCGGGCGCACCGGCCCCGATCACCGCAACTCGATGGACCCGGCGCCGCAGAGCCGTTCCACGTCGGACACGAGCCGTTCGGAGGGCTTCACGCGGACCGGGGCGTCGGCCTTCACGCGCAGCGGGCCCGAACTGCCGCGCAGTTCCAGCTCGATGGTGACGCGCCGATCGCCGCGGTGGCGGGCCAGCACGTCGGCGAGCGCCTCGAAGGTGGGCCGCCCGTGGGGCGGCGCGGCCAGGCGCACGGCCACCTCGCGCGACAGCCGCTGCCGGAGCACGGCGATGGGCTGGATGTCGGCCGCCACGATCCGCGCGCTCTCCTCGTCGCGCTCGAACCGGCCGCGCACGATCACCATGGCGCCGTTCTCCACCAGCGTGCCGCACTTCTCGTAGGTGTCCGACCACACGCACACCTCGAAGCTGCCGGCGTCGTCCTCCAGCTGGAAGATGGCCATGCGGCCGCCGCTCTTCGTCTTCCCGTGGCGCGCGCCGGTGACGATGCCCCCCATCAGGACGTCGGGCAGCGACGCGGTCATCTCGGTGCTGTGCCGCGCGCCGAACGCCTTCAGGTCGGCGGTGTAGCGCGACATGGGGTGGCCGCTCATGTAGAAGCCCAGCGCTTCCTTCTCGAACGCGAGCTGCTGGACCTCGTCGAGCGGCGGGGCGTCGGCGAGGGGAATCACCTCGGCGGGGCCGTCCCCGCCGAACATCGCGCCGAAGAGCTGCGACTGCCCCTGTTCGCGGTCGCGCTGGAGGCGGTTGCCGTGCTCGATGGCGCGGTCCACCGAGGCGAGCAGGCGCCCGCGGCGCAGCGTGACGGGCGCGGCCTCGGCGGGCGGCCCCGCGAGCGAGTCGAAGGCCCCGGCCTTCACCAGGCTCTCGAGCACGCGCTTGTTGACGAGGCGGAGGTCGAGGTCCTCGCACAGGACGAAGAGCGACTCGAGGCGGCCGTGCTTGTCGCGGGCGGCCAGCAGCGAGAGGATGGCGCCCTCGCCCACGTTCTTCACGGCGCCGAGCCCGAAGCGCACGCCGTCGGGCTCGACGGTGAAGGCCAGCGCGCTGCGGTTGACGTCGGGCGGCAGCACCGGCACGCCGAGGTCCCGGCACTCCCCGAGGTACATCGCCAGCTTGTCGGTGTTCTGCGACTCGATGGTCAGCAGCGCCGCCATGAAGTGGCGCGGGAAGTTCGCCTTCAGGTAGCCGGTGTGGTAGGCCAGCAGCGCGTAGGTGGTCGAGTGCGACTTGTTGAAGCCGTACCCGGCGAAGAACTCCATCAGCTCGAAGATGCGCTCCGCCTTCTTCCGCGCCAGGCCCTTGGCGACGGCCCCCTCGACGAAGCGCGCCTGCTGCGCCTTCATCACCTCGGGGTTCTTCTTGCCCATCGCCTTCCGGAGCAGGTCGGCCTCGCCCATGGTGAAGCCGCCGAGGTCGCGGGCGATGCGCATCACCTGCTCCTGGTAGGCGATGACGCCGTAGGTGTCGCGCAGGATCGGCTCGAGCTGCGGCACCTCGTACTCGATCGGCTTCCGGCCGTGGCGGCGCTCGATGAAGTCGTCCACGACCCCGCCCTTCAGCGGGCCGGGGCGGTAGAGCGCGTTGAGCGCGATGAGGTCGTCGAAGCGCTGCGGCCGGGCCTTGCGCAGCGTCTCGCGCATGCCCGAGCTCTCGAACTGGAACACCCCGAGCGTGTGGCCCTCCGCGAACAACTGGTAGGTCTTCGCGTCCTCGAGCGGCAGCGCGGCGAGGTCGAGGACGACGCCCTCGGTGCGCTCGATCTCGGCGAGGCAGTCGGCGATCAGCGTCAGCGTGCTGAGGCCGAGGAAGTCCATCTTCAGGAGGCCCATGCGTTCGACCTCCTTCATCGCCCACTGCGTGACGATCTGATCCTTGCTGTCCTTGTAGAGCGGCGCGAACTCCGTGATGGCGGCCGGCGCGATCACCACGCCGGCCGCGTGCACCGACGCGTGGCGCGAGATGCCCTCCAGGCGGCGGGCCACGTCGAGCAGGTCGCGGACCTTCGGGTCCTTCTGCTCCAGCTCGCGGAGGCCCGGGCTCTCCTCGAGCGCCTTCTCGAGCGTCATGTCGAGCGAGGCCGGGATCAGCTTGGCCACCTTGTCGGCCTCGGCGAAGGGCAGGTCCATGACGCGCGCCACGTCGCGCACCACGGCCTTGGCCTTCATCGTCCCGAAGGTGATGATCTGCGCGACGTTCTCCCGGCCGTACTTGCGGGTGACGTACTCGATGACCTCGCCGCGGCGCCGCTCGCAGAAGTCGATGTCGATGTCGGGCAGCGACACGCGTTCGGGGTTCAGGAAGCGCTCGAAGATGAGGTCGAACTCGATGGGGTCGACGTCGGTGATGCGCAGGCAGTAGGCGACGAAGCTGCCGGCGGCCGATCCGCGGCCCGGGCCCACCGGGATGCCGCGCTCCCGCGCGTAGCGGATGAAGTCCCAGACGATGAGGAAGTACCCCGAGTACTTCATCCGCTGGATCATCTCGATCTCGTAGGTGAGGCGCGCCTCGTACTCCTCCAGCGTGTGCTTGAGCGCGCCGCGCTCCGCCAGCTCGCGCAGCCGCGGCAGCCGCTGGTCGAAGCCCTGCCGCACCATGTGCTCGAAGTAGCCGTCCAGGGTGAACCCCGGCGGCACCTCGAAGTTGGGCAGGTGGTTCTCCTTCGAGTCGAGATCGACGTGGCACCGCTCGGCGATGCGCACGGTGTTGGCCAGCGCCCCGGGGAAGTCGCCGAACACCGCGGCCATCTCCTCGGGGGTCTTCAGGTAGAACTGGTCGCCGTGGTAGCGCAGGCGGTGGGCGTCGTTCACGCTCTTGCCCGTGCCGATGCACAGCAGCACGTCGTGCGGCTTGTGGTCCCCCTGCTTCAGGTAGTGGACGTCGTTGGTCACCACCATCCCGAGCCCGAGGTCGGCGGCGAGGCCCGGCACCCCGAGGTTGACCGTGCGCTGCTCCTCGATGCCCTGGTACTGCATCTCGAGGAAGAAGTTCTCGCGGCCGAGGATGTCGCGGTAGGTGGCGGCGGCGTGGGCCGCCTTGGCGAGCTGCCCGCCGCGGAGGCCGGTGGCCACCTCGCCCTTCAGGCAGCTGCTGAGCCCGATCAGCCCCCGCGCGTGCTGCGCGAGCAGGTCCTTGTCGATGCGCGGCTTGTAGTAGAAGCCCTCGGTGTAGCCCGACGACACGAGCTTCACCAGGTTGTGGAACCCCTCGTTGTTCTCGGCCAGCAGCACGAGGTGGTTCGCCGTCTCGCCCGGCGTGCCGCTCTTCGTGCGCCGGTCGCCCGGCGCGACGTACACCTCGCAGCCCAGGATCGGCTTCACGCCGTGCTTCTTCGCCGTGTCGTAGAAGACGACGGCCGAGAACATGTTGCCGTGCTCGGTGACCGCGAGCGCGGGCATGTTCAGCGCCTTCGCCTGCTTGATCAGCTCCTCGACGCGGCACGCGCCGTCGAGCAGCGAGAACTCCGTGTGCAGGTGCAGGTGGACGAATTCGTTCATGCCCCGGCAGCCCCTCGTGACGGCCCACGCCCGCGAGCCCGGCCGGCGGGGCCCGCCAGGGCCTCCCGCCGCGCCGGTCCGCCGGCGACCGCCGCTACTCCCATTCGATCGTGGACGGCGGCTTCGAGCTGATGTCGTAGACCACCCGGTTGACGCCCCGCACCTCGTTGATGATGCGGGTGCTCACCGCCGCCAGCAGGTCGTGCGGCAGCGGCGCCCACCGGGCGGTCATGAAGTCCGTGGTCTCGACGGCGCGCAGCGCCACCGCGTGCTCGTAGGTGCGCCCGTCGCCCATCACGCCCACCGAGCGCACGGGCAGGAACACCGCGAAGGCCTGCGCCGTGCGGTCGTACCACGACCGCCCGTCGTCCCCGCGCGCCCGCCGCAGTTCCTCGAGGAAGATGGCGTCGGCGCGCCGCAGCAGGTCGGCGTGGGCCGGCGTCACCTCGCCCAGGATCCGCACGCCGAGGCCCGGCCCGGGGAACGGGTGCCGGAACACCAGCTCCCGCGGCAGGCCCAGCTCGAGCCCGAGTTCGCGCACCTCGTCCTTGAACAGGTCGCGCAACGGCTCCAGCAGCTTCAGGTGCAGCGTCTCGGGCAGGCCGCCCACGTTGTGGTGCGACTTGATGGAGTGCGCCTTCTTCGTCTTCGCCCCGGCGCTCTCGATGACGTCCGGGTAGATGGTGCCCTGGGCCAGCCACCGCGCGTCGGGCAGGCGCGCGGCCTCGCGCTGGAACACCTCGACGAACAGCCGCCCGATGATCTTGCGCTTGGCCTCCGGATCGGCGACCCCGGCCAGGGCGGCGAAGAACTCCCCCGAGGCGTCCACGTGCACCACGCGCACGCCGAGGTGGGCGGCGAAGGTGTCCAGCACCTGCTCGGCCTCGCCGAGGCGCAGCAGGCCGTGGTCCACGAACACGCACGTGAGGGCGTCGCCGATGGCCCGGTGGATCAGCGCCGCCGCCACCGACGAGTCCACGCCGCCCGAGAGGCCCAGGATCACCTGCTCGGCGCCGACCTGGGCGCGCACGGTCTCCACGGCCTCGGCGGCATAGCCGTGCATCGTCCAGTCCTCGCCGCAGCCGCAGATCTCGTGGGCGAACCGCGCGAGGATGGCCGCGCCCGACCGCGTGTGCGTCACCTCCGGATGGAACTGGAGGCCGTAGTAGCCCCGCGCCTCGTCGGCCATGGCCGCGATCGGGCACGCCGCCGACGCCCCAATCGCGCGGAACCCGGGCGGCATCGCCGTCACCTGGTCGCCGTGGCTCATCCACACGTCGAGCAGGCCGTGCCCGTCCGCGTTGCGGCGGTCCTCGATGTCCCTGAACAGCCGCGAGTGCCCGTGCGCGCGCATCTCGGCGTACCCGAACTCCCGCACGTCGCCCGGCGCCACGCTGCCCCCCAGTTGCGTGGCCATCGTCTGCATGCCGTAGCAGATGCCCAGCACGGGCACGCCCAGCTGCCAGACCGCGTCGGGGGCGCGCCCGGCGCCGGCGTCGTACACGCTGGACGGGCTGCCGGAGAGCACGACGCCCCGCGGAGCGAAGCGGCGCACGAACTCGTCGCCGACGTCCCAGGGGTGGATCTCGCAGTAGACGTGCGCCTCGCGCAGCCGACGGGCGATCAACTGCGTGACCTGCGAGCCGAAATCGAGGATGAGGAGTCGCTGGTGAGCCACGGGGTGCCCGCTCGGCGGCGGCCGCGGCTTCGCACCACGATGGGGCAGGCCGGCGACCTGGAGAGGTGCCGCTATTATAGGGCGTGCCCTCGACCCTCACGACAAGGGATTGGAGCCCGACGCTCCGGCGCTACCGTCGCTTGGGGTGGTGCCTGCTGTTCGCCCTGTGTGCCGTCCCCGCGTCCGCCCAGGCGCAGGTGCCGCGGACCCCGGCGGCCGCCCGCGGCGCCGCCTTCGCGCCGCCGCTCTTCCCCGCCGAGTTGCGGCGCAGCGTGGTGCTCGGGGCGGGCCCGGCGGCACCGGTCGTGGCCTCCGGGCGGCGGGTGTTCCTGGCCCTGCGCTCCGCCGCCCTGGTGGCCGTGGACGTCGACGCCGGCGCTCTCGCCTGGCGCGCGCCGCTGGCGGCCACCCACGCCCCGATCCTCGCCGGCGACCGCCTGGTCGTGGCCACGGCCGACACCCTCGAGGCGGTCACCACCGCCGAGGGGCAGAGTGTGTGGCGGGTGCCGCTGCCGGCCCCGCCCGCGGCGCCGCCGCTCGCCTTGGACGGCCTGGCGGTGGTGGCCCTCGCCACCGGCGACGTGCTGGCGGTGAACGTGGAAGACGGGGCGGTGCGGTGGAAGGCGAGCCTGGGCGCGCCGGCGGTCAACGCGGCCGCCGGCGACGCGCGCGCGCTCTACTTCGCCGTCGAGGGCGGCGTCGTGGCCCTGGGCGCCGTCGATGGCCGCCAGCAATGGACCCAGCGCCTGGGCGGCCGGCCGACGGGCCTCAGCCTGTCCGGCGATCGCCTCTACGCCGGTTCACTCGACAACTTCCTCTACGGGCTCGATCCCGCGACCGGCCGCATCCGGTGGCGCTGGCGCACCGGGGGCGACATCGCGGGCGCCCCGGTGGCCGACGCCGAGCGCGTCTACTTCTCGTCGCTCGACAACCTGCTGCGCGCGCTGGACCGCAATTCGGGCGTGCAGCGGTGGAAGCTGGGGCTGGGCGCCCGGCCGCTGTTCAGCCCGGTGCTGGTGGCTCGCACGCTGCTGCTCGTGGGCCAGTCGCCCGAGGTGCAGGCCGCCTGGGCGGAGTCGGGCAAGCCCGCCGGGCGCTACGGCCTCGACGCGGACCCCGGGGCCGCGCCCGTCTTCCTCCCGGGCACGTGGGTGGGTGACGACCTGCTGGCCCTCCCCACCGCGGAGGGCCAACTGGTCCTGATCGGGCGGCGGCTCTCGCCGTCTGTCGCCGCCCCGGCCGCCCTGCCCGGGCTGGCCGTGCCCGTCACCGTGACACCGCCGCCCCAGTGACGTGGGCGGCGAGTTCCTCGGTGACGGCGTCGGCGAGGCGCGCCACGCCGTCCCTGATGCGGTCGGCCGCGGCCAGCGAGAAGGCGAGCCGCAGCGTGTTCGTGCCGGTGCCGTCGACGAAGAACGCCCCGCCCGCCACGTAGATCACCCCGCGCGCCATCGCGCGCGGCAGCAGCCTGCCGGTGTGGACCGTCGCGGGCAGCGTCACCCATAGGAAGAACCCGCCGCTCGGCTTCACCCACGACACCTGCCCGGCCAGCCGCTCGGCCAGCGCCGCCTCCATGACCGTCCGGCTGGCCTGGTAGTACGCGCGCAGCCGGGGCAACTGGCGCGCCAGCACGCCGCGCCGCACGGCTTCGCACACCAGGCGCTGGTTGAAGTCGCTGGTGCACAGATCCAGGCACTGCTTCGCCGTCTCGAAGCGGGCCGCGAGCTCGGAGGGCGCCACCATCCACGCCACGCGGAAGGCGGGCGAGAGCGTCTTCGAGAAGCTGCTCAGGTAGACGACTCGCCCCTCGGTGTCGTCGGCCTTGAGCGGCCGCGTGTCGCCCGGGCCGGCGGCGTCCTCGAAGTACAGGTCTCCATACGGATCGTCCTCGACGATCAGCAGATCGTGCCGGCTGGCCCACTCGAGCAGGCGGCGGCGCTTCTCGAGCGACAGCAACAAGCCGGTCGGGTTCTGGAAGTTGGGGACGACGTACAGGAACTTGACGCGCTGGCCGGCGGCGCGGACCTGCGCCAGCTTGCGGTCGAGATCGTCGAGGTCGATGCCGTCGGCCTGCTGCTGCACGCCGACCAGCGAGGCCTGGGCGTTGCGGAACGCCGTGATCGCGCCGGTGTAGCTCGGCAGCTCGACCAGCGCGACGTCGCCCGGGTCGAGGAACACGCGTGCCACCAGGTCCAGGCCCTGCTGGGACCCGGTCGTGACGATGAGGTCGTCGTGGGTGGCGGCGATGCCCCGCCCCCCGAGCAGGTCCACGATGACGTCGAGCAGGCCCGGCAGGCCGCGCGTGGGGCCGTACTGCAGCGTGGCGCGGTCACGCTCGCGCAGGATGTCGTCGGTGATCGCCCGGTACTCGTCCCAGGGGAAGTTCTCCGGGGCCGGGTAGCCGGGTGCGAACGAGATGATGTCGGGGTTCTGCGCGGCCACCGTCCCCATCTGCCGGATGGCCGATTGCTGCAGGCCCGCGCCCACGCGGGACAGGAGAGCGTCGAAGGTCGTCATACCGTCCTCATCGGCGCGCCGCCCGGCCCGGCCGGGCCCTCCGCCGCGCCGCGATAGAGCGCCAGGTAGGCCCCCAGCGCGGTCAACCCGAGATACTGGAACACGAGCCCGCGCAGCAGCCACGCCACGGCCTGCAACGGGAACGCCGCGAAGCCGATCAGCGGCACGAACGACACGAGGCTGAGCCCGGCGGTGGCCACCAGCGACGCCACCGTCGCGACGACGACGAAGGCGAGCAACAGCAGGAAGACGACGCCGACGTCGCGGCCCCGCTGCTCGAGGAACCGCCTGACCAGCCGCACCGCCACACGGACGCTGCAGTCCTCGAACGCTACGGTCATCTGCAACAGCAGGTACAGCAGGTTCGCCACCGTGATCCAGAGCAGCAGCGCCACCGAACACAGGGCGGCGACCACGGTCCAGCCCATGGCGACGCCCGTGTCGGCCACGGCGCGGTACCCGCCGAACACGACCGCGAGGTAGAGCCCGCCCGAGAACAGGTACACCGCGAACAGGGCGAGACCGAGCCGCAGGTAGCGCTTGAACAGGCGCCGGCACCCCGCGAGGAACCCGTCCACCGAGAAGCCCGAGGCCCGTGCGAGCACGGGCACGCGCAGCGGCAGGTGCTCGATGTCCTCGGCCCGCCGCTCGCCGGTCACCATCACCGACACCGTACCGCCCTTGACCAGGAACCCGAGCACGCCGCCGCCCGCCAGCGCGATGGCGATGGCGACCACGAACGCGGCGAACGCGAAGGGCTGCTCCAGCAGCGTCGCGCCCACCACCGTCACCACTTCCCGCAAGTCGCCGGTCAGCAGGTCGCTGATGTCGCGGCCGAGCGCGAGCGCCACCAGCAGCACCCCGCCGACGGCGGGGACGCCGAGCAGCAGCTTCACGGTGGACTCGGAGACGAACTGCACCAGGATCACGGGCCAGTTGGCCGCCGTGACGAGCGCGCCGCGCTTCAACGTCGACTTCAGGGTGGCGAAATCGCTCATGCGGGAATCCGGCCGGGAGCCCGCCATCGGCGGGCGTGGGGAACGTGAGGCCGGACAGCGTGCGCGCCGGGCGGGGCGGGGCGCGAACGGCACCGCCCGGGTCGCGGCAGTATAGCATCGCGGTCCGCACCGCCCGGGCGGTCCCGCGCGCCGCGCTACACTGGGGCCGCGCACCGGTCGCCCCGTGTCCCCCGTCCTCCCGTCGCTTCGCCGCTGGTGGTCGGCCCCGTCCTCCTGGACGCGCCCGGCCGTGGTCGTGGCCGTCTCGCTGCTGCTGCTCGCGGCGGGGGCGGTCGTGGAGCGCGTGCGCTTCGGGGCCGACACCGGCGCCGCGCTGGCGCGGGTGCAGGAGGACCTGCGCCGCGAGACCACCGACCGCGCCACCCGGCTCCGGCTGCTCGCCGAACGCGCCGCCAGCCACCAGGACATCGTCGGCGCGCTCACCCGCCCGCGCGACATCGGTGACGGCGTCTTCACGGCCATCGAACGGCTGGTGGGCCCCGGCGCGCCGGCCGACCTCGCCGTCACGGTGTACGGCGCCGACGGCCAGGTCGTCGCCTGGCGGGGCCGGCCGGCGTCGCTGCCGCCCACGCGCCTCGCCGGCGGCGCGTCGGCGTTCGTCGTGCCCGGCCCCACCGGCCTGCGCCTCGTGCACGTCGTGCCCGTGGTGCCCGACGGGGGGGCACGCCGCCTGGGAGTGGTGGCCGCCGAGCAGGTGATCGGCAGCTTCACCGGCGTCGGCGGACAGGCCGGTGAGGCGCACGTGCAGGTGGGCGATGTCCCGGTGACGATCCTGGTGCGCGCCGTCAGCAGCCTGGAGCCGTCGCGCGGGGCGCGCTTCGCCGTCGGCGTGGCGCCGGGCGACCCGCTCTTCACGGCCGAGGTGGGCTTCGACGCGCTCGACCGCGCCCGGGCCAACTGGCGCGCCACCGTCACGGGGCTCGTAGTGGTGTGGCTCGCGCTGGGGCTGGTCTCGGTCGCGGCGGCGGTCGTCGGCACCACGCGCCGGCGCCGCGGGTGGCACCTCCCCGCCGCCGTCACGCTCATGCTGGCGGCGCGCGCGCTGCTCGCCGCCGGCGTCCCGACCGGATGGCGAACGCAGTGGCCGGCGCCCGACGCGGTGCCCGACGCCCCGCTGGTCCGCGCCCTCGCAGGCTCGCCGCTCGACCTGCTCCTGTCCGCCGTGCTCACGCTCGGGCTCGTGGCGGTGGCGCTCGCGGCGGTCGAACGCTGGAGGCGCGGCGCCCGCGCGCGGCGTCGCCCGATCGCGTCGGCGGCCGCGTGGACCAACTACCTGGCGGCCCAGGGCGTGGCCGGCCTCGTCGTGGCGGGCCTCGCCGCGGGCTACGCCCGGTTGCTGCAGTCCAGCGCGCTGTCGGGCGCCGTCACCGGCCTCGACCTCGCGGCGCTGCCCGGGGAGCCGGCGCACGCGCTGGCGTTCACGGCGATCGTCCTGCTGCAGGTCGCGCTGGCGTGGGCGGGCGTCGTCGTGGTGCGCGCGGCGCTGGGCCCGTGGCGCACCACGCCGGCGGGGCCGGCGCTGGTCGCGGTGACGGCGCTCGCTTGGCTCACGGGCGCGGCGCTGGCGCTGCAGATCGTCCCGCATGCGGCCGCGCTCTCGCACCTGGCCGTGCTCCTGGTCGTCACCCTCGCCGGCGGGACGGCCTGGTACAGTCGCCGCGGGTTCGCCTGGTTCCGGCACGGGTCGCAGGGCAGCCGGATCGCCGCCCTGCTCGCGGCGGTCGTGGTGCCCACGATGGCCCTGCACCCGAACCTGACGCACGTCGGCGACCGTGCACGGGAGGACGCCATCTCGTCGCGGTTCATCCGGCAGGTGATGAGCCACCCGGAGGAACTGCAGGCCCTGCTCAACGAGGCGCTGCGGCAGATCGACACCATGCCGGCGCTCGCGGAACTGATCGACGCGCTGCCCCAGTCGCCCACCGGGTTCGGCACCGAGGCGGCCTTCTCGGTGTGGCAGCAGACGGCGCTCGCGGAGCGGCGCCTCACCTCCGCCATCGAGCTCTACGGCGACGGCGGGCGGCTCGTGAGCCGCTTCG
>JADHED010002221.1_pt1 | contig 14008 bp, 19 predicted proteins | sample 8952041 | NCBI WGS metagenome assembly JADHED01 (sample SAMN16124423, study PRJNA663239) | bioreactor sludge metagenome | isolation source: sludge (control) | place: India:Bengaluru | collected 2018-09-08
ATCGCCCCCTCGTATTCCAATCTCACGCTCCTTGGCATCTCCTGCCTTTTTCTCTACCACTCCCACTCTGTCAATCCTTTTCTGCACATATGCACGGACTGACCCTTTTTGCTTTTTGCGCTTTTTGCGCCAAAGGAAACAAAACTATTTTTCCCAAAAGTGTCTTTTTTCATTGAGGCAACGCGCTCCCCGGAACACGGGGGACCATCGTTCTTCCAGTGCTTTATGTCTTTTCTCTCCGGACCGGTGCAGACGCGATCCTCCGGGAGCGAGCCCTGTGCCGAAGCCATCGCAGGGCCGGTTCCCGGACACGTCCGTAAGCCGCGAGAAAAAGAAAGTAGGCCGCCAGGCTCACCAGAAGGCTGTTGACCACCGCACCGACAGCAAATGTCTGTCCCCATACCAACGCGCTCACCGTCTGCGGGGTCACATCTTCCAGATCGTCCACGATGAGGGGCGGGCGGATGAACAGGCTGCCCACGCGGATGTTCAGGTAAAACAACAGGGGCCAAAAAATCGCGAACACGGTCCCCCCGATGAATCCGGCCACCATGTTGCCATTGATAAGGCGGGCAAGGAATCCGGAGAGAAAGGCTCCGAGTCCGAAGGTCGGGAAAAAATTGCAAACCAGCCCGATGGCAAATCCCCGGGCCGCTTTTTCCCGCGAACCGCTCAACCGGAAAAACCGAATGGCATGAAGGAGAACGGCCCGTTGGAAGCGGCCCATCGGCTGGGATGACATCGCGGAAGTGTGCCCATTGCTTCGCCGGGCCGCAAGATTCCGTCACATGCAAAAAAAGTTTCCGTCAGGCGAGGCTACGGAACAATCCCCCCGCAGGAAACATCCCCAGGCCAAGCGGACATCCCCACATGCAAAAAAAAAGCATGGATGAAAAATCCATGCCGGACCTGAAGAGAAAAGAAATTCTTCCGCGGGATGGAAAACCATCCCGCGGAAGAAGGAAGATTATTTGACGTGGGCCGAGACGAGCTTGGTCATCTCGAACATGGTGACCTGCTTCTTGCCACCGAACACAACCTTGAGGGCGTCATCGGCGTTGATGTTGGTCTTTTTCTTGGGATCCTGGAGATTGTTCTTTTTGATGTAGTCCCACAGCTTCTTTGTCATTTCACTGCGCGGAAGCGGCTTCGAGCCGACGATGGCGGCGAGCGCTTCATCGGGCTGGACGGGTTTCATCAATGCGGGATTCGGTTTGCGTTTTGTAGTGGCCATAGTTTTTTTGTGATGGTGTTGGGAGGGGAGAACTTTGGGCGGAAGCTATACGATGATTGCAACAGAGTAAAGAAGACTATCGGCCTGATTTTGCAATCCATTCAAACGTGCCGGCGGGGGTTGCGACCTCGATGAGTTCCCCTTCGAAGGACCTTTTTTGCCAGAGGGCGGCCTGTTCGGCCTGAATGTCCGAAAGATTGCGTTTTTCTTTGTCGGAGAGAGCCTTCATCAGACTCATGCGGTCCTCATTCTCGGCGGCCACCGTTTTCCGCAGGTAGTCTCCGGTGTCGCCCGCGGCGTCCACCCGGATGGACAGAAGCCCGTCGCGGCCTTCCCCGACGAGGCGCGAGTTCTTGAAATTCTGGATGTCGGCCATGCGGTTGCGGCGACGGGTTTCCGGATCGGCGGAAGCATCGGGGCCCGCGGACTTGCGGGCGGCGGCTTCCTTGTTGTGCTGGTAGACATCGAGCCGCATCGAGATGTCGACTTTGATCGGTTCGGCTGTCGAGAGATTGACGGTGGGGGCAGAACAGCCGCCAACCAGAACCAACGTTGCAACAGCGGAAATAACTCTCAGGGTTTTTGTTTCCATCGGCCCTCCCGGGATTCGTCTTCGTGAAGCACGATCTCAAAGTTGCGCGATCCGAGCGGTCCTTGCAACTTCAACCCGAGGATCCCCTGTTTTTCCACAAACCAGAAATCACCTCCGGCGGTGGTATAATCGAAGTCCCGGAGAGCCTCCAGAGCGAGGCGGGTGCTGCTTTTTTTGAGATTGCTCCAAGTGTCGGGGATGTTGGCCAGGAAGTCGTCGAGTTTCCCGATCTTCATGCGACCGGGCTTGGTGGCGAGGAAATTTCCTTTGATCCGTTCGATCTGGCGGCCAAAGGCGTCCATCTGGAATTTGAAGTTCAACGGCCCGGTCATCTGGAAGTTCTGCGGGGCAATGACATCGGTGAGTTGTTTGAGACCAATTTTTTTCCCGGCCAGCCAGCCGATCCACGGGGCATTGCTCTCAAAGAGAAAACTGAATCCCCCCGAGAGATAGCCGCCGTAAACGCGACCGCCAAAATCCCCGTTGATGCCCTCATGGTCGAATGTTGCGGAAAGCCAGGCGTCGGTCGCCTCGTATTGACGCCACCGGATTTTGTCCAGAAACACTTTCCCCACGAGGTTGTTCTCGTTTTTTTCCGGGGGATAGGCGAATTGCAGGTCGCCCCGCTGCGCAATGACTTCGAGTTGGTAGCTGGGAAAGGGATATGTCTGGGCCGGGATCTCGAAAGCTGTCTGCAGCTTGAGCGTCGCGAGGTTGTCGAGCGCGATGTCACGGGCCTCAGCACGGAAATTCAGCGGCAACCCGTATTTCGCACGTCCTCCGCTTCCCACAAGAAGGCGTCCGGATTCCACCTTGAGGAGGCCGATTTTCCACGCCGGGGAGCCGCTCCCTTTCGGTGCTTCCGCCAGACGTTGCTGTGTGTCGTCCATGTACCAGAACAAATCCGGACCGACATAGACCGAGGGATCGAGGATCGTTACCGAAGCCAGTTCGCTCCTCAAAAGCCCGGCGAGCGTGAACCGGAGGAAGACACGACGCAGGGTCAGCACTTTGATGAAGGGATCGTAAGGGGAAAGGATCTCGACATCCGCAATCTCCACCATTTGTTCCTCGTCCCCAATCGATCCCGCAGCCTGGGAGGGCGACAGGTCTCTCAGCGTGGTGTTGATTTGAAAGGAGATGTCGGCGGCGATGTCGCGCGTGTCTTCCAGGCGGACTCCCACCCGCCGGATATCCAATTTCCCGAGCTTCCAGGGCAGGGAGGATTTCGCGGCGGAGGAAGGCCCCTTCGGGGCGGAAAGAATTTGCTGGAGAGCCGCTCCCAAGAGCAGACGTCCCCCGGAAAGCTCCACGCCGGCAATCTCCTGTTTGCCGAGGAGATCCCGAAGGGTGGCGTCGACGTTCACGAGATCCAGAGTCAGGAACGGCTCCGGAAACCCTTGGGCGGACACCCGGATGTCCCAGGCGGTCAGTCGGAGCGGTTTCGCGGGATCGGCTCCCGGTTCCCTCCAGTCGAACGCGCACTTCAGACTCACATCCGGGCTCCCCGGCCCGAATCCTTCGCAGAAAACATCCGCGTAATCGCAGACAATCCTCCGCACCGTCCAAGGCAGGGAAGCTCCCTTTCTTCCCTCTCCGGTCGGAAAAATCCGGAACAAATCCGGGGAGATGCGGATGGTCGGATGCACGAGATGCACCTCCCCCAGCTCCCTCCGCTGAAGATCGTCAAACGCAAAAACCACGCTCCCTCTTTCCAGTCGGAGCAATTCGGCTCCCCCGGCGCGATCACGAAGAACGAGTTTGTTGACCACCAACTGCCCGGGAGCCTCATAGCGCACATCCCCGATCTCGATCTTCGCGGCGGGCAGCGAGCGTTGGACCGCCCACCGGGCGATGTCCGTCAGGTTTCTCGCCAAAATCGCCAGGGCAATTCCCAGGACAACAGCGGCAACAACCGCCACCACCGCGAGGCGTTTCAACCAGCGGAAAAAAAACGGACGGAATTTGTTTTCAGACGGAGACAATTTGGTCGAGGAGTGTTCCCGCAACAAAGGCGATGCCCACAATCGCATTCGCCTGGAAAAAGGCGCGATTGATCGAGCCGACATCTCCCCGGCGGGCTTCGAGGTGTTCGTAGATGAGCGCGGCAACAACCACAGCCAGCGAGAAAAAATAGAATTTCCCGGCACCCGCCGCAATGCCGAATGCCAGAAGACCGAGAACAGCAACGACATGGAGCCAGACCGCCAGCCGCATGGCCCCCGCCACCCCAAGCCACACCACCATCGAGTGCAACCCCTCCCGTTTGTCGACTTCGTAATCCTGCGTGGCGTAGATGAGATCGAACCCCGCCACCCAGAAAAGCACGGCTGCCGCGAGAACCAGTGGCGGAAACCCGAACGAACCGGTCACCGCAATCCATGCCCCCACGGGCGCCACCGCCAGGGCAAGCCCGAGAAAGAATTGCGCAAAGTGGGTGAAGCGCTTGGTCAGGGAATAGAAAAACACGATCCCCAGCGCCACCGGAGAAAGCAGGAGACAGAGCGGATTCAACCACCAGGCGGAAAGGACAAAACAGACCGAAGACGCCAGGCACCACACAACGGCACTCCCGCGACCCACCAGGCGGTGCCGCCCCGCGGTGCGGGGATTCCTTTTGTCGATATCCCAATCCGCCAGCCGGTTGAAGGTCATCGCCGCCGTTCGGGCACAGACCATCGCCGCCAGGATCCCCGCCACGACATCCCACGATGGCAGTCCCCGGGCCGCAACGAACATTGATCCCAGGGCAAAAGGCAGGGCAAAAACCGTGTGCGAAAACCGGATGAACTGGAGAAATCCGCCCGGCGTCCTCCCCCCGGATTTCGCGTCTGTCTTTGCGCCCATGCTCAATTCTTCTGGCGGCGGGCCGTCTCCTCGAACAACTCGACCAGACCGTCATCCACCCGCATGTCCACGATCTTCCAGGCTCCCTCGGAGCGGTAAAAATAAAACCTCCAGCGCAGCGGAAGATCCTGATTGAGGGATATGCATGTCTGCCGCACCAGCGCGGAACCGACTTGCAGCGTGTCCACAACCTCGTAGCCGGAGACCGGACCATAGCTGTCGAGAGCCTTCTTCGTGCTCTCTTTCAGCTCGTTCACATTTTCCTTCCGTTCGGCGATGATCGTATTTTTGACAAGCCCTTCGTAAGCCGCCTCCACCTGGCCGGCTTTCAAGGCATAGAAAAATGCGGCGATCACCGCGGCGGGATCCTGGTGCTTTTCCCCTGTTGCGGGTGCCGCCGTGGAAGCGGGAGACGGCGAGGCGGAGGCCTGGGGTTCGGGATTCGCAGACGGAAAAATCATCCGCTTGCGCTGGTCGCTCTCCTGCGCATGAAGAAGAGTCGCTGTCATCAACATCAGAACGGGCAAAACAGATCGCATCACCGCAATGGAACTGTTTTTGGAGCTCCACGCAAGCCCCGGACGATCTTTCGACACAAGTCGCGGTCCGCTCAACTTCCCGCGGGCATTTTGCGGAACCCGACAGCCATCCGGTTCCAAAAGTTGGAAAGCGAGATGGCGATGCTCAGCTCGACGATCTCGGTCTCCGAAAAATGCTCCAGCAGCCGCCGGTAATCCGGGTCGCCGGCATGGGTCTCCGGAACCAGCGTCAGTGCCTCGGCCCAGGCAAGGGCCGCCTTCTCGCGTTCATCGAAAAACGGAGACTCCTGCCAGACGGCCAGCGTGTCCAGCCGTTGCGTCGTCTCCCCGAGAGCCCGCGCTTCGCGCAGATGGAGATCGGTGCAATAGACGCACCCGTTGATCTGCGACACCCGCGATTCCACCAACGCCCGCAACTTTGGTTCCAATGAAAATTGTTCCAGTTCCTGTGTGATCCCCCGAAGCTTCAGGATGAACTCCGGTTTGTTTTTGTAGTAATCGATGCGCGTCATGACCTCATGAAATCCCGGGAGGTTCTTTTTGAAAAGCGAATCCCAGGGCAGGAATCCGCATGTCCCGGCATCCGGCCCGCAAGACAGGGCGGTTCACTCCGAGACAAACTCCCAGAGTCGGCGCCATTCCTCATCCGGGAGGGAAAAAATCGCTTCGTTGTGGTCGGCGTTTTTGGCTTCCCACAATTTTTTCCGACCCGGAAGACTTTCAAACAGCCGCCTGGCTCCTTCCGGGGGAGTGGTGCCGTCACAATCGGCGAGAAGGAGGGCTGTCGGACCGGAAAACTTTTGCAGCGCACGCACGGAGTCAAACCGGTCGAGAAGAAGCAGACCGACGGGCAGCCAGGGATAATGATGCGAAGCGGCGGAGACCATGGAATCGAACGGTGTGATGAGGATCAGCCCCCGGATTTTTTCGGCGCGTTCTGTCACCGCCTGCGAGGCCACGCCGGTTCCCAAAGATTCTCCCACCACAATCACGGGCCCGGGGAACGCATCCAATGCGCGGAGCGCGGCGGCCACGAGGGTTTTCCCGGAAGGCGCTCCCGGCGCGGAACCGTATCCGGGATAGTCCATCAGATGGATCCGGGATTTGACTCCGGCGAGCCGAAGCCGTTCCAGCAGCCCGGTGCGATCCAGAGCTGTTCCCGCATTTCCATGAAAGACGAGCACGGGCGTCCCATCCGCTTCACCGGAAGTCACCCAACCCAGCAGATTCCCGGCCTTGTCCTTCCAACGCACCAGTCCGATGGTGTCCGCTTGGCGAAGCATCTCCTCTTCGGAGACCGGTCGCGGATGGTAAAGCATCGCCCGCTGGCGGAAGAACACGTAGAGGCAAAGGATCAAATACCCGATCGCTGCCAGCAACAGCACACGCCCCACGATGGCGGCCACCAGATTCATTTGGCTTTCCGGACGCTACTCGCCCGCCTGCCAGACGATTTTTCCGGACACGATGGTTGCCACGGCGCGGCCTTTCCATGTGTGCCCGTCGAAGGGAGTGTTGTGGGAAAGGGAGAGGGATTGCGTCTTGTCGAAGGTCCACTCAAGATCCGGATCGATGAGAGTGACATCTCCCGGGCAGCCCTCGGAAAGGGTTCCGCGGTCGAGCTTCAGGAGTTTGGCCGGTTCGTGGGTGTAGAGAGCGATGAGACGCCCAAGGGAAATCACCTTCCGCTTGTGGACCAAAAGATCGCAGAAGGTCGAGAATTCGGTTTCGAGCCCGGTGATTCCAAAGGGCGCGTGATCGAATTCGACTTCCTTCTCGTAGGAAGCATGGGGCGCATGGTCGCTGCACAGGATGTTGAGCGTGCCATCGGCAATTCCCTCCAAGATGGCCTCCACGTCTTCCTCCGCGCGCAGGGGAGGATTCATTTTGAAATTCGTGTCGTAGCCTTTCAGGCAGGCATCCGTAAGCGCGACATGGTGCGGGCAGACCTCGCCGGAAATCGGGACTCCCCGTCCGCGGGCCTCGCGCAGGAGACGGACGCTGCCACCGGAACTGATGTGCTGGCAGTGAATCGGCGACTGACAAAGTTCGGCAAGCATGATGTTCCTGGCGACGATCATCTCTTCCCCCATCCGCGGCCATCCCGGAAGCCCCAGGCGCAGGCTCCACTCCCCCTCGTGCATCACTCCGTCACCGACCAGGGAATAATCCTGGCAATGGTCCATGACCGGCAGTCCGAACATGCGGGCGTATTCGACCGCACGGCGCATGACCTCGTGGTTTTGGACACAATGTCCGTCATCGGTGAGGGCCACCACACCCGCTGCCGCAAGGGAACCGAACGGCGCCAGTTCCTCCCCCTTGAGCCCCTTGGTGATTGCCCCGGTGCAAAAGACATTCACGCGGGCATTCTGCCGGACGCGTTCATGAATCCAGGTGATCGTCGCGGCGCTGTCCGCCGAAGGCGAGGTATTCGGCATGGCGACGATGCTGGTGAATCCTCCCGCCGCCGCCGCACGGGTGCCGGTGGCGATGGTCTCCTTGTGCGATTGACCGGGTTCCCGCAGGTGCACATGGATGTCGATCAATCCCGGCGCCACCACCAATCCGGCGGCATCGAGGACATCACAGGGACCGGCGGGCGGGGAAAGGGAAATCCGTCCGTTGACGACGAAAAGGTCGGCCGTTTCGTCGCGGTTGTTCGCGGGATCAATGATCCGTCCGTTTTTGATGTGGAGATTTGTCATGTGGGAAGTCCGGCACCCCCGGCGCAGAGGTAGAGCACCGCCATGCGCACGGCGATTCCATTTGTCACCTGTTCCAAAATCACGCTGCTTTGGCCGTCGGCCACTTCGCTGTCGATCTCAACCCCGCGGTTGATCGGTCCGGGATGCATGATGAGGCAACCGGGCTTGAGACGCGCCGCACGGGCTTTGGTGAGGCCGAAGAGGGACACGTATTCGCCCAGCCCGGGAAAATATTCCTTCCGCTGCCGCTCGTGCTGGATGCGGAGGAGATTGATCACGTCGGCTTCTTCCAGAACGTCATCCAGGCGGTGGACGACATGGACGCCGAGCTTCTCAAAGCCGGAAGGCACCAGCGTGGTCGGGCCGACAAGCGTCACCTTGGCCCCGAGTTTCACGAGCCCGTGGATGTTCGACCGCGCCACACGGCTGAAGAGGATGTCCCCCACGATCACCACATGCAGCCCGGCGATCCTCCCGTGTTTCTGCTTCATCGTGAAGATGTCCAGCAAACCCTGGGTCGGATGCTCGTGCGAACCGTCCCCGGCATTGATCACGCAGGAATCCAGACGGTCGGCCAGAAAACGGGGCGAGCCGGCGGAACTGTGCCGAAGGACGATGATGTCGGCGTGAAGAGCCTGCAAGTTCAGGGCGGTATCCTTGAGGGTCTCACCCTTTTGGAGGCTGGAGGCGGTGGCCGTGATGTTGACGACGTCCGCGCTGAGGCGCATGGCGGCGATCTCGAACGACGTCCGGGTGCGGGTGCTCGGCTCCACAAAGAAATTCACGAGCGTCTTCCCGCGGAGGGCCGGAACTTTCTTCAGACTCCGCTCACCGACGCCTTTGAAAGCCGTGGCGGTATCGAGAAGAAACTGGATTTCCTCCGCGTCGAGTTCGTCCAGGCCGATGAGATCTTTGCGTATCCAGGTCTTCATGGGGTCACCACCTTCACCGAGTCGGGCATGCCGTCGAGATTTTCAAAACGGACCCGGATTTTTTCCTGACGCGTCGTGGGAAGATTTTTCCCCACGTAGTCGGCCCGGATTGGAAGCTCGCGGTGCCCGCGGTCCACCAGCACGGCGAGCTGGATCTGCGAGGGGCGTCCGAAGGAGGCCAGCGCATCCAACGCCGCCCGGCAACTGCGCCCGGTAAAAAAGACATCGTCCACAATCACCACGGGACGCCCGTCCAGATCCACGGGCAGATGGGTGGGAACCGGAGCGGTCACTTTGCCGCGTGTGGCCAGATCATCGCGGTGCATCGAGATGTCCAGCGTCGCAAGAAACGGCCGCTTTTGTTCGATCCGACCAATATGATCCGCAAGACGCCGGGCGACTTCCACTCCCCGGGTGGGGATCCCCGCCAACACCAAAGCCTCCAGATCGGGCTGATGCTCGACAATCTCGTGGGCCATCCTGCGGATCGCCTTTTGGATGGCGTCCGCATCCATTTCGGTGCGTTCGGTTTCTGTGATCATTTGTCCTTCGTGCCCTCTCGGGAGCACATTAAAGGCGGTAAAACATCAAGCGGATTATGTTTTTTCGGGTTTGGCCTGGCGAAAACGGTCGCTGCGCCAAGCGGAACGGTATTTCACGATCCAATCCAACAGGGCCCGTTCAAAGCCGATGTCCTGCCCGATTTTTTCGCTTTCAATCCACTTGTGACGGAGGATCTCCTCCCTCTCGGCAAGAAATTCCTTGTACAGAACAGAGTTCTTTACGAGATCGGTACTCTCGTTTTTCTGGGAGCTCATTTGCATGGCATGATGTTGTTCCTCTTTGGAATGTCAACCGGTTTCCTGTTTTCCAAACACCGCCGAAGGAGCAAGTGTTCGGAACACAAAGGGTTGCACAAAATTGAAAAAAAGAAATTTTTCAGGAAAAAAGCGCTCCCAAAACAGCCTGAGTATCCCGAAAATCCTCAAAAAGAAAGTCCGGCGCGTGTCCGGCCAGGGTGGCTTGGTCATAGATCCCCGTGGCAATGGCCACCGTTTTTGCCCCGATGGCACGCCCGCATTCAATATCCCGCGGGGTGTCCCCGATGACGAAGATTTGCTCGGAAGGAAACGATGCGCCATGCTTTTCCATCGCACGGGCCCGGGCGAATTTCCCCAGTTCGTTGCGATCGTGGTGATCATCGGCAAAGGCTCCGAATTCAAAATAATCCCACACCCCGTAATGGGTGAGCTTGATTTCCGCGCCTTTCAAAAGATTTCCGGTGAGCAGAGCCAGGACAGCATCCGGGCGGGCTTTCAAGGCATCCAGCAGGGGCACGATCCCCGGAAGCACACGGCCGGAGTGCCGGGACATGCCGGGACTCAGAAAATGCAGGTACGTATCGAGCAGTGCCGTCACATTTTCGGGGGATGCTTCCAGGCCATGCTTCTGCAGAAGTGCCCGCGCGATGGAGGCATCGGTGGCTCCCGCGACGACAATCCCCTTGAAATCCTCCCGCACCCCGAATCGCGAAGCCATGGCCTCCACCAGTGCGGTTTCTCCCGCCCCGCCGGAGGTGATCGGAGTGCCGTCAATGTCGAAAAGAAAGAGGCGGCGGTTATTCGGCGTCGTCATCGTCGTGGTCCTCGGGCTCCGGCTCGAGGATCTCGCCATGCTTGCTGAATTTTCTGTGCCGCTTTCCGACAGGCAGCGGGCTCAACGTCATGCCGATGGCACGCCCGACCAGCTTCGGCTCCATGTCCACATGGGCCATGCCGGAAAGATCCTCCCGAACCCGCTTCACCACCAACATGCCCAGCTCCTGGTGCGCCATTTCGCGGCCGCGGAACTGCAGGTGGACCTTGACCTTGTTGCCCTTGTCCAGAAAGTCCTCCGCGTGGCGGACCTTGGTGAGGTAATCATGCTCGTCAATGTTCACACGGAACTTAACCTCCTTGACCTTGGTGGTCGCCTGTTTCTTGTCCTTTTCCTGCTTGGAAAGGTCGTAACGGAATTTTCCAAAATCCACGATCCGGCACACCGGTGGCTGCGCGTTGGGGGCGATTTCCACCAAATCCAACCCCATGCTCCTGGCCTTGCGGATGGCCTCGTCCAGACGCAGGACGCCAAGCTGTTGGTTGTTTGATGCGATGATCACGCGCACTTCGCGGGCGCGGATCCGTTCATTGATTCGAATATCCTTTAAGTTAATAGGGCCTCCGGGGTTGGGTTTGGGACACTGGCGTCCCGACAGGTGAGAACACAGAGCGGCACGGAACGTGGAAAGATGGTTTCATGCGCGGCATGAATCAGCTTTTGCGGAAAAAAATGTGCATGTTCAAACGTGTCACCGATACGGCGTGCGCAGGATGAAAGGAATTGGGGGCGACACGCAAGAGGAAATTGCAGCCCGGCTTCAAAATCCCGGATTGATGCCCCCGGCGGTGCCGGTTCCCCCACCGGCGGAGACAACGCCCGGAGGCAGGGTTTTCCTTGGGCTCGTGTCGAGAAAAGTGACGGCCCCCACTCCGCCTTTGGCATCGGCCAGGACAATGTAGTGGATGTGACGCTGGGCCTTCGGAAAGAGCCACTCCCCGTTGAAACGCGCATACCCGGCATTCAATCCCCTCATATCCGTCAACTGGGGAACCCCTGCCCCGGTCCGGGTCGGAGGCCCGAATCGCTTCACCAAGTAATCCCGGAGCCCGTCCCACCCGCCTGCCGTGGTCAGAGTGTGCTCGGTCGGTCCGTTGAAATAGCGCAGTTCCATTTTGCGAACCCGTCCATCCTGAAAGGTCAACACCAACTGGCTGATGTAGGGGTTCGGCTTGTAAATCTCATAAACCTCACGGTCGCCGCCGGAAAGCGGGCTCTTCTTGGCGGTTCCGAACCTGCGGAGCACATTCTTGCTATCTCCGAGCTTCACCCCGGCCACCTCAAGTTTGCGAAAACTCGCCTGCGCCGGTTTCGACGGAGTCTTCTTCCCCCCGGTGGCACAGCCGGCCGTCAATAACACGGTTGCGGCAAGCAAAAATAAAAAAATGCGGACAGCGGGGTTCGGCTTGTTCACAGGATTTCGGCATCGCATCACAGGCTCCGAAAAAAGGCCAGAAGAGAATACCCGGGAAAACTTCGGGATTTTGCTCCAGAAAGCGGTTGCAATTCCCCGCCGCCGGGTCCACTCTCCACCTCCATCCAATTTATGAGTCAGCATCCCAGTTTGAAAGGAAAAGGCGCTATCCAGGCAAAGCGCAGTGTTTTGAAGAGGTTTGAGCGCGTGGAGCTCCTGAAGAAGCGCGGCCAGTTCAAGGAAGGCCAGCGCGTCATCGGTCTGCCCAAGACGAAACCGGAGGATTAGAATCCTGTCCATGCGGCTGAACCGTTTTCTCGCTGCCGCGGGCCTCGGTTCCAGACGGTCTTGCGAAGCACTCATCGCCTCCGGGGCGGTGATGCTCAACGGGCGTTACGTCGACAAGCTCGCGACCACTGTCGCCGAGGGAGATGATGTGCGCGTCCACGGGCGTGTCATCAAGGTGGCCCGTCCGGTTTACCTTCTGCTCCACAAGCCCCGTGGTTTTGTCGTGACCAGATCCGACGAGCGTGGAAGGAAAACCATTTACGATCTCCTTCCCCCCGAATTTGCCCCCCTCTTCCATGTCGGGCGTCTCGACAAGGACAGCGAGGGGCTTTTGCTTCTCACCAACGACGGAGACCTCGGCCAGAAACTCACCCATCCGTCCCACGAGATCGAGAAGGAATACGAGGTCGCCCTCGACAAAACTTTCGACCCCGCCCACACCGCAAAAATGCTGCGCGGCATCTTCATCGAAGGCGGGCGCGCCCGCTTCGAACGTCTGCACATCCTCGGACCCGGACGGTTGAAAGTCGTTCTTCGCCAGGGGCTCAAACGTCAGATCCGCCTCATGTTTTACGATTTGGGCTATGAGGTCGAACGCCTGAAGCGCGTCCGCATCGGCACGATCCGTGACGAAGGCATCCCACCCGGTCACTTCCGCCACCTCACTCCCCGTGAAGTGCAATCCCTCCAGGGAACAAAACCCGGCACCTCCCCAAAACCCAGGCGACCAACCGCCTCCCGGCCGCGCAAACCCGCCCCCAAGCCTGCACGCGCCCGACACAGTTCCTGACAGGGCGTGCCAGGAATGTTCAATCTTCTGCTTGAGTCGCAGGGCTCCCTGACATTGGATACGGACAAATGAAAACCCTTCTTCGCAGTGTTCCCTACGGACCGCAGGCCATCGGGCCCTATTCGCTCGGCGTGATGGCCGAGGGACGGTTTGTTTTTGTTTCTGGAATGACGCCGTTCGACCCGCTCACGGGAAAAATCGAGCGCAGCTCCATCGCGGAACAGACCAGGCTTGTTTTGGAGAACATCAAAAAAGTTCTGGGAGCCTCGGAAGCCACGCTTGCAGATGTCGTGAGCTGCCGGGTTTATCTCTCGAATCTCACTCCGGAGACATTCAAGGAAATGAACACCGTTTACGCAGGGTATTTCGGCGACTCCCTGCCGGCCCGTGCCACCATTGGAGCCCAACTGCTCGGGTTCGACGTGGAGATCGAATGCGTCGCGGTCCTTCCCACCAGAGAGTAATCATCATGAAAATCGCCCAGGAATTCCGCGAATTCATCTCCCGCGGCAACGTCGTCGATCTCGCCGTCGGTGTCATCATCGGAGCCGCCTTCGGGAAGATCGTTTCCAGCTTGGTGACAGATATCATCATGCCGCCCATCGGAGTGCTCATGAAGGGGATCAACTTCAGTGATTATTTCGTCTGCCTTGACGGCCGCAAATTCGCAACGCTTGCAGATGCCAAAGCCCACGCGGCTCCTGTGATCACCTACGGGATTTTTGTGAACACAGTCATTGAGTTCCTCATCGTCGCCGCCTGCGTGTTTGCCATCGTCAAAGTCGTCAACAAGATCAAACGCGCGGAGCCGCCGCCCGCTCCCGCCGCCCCGCCACGCTCCGAAGTCCTGCTCGAAGAAATCCGCGACCTTCTCAGGAATTCGAAAACGGAATAAGACATCCCCGTGGGCGCAGGAAAATGCAACGCTCCAAAACCGGCCCTCCCCGTTTCATCCCGGATCCGGCGATTGGAGGATTTTGGACAGGATGAACAAGATTCACAGGATTG
>JADHED010002222.1_pt1 | contig 14004 bp, 7 predicted proteins | sample 8952041 | NCBI WGS metagenome assembly JADHED01 (sample SAMN16124423, study PRJNA663239) | bioreactor sludge metagenome | isolation source: sludge (control) | place: India:Bengaluru | collected 2018-09-08
CACGGACTCGACGCGCGGCTACCTCTCCGTCAAGAAGGCGAAGATGGGGCACCTCCTCAAGCTGGTCTGAAGACAGAGCGAGCGCAGTCATTGCGGTGGACGTGTTGCGGGTTTGGCCTCTCATTCTGACTGCGTCGCTCGCTGCGATCGTCGTGACTGCGGAGGTGAGAGCCGGCTCCAGGGGGTCCATCAGAGCGTTTGGCGTCGAAAGACCCCCGGTCGGGCGCCGCTCCAATGTGGAGGGTGGCGGTGGCGGCGCGCCCCTGCCCGCAGTGGAGCTTGCCGGAGAAGTCGATAGGGCTTCGGAACATGCCGGCACGCTCGCGAGAGCGTCTGAGCGGTCATCCGAGCCTGGTTCTGTGGCGTCGGAAGAGGCTTTGCTTGCCTGGCCCGTGCCGGGACACGTCGTTTCGAATCTCTCGGGCGTCGAGGGGACGTCCGTCGTCGTCTTCGGCGCGGCCAGGCTCGCGAATCTCACGCGTTGGGTCCTTGAGTATGGCCAAGGTGCCACGCCGAAGTACTGGGTGCCTATCGCGTCCGGAGAAGGCGCCCCAGTCGGCCTTCGTCTCGGCAGGTGGGATGCAAGCACATTCGAAAACGGCCCGTACGTACTGCGCCTCACGGCGACGGACGTCGCTGGCCGAACGCGCCGGTCGATGGTCCCGGTAAGAGTCGCCCTCGCGACCGTGTCAACCGCTAAGAGGCAGTTGGACGTAGGGCGCGGGGAGACGATCGACATAGAGACGGTACTCCCGGCACCCAGCCACGAGCGACTTGAGCTGCGGGACGAACGAGGCGCCACGGTTCGGACGATCGTCGACGAGTGGCGGCCCGCCGGGGTTTTCTCGGACGCCTGGGATGGGCTGCGGGACGACGGAGCAAGGCTGCCCGACGGGCAGTACAGGTGGGTCGCGACTCTCAAGTCGGACGAATGCCCCCTAGTGATCGATCAGTCGGACCATCGTGACGGCGATGCAGAGGTGAAGGGCCATCCCGAATACCCACCGTGGGACGCTTTCGATAACAAGCCGCTCCGCTTCTCTCACACGTTCGACCGGCCAGGCGAGATCGTCCTTGTGTTTTCGAGAGACACCTACGACGTTCGGCCCTCGTGCGAGCCTCCTCGTTTCTTCTGTCGGTTCCTGGATGGCTATCACCCAGGTGGTGTGTTCACGTATGAGTGGGCCGGGGTGGACGACGAGGGCAGGTACCGGGACGACATCAACGCTATCTTCGTCGTCTCGCATCACGAAGACCTCTCGAGGAACGGTGTGATCGTCCACGGCGGTCATCCGGTAGTGTCCGGGATGAGGGTCTCCCCGGCCTTGTTTCGTCCCGGAAGTGCCCCCCAGGTCATCGGGTTTCAGCTCACGTGTTTCCGCGATGAGCGGGCGAGCGCCGTGGTGACGTGGACCAATCAGGAATCGCTTTCGAAGCTCAGAATGATGGAACTGCGGAACCTCGCTTCGGGCAGCGTCGAGGTAGAGTGGGACGGACGGGCCGATGGTGGTGAGTTCGTGGCACCAGGCCGGTACACGGTGGCCGTGGTGGTCACAGACAGCAGCGGACAGACCGCCCGAGGGGAGATCCTGACTCGCGTGGAATACTAAGGAGCCGTGGCGACAAGAAGCCGTCACGGCCTTCCGTCGTGGGCTGCTCGTTAGCCGGAATGTCGTGGGGGAAGCATGCGAGAGAACCAGTGTGACAGCTCGGACCCCGACGTGCGAGGCCGCCAGTCCGAAGCCGCTCGAGCCGAACGCGAGGCGACTGCTCCGATGAGACCGCCCGTCGTTCCAGGACGAGGGAGGTCCGACGCCAGCCGGCGGCGCCTCCCGCTACCGAAGCTCGCGGTGCATGCCCCCGGGATGCTGAACGAGGCGACCGACTACCCAATGCCGGCCTCCTTCGCGCGGGGCCTGCGGCTTGACCTGCCGGGCGGCGTCACGCACGTGATGATCTCCGGAACAGCGAGTGTCGGCGATGGCGGCGAGACGCTGTACGCCGGCGATTTCGAAGCCCAGTGCTGGCGGACCTACAGGAACCTTTCTCGACTTCTCGAAAACGGCGGCGCTTCCTGGCAGGACGTGGTCCGCTGTAACTGCTACCTTCGGGACATGGCGCGCGACTACGGCGCCTTCAACGAGATCAGAACGGAGTTCTTCGAGACACTCGGACTCGATCCCCTTCCCGCCTCAACAGCGATCGAGGCGAGGCTCTGTCGTCAGGAGCTCTTGGTCGAGATCGATCTGCACGCGATCTTCGTGCGAGAAGAGACGCTCGGCACCTGAAGAGGCCCGCCCGTGCAATCAGGGAAGATCGTGCTCCCGGGTCGGTCCCGGAATCCGGCGAGGCAGACCGGCCGTTTTGGGTCAATCTCCCCGGTCGGCGCCTCGCCGGCGGCGATGGCGTTTCGGGCAGGGCTCGTTTTCGCGGCGATGGCGGCCGCGGGCATAGGCGGCACCGGAACCGATGAGCTCGTTGTGATCGCACCCCTCGAAGGAGCCGTCTTCCCGCGAGACATGGCCGCGCCGAGATTCCGGTGGTCGTCCACCTCAACCGCCAGCAGTTGGGAGGTCCGCATCTCGACGCCCGCTGGATCCGTCTCGGCCCGCGTGGCGGGAAGGACGGACTGGAAGCCGAGCGAAGTGGACTGGTCGAGGGTCAAGGAGGCCTCCCTCGCCGGCCCGGCGCGCTTCGCCGTTCGTTCGGCCACGCAGGAGTCTCAGTCGGACCAGAAGGAGGCGTTCGTTTCGTTCAGCACGTCCGTCGATGCCGTGGAGGCGCCGCTCTTCTATCGTGAAGTCCCGTTGCCGGTGAGCTATGCGATGGACAACAAGGAGGCGATCCGATGGCGCATCGGCCTCGTGTCGTCTCCCGAGCCGCCGGCGACGGTGCTTTCCGGGATGAAGACGTGCGCGAACTGCCATTCCTTCTCGGCGGACGGCAGAACCCTCGCGATGGACCTCGACTTCGGTTCAGACAAGGGAGCGTACGTTCTCGCGGCGACGGGGCCTACGACGCGCATCGGACGTGACCAGATGATGACGTGGAGCGACTTCCGCCGAGGAGATGGCGAGGGGACCTTCGGCCTCCTCTCGACAATCTCACCGGACGGTCGGTTCGTCGTGAGCACCGTCAAGGAGACGATCTTCCTCAGCTTCTCGAACGACCTGTACTCGTCTCAGCTGTTCTTTCCGACGAGAGGGATCCTTGCCGCGTGGAACAGGCAGAGCAGGGAGTTTCGTGCCGTCGAAGGTGCGGATTCGACGGCGTTCGTGCAGACCAACCCCGCCTTCTCGCCCGACGGGAGGTCCCTTGCGTTCGCTCGGGCCCCCGCCCCGGATATCCCCCGCCGAGGTCTCATCATCGACGCGAAGGTGATCGCCGCGCTGGTTCCGGAGTTCACCGAGGGCCGAAGAGTGCTCCGCTTCGATCTGTTTCGAGTTCCGTTCGACTCGGGTCGGGGAGGAAAGGCCACGCCAATCGTGGGTGCAGCCGCCAACCGGCGCAGCAACTACTTCCCGCGCTTCTCCCCGGATGGGAAGTGGATCGTGTTTTGCCAAGCCTCCAGCATGATGCTCAACCGTCCGGACAGCACGCTCATGATCACGAGGACCGAAGGTGGCGCCGCTCGGCAGATGAACTGCAATGCTGATGCGCGCATGAACTCGTGGCACAGCTTCTCGCCGAACGGCCGGTGGCTTGCGTTCGCATCGAAGGCATCGGGACCTTGGACGCAGATCTGGCTGACTCACATCGACGACAACGGCTGGGACACGGTCCCCGTGATGCTCGATGGCTTCGTCTCGCCCGGGATGGCGGGCAACATCCCGGAGTTCGTGAACGCGACGACGAACGTCATTCGCCGGATAGAGATCGCAGCTGAAGTTCGCGAAGTGCCGCCGACGCTCCCCAGGCGGTCGCGGTAGTCGGCACGCCCTTTGGACCTTGACGGCGAGGCGCTGCCGGCGCGGGTTTGGTAGGGCTGGCGCTCGATATCGGTGAGTACACCGCCAGCCGGATGCGCGGGAGGTGGCGTGTCGCATGCCGGCGGAGCCCTGGAATGCGATCCAATTCGGTCCGAGTTCGGACGATTTCCGCTCGCTGTGCTAGATTGCCAGATCGACTAGACCGCTCAAGTCAAGTCCCGGCGGCTGCAGGCGGTCTTTGGGGGCGAGTTTCATGAGAGAAGCCGGCGTACGAGTGGCACATCTGTCCGGGCCCCGGGTGTTGGCGCAGTCGCGTGGGCTGCGTCCGGAGCCAGATCGTGGGACCCGAAGATCCCTTAGGCGCGGTCTGGGGAGCGTCGCCCTTCTCGTGAGCTTGGTTCTCTCCGCTCGACCGCTCTGCGCGGTGTCCAGTGTCGAGATCAGGGAGATCCGGGTCAAGCCGGCGACGTTCCTGCCGAGCCTGGGCGGAAAAGTCGAGTACTCCTTTCGGGTGACGGCCTCTGGAAGCTTGACGGCCAGCGTACTCGATCGCGACGGGTTCGTCGTACGCAGCCTGATTTCCAGGAGGCGTGTGAAGGCAGGGCCAGTGAAGCTGGCCTGGGATGGGCGGGACGATGGGGGCAACGTCGTGCCGGACGAAGCGTACTCGGTGCTCGTCGAGCTGGAAGCGCCGAAGGGCAAGGCGATCTACTTTCCTGCGAACCAGTTCGGCGATATGTTTGAGGTGCCTCCCCTCTCCTACAGCAGGCAGGATGCTGCGGTCGTGTTCGAGCTGCCTCGGCCCTCCCGGGTCCACATGCAGGCGGGGCAGGCGGTTCTCGACGAGAGCCTCGGCCGGAACGTCGGCCCTGTCCTGAAGACGATCCTGAACCGTGAGCCGAAGCCGGCAGGGCGGGTGGTGGCCACCTGGAATGGCCTGGACGAATCCGGGAGGCTGATGGTGTCGGGCCTCCCTCACTTCGTAATCGGTATCGCCTGCACGCCACTTCCCGAGAACTCCGTCATCGCGACGGGAAACCGGGACCGCGCGTTCGTCGACTACGTGCGCACGCGGAGAGGCGTTTCCCGGATCACGACCATCCAGAAGGAGAGGCACCATCACGTCGGCCTCGCGACGGAAGATGATTTCAGCCCATCGCTCGAAGTACGAGTTCACGGAGGAACGCAGACGCCGGAAGGATGCTGGGCCGTTCCAGGGACCGACGTAACCCTCGCGTTGGTGGTCATGGCCCCCTCGTGGTCACGGTTCTCATCCCACCCAGGGAAGGTCTTGATCTTCAATGGCGTGCGGTTGCTCGGGGAGGTCTCGGCGAAGGCTGCCTCGCAGCCCGTTCGGATCTCCTTGCCCGAAGTGCCGTCGGGGCCAACGACCCTGATCGTGAACTGGGCGAGTGAGTTCGGGCCGACGGCGCCCGGATCCACGTGCGTCGTGTCACCGAGTGTGGATGACGCACCGAAGAGGGGAGAAGTGCGGTGAAGATGTGCCGGTCGGCGATCGTCGCTCTGCTGTGTCTGATTCCAGCCCTGCAGGTTCGGGGAGGGACCGTCGTGCGCGCCAATATCTCGACCTCGACGAGATGGACGGTCACGGGAAGCCCGTACTACATCGAGAACCACGTCTACGTCGAAGGGGCAGGTAACCCGATCCTCACTATCGACCCCGGCGTGACGATCAAGGTTTCGAACGGCAGGTTCCTCTATGTCGGCGTTAACGCTCCCGGTGGCTTGAACGCTGTCGGCACGGCGGCGAAACCGATAATGTTCACGTCGGTACTGGCGTCACCAACTCGTGGATCCTGGGGCGGCGTCATGCTGGGGAGTCAGTCCCGGACGACGAGCAAACTCGCCTACGCCAGCATCAAGTGGGCGGGATGGGGTTGGAACTATCCGTTGCCGTCGAGCCTCTACCTCTATAACACCGCCACGGTTCAGAACGTGACGGTCTCGGAGTCGGGCTACACGGGGATTTCCGTATTGGGAAGTGGCTCCACGGCCCTCGTGAAGGATACGATCGTGGCCTCGAACACGGCGGTGGGCCTTGCCGTCTACTCAGGCGCCGCGCCAAGGCTCGAGAACGTCACCGCGACGGGGAACGGCAATTCCGCGTTCCAGGTGGAACCTGACGTGACGCTTACCTCTGCGACGGGTTTGGTGGCGACGGGCAACTGGCGGGACGCGGTTGAAGTTACGGACAACTACCCGTCAGACGGGAGCTGGGTTGCGTCGGCGACGTGGCGAAGGACGGGCCTTCCGTACTTGCTTCGGAACCGGGTCACGGTCATGGGTTACGCGAATCCCGTGTTGACGATTGAGCCGGGCACGACGGTGCGCTTCGAGACTGGGGACCTCGTCATCGGATCCGGGTCGGACTCCCGAAGCGGCGGGCTTCTTGCCGTCGGTACCGCCGCACTCCCGATCGCGTTTACGACGGTCGTCTCGGGTCAGGGGCAGCTGGTGTTCACCCCCCGAGCCCTCTCCACCAGTCGAGTGGCCTACGCGAACTTCGAAGCGATGGGCGTAGCGAGCAGCGCGGCAATTTCCGTCGATTCGTCTTCACCATCGATCGAGAACCTGTCGGTCATGGGGTCGCTGGGTTCCGCGATCCTCGCTCGGAATCCCGGCGCGAATCCGCGTCTGATGAGCGTGACGGCGACGAACAACGCCGGCGGAGGGCTTCGTCTTCTCTCGGGCGCGACGGCGTCGATTTCCGGTTTCACGGCGACGGGCAATGGCGGACCGGCCATCTCGCAGGAGGCCGCGTGCACGCTCGCGAGTGCCTCGGGACTCGCAGCTTCGGGAAACTCCATGAACGGTATCGAGATCCGGGACGGATACGTTCAGGTTCCGACAACCTGGAAGCGAACGGAGATCCCGTACTTCGCCACCGGGGATATCCGCGTGGCGGGCAACAGTACGTCGACGTTGTCGATCGAGCCGGGGGTCGTCGTGAAGTTCTCCTCCGGGAAGGGGCTATCAGTCGGTCACCTGTCGCCAGGCGGCCTCACGGCCTCCGGTACGGAGGCGCTTCCGATCACGCTGACGTCGAGTGCAGTGAGCCCGACTCCCGGCTCCTGGTCTGGCGTCACATTCGGCGACAAGACTCTCACGGAAAGCGCGCTGCGCTGGACGGGAGTCGAATGGGCCGGAAGCGGCGGCGCCGGTGTCACCATCAGTGGCGCCTCTCCAACGCTAGAGAACATGACCATCACCGGCTCCTCGGGGAAGGGACTCTCGCTTACCGGAGCCGCTGCGAACCCGCAGGTTACGAGGGTGAGGGTGTCGGCCTGCCTGGGTGGGGGCGTCGTCATCGATGGGGGGGCGCCGCAGATCTCGAGCGCGACGTTCTCCTCAAACGCCGGCTTCGGCATCAGGGTGGTTTCGGGGGCGCCTTCCTTCACCACGACCGTGGTGGACACGACGACATCGGGTTCGGGCGGGACCGGAAATGGCGTCGATTTGACAGGTGGCTCGGCCTCGTTCTCCCTGTCCACGGTGTCGAACAGCGCCGCAGCCGGAGTGAAGGTCTCGGGAGGCGCTGGTCACAAGATCCGAAACTGCCTGATCATGGGCAACGCAGCCGGCCTGGTCAGCACGATCGCGGCGAGCGAGGTGAACGCGCGGTTCAACAACTGGAATGCGCCGAGCGGTCCGTCCGGAAGCGGGTTCGGAACGGGTCAATCCGTCTCGGCAGGCGCTCTCTTCGATCCATGGCTCACGGCATCGCCGAACTTTGACCAGTACTTCTGGGACATCGGGATCGGGGGGCCTCGCTTCAATCCGCTGGTCGGCTCGGCTCGGTGGGACCTCGCCAGCCTCGCGGCCGGGACGTGGACGCTGACGATTCGGAACTCCTCTCAGAGCATCGTACGAACGCTTACGGCGACCGGCAGCCCAGCGACGCTGACCTGGGACGGTAACAGCGGCTCCGGGGTCCTCCTGCCGGACGGCGACTACACGTATACGCTGGCGAACCTCGGCCCGAACTCGGTTCAGGCGACTCCGGCATCGGGCCGGCTCTTCCTGGATTCAACGCACCGTGTCGAGTTCACGACCCCGCTTGCCGGGCAGACGCTTTCAAACGTCTACTCGAACGGACAGAAGTCGTTTGCCATAACGGGATGGGCTTCCAGTTCTCAGCTCGCGGGCTGGACGCTAAGGGTGGGCAGCGGAGCGGCTCCGCCGGACTGGACGACGCTCGCATCTGGTTCGACCTCGGTGTCAAATGGAAACCTTGCGACGTGGAATACGGCAGGCCTCGCGAACGGCCCATATACGCTGAGGCTTTCGGTGGTGGACACCCTCGGGGCCGAGTTCGTCACGACACGGACCCTCAACGTAGGCCATTTCGGAGTGACGACTGAGGCGCTGGAATTCAACCCCCGAGCGGGCGAGTACTTCCAGTTCTTCGTCACCGTCCCGTTCACGCTCGACATCAGCTATCGCATCAGGAACGAGGCGGGGCAGACCGTTCGCTCGGCCTCCTTCGGGACGCATGTGTGGCCTCCCGAGGGTGATGTCTCGTGGTTCTACGCCTGGGACGGGAAGAACGACAGCGGCGCCTTTGCGACGGACGGCCTCTACACGTACGTCATCGTGGCGACGGACGGCACGCATACGCTCACGCAGGATCTTTCCGCGGAGAAGGTGAACGTCGGGGGGATTCAGTGGTTCGACAACCTCTCCGATCCGAGCTTCGCGACGTTCGACCCTTTTAATGGAAGGCCTCTGACGTTCACATATCAGCCCAATTCTCCTGGCCGAGCTACCGTCATCTTCTCGCCAAAACCCCGAAGCCAGGGAGCGATCACGGGGAGTTGCTCGGTGTCGCCGGAATTCTGCCGGGTCGACAAGAAGTGGCAGTCCTCCCGCCTGCAGACGATCGAATGGTCGGGAACGGAGGCTTCGGGAAAGTACCGTCCGGATGTTCGGCAGGTCGGCGTGGTGATGGACCATACTGAGTTCCCGCGAAGCGGAGTCATCGTCTACGGTTCCCCGACGAAGATCGCGAATCTCAGCATTTCACCACAGCGAATTCGCACGGGTGTCGACACGATGCAGGTGAGCTTCGATGTGACGCTGCCGAACGGTGAGGCGCGGGACGTGTTCGTGGAGTTCGTGAACCAGGAATCCCTCTCGACGCTTCGGACGATCGCGCTGGCGGGCCGCAGCTCCGGACACGTGTCGACGGCATGGGACGGGCGTTCGGACAGCGGGATGATCGTGGCCGAAGGTACGTACCTCGTGCGCGCGTGGACGACCGATGGATCCGGAAACAGAGCGAGCGCAGAGCTCATGACGCGAATCGACTACTGACGGGGGCACTGTGAAAGCCAAACGCATGCGGATTTTCCGAATCGCCCCGATCGCCTTTGCCGCCGCGCTCCTCGCGGCGCACCCGGGCGCAGGCCAGAGCTGGTGCGGGAACCCGGTGGCGCCGCCGCCGGCCCCGGAGAATGACCCGCCGCAGTGCACTCCGCAGTGCCCGACATGCAGCGCCTCTCCCTGCTACGCGGGCTCAGGCGCGTATGTGACGCAGTTCTCGGATCTCTCCATGCCTATTGTGGGGGGGGGCATCTCCATTTCCCGGTCGTATTCGAGCACGCGCCTCGTGGACGGCATCTTCGGAATCGGGTCGTCTTCGATCCTCCACTCACGGGTCTACTACGCGAGGTACCTGTTCGCGGCACCGAGCACCTACCGGAATGTCGCGGACGTGGTGATGCCCGACGGGAAGCACTACCGCTTCACAGAATCGACCCCCGGACAGTTCACGCCGCCCCGGACGAGGTCGGATCTCCTGGTCCGAAACGGCGATGGCTCGTTTGACCTCCGCGTGCAGCAGTCCCGAACGGTCTATCGCTTCGGCCCGGCGGGAGCTCTCGCCTCGATCGCGGACGAGTCGGGCAACGTCACGACCTTCGATACGGACGCTTCCGGGAGGATGAGCAGGATCTCGGACTCGGGCGGAAGCGGGCGGTACGTCGACGTCTTCTGGGGCGCGGACGGGCGCATCGCATCTCTCAGGGACTCCGCTGGACGGACGGTCTCCTACTCGTACTCAGCGAGTGGCGCTCTCTCGTCGGTCACGGATCCGATGGGCCGGCGGAGCGACTACTCGTATGTCACAGGGAGGTTCGGAACCCCGCTGCTCTCGAGAGTGACCGACCACTGGGGCCGCGCCATCACGGAGATCACGTACCTGCCGACGGACCAGGTCTCCAGCTACAGCGAGTTCGGCGAGATGTGGCGGATGTTCTACCGGTACGGGGACGACCCGAAGCTGACCGCGAAGAAGGACAGTGGTGACAATGTCTGGCGTATGAGATTCGGGAACGACATCCAGATCACCGATCGGATCGGCCCCGACGACTCGCTGAGCCAAACGGCCTATCGGCCGGAAGGCTGGGTCCAGGAGCAGACGGACGAAGCGGGAGTCCGGACGGCCTATGCCTACGACTCGGCTGGGAGGGTGACGTCCGTGACGCGGAGTGCGCAGTCGGCGCAGGCGGTTCGATACGACTACTCGTACGACGCCGCGTTTCCCGACAGAGTCGCGTCCGTGACGCCGAGAGATCCCGTGACCAACCTCGTCAACGCGGACTGGCAGGCCTGGCGGTACGACTACTATCCAGCCGGGAGCCCGAGCCCGGGGTCGCTCTTCCACGTATGGCGTGTACGTTCCGATGGTTCGACGGTAGACGCGATCGCGACGTACGAATACGACGCTCACGGCAGGGTGACGCGGCAGACGTCGGCGAACGGGGGCCAGACCGACTATTCCTACGACGGAGCGGGAAACCTCACCGGGGTGCTGGCGCCGGCGAACAACGACAACGGCGTGCGGCCGCAGACGGCCTATGGCTACGATAACTCGGGGCGCGTTCTGACTGCCACCGACCCGAGCGGGAAGACGACGACGTACACCTACGACGCGCTGGGCCGCGTCCTTACCGTGACGTTGCCGAAGCCGGCCGCGGGCTCGAGCCTCGACTTCACGACGACATACAGCTACGACAACTGGGACGCGGCGAGCGGTCTCGTCTTCACGAACGTCACAGACCCGAACGGAAACGTCACGAAACTCGGGTACGACCAGCACGGGAGGCTCGTTCGATCGATCGATGCCGCTGGACTGGTGACGGCGTACGCCTATACGAAGGACGTCCTGTCGAGCATCACCGACGCGAACGGGAACGTCACGCAGTACGGATACGACGCCCTGCGACGGCTTCGGACGACGACCTTCCCCGACGGCACGGCGGAGTCCTACGCCTATCGGCCGGACGGCCTTCTCGAGACGAAGACGGACCGCCGCGGAACGGCGACCACGTATGGGTACGATCCGTTCAAGCGGCTTACGACCAAGGCGTACTCCACGGGCGGGGCGATCGAATATACCTACCAGGGTCAGCTTCTGACGGCAGTCGTCGACTCGACGGCGACCCCGAGCGAAACGCACTCGTTTACCTATGACCCGTCGTACAGGCTCGAGTCGGCATCGCAGGGCCCGCGTGGGACGATCGCCTACGAGTACGGACCCGGCGATCGTCCGACTGTCGTCGACCTGCCGGGGGGCGTGTCGAGCACCTACACCTACTACCCGGACGGCAGCCTCGACACCCTCCAGTGGAGCCCCGTCTCGGGCGCTTTCACCTGGGACTACAGCGTTCGGGGCCAGTACGATACCCTCACATTCCCCAACGGCCAGACGCGTGCTTACGCCTACGACGACCAGGGGCGGCTCACGTCGCTCACGAACGCCCTCGGGAGCGCGACGATCGCCTCCTTCGCCTACGCGTACGACGTCGACCTGGCGTCCCAGCCGAGCCTCCTCGGGCAGCGGACGAGACAGACGGCGACGCTCGCGGCGCAGGGACTCTCAGGTGCCCTCACCCGCTACGGCTACGACCCGCTTTACCAGCTCACCCGGGTCGAATACCCGGCCGGAGCCCCGTTCGGTTCCGAGGTACGTACTTGGACGTACGACGGCATCGGGAACCGGGCGACGCAGGGGATCGGCGCAAACGTGCAGACCTACACGTACCTGAAGGCGGCGGGCAATCCCCTGAACGGGCAGCGGCTCGTAGGCGACGGCGTGGACACTTACGGGTACGACCCGGCCGGCAACCTCGCCACGCGCCAGGGGCCAGCCGGCGGCTTCACCTTCGGCTACGACCCGGAGAACCGTCTCGCGTCGATCACCGGCCCTCAGGCGGCGACCTACACGTACGACTACCAGGGGCGCCGGACGAGCAAGACGGTCGCCGGCGTGACGACGACCTACCTCTACGACGGCCTGAACCTCCTCTCGGAGACGACGAACGGGCAGACCTCGTACTTCCTGAACGGCCCCGGCATCGACGAGCCGCTGGCGATGTCGAGGAACGGAGCGATCAGCTACTTCAGCGTCGACGGCCTCGGCTCCGTCGTCGCCACCAACAGTCCCACGGGCACGGTGACGCACTCGGTCATATTCGACTCATGGGGGAACGTGAAGGCGGAGACGGGGCCGCGGCTACACCCGTTCACGTACACGGGGCGTGAAGTCGGCGAGGCCGGCTTCCACTTCTACCGCGCTCGCTTCTATCAGCCGAGTGTCGGACGCTTCTCTCAGGAAGATCCGATTCGGCTCCGTGGGGGCGACATCAACTTCTACGGCTACGTGCTTCGGGATCCCACGAACTGGATCGACCCGTACGGTCTGCTGATCCTGCCTCCGAATCCTGGTCAGCTTCCGCCGCCATGGCGAGTCGATCCGGGCCACCGGGATCCGAACGGTGTTCGATATCGCCACCCGAGTGGGCGCTATGTCGACTTCCATAGGGGTCGCGATGGTGCTCGCGGTTGGAGGGGGAAGGACCACTACCACCCAGACGGCGCTGATGATCATCTGGTTCCGGGGGAGGAGATTCCGGATCCCCCGGCGGAACCCGAACCGGACCCCGAGCCGGGGCCGGGCCCCGCGCCCGACGGAAACAAGCCCCCAGAGTGCGATCCCACATGTCAGCCCAAGGTCAAGACTCTTGTGATTAGCGCGGGCGTGGCATACGTGATCTACCGCTGTATTCGGATGGTGCCGTCCTTTGCACCTCCTCTCTGGTGGACGATCCCTGCCAATGCAGCTATCCCTTGAAACACTATCCCTTGAAATGGGCCCGCGCGAATTGCGTTTAGCAGTCGAGACCGGACGAACCTGCGGCCCGCAGCAGCAGACAGACTCCAGGGTCGCGTATCGCGGATGGCTGATCACTTACCGAGCCAGCGGCGCGCCCCATGGCACGTCGCGACGACATGGTCGTCGGGGCTCGCCTCAAGGAGAGGTGACGTGAGTACCGACCAGAAGATCGCCCTGGTGGAGCTTCACGACGCGCGCTTCGCTTCTCTCACCCTTGCGGCCGGCGGCCTATGCAGGCTCTGCCTTCAAGGAGTCACGGTCTACCGAGAAGTGGGGAAGGAACTCTTCCAGCTCTCAAAGTGTGACGCAGAGCTGAACCTAGCTGGTGTCTCACGGTTTTCGTGGGAGGGACGGCCCACCCCGGATGGGAGGATCACCGGCGACTCCGTCTCCGATCTCGCTGGCGAGATCGAGTGGCTGCACCTTCTCACGGGCAAGGCGATCTCGGCTCTAAGCCTCAGCTTCGATTCGGGATCTCGCTTGAATGTCGCGTCAGACAGTGCCGAGCTCAAGATAGGCAGGGTCACCGGGACTCTCCCCGACTGGGTCGGGCCGTTGTGACCGATCGCGGCCAGGTCTCTTTCTTTCGCTCGAGAAGCCCATTGCCCCTTCTTTCGTAACAGACGACGGATCAGAAGGAGCCGCCGAGGGAATCCCGAAAGGGCGACCCCGGCGGCTCCGGCGCGCGGGGCGAGGAAGGTGCGGGCGCCCGCACGGCGCGCGCCGGGGGCCCCTCCTCGTACCTCCCTCCGGCACGCGCCGATGCAGCGCCCCGCGGCCCAAATCGCGGTTTGGGCCGCGCCGGCTGACATGTGGCGCTCCGTTTCACTGCGCGCGGGCCCCGCGCGCCGTCGGAGCCTCTCCTCCCCTCGCTAATAG
>JADHED010002223.1_pt1 | contig 14003 bp, 13 predicted proteins | sample 8952041 | NCBI WGS metagenome assembly JADHED01 (sample SAMN16124423, study PRJNA663239) | bioreactor sludge metagenome | isolation source: sludge (control) | place: India:Bengaluru | collected 2018-09-08
GTACTGTTTGGGCGAAGTCAGGAGCTTTGGAGAGAAGGGCCGCAGAGAGAGCGATTTTGGCCGTTCCGGGCGCTTGCGAGGTCAACAGCTTTTCGCCCAAAAGCGCGCGTTTCCTGGCGTTTTCCGGCGCCGCGAGCGGCGACGGAGATCTTATCGCGCAAACGCGTTGGCGGACCAAAAGCAACTGGGTTCGAACCTTCTCTGTTTTTTGGCAGGCCTTCGCCGTCGCGTTCGCTTGCGGCCCGACATATCGGAACTTGGCGTAAACGCTCAACTCGCGCAGCTGGAAAGCGCCCAGATCAGCGTGAAGCTGGAACGCCGAACCGTGGGAGCACAAATCAAATTTGCCCGTTGCTGCCCCCATTGCCCCTGAGCGATAATCCCATTTAGCAAACTTCTATCATGAGCGGGCGAAGGTCCGAAGGTCCTGGCTACCGTGCAGGCCGTGGTGCCAACCGGTAGCAAAGCTGATCTTCGCGACCGAAGAACAAGGACGAAGCTGCAGGGTACCGATATGGCCGCGAGCAAAGAAGTGGACCTAAGAGCGGCGATCAACGCCATATCAGACGTGGTCCAAAATCGCCCTCGACCGCTTAGAGAGTTCGATCAAATCTATATGAAGACGGGGGATATGGTTCTCCAAAGCGAACTCGTAGCCCGGTGGGCCGACGGGAAGCGCTTGGCATTTATTGGCGATGGCGACGCAATCAGCATATGCGTCGCTTATCTGCGCAATAGGGAAATCATTGACTACGGTCCCTCCAAGATCGTCGTCTTCGACTTTGACGAGCGCATCTGTGGTGCCGTTGACCGGTTCGCCGACAAGGAACGCTTGGACCAGCTTCAGGCGCGTCTCTACAACTGCCTCGATGCATTCTCCGATTCTGCGAAGTTCGACTGCTTTTATACGAACCCGCCGTGGGGTGCTAGCAACGAAGGTGAGAGCGTCAAGGTGTTCACTCAGCGTGGCATGGAGGCGGTCGGCTACCGAGGAGAGGGAATGGTAGTTATTGCAGACGACGATGAGCTCGAGTGGACCAAGCGAGTATTGGCGGCAATACAGAGGTTCACTGTAGACTCTGGATTTTTTGTTCAGAAGATGATGCCCCAGGTGCACCAGTACCATCTTGATGATGCTCCGCAACTGCGGTCGTGTAACTTGTTGCTGAAAGCTCTGCCAGACAATGAACCTCCGGCGCCGAGTTCACCAATTACGGACCAGGCGCGACTTGAGAATTTTTACGGTCGTACAGGACGTCTCCGGGTGAGATACGTTCGAGAGAAAAAGCGTCTCGACTATGGGAAAGCGCACGATGACGAGTACGAACTGGAGCTAGTGGAGCCTTCAAAATGAACGAAATCATTCGGCCCGGGGCGGGGATCCTCTTCATGAAGGTTGGCACGCACGCCCACGAGCCGCTCGAGGAAATCATTGCCCGCAAAACCAAAGAGATCGAATCTGCGGGGTTCGCTTTTTGGGGTTATGGAGGCAACACTTGCCATCCTCAGACGATGGTACAGCCTTTCGCCAAGAGCTTCGAACAACGCGGCAAGGCGATCTACCTCTGCATGGAAGAGATGGAGTCCAAGCATTTTGCGCAGCCAGTGCGCGCCGATGAGTTCTCCGAGGATGGCGTAACGTGGACGGACATACCCCCCGAGATCAACGTGCTCGGTTCCCGTTATGCGTTGGTGATCAATGAGCTGCGGTCAGAGAAACTGGAGCTCCCTCTGGCAAATACACATGTTGCGATTGGCAACAGCCGGGGGCGCAGGGGGCATCGGTATGTCACAGGCCGCGTCGACAAGGCATGCCTTGAGATCGACGATACGCCAGAGCTTTCTAACGCACCCGATGAACCTAGCCTTCATATTGGCTTGGTCGCACAGTTGCTACCGCCCTACGCGGTCTACGTGCGCAACCGCACGTGACTATGCACCGAGGAGCGTAGGAGCTCGGCTGCGCAGGTCCGCAACGTAACTTCGAAGACCGCTGAGCCAGCTCTCGGGGCCGACTTCGGGGCTACAACAGCTAAAGCAGATGGCCAGCGCACGATCAACATTGACCTCACGGCATACAGCATTGCGAATTGACACGCCGTTCTCGTCATTGATCAATCTCAGGAAGAGTTGTTCGAGACAAATGACCTTCCCCGCTAGCTGCGAGGCTTCCTGGTTACTTTCGAGGAGCTGTTCGAAAGAACTCACGGCTCTCTTGTCACCCGTCACAAGCCACGACAATGCCCTCCCGATAACAATAGCGCAGAGAAGGCTTTCACCTTCGTCGAGGCTTAAGTTTGCACGCTGAGCGACAAACTCCAGCTGAGCGGCAAACCTGATTTCCTCACGGGTTGGTTCCAGAACGGCAGCCTCTCGCACAAACTGCTCGATCATCTGCGCTACTTTTTCAGGTGGGCTCGTGAGGTTGGCTCTTCGGAGCTTGGAGCGAATGACAAACGGCGCGGCTCCGAGAACACCAACTTGGCCCAAGTCAGGAGTGACTACACCCACCAGTTCCCGCAGGAAACCATAGGACGCGCCCTTAAACAGCACGTCAGTGTCAACCGCGGATTGTAACATCTATGCTGCCCATCACGGCGCGCACGAACAGCGAAAGGTCGTCTGACATCGCAGCCCAGTCGAGCTCGCGAAGAGCGAGGCCATTGACCTCGTGCCAGACAGGTTGAGCAGTTGCGTAGATCGTTCTCATAGCCGCGTTGGCTTTGGCCCATTCACCGGTGGAATGACCGAAACAAAGCGCCAACGTGCCAGGTTCGATGTGAACCATGTTTGCTGTGTCAAGTAGATTGCGGCCAAGTTGCTCGGCAGTGAAACGGCGTGTTCCGGTGGCGACACTCGGTTCGGGATCGCCTGTTAGCAATTCCAGCGCATACCTGTCTGCGGCGCGTTCTTCTCCATCAATCTCGCCTTCAATCTCAAGCGGGTCTTGTAAGTCGACGATGGCAACTTCGTCCCTCAGATGGCCCAACGCGGCGTGCCCCAGTTCGTGAGCTAGGTAGTAAGCGACGTGTGCTGGATAATTGGAGTCTTTTCCAAGAAGAATGGCGAAACGATCACCAACACAGACCGACATCGCGCACATCCGCTTAGCCTGCAGGGGGAATACGCGGAGGTGAATCACCGGAATACCCACTGCCCAACATAGAGCCAGGAGATCGGTCAGGCGAACAAAGGGTTGGTTAGCGAGTATGCTTTCACGCAGCTGCAGGGCGGGCATTCCCTCGATTGAGCGAACGGCTAACGTTCCAGAAACCAATGCTCGACCGACGGAAGCACCGAACGAACTGATGGCTGCACGCTCCAGATCGCTCTCAGTCGACAGGTACTTGAATTTTCCTTCATCTCTCCAGACAAACCGCGGTTCTTCGTCTTCAAGCAATGAGCGAGGATCTAGACCGAGTTTTCGTGCAAGCGAGAAGCGAAGCTCAGCGTGCGCGGAAGCTGAGTATTCAGCATCGTCGCTCCACCAACCGGGCCATGCAGCGTTAACAACGGAATCGCTGAGCCCCAGCTTTCCAAGCGTCCGTCGCAGCTTTGCAACGTCTTCCGGCAATGGCTCTATTCCCCCCGCCCACGTTCTCTCTTGCCCGGCAAGTCTGCCAGAGCGTCAGTGATCCTGACAATTGCGTCTGCAAGCGCCTTCGAATGCTCCCACACGCGCTCAAACGCTTCCGCGATCCGCTCGCGCGCCTCGGCCTTCGCTCCAGACCCAGGATATTCACTAATACCGACATAACTGAATAGGCGCGATCGCGCAGCGCCCCTCCGCTCGCCCTTCCCACTTAATGCTCGCGAAACGGTCGCTTGGCTAACGCCAGCCATTTCAGCCAATTGCGTCTGCGATAAGCCATTGCAGTGCATAAAGGTCCGGATGCGGCCCGCGTCGTCTTGCATAAATATGCATAATAGTGAATAATGTGGCGATTGACCATATGTGGGATGGGCATCTTGCTACCAACGCATTTTTGCTGGACGCGTTTCGGCACGGAAGCCGGAGAAGGGATTGCGCAGATTCTGTTTCGGAAGGAACGGGAGCGCGTGGCCAACGCGGGAGTGTTTCTTTGGGGAATTGGCAACGCCATCGGCCCATCAATTCGGCGGCTGGTGGGGCTTGAAAGACAACCGGAGGTCGTTTTCAGTCCGATGCGATCAGCCCCGCGCAAGCAGGATGCTGAACCCGATCAGATTGTAGTTTGGGCGGCCGCAAGAACTCTCGATGGGCAGCACTTTGACCTTCCGGGTGGCTCGGTTGTCACAAGTCGCGCCAAGCAGGACGGTAGGAGAAACCGCCATTACGCTTTGGTCTGCGCCTCGAGTTCCCCACTACGCATCGATCCGGATGGCCATGGAATCGCGTTCTCGGCTCTTCGGAATCTTTTGACCAACCGGCCAGTCGGGGCATCACAGGTGACGGCCATCGTTCGTCAAATGAACGATGATCTTCCGTCCTCAGAGGCCGTGTATAGGGTGGCCATGCGCGCCCAGTTGGTTTCACCTCACTTCATCGAGCTGTTTAATCCGGTGCCTGTCCCGCGCGTTGGGCAGGCCGTTGTTGAGGATGGCCTTGATTTCCGCCATGCTGTGCTGAAGGGCATGGATGGCGGCGGTATGCTCTTCGGGGGCTATCGGCGAGCGTCCTAATCAGAGCCGTCCGGCAAGGGTCCAAACCAGATCGGCGATGGCATTGCCGGCGCTCGGCGCACCTCGTCGCCAAGCGACAACGTCGTGGCCGATAAGACGATGAAGATCGCGGTGGTGGCGGACGCGGCAAACGGATGGGGCAGACCGAGACGCCATGTTCTTGATTACGGTCGCAGTATCCCGCGGCCGAAGCGTGCTTGTCCGATATGTCATTGACAATAAGCGGAAATGTTGGCGCGCGAAACCACCCCGGGGATTAGCCGGCGATGATGCAGACGATGGTACCGGCGGCGCCCGAGCGGATCAGCTCGGGCATCGGGTCAGCCACTCCCTCAGCTTCGACCACCGCCGTCTTGTCTGCTTCCCCTTCACCGCGATTGCCATCGCCTGCTTCTGTCCGGCGATGACGACGAGCCGCTTGCCGCGGGTGACGGCGGTGTAGAGCAGGTTCCGCTGCAGCATCGGATAGTGCTGGGTGGTCAGTGGGATGACGACGGCCGGTTATTCCGAGCCTTGGCTCTTGTGAATGGTCGCGGCGTACGCGAGCACGATCTCGATGCAGGGGAGCCCAATCCGCGTTTCGGCGAACAGGCTCGGTCACGGGGCTGGCGGCTGAACACTGACACCCCTGCAGCCAGCGTCGGAAATGACGTGCGGGCCGAAGTCATTCCCTTCCCGCGACTGCGATCGCCACGCCAGCCTGATCCTGGGTGCGCCGCCGACCGCCCCGTCAGCTAAACGGCAGGACTGCTCGATCTGGAGGGTGAGGTCCCCATATCGCGCTACTCTCGCGGTCGTGTCCGCTTCTAGAGACTCAGAAACGCCCCCGTAACGATGACGCGCGTCTCGATGGTCTTGGCGGCCTTGCCCGTGATCGTCACGGCGAGCCGGTCGTTGGCGTCATCAGCGGCGAAGGTGACTTGGTTCTCGGCGCCATCGCTGGCGATCACGGTTGGCGCCTTTAGCAGCGTCGTCGTCCCAGCGCTGTCCTTGATGACGCCGCAACTGAAGCGGCAGACTTGGTGCGCGCCATCGGTACGGTTCCAAGTGGTCTGGAACGCCTCGAAGCAGAAGACCTTGCCGGCCGGGATGGTGATGAAGTTGGCACCGTCGGTGGTGAGCTCGGCCGTGGAGCCGTCGGTAGTGGTGGCGGCCAGCACGTAGGTCACCATGCCGTGGCCGGCGGCGGGGCCGAAGGCAAGCTCACCGGAATTGACGGCGGTTTGCCCCTTACCGATAGCGACCGCGTTCGCCTTGGCCACCACGCAGCTCCGGCCGATGGCGACTCCGCTTTCCGCCGAGACGTCGCACTCGGAGCCGATGGCGATCGCGTTCTCGCCGATGATGCCGCCGGAGTCGTAGTTGTTGCCGTTGCCGATGGTGATCGAGCGGGCGCCGACGGTCAGCGGCGTGGCGGCCACGGCGTTGCGGTTGCTTGAGTAGCCAATGGTGATCGCGTAGTCGTTGACGGTGACCGCGCCGGCCGTATTGCGGTTGTTCCAGGCGCCCAGCGCAATCGTGCCGTTGCCGACGGTGAGCGGATCGGCGATCCCGGTGTTCTGCACCTCGTTCAAGCGGCAGCCGATGGCGACGGTGTAGTTGCCGAGGGTAAGCGGGCCGGTGCCGGCGTGGTGGGCGACCCAGTAGCCGATCAGGGCATTCTGAGAGGCCAGCGAGATCAACCCGTTGTAGTCGGCGGAGATGGCGCGATAGCCGATGAGGGTGTTATTGCTGGGGGATGAGGCGCCGTTTCGCTGCACGGTGCCGGCGGTGTAGAGGGGCTCGCGGCCGATCAGGATATTCTGATCGAAGTCGGCATCGGCATTGATGCCGGGGTTGATGTTGTAGCCGATGCCGATGTTGCACTGTTGCGAAGCGGCGAACCTGGCGTTGAGGCCAATGCCAACGTTGTAATTGCCGTTGATGACCGCGGAGTGGCCGATGGCGACGCAATCAACGCCGGTCGCGCTGGCATTGTCGCCAATCGCGATCGCGCTGGTGTTGCCGGCGCTGGCGCTCTCGCCGATCGCGATCGCGGTGGCAGCGCTGGCCGTCGCGTCGCCGATGGCGATTGCATTCGCCGCCGATGCGCTGGCGCCGTCGCCCAGCGCAATGGCGGCGTCGGCAGAAGCGGTCGTCGCCGTGCCGATCGCAATTGCGGCAAACGCAGAAGCCGCCGCATCAACGCCGACGGCGAGCGCGCTGGCTGCCGAGGCCGCGGATTCCGCGCCAACGGCAATCGCATCGGTTGCCGAAGCTGTCGCGGCTCCAAGCGTCAGCGATCCGGATGGGGGATCGGCAATGGTGGCCGCGATCCACTCAGCGGCGGCCGCCGTCACGACCACCGTCGCAGTCTGCGAGGAAAGCGCAAGACTCTCGGCGCCGTCGATGGTCTCCTGGATCGCCGCGGTTGTGGTCTCAAGATACGGGACCAGCGCTGAGCCGTGGCAGAGTTGCGCGCGCGAGACGAAGACCCCCGACGTGCCATCGCCCAGGTAGCTGGACGACGCGCCGTCGTAGAGGCGAACACGATGGGAGTAAGTGCCGCTCGCAGACGGCAGAGTGGCCGCGAGCCACAGCAGCCGCCATCCGTTGCCCAGATCTGCGGTGCCGGAAGCATCGAGCGTCAGCGTGCCGGTGGCATTCGTGTAGCCGACAACGCCGGTGGTGAGATCAGCCCGGATCTGCACGCGATTGGCGGACGTGCCATCGTCCAGCATCAGATAGATCTCTGACCGGCCCGCCGGCTTGGCGGCGATCGCGGCCACAAGCTTGACCACGCTCTCGGCCTTGGTGAAATCCTGGCGGATCTCGTGGTTGCCGGACGTCAAGTCCTCGATCAGCCGGCCGGCATCCAGGATGTTATCGGGCGCGTAGCCGGCATTCGCCTGCACGGAGAGCTTGGCCTTGACCCAGGCCGCATCATCGAAGGCCTCGCTGTAGGTCAGCAGGTTGTGCGCCGGCATCACGGTGACGGCGTTCGCGCTGGCATCGACGCGGCGGAACTTCGCCTCAAAGCCCACCGGCACATTGGCGAGAAGCGGCAGACTGGCAATGATCGGCGTGGCTGTCGCGTCGCAGCGGTAGAGCGCGCCGGCGATGGTGGGCGCGACGGCAAAGCTGGCCGTGCGGGTGAAGATCTCGGTCGCCGACGCGTAAGCGTAGGTCGCCCACGCCGTGCCAGTCCAGACGATCAGCGCGTCCTCGTCTTTGAGCCACAGCCGGAACCCCTCTGCGACACTGCGGAAGGCCCAGGCGCCGCCGATCCATTGGGCGAGCGTGTTGCCATTGCCGCTCCAGGCACCGGTCGGATTGACGCCGACCAGATAGAGCGCACCCTCGATCGGGTTGGCCGGCGGCGCCGACAGCGTGCGGGTCTCGACGGCCGCCTGCACCAACGCATCGAGCACGTTCAGCGCTTCAGCGTGGGTGACTTCCTTCTGTGCTTGCGACTGGACGATGTAGGGGAGCGACAACCGCGGTGTCGGCATCAGAGGGATCCTTCGAGGTTACGGCTGCGGAGGGGATGTCACAACACAGGCTCCGTCGGTGCCCGAAGCTCGTGACGCTGGCCCGAAACTTTAATCAACGATGTCAGAGCCTTAATCGGCGCTGATGCCCGGAACTGGTGACGCTGGAAAGCGTCAGACAGATCCTTCCAAGGGCGTGCCGCGTCCCGTCACCGCCGAGATCTGAAAGACGCGCACCGTGATGGTGGCGGGAACGAGGCCAAAGTCGGCGACCTGGTCGACGGCCGAATAGGTCCATGTCGGCACTAATGTCGTGGCACTGCGCACGACAGCGCCGTCTACATCGATCACTTCGATTTCGTAGCGCTCGTCCGCCTCGGCATAAGGAACATCGCCGCCATCGCGCCACAGCCCGCCGAAGCGGGCGCGGCGGATCCAGCTTAAGTGAAGCGTGCCGTCAACGTCGCGCTGTCCGCGGAGATGGCAGGGGGCGTAGGGCCTGAGCCCGCGGCCGACGTTGATGAATGTGACCGGGTCGACGTCGCTGATCTTCTCGCCGATCGTGACGCCCTTGTACCAGCGGGGGGCGAGCAAAAGATCGACGGAATCGCGCACCCGCTCCAGCGTGGTGCCGACGGGCTGAAGCACGATGAACCGCTCGCCGACGGAATGGTCATAAATGGCATACTCGGTGCCGAGCCGGCCGCGCAGCAATCCGGAGAGACGATAGCGCTTGGTGCCGATCAGCGTCGCCGTCGTCCACTGGATGATCTCATCGCCGAGGAGCGCGCCATTGGCGCCGTTCAGCACATCGGCCTCGGGCGCGCTCAACAGGACACCATCGGTAAGCACGACATCGACCGCGTTGCCGCGATCGAAGAACTCAGGAGGCCCGGCAGGAAGCGCCGTCTCAGCCGTACCGGCTGTGGCCGAGACGGGCAGGGTCAAGAGCGTGCCGTAATCAGTGCCATTGGCGGAGCGATAGAGCACGGCGCCGTTCCATGCTCCCGTGGCCGGCCGGGTCACGGCGACGTAGAAGCCGGCGTCGTTGTCGCGATCAGAAAGGATCGGGATGTCGAGGAGGTGCAGCACCGTCGGCCCGATCTCGGGAACGGTGTCGTCGGGCCGCGTGTCATCCCCGGGCGGCGCGCTCTGGGTATAGACAGTTGCATCGGTCGCGTAGCCCTCGCAGGCGAGCCGGCCGTCATCCCAGCCGGTGCGATAGAGGCGCACCTGATAGGTGACATCGCCGTCGACGAGATCGACGACATCGCCCGGCTGCAGACGGGCATACCGGGTCGGCAGCACGAAACGGAACTGGGTGCGCTCGGCCCACTCGGCCGCGAGCAGGGTCTCGGCGATCTGCTTCGCCTTGGCGCCGTCCATGACGAGGGGAATGGTGATGTTGCTGACCTCGCCGTCCGGCGAGATCTGCCGGCGCGCCGCCTGGCTGCCCTGCTCGTAGGACGCGTGTCTGTTGATGAAAACGACATTGACCGCCTTCGAAAGCTCACTCTCCTGGCGGCGAACGAGGGTCAAAGTCTCGATGCCCTGATCGCCGATCGGCACCAGCTCATCGACGCTGATGGTGGCCACCGGCGCCGCCCCGCGCGGGCGGAACACAACCGTGCCGCCGCTCTCGATCACGTCGAGAAAGTTGGCGCGCACCAGGTGCTCCAGTGTCGAGCGCACGCTGGCGACGTTGGAGATCACCAGGCCATCGCAGGTACCGGTGAGCGCCGAGACATCGACAGACTCTGGCGACAGGCCTGCGCGCTTGCACAGATCGAGCACGACATTGGCGAGGCTAGCCATAGGCGCCTCGGAAGATGAGACGGAACCAGTAGGCCCAATACGACGACAGCACGTCGGCACGGGCGGCGAGGCCGATCAGCCCGTCATCGATGCCGGCGAACAGCGGATCGAGGCTGATGCGGTAGAAGTAATAAGAGAGCGTCACCCGCGTCCAATGCGAGGGCAGATACTGCGCCGCGGGCTGCAGATACTCCGAATGCGAGCCCAGCCAGCGGGCCTGGTCGAAGGGATCGGTGGAGGCCGCGAACTCGTAGTGCTTCGGACCGGGATCGAGGATCCGGGCAACCCCAAAGGCGAACGCCTCGTCCATCTTGGTGCGATAGCGGTCGCCCGAGAGGATGGCAATCTCCAGCCATGGCTCCAGGTCGTACTGGTGATAGTGCAGGGCGTCGCGGCGGATATAGTCGATGCTCTCGCCGGGATCGGTGGCCGCGCGCGGCATGTCGTCGGGGACCAGCACTGCCCCGTTGCCGTAGGGGAAATTCACCAACAGGTGCGGATCGCACTTTTCGGCGAGTGCCGCCTGGAACGCGCCTTCATCGCCGAGCGCGCGGTAGCACAACAGCAGGATCTTGTAGTGGTGCGTGAAGTGGTTACCGTAGCGGGTGGCATTGGCGGGGAAGGCGTAGTTCTCCTTGGCCGCGCGCAGCGTGTTCAGCCAAGCCGTGATCACCGCTCGTTCCGATGCATCGAAGGCCGTCCTCACGGCGATGATCGCCTTCAGCAGCCACTCGAAGTTCGTCTCGTTGATCGAGTTGCCATCGGGGACATTGAAGGCGCACCAGTCGAGCACCTGTGCCTTGATCCGCGCGAGAGCCGTCGGATCGCCGGACCAGGCGTAGTACTGGGCGATCACCCCGAGCGCGCGGAAATCGGTGAACGCGCGCCGGGAGACGGTCACCTCCGGGATCGAGGTGTCGGTCGCGCCGGAGGAGACCAGCGTTTTCACCAGCACGTAGTCCTTGGCCATGGCGCTTATGCCGAACTTGGCCAGCTTGAGCCGCTGGACGTCGAGCCAGGGAAGATCGTTCACCTTTTCCGGCAATGCACCCAAGTCCATCGTCGATGGCGCGTAAGCCGGCAGCGTCCACGTGCTGGGTGGCATCAGCGGCCTTCCGCGACCTGGACCAGGTCGTACTTGGTGTTGGCGACGAGGCAGCGGCCGTCGGCGAGCGCCAGCACCGGGCCGGGAAACGAGACCGTGCCGAAGGCGATCAGTTTGTCGCCGCCGGCGGTGTACGCGGTCAGCCGGTTGCCGTAGTGGGTGGAGATCCACACCGGCTGCCAAGGGTCGCCCAGGTTGATCGAGATTGCCGTGGGCCCGGTGCCGACATGCTTGGTGGCGATCGGTTTCTTCGAGGCCGCGTCCCAGATGTTGGCAAGGTCCGATCCCGGGCTGACCGCCCAGACGAAGTTGGACTTGGCTGACCAGGCGAGCCCGCCGGTGAAGAACGCATCCGGCGAGCCGGTGCGCACCCGCAGCGTGTGCGTCACCGCCATGGTGGTGAGATTGATCACCTTGACGTGGGCGTTGCAGCCGACCCACAGCTCATCGCCGACACGCAGCAAACCGTGCGGCGCGCCGGCGACGTCGGTGTACGCTTGCGCATGGCTGGCGGGATCGACGCGGCAGACCTTGTTCTGCAGCGGGAGGGAGACCCACGGGACGCCGTCGGCGCCGATCGTGATCTCGTGCGGGTAGTTCTCTGCCAAAGCGATCGTCGCCGCGACGGCGTTGGTGGCAGGGTCGATGACCGCCAGCGCCCGATCGGCGAGGCAGACAACCCACACCCGTCCGGTGATGGGCGAGACCGCAATGCGCCACGGGTGCGCCGGCAGATCGCCGAGGTAGGCTCGCGCATCGGCGCGGGCGATGGTGGCCTTGACCCTTAAGCCAGAAGGATCGGCGCGCACGACGACGCGCCTGGTGTGGCAGCAGATCCAGAGATCGCCGTCGAGGCCGAGCGCCAGCCCCTCGACGCCTTCCTCGGCCTCGATGCGATCAAGGCTCGCGATCACTTCGGCGCTGACATTGGGCAGGTGATTTCCGTAGGCGGTGAGATCGAGTTCTTCGAACAGGAGATAGGCGAGGCCCCGGTAGCTGGGAACCGCGCCAACGCCCTCCTCGGTTTCCATGATCTCCGCCGGCGCCTGGCTGTCGCCGCCGAGGAACAGCTCGACCGGCAGCTTGGCGCCCACCGGCTTGTCGCGATTGGTGCGGACGTCGTAGGCGAGATCGCCATTGAGCCAGATCCGGCGCACAGCCGTGATCTCCGGCCGGTCCCGATACACGGGGCCATCATCGATCTCGTCGCCCTTGTCGGTGGCGGCGAAGGTCTGCTCCAGGTGCGTCGGCGCTGCCGCCAAACCGACAGCAAAGCTGGAATAGACGAACTCGCGCGTGACTGTGGCGGGGACTGTTGGCCCACCCTTTCCGCCGCCGGGGCCGGTGTAGGGGATCTCCTCGCGGCCGATGCGGAAGGGCGACGCCCAGAACACATTACCGGTGACCCGCGCGACACCGAAACAGAGCGGGATCATCTGCCCCCAGGCCGAGGATTGCACCTTCAGATCGGTGAGCCGCGGGCCGACCTGGTAGGCGTCGGCCTGGCGCATGTCGTCTTGGGGGAACATCAGCGCGCCGACCATCGAGCCGATCGCGAAGCCGAGGCCCGGCATCCCGAAGGCGGTGCCAACGGCGGCGCCGACGATCCCAACCGCGAGCTGCGCCATCAGGCTTCGACCTCGAACGACAGCGACGGCAGCATGCTGCCGAAGTCAGACAACTCCATGCGCTCGAACACGACGAACGCAGTGCCCCGGTACGCCGGCGCCTTGCCCAATCCCTCGACCGCCTCGATCACCGGATCCGGCGCTTGGCTGTCGCTGCCGGGATAGATCACGGCTCCACGCGGATTGCTGATCGGCGTGAGCGTCGCATCATAGATCAGCGTGTTGTTGGCCCAGATCCGGTGCACCTTGGCAATCGGGCCAGCACACATCGCGACCGCGAACGAGCGATAGTAGACACGCGTCTTCGTGTCCGTGCCGCCCATTAGACCGCCGCCCTTGCCGCCGACGCTATCCTGCTCGGTCCGATGGCCGAGGGGCCCGGCCCAGATCAGATTGCCGGCGAGCCGGGCCTGACCGTAGACGATCGGGATCATCTGCCCCCAGGCGGAGGACTGGACTTTGTTATCGTGGATGCGCGGGCCTTCGGCGACCTGATCCGGCGGGCCGTCCTGCGGGAACAGCACACCGCCCACCGCCATGCCTAGCGCGAAGCCCATGCCGGGCGCGCCGAAGTAGGCGCCAATCGCGGCACCGGCGACGCCGACCGCCAGCTGCGCCATCGCATCAGTCCTCGACGCCGGGGAAGGCGAAGGCTGAGCGCCGCCAGGCGAGCCAGCGCCCGGCGAGACGCGAAGCGATCACCGCACCCGCTTCGGCATAGGCGTGGATCATGATATCGGGCTCGATCAGCACCGCCCCGTGTGCGGCCGGGCCGCGGCCAAAGCCGAACAGCAGGATATCGCCCGGCCGCGCCGACAGGAGCGGGATTTCAGTGCCGTAGCGCTCAATGCCGTCTCGCAGCCGCTCTTCAGCCCGGTGCACGTGCCAGGATGGCGAATAGTCGGCCGGCAGATCGACGATGCCGCCGAAGGCAGCGTAGATCCCTTTCAGCAGGCCGATGCAGTCGCAGCCGATCCCCTTAAGCGCTGCCTGATGATGGTAAGGTGTGCCGAGCCACGACCTTGCTTCCTTGATGATGGCGGCGCGCTTCATCGCCGTTCGCTCTACACCTTCCCATACACGCGCCAGTTGTGCGTGTAGTAGGCAGCAGTCTTGCGCGGCTTTTGGCTGTCCGCCGTGGTCACGCCGCCCAACATGTCGCGAAGGAAGATGCCGCAGAAGCGGTGACCGCCCTTTTGCGCGTTCTGTCCGTCGTTGGTGTTCGACAGATCACCATCGCCGAAACTGTACTGCTGCCGGGTCTGGGAGTTCTTCGGCGTGCCCGAAGGCGCAGCCGGCTTGAACCGGCCCTTGTACAAACCG
>JADHED010002191.1_pt1 | contig 13996 bp, 14 predicted proteins | sample 8952041 | NCBI WGS metagenome assembly JADHED01 (sample SAMN16124423, study PRJNA663239) | bioreactor sludge metagenome | isolation source: sludge (control) | place: India:Bengaluru | collected 2018-09-08
CCATCGTCGCCGCCACCGACTACGTGCGCGCCGTGCCCGAGAGCGTGCGCGCCTACCTGCCCGAGGGCCGGCGCTACCGCACCCTGGGTACCGACGGGTTCGGGCGCAGCGACACGCGCGCCGCGCTGCGCGGCTTCTTCGGCGTGGATGCGGCGCGCATTGCGCAGGCGGCGCGAGAGGCGCTCGCATCCTGATCGCCGGCGGGAGCCGTCACGCCAGCTCGGCCTGCTGTGCCACGTGGTGGATGAAGGCCGCCGCCTGCAGGGTGCGCAGATCGTCACCGTAGGCGCCGATCGCCTGCACCCCCATGGGCAGGCCGCGCGGCCCCCGGGCGATGGGCACGCAGACGCAGGGCACGTGCATCAGGCTCCAGAGCGCGCCGAACTGCGCGGAGCCCGAATCGGCGATGCCTTCGTCCGCCTCGCCCTGCGCGGGCGGGTACAGGATCGCGTCCACGTCGCCGAACAGGTCCGCCAGGGCTTGGCGCCCGGCCAGGGCGCGCTGGCGCATGGCGAGGTATTGCGCGGCGTCGATGCCTTCGCCACCCGCCAGGCGCGCCTGCAGCCGCGGGCTGAACTGCGCCGCATGGTTCTGCCGCTCGTACGCCAGGGACTGGCGCGCCTCGAAGGCGAAGAGGCGGCCCTGCATCCCGATCAGCGGCTCCAGCGCGGCCGGCAGCCGCATGCGCCGGACGGTGGCGCCCGCGCGCTGCGCCGCGGCGGCGATGCGCTCGATGGCCTCGGCCATCTCGGGGCGGACGGCATCCCATTGCGACGACAGGCAGACGGCGAGCCGGGGGCGCTCCAGCGGGCCGGCCTGCACGCGCATGCCATGCAGGCCGAAGGCGCACAGCGCCGCGTCCTGCACCGTTCTAGCGAGCAGCGTGATGGTGTCCTGCGACGGGCTCAAGGGCTTGAGGCCGGCCGTGTTGAGAAAGCCGAAGGTCGGCTTGTAGCCCACGATGCCGCAATAGGACGCGGGCCGCACCGTGGAGGCCGTGGTCTGCGTGCCGAAGGCCACGGGCGCCATGAAGTCGGCCACGGCCGCGGCCGAGCCGCTGGACGAGCCGCCGGGCGTGTGTTCCAGGTTGAGCGGGTTGCGCGTGCGGCTCGGCGTCTGCGTGGCGAACTCGCTCGTGGCCGCCTTGCCGAGGACCAGCCCGCCGAACTCCCGCACCCGCGCCACGCAGGCCGCATCGGCCACGGGCCGGTGGCCGGCGTAGATGGGCGATCCGTAGGCGGTGGCCAGGTGCCGGGTGTCCAGCACGTCCTTCACGGCGAACGGTATGCCCCGCAGCGGCGCGTTCTTCACGAAGGCCGCGAACGCCTCGGGGCTGTCGCCGATGGGCTCGGCCCCCTGGGCCAGCAGCGATTCCTTGACCTTGGGATCCTGCAGGATGCGCACCACCTCGTGGTTCAGCCGCTGGATGATGGGCCGCGGCACGCCCGTGGGGGCGAAGAGGCCGAACCAGCCTTCCACCTCGTAGCCGGGCACGCCACTCTCCGCGATGGTCGGCACCTCGGGCAGCAGCGGCGTGCGCCTGGAGGACGTCACGCCGAGCGCCTGGAGCTTGCCCGCGCGGATGTGCTGCAGGCACAGCGGCAGGTTGCAGAACATAGCGCTGACCCGGCCGCCCATCACGTCGGTGACCGGGGCGCTGCCGCCCTTGTAGGGGATGTGCAGGAAGTCGGGAATCTGGGCCATGCTCTTGAACAGCTCGCCCGACAGATGCATGCTGCCGCCCGCGCCGCTGGAGGCGAAGCTGTATTTCTCCGTCTTCGCGGCCTGGATGAAATCCCGGACGCTGCGCGCCGTCACCTGCGGTCCCACGACCAGCACGTTGGGCATGGACGCGACGTTGGTGATGGGCGCGAAGTCCTTGATGGCGTTGAACTTCAGGTTCTTGTGCAGGCTGGGGTTGATGGCGTTGGTGCTGGCCGCGCCCATCATCAGGGTGTAGCCGTCGGGGGCCGCCGCCGCCGCGTACGCGGCGCCGATGTTGCCGTCGGCGCCGGCCCTGTTGTCCACGACGACGGGCTGCCCCAGCGCATCGCCCAGGCGCTGGGCCACGATGCGCGCCAGCAGGTCGGTCACGCTGCCGGCGGCGAAGGGCACCACCATGGTGACGGGCTTGACGGGGTAGTCCGCCGGCGCAGGCGCCTGCGCGTGTACCGTGGCGGCCAGGGCGAGGATGGCGGACGCGAGCAGGGCGCGGCGATGGGTGGAGTGGGGCAGGGGCATGGCTGTGTGAGGGATGAGTGGATGGGCGACGTTGCTTTCCGAAGGCTATGGTCGTGCAACTAATATGTCCAATATAAAATTCAATAATTATTAGGACGTAATTTGAAATAATGTTGCTCTCCCGCAACCTGCTGGCATTCATCGCAGTGGCCGAGGAACTGCATTTCGGCCGCGCCGCGCAGCGCCTGCACATCAGCCAGCCGCCGCTGAGCCAGCAGATCCGCCAGTTCGAGGAAGAGGTCGGGGCGCCGCTGCTGGTGCGCACCACGCGCTCGGTGCAGCTCACCCCCGCGGGGCGCCTGATGCTGGAGCGCGCCCACCTGCTGCTGGCCGAGGCGGGCGCCGCGCTGCACTCCGTCCGGCGCCATGCCGTGGGCGACGAGGGCGTGCTCACGCTGGGGTTCACCCACAGCACGGTCTACCGCGTGCTGCCCAAGGTGCTGCACGCCTTTCGGCAGGCATGCCCCAACGTGGTACTGGAGCTGCGGCAGCTCACGTCCGACCTGCTGGTGCAGGAGGTGCGCAGCGGCCGCCTGGACGTGGCGATGCTGCGGTTTTCCTCCTCCATGGAGAGCGCCGACCTGATGTCGCGGGTGATCACCCACGACCCGATGGTGCTGGTCCTGCCGCTGGGGCACCCGCTCGCGGCGCATCGGCGCGTGCCGGTCCGGCTCCTGCAGGGGCTGCCCTGGGTGGGCTATGAGATAGAGGGCGCGCGCTACTTCCATGAACTGGAGGAAAAGGTGCTTGCTGGCGCGCGGGTGCGCCCCAGCGTGCAGCACCGCAGCCTGCTGCCGACCCTGCTTGCCCTGGTGGAGGCGGGTATGGGCGCGGCGCTCGCCCCCGCGTCTGCCGCGCAAGGGGGGGCGGGGCGTATCGAGTGGCGGGAGCTGTCGCTGCCCGAGGGCTGTGCGCCCCTCGATGCGGTGCTTTCCTGCGTCTGGGCCGCGGACAACTGCAACCCGGTGGTGCAGCGGTTCCTGGACTGCCTGTCCGATGCAGTGCTGCAGGACGAAGGGGCAGGTTAGAGTGGCGGGCCTCGCCACTCGAACGAACCACACGATGACCCTGCAGTTCCAGCCCGTCGCCTCCGGCGCCCGCCTTGCCGACCAGGTGGCCGATGCCCTGGAGGCCGAGATCCGCGGCGGCCGGCTGGCGCCCGGCGCGCGGCTGCCGACCGAGGTGGCGCTGGCCACGCAGTTCGCCGTGAGCCGCACGGTGGTGCGCGAGGCGGTGTCGCGGCTCAAGTCGCTGGGCATGGTGGATTCGCGGCAGGGCAGCGGCGTGTACGTGCGCGCGGCCGGCGTCGAGCCGCTGCGCTTCGAGGCGGCGCACCTGGCCTCGCGCGATGCGGTGGTCCAGATGGCCGAGCTGCGCCGGCCGCTCGAATCCGAAGTCGCTGCGCTGGCCGCCGAGCGGCGTACGCCGCAGGACCTGGCGCGCATCCGCGCGGCCATCGGCGCGCTGGACGAGGCCGTGGCCGCGGGGCAGGGCGGGGCCGAGCAGGATCTGGCCTTCCACCTCGCGGTGGCCGAGGCGGCCCACAACCCTTTCCTGATCGGCACGCTGCAGTACCTGCACGGCTTGCTGCAGGGCGCGATCCGCGTCACGCGGGCCAACGAGGCGCGGCGCGACGATTTCGCACGCGAGGTCGCGCGCGAGCATGAGCGCATCGCCCAGGCCATCGAGGCGGGCGACCCCGTGGCCGCGCGCGAGGCGGCCAAGGCGCACATGGACAACGCCATCCGCCGCATCGGGCAGGCCGACCCTGCGTTCTGGCGGCAGGAGGGCGCGCGGCTCGCGCAGCCGCTGGTCGAAGGGCGCGCCACGCGCCAGCGCTGATTCCTCGTCGTCAGGGTTAACCCGTATCGGCATGGAATCCCTTAATTTGTATGATGACCTGATGAATTAATCCTTCGCCCAGCAAGGATGGCACCCGCGGGCAGGGCCTTTCGTGCTCCTGCACCGTCATTTCGATCCGGGAATCAACGCTCATGTCTTCTTCTGTTTCCGCCGTACTTCCGGTGGCCGGCGCCGAGGGCGCGCTCGAAAAGCGGGCCTACGGCAAGGTGTTCTGGCGCCTCGTGCCCTTCCTCATGCTGTGCTACGTGGTCGCGTACCTCGACCGCGTCAACGTGGGCTTCGCCAAGCTCCAGATGGCGCAGGACCTGGGCTTCAGCGAGACGGTGTTCGGCCTGGGCGCCGGCATCTTCTTCCTGGGCTATTTCCTGTTCGAGGTGCCCAGCAACCTGCTGCTGCACCGCGTGGGCGCGCGCATGTGGATCGCGCGCATCATGATCACCTGGGGCATCCTGTCGGGCTGCTTCATGTTCGTGGAGTCGCCCACCGGCTTCTACGTCCTGCGCTTCCTGCTGGGCGTGGCCGAGGCGGGCTTCTACCCCGGCGTGATCCTCTACCTGACCTACTGGTACCCGGCGCACCGGCGCGCGCGCATCATCGCCGTGTTCATGTCGGCCATCCCCGTGGCGGGCATCTTCGGCAACCCGCTGTCGGGCTGGATCATGGACGCGTTCCACGGCGCGTCCTCGCTGCAGGGCTGGCAGTGGATGTTCCTGATCGAGGCCGTGCCCGCGGTGCTGGTCGGCATCATGGTGCTGCTGTACCTGGACAACGGCATCCAGAAGGCCCGCTGGCTCACTGCCGAGGAAAAGGCGCTGCTGGAGCGCGAGATCGAGGCCGACCACGCCCAGGGCGGAGCGCAGGGCCCGCATTCGGTGGCGGGCGTGTTCCGCGACATGCGCGTGTGGTGGATGGCGCTGATCTACTTCGCCTTCGTCATGGGCCAGTACGCGCTGACCTTCTGGATGCCCACGCTGGTCAAGGCCACGGGCGTGCAGGGCAACTTCCACATCGGGCTCCTGAGCGCGATTCCGTTCCTCTGCGCCATCGTCGCCATGAACCTCTTCGGCCGCAGCGCCGACACGCGCCGCGAGCGCCGCTGGCACCTGATCGTGCCCTCGCTGATGGGCGCGGTGGGCTTCACGGTGGCGGCCTCGTACACGCAGAACACGGTGGTGGCGCTGGCCTTCCTGTCGCTGGCGGCCGCCGGCGTGCTGACCTGCGCGCCGCTGTTCTGGTCGCTGCCCACGGCCTTCCTGTCGGGCACGGCCGCGGCGGCGGGCATTGCGGCCATCAATTCCGTGGGTAATCTTGCGGGGTTCGTGAGCCCCTACCTGATCGGCTACCTCAAGGACCTGACCGGCAGCACGCAGATCGGCATGTACGTGCTCTCGGCCGTGCTGGTGCTCGGCGCCATCGGGGTCTGGCTGGTGCCCAGAAAACTCGTCAACCGCTGAAGGAATCCCGTATGAGTGCATCGCAACCTACCGTCGGCCTCGTGGGCCTGGGCGCCATGGGCCTGGGCATGGCGCAGTCGCTGCGCCGCGCGGGCCACGCGCCCCATGTGTTCGACCTGCGGCGCGAGGTGGCCCAGGACTTCGCCAGGGACGGCGGCACGGCCTGCGAGACGCTGGCCGAGCTGGGCGCGCGCTGCGACGTGGTGGTCTCGGTGGTCGTCAACGCCGCGCAGACCGAAAGCGTGCTGTTCGGCGACGACGGCGTGGCCGCCACCATGCGGCCCGGCAGCCTGTTCGTGATGTGCTCCACGGTCGATCCGAACTGGTCGGTGGCGCTGGAATCGCGCCTGGCAAAGCAGGGCATCCTGTACCTGGACGCGCCGATCTCCGGCGGCGCCGCCAAGGCCGCGAGCGGCCAGATCACCATGATGACCGCCGGCACGCCCGAGGCCTATACGCGCGCGGGCGGCGTGCTCGACGCCATGGCCGCCAAGGTCTACCGCCTGGGCGACAAGGCGGGCGCGGGCAGCAAGGTCAAGATCATCAACCAGCTGCTGGCCGGCGTGCACATCGCCGCCGCGGCCGAGGCCATGGCGCTGGGCCTGCGCGAGGGCGTGGACCCCGCGGCGCTCTACGAGGTGATCACGCACAGCGCGGGCAACAGCTGGATGTTCGAGAACCGCATGGCCCACGTGCTGGCCGGGGACTACACGCCGCTGTCGGCCGTGGACATCTTCGTGAAGGACCTGGGCCTGGTGCTGGACGTGGCGCGCGCGAGCAAGTTCCCGCTGCCGCTCTCGTCCACCGCGCACCAGATGTTCATGCAGGCCTCCACCGCGGGCTTCGCGCGCGAGGACGACAGTGCCGTCATCAAGATCTTCCCCGGCATCACGTTACCTTAGCTGCTTGCGCTTGATACACAAGCGCTAGAGCCAGATCTGGCTTGTAACTCCATACACAAGGAACCATCCCATGAACATCCTCATCACCGGCGGCAGCGGCTTCCTGGGCGCGCGCCTCGCGCGCACCCTGCTGGCACAGGGCAGCCTGGCGCTGGCCGGCGCGCCCGCGCAGCCCATCGAGCGCGTGGTGCTGGTCGATCGCGTGGCGCCGCCGGCCGACCTGGCCGCCGACGCGCGCGTGCAGCCGCTGCTGGGCGACCTGGTCGAGCAGCTTGCCGCGGGCGCGCTGCCGCTGGCCGAGGTGCAGGCCGTGTTCCACCTGGCGGCGGCGGTCAGCGGCGAGTGCGAGGCCGACTTCGACCTTGGCATGCGCAGCAACCTCGACGCCACGCGCCAGCTGCTCGAAGGCTGCCGCCGCGCCGGCCACGCGCCCGTGTTCGTGTTCTCCAGCTCGGTCGCGGTGTTCGGCGATTCGCCCGAGCAGCCGCTGCCCGCCGTGATCGAGGACACCACGCTGCCCACGCCGCAGAACAGCTACGGCATCCAGAAGTTCATCGGCGAGCAGCTCGTGGCCGACTGCACGCGCAAGGGCTTCGTGCAGGGCCGCAACGTGCGCCTGATGACGGTGAGCGTGCGCCCCGGCCGCCCGAACGGCGCGGCGTCCAGCTTCCTCTCGGGCATGCTGCGCGAGCCGCTGGCGGGCGAGCGCGCGCGCTGCCCCGTGGCGCCCGGGACGGCCGTGGCGCTCTCGTCGCCCGGCAACACGGTGCGCGGCATCATCCGTGCATCGACCGCAAGCGCTGCCGAGTGGGGTGCGCGCACCGCCGTCAACCTGCCCGCGCTCACCACCACCGTGGGCGAGATGGCCCAGGCACTGGAGCGCGTGGCCGGCAAGGAGGCCACGGCACTGATCGACTGGGAGCCCGATGCGCAGATCGCCAGGATCATCACGGGTTGGCCCAGCCGCTTCGCACCGAAGCGCGCCCAGGCCCTGGGCTTGGCGGCAGACGAGAGCTTCGAGGCCATCCTGCGCGACTACGTGCGCGAGAACCCGCAGGCCGTCAAGCTCGCGGTGAAGGGCTGAGCCATGGGCAAGCTGCTGCTGGGCTGCATCGCCGACGACTTCACGGGCGCCACCGACCTCGCCAACAACCTCGTGCGCGCGGGCATGCGCGTGGTGCAGGCCATCGGCGTGCCGGATGGCCCGCTGGCGGCGGACGTGGATGCCGTCGTCGTCGCGCTCAAGTCGCGCACCAACCCCGTTGACGAGGCCGTGGCGCAGTCGCTTGCCGCGCTGCGCTGGCTGCAGGGACAGGGCGCGCACCAGATCTACTTCAAGTACTGCTCCACCTTCGACAGCACCCCGGCCGGCAACATCGGCCCCGTGACCGAGGCGCTGATGGATGCGCTGGGCACCGAATTCACCATCGCCACCCCGGCCTTCCCCGACAACAAGCGCACCGTGTTCAAGGGCTACCTGTTCGTGGGCGACGTGCTGCTGAGCGAGAGCGGCATGCAGAACCACCCGCTCACGCCCATGGCGGACCCCAACCTCGTGCGCGTGATGCAGTCGCAGTGCCGGCGCAAGGTGGGCCTGATCGACCACGCGGTGGTCGCGCGCGGCGCCGCAGCCGTCACCGAGCGCATCGCGCAGCTCAAGGCCGAGGGCGTTGCCATCGCCATCGTCGATGCCGTCTCCAACGACGACCTGCTGCGCATGGGTCCCGCGCTCGCGGCGCTGCCGCTGGTCACGGCGGGCTCGGGCGTGGCGATGGCGCTGCCGGCTAACTTCGGCTTCGCGCCGTCGCCCGCGGCGAGCGTGCTGCCCTTCGGGAGTGGTCTGCGCGCCGTGGTGTCGGGCAGCTGCTCGCTGGCGACCAACCGGCAGGTGCAGGACTTCATCGCGCGCGGCGGCGCGGCGCTCGCCATCGACCCGCTGCGCATCGCGGATGGCGCCGACGTGGCGGCCGAGGCGCTCGCCTGGGCCACGCCGCTGCTCGCGCGCGGCCCCGTGCTCGTCTATTCCACGGCCGACAGCGGCGCGGTCAAGTCCGTGCAGTCGCGCCTGGGCGCGGAAGAGGCGGGCGCGATGGTGGAGCGCACCATTGCATCGATAGCGCGCGGCCTGGTCGAGCGCGGCGTGCGCCAGCTCGTGGTGGCGGGCGGTGAGACATCGGGCGCCTGCGTGCAGGCGCTGGGCATCACGCAGATGCAGATCGGCCCGCAGATCGACCCGGGGGTGCCGTGGTGTCATGCGCAGGCGCTCGGCGCCGGCCTGCACATCACGCTCAAATCCGGCAACTTCGGCGGCGACGATTTCTTCACGCGCGCGTTCGAGGTGCTCGCATGACCGAGGCACAGGCGCGCGAGGAGATCTGCCGCGTGGGCCGCAGCCTGTTCGAGCGCGGATACGCGCACGCCACGGCGGGCAACATCAGCGTGCGGCTCGACGACGGTGGCTTCCTCATCACGCCCACCGACGCCTGCCTGGGCTTCCTCGACCCCGCGCGCCTCGCACGGCTGGACGCGCAGGGCCGGCAGGTGAGCGGCGACCGCGCGAGCAAGACCATCGCGCTGCACACCCGCATCTACGCCGCCGCGCGCGCGTTCGACGCGCAGACCGCCTGCGTCATCCACACGCACGGCGAGCTCAACCACCCCTACCTGTTCTCGGTCATCGACGAGGTGGCCGCGCAGTGCGGCTGGCAGGGCTGGGTGGGCTGCGAGTACCTGCCCGCGCGCGGCGCCGTGCCCGGCGGCACCACGGCGGGCCTGGGCTGGGCGCGCGGTTTGCTCTGAATAAAGTAGCTGGTGGCGCTTACTGAGTAAGCGCTGGAGGCCTATTTGGCTTGTAACCCCTGCGCGGGGCGGAACAGCGCATCCAGCACCGGCAGCAGCGCGGGAAACTCCTGCGCGAAGCGCTCGCGGTGCACGAAGTAGGCCTCGCAGGCCACGGCGAAGAATTCCGCCGGGGCCGTGGCGCCGTAGGCGTCGAGCCAGGGCCACTCGCCGCCGAAGCGCTCGGCGATGATGACCCGTTCTCGGAACTGCTCGTAGGCCGGCTCCCAGGCCGCGCGCCAGGCGGCGTGCGCGGCGCGGGCGTTCGCCGTGCCCATGAAGCCGGGTGGCAGGGGCGGGCAGCCGTCGGCGCCGCCGTTCTTCATGTCGATCTTGTGCACGAACTCGTGGATCACCACGCTGGTGGCGTGGCCCTCGCGGCCCGCGCCTTGGACGGCGGGCCAGGAGAGCATCACGGGGCCGTTCTCCATGGCTTCGCCCAGCAGCACCTCGTCGTAGTGGTGCACCACGCCGGCCTCATCGACGGCCTTGCGGCGCGCCAGGGCCTCGGCCGGGTGCACGACGATGCCCACGAAGTCGTCGTACCACGCGAGCGCCTTGCCGGGCTCGCCCCAGTGCAGTAGCGGCAGGCAGGCCTGCGCGGCGATGGCCACGGCCATGGCGTCGGTCACCACGAGGCCGTGCGCGCCCGAGAATTCCTTGCGGTGCAGGAAGAGGGCGCTCAATGCGCGCAGCTTGGCCTGCTCCTGCAGCGGCAGCGCGGCGAGGAAGGGGTAGCGGTTCAGCGTCTGCAGCCACAGGTCGGCGCCGATGTCGGGGATCGGGGCCACGGCAGAGCGCACGCGCCGGGCCAGGCGGGAGAGGAAGCGGGGCATGCCGCTACGTGGGGGCGAGCGGGATGCGCTGCAAGCCCGCGTCCGTGAGCCGCAGCACGCCGGCGCGCGGCGGCGTGGCCTCCAGGTCCCAGTCGGTGAGCACGTGGCGCGCGAGGCCGGGCGCGAGCACGTGGTTCGCCGGCAGGTGCGTGTGGCCGTGGATCAGCGCACCGGCGCGCGCGGCGCGCAGCCATTCGATGGCGGCGGCGTTGTCCACGTCGGCATAGGGGGCCGTGCCGGCCTGCTTGCGCGCCTCGCTCTCGCTGCGCGCGCTGCGGCCCTGGGCGCGGCGCTCCGCCAGCGGGCGCGCGAGCAGCTGCGCCTGCCACTGCGGGTCGCGCGCGAGGGCGCGAAAGCGCTGGTACTCCACGTCCTGCAGGCACAGCGCGTCGCCGTGCGAGAGCAGCCAGCGCCGGCCCGCGAACGTGAGCGCCGTGGGGTCGGCCAGCACGGGAATGTCCGTGCGCCGCGTGAAGCCCTCGCCCACGAGGAAGTCGCGGTTGCCGTGCATGAAGAACAGGGGACGTCGGCGCGCGGCCTGCGCGAGCAGCTCGCAGCATTCGCTCTCGAAGCTGCCGCGCTCGTCGATCGCGTCGTCGCCCACCCAGACCTCGAACAGGTCGCCGAGCAGGAACACCGCGTCGGCGGGCGTCGCGGCAAGGTAGCGCGCGAATGCCTGCACCGTGGCGGGGTGGCTGCCCTCCAGGTGCAGGTCGGAAACGAAATCGACCGTGCGCCACGCGGCCGGCGCTGCCAGCTCGGCGATGGGCGGCACGGTCGCGGCCATGGGCTTACAGCGCCACGGCCTTGTCGATCACCACGGCGTCGAACGGCACGTCGTCGTGGAAGCCCTTGCGCGTGGTGCGCACCTTCTTGATCGCGTCCACCACGTCCTGGCCCTTGACCACCTTGCCGAACACGGCGTAGCCCCAGCCCTGGGGCGTGGGCGCGGTGTGGTTCAGGAAGCCGTTGTCCACCACGTTGATGAAGAACTGGGCCGTGGCGCTGTGCGGGTCGCCGGTGCGGGCCATGGCGATGGTGTACTGGTCGTTCTTCAGGCCGTTGGCGGCCTCGTTCTCGATGGGCGTGTCGGTGGGCTTTTGCTTCATGTCGGGCGTGAAGCCGCCGCCCTGGATCATGAAGCCCTTGATCACGCGGTGGAAGATGGTGCCGTCGTAGTGGCCCTTGTTCACGTAGGCCAGGAAGTTCTCGGTGGACTTGGGCGCGTTGGCGGAGTCCAGCTCCAGCGTGATGACGCCGGGGGTGGCCGTCTCGGCCACGTTGATGGTGACGTGCAGTTCGACTTGCGGGTTGCTCATGGCGGGTGTCCTTTCGGTTGTCTACTTGACCAGGGTTGCGGATTGGATGATCACGGGCGTGGTGGGCACGTTCTGGTAGGGCCCGCGGTTGCCCGTGGCCACGGCCTTGATCTTGTCCACCACCTCGGTGCCGCTCACCACCTTGCCGAACACGGCATAGCCGTGGCCATCGGGGCTGGGGGCGTTGAGCATGGCGTTGTCCTTCACGTTGATGAAGAACTGCGCCGTGGCCGAGTTGGGATCGGCCGTGCGCGCCATGGCGATGGTGTACCTGTCGTTCTTCAGGCCGTTGGCGGCCTCGTTCTGGATGGGGGCCTTGGTGGGCTTTTGCTGCATGTCGGGCGTGAAGCCGCCGCCCTGGATCATGAAGCCGTCGATCACGCGGTGGAAGATGGTGCCGTCGTAGTGCTTGTCCCGCACGTAGGAGAGGAAGTTCTCCACGGTCCTGGGCGCCTTGGCCGCATCGAGCTGCAGCACGATGTCCCCCATGGACGTGGCGAGCTTCACCTGGGGAGCCGCCGCGGTCTGGGCCAGCGCGGGGGGCGTGCCCAGCAGCGTGCCAAGCATGGCGCCGGCCAGTGCCAGTGCCGAGGTTCTTCTGGAAATCATCCGATCACTCCTTCGAAAAAGATCTGCCAGCGGGCCCCCTTGCGGGTCCAGTACTGGCGCTTGACGGGGCCCGTGCGGGTGCCTTCGGTCACTTCGCCGAAGGTCACCACCATGGTGTCGCTGCTGTCGGTCCAGCGCAGCACGCTCTTGTCCTTGAGTGCTACGGCGCGGCCCTGCAGTGCCTGGGCCTCGGCCTGCAGGGCTTGTGACCACTGCTGCAGATCCTGGTTCCGGTGGCTCTGGAATTCGGGAGCATAAAAGCCCAGCAGACGCTGCGTGTCGCCCTGGGACTTGGCGCTGCGCCAGGCTTCAAGCACGTCGTGGAACGACTGGCGCTCGGCCTGCAGCGCCTGGGGCTTGACCCAGCGCAGTTCCCTGGCGATCACCACGGGCGTGGTGCGCGGCTCCACCGTCTTCAGCAGGCGCTCCAGGTCCGGGTTGGCCAGGACCAGGCAGCCGTCGGTGGCCAGCGGGGCGCGCGAGAACTGGCTGGGGGGCGTGCCGTGCAGCCAGATGCCGCTGCCGGTCTTGCCCCTGCGCAGGTCCAGCGGATTGGGGTAGTTGATGGGCAGGGCGCCCGCGCCGTAGAAGTCCTTGAGCGTCGCGGGATCGAGCCGGCTGGTGATGTAGTACACGCCCAGCGGCGTGCGCTGATCGCCCTCGGCCTGCTTTTCGGTCCCCAGCTTGCCGACAGAGGCGTAGTAGTCGGCCACCAGCACCAGCCCCTTGTCGGTGTTCTCGAACAGGTACAGCCGCGAGCGCGAGGCGTCCATGGCGATGGCGTGGCGCGTGCGCGCAGACAGCTCCAGGAACTGGGCCGGGATGCTGCCCTGCGGGGGGCGGGCCTTGAGAGCATCCACGCGCAGGCGCGATTCGGCGCGCAGGTCCGACAGCGTGTCGATCGCCGCGGGCGGCAGCGCCTGCGGCGTCGGCGCCGCAGCAGCCGAGGCCAGCGAGATGCCCGGAATCTGCGCCGGCATGGGCCTGGCGGCGGCCGCGGGCGGCGGCATGGCCACGTCGCCCACCCGGCCCACGGGGCGCGCCCTGGCGGCCAGCAGGTCGCCAAGCGCCAGCTGGGCGAGCTGGAAGTTGGGATGGTCGCGCACCAGGCGCTCGGCCAGGGGCAGGGCCTGGCGGGCGTGCCCCTCGGCCGTCAGGCGGTAGATTTCGAGCAGGCGCCGCTCCGCGTCGCCGTCGCGCAGGGGGGCCTCGGCGCGCACGGGCTTGCGCTGCGCCTTCTTGCCCGATGGCTGGCGGGCCTTCTTCTCACCTTGTGCCGCCGCGGCGGGCGCGGCCAGCAACCCGGCCATGACGGCCGTGGCCAGGGCATGGCCGAAGGGGAAGGGGCTCAGGGGCATGCGTGGTGTGCGTCGTGAAAACGGCTTGCGGCGGCGCCCGCGCCGCATCCAGCCAGGGGCAGGGCGCGCGCTGGGAACTCAGCCGCCCGTGGATTCACGGACGATGGACCAGTGGCCACCTTGGTTCACCATGTCCAGCGTCTTGCGGCTCGAGACGTTCATGCTGCCCGAGCTGTATTGCTGGCGGAAACGCGCCTGGGCCTTGTCGCCGTCCACATGGACGCGCAGGTCGCTGATGCCCACGGTGATCTTGGCGCGGCCGACGATGCGTTCGCGGCGCTCCTTCTCCCAGGCCGCGCGGCTCGACTGGTTCTGGGGCCGGAAGTTCTTGGCGTAGGCGCCCAGGTAGGCGTTCATGTCCTGGCTCTCCCATGCGGCCGCCCAGGCGTGGACGGCCTTCGCCACGTCCTTCTCGGCGCTGCTGGAGGCGGCGGCCTTGGGCGCCGCCGGTGCCGGGGCATCGGCGGGCGCTGCCGGCGCGGCCTGGGGCGCGGCAGCGGGGGCAGGACTGGGCGCAGGCGCCGGTGCGGCGGCGGGTGCCGGTGTGGGAGCGGCAGCCGGAGCGGGCGCAGGCGC
>JADHED010002224.1_pt1 | contig 13995 bp, 12 predicted proteins | sample 8952041 | NCBI WGS metagenome assembly JADHED01 (sample SAMN16124423, study PRJNA663239) | bioreactor sludge metagenome | isolation source: sludge (control) | place: India:Bengaluru | collected 2018-09-08
TTCGCTCGCCGCTTATTCCGCATCATTGTACTGAGTTAAACCTAATGCTTCTAACATTTCGTAATCTGATTTGTTTTCAATTTGAGCTTTTAGCTTAGTTAAATAGTCAAAATGCTCGTCCACGTTATCAAACGAAATATTACGAGAGAAATAGATCAAACCTTTGGTTACTAAAAAGTGTAAGGCTTTGTAAAGCGCCGCCTGATTGTAATCTGGCACGCTTAACAATTCGCTCAATGTCGTCTTCTTAGCTAACTTATCCAGCAAACCGTCCAAGCTTTGGATTAAGCTCATTTGCATGCATGTATGATCTGGTTTTAGATGCGCATTTGGAATGATTTGATGACCGGCCCACATCATGTATAAATTCTTAAGCCAGTTTGTAGGTAGCTTAGATGCAATCCAATCGTGTAGATAATTAAGAAGCAATTCAGAATCGATATTTGGTTGAGTTAACTCAACTTCACTTGCCGAGAAGTTAAGCTTAACCGTTTTTTCTGAAATCGTTTTCGACAAACGGACGTTCATCTGTTCAATCATAGTCAAATCAAGCGCATGCGGACTCATTAAGTTCGAAGAAATTAATCGTTGTCCCAAACGTTGATTATTTTTTGATTGCAATGCTTTTTGAATATCCGTAGGGCTTACGTAACCACTTTGAATTAATAGTTCACCAATATAGGTAGATTTATCTTCTACATCTACAGCCACAATACAGCCATTCGAGAACGCAATACCAGATACGCTGCCGTCATTAAAATAAATATTTAAATAGCCAGAACTTTTAGTTTCCGTAAGCAAACTATAAATAAATGGCAGATCGTAAGCCGAGATCTCTTCGATGCTTTCGATTAGTTTTCTTTTTTCACGAGTAGAAACCATATCCTTCGAAAAAATTTGGTATAACATTTTCCGAGGAGATTCTTTTTTCGCATTATCTTCTTTTTCTTTTACGATATTGAAGACTTGATCCAAATCAAACGGTTTCTTTAAGAAGGCTGAAGCTTGGGTACGCTTTAGCATATCCTGAATCGTTGACTTATCTGTGTAAATACCAGACATCAATATCACTTTGAATTTTCTATCTGGTTTATCTTTTTTTAGTTTGATTACGAATTCATCTCCGGACATCCCCGGCAATAGACAGTCTACAAATAGATAATCAACTTTGTGTTCATTTAAAAGAGCATTAGCTTCTTCGGCATTGGCTGCCGGAATGACTTCAAAGCCACGTTTCTCTAGCGCTTCCTGGAGGGACTGGCTTAGAGTTTTATCATCTTCTAAAATTAAAATCTTATTTTTCGACACACTTGTTGTTCGGTTTTTGCCCGAGCAAACTTTAGAATTTTACGACCAAAATATGGGATTATGTTGCAACCAAGGCCCCAACTAGACTTGAGGCCGGCAAGATTTAGTCTACTTTTTATTCAAAAACTTAAAGTATTTAGATTCAATAACGTCCATTTCCATGGCATTACCAGCGTCATCCACTACTTTTTCCGGCGGCTTAACTCCGGTATCAGTGAATTCAGTACCGTGTCTAAATAAGACATTCTTTTCCGTACCGCTGTCATCATTATAATAAGGCACGTAGAAGGATTGGACTTTTCCATTTTGAGGAAGAAAACCATCTACCATATTGATTTGATCGATAATGATTTTAGGACAGTTTACATATGTCATTTTCGCTTGTGAGTTTGATCCTAACCATTTGATCCACTCTCGAATACCACATGAATTAATGCTTTTTACATTGTTTAAATCCAATTCCATTTGGTTTAAACCCGACAAACTGTACTCGTTAAAATCTACATCCTCGTCAATAATTCCCGCGATTGAGATCTTAGCAGCGTCTGCATTTTTATCTATTTTTAATTCAAATTTAGACATACTAATCCTTTAGCCATTTAAATTTTTAATACCGAAAAAGGTCACGTCATCCACTAACGTCGAACCACTTCTATAAGTTTGCATTTTATTTACAAATCTTTCAATAAAAACATCAACCGGTGGAAAATCCGTCTGAGTCTCGACGATCGTTTTTAAGAACTCCCTCTCGCCCCAAGCTGTCTCGGCGCTGTTTCTGACGTCAGGAACGCCATCCGTATAGAAGAAAATAAAGTCCTCATAATCGAAGTCTACGGTTGTTTCATCATATTTCGTGTTACGCCCTTGTCCCAATCTGGGATTATTCACGTCATTTAATGGGATTAAATCTTTCTTTTTAATAGGACCTGATTTCTTTTTAATCAGATATGGCGATTCATGAGACGCATTCGCATAGGTTAGCTTTTTTGTCGCTGGATCATAGCAGGCTATAAAGAATGTCATCATCAAACGGCCTCGGGATACCTCGTAAATACAGCGATTTAAATATTCCATCGCCCTGCCCGGCCCTACATCTAAAGATTCAATAATAGCCGCTGCCGATTTCGCAGCGCTGGTTATAAGCGCGGACGGTGCCCCATGCCCGGTTGCATCGCCGATCCAGAAGAATACGCGATTATTGATTTTACAATAATGCCACCAATCACCACCGCATTCACTTGCAGGCTCGTAAAAACCAGAGATCGCGATTTTTTCTAATAATGCATTCGAATCTGGGAACAGAGTTTCTTGTACAGTTTTTGCTGTCTGCAACTCATTCTGCATTCGCGCATTTTCAGCCGTTTGTTCTAGCAGCCGAGAAACCTCTTTCGCCATCAAATTGAAATTTTCTGCCAAAACACCGATTTCATCTGATGTTTTAACTTTAACTTGAATATCAAACTGCCCCTGACTCACCTTTTCCGTAGCTTCAAATAACTGAGTTAACGCATTAGTAATAGAGCCTGATGCAAATAAAGATACAATTGCGATGATGGCCACCAAAAGAACAAAGAAAATGACTGATTTTTTTAATAATTGATCAAGTGCTGACAATGCCAATTCTTTTTTTACAGCCGCAAGGACATAGGAATCGCCAAAGCCAATTTCAGCAAAAGAAATAATCATTTCTTTCTTTTCCATATCAGTAGTTTCTTCAACTCCTTGCTGAAAGCGGTTCTCTTTATTTTTTAAAAACTTCAAATCAAACACTTTAGAAATATCTTTTTCGGACACCTGCCCTGGTCCGAGCACGACTTGGCCAAACTGATTGATCAAAAATAGTTGCTGAGCTGTGCTAGTTGAAAACGTGTCATAAAACTCTTCCGCTTTGATAACGATAACAAAATAGATTGCCTTAGTTCCTACTTCAGGGCTCGTTTTCTCAACGAAATAGATTTTATCATTTTGATCTAAATTGTATAAAATGCGCTGATTGCCTTTAATATACTGAGCTTCATATTTCACCTGAGTATCAATTTTTGTTTTCAGGCTCTCGTAGTCCGCATTGTTCCTGGCCATCATCGAAAGCTGGGTAATTTGCTTGCTCGCCTCGTCGACTTCATATGCGATAATCGCGTCCGTGTTATTCGCATTTTCAAAATGATTTCGAGACAACGTACTAAAGTTTCTAGTTGTAACAAACTCTTGAAAAACCGATTTATTATTTGAAATAACTCCAGTAATTAGCACGCGCAGCTGCTGAGACAAAGCTTGCGATAAATTCCCCGAAGAATCATATATATACGCAATCTTATCCTTGGAAAAGATATTCATCGCCAGCAACACATAGGTGAATAAGGCGATGGTGGGAATCAGTGTAAGTAAAAGTAAAATCTTGTATTTTAAGGAAAAAGTTCGTTTTTTCACACCTTTGATTTTAAAAGGAAGTGTCTCAAAAGATAACTAATAATGATGTCAGGTCGTGAAAGGTCTAGGTCCCCTAGACCAAAATAGAGATACAGTCTGGACCTTTATTTAGTAATGATTTACCACAAATACGTCGATAGATAACCGTCATGCCATTAAAGTTTAATCGTACCGACAAAGCAATTTTAGTTCTCGCGATCACAATCATGTGTGTGTTCTCATACTTTTTGTATGACGACTCTTTTCTTTTCCGCGATCGCGAATCTAGAAACGCCAAAATTGGCTTTATCAAACAAGCAGAAAACGATGTGCGCTTACGCGCGAGTGACAGTTTTACCTGGAATGCAGCTCACAAAGCAGAGGTTGTTTTCGAACGAGATAGTGTTTTTACCGGTAAACGTTCCCAAACTCAGATCGATCTAGTAGACGGTTCGAAAATTTTCCTAAATGAAAATTCACTTGTCACATTAATATCGAAGAATGGCAGTTTAGAACTAAACTTGCGCTACGGTAATATTCAAACGGAAATTAACCCATCGTCTAAATTAGAACTTAAAGCCGGCTCACAAAAGATCATTCTTAAAAAAGAATCAAATACATCAAAGATTGAAATCAAGAAACCAAAGTACGGCTTAACTAAAATTAAACTTATTTCTGGAAAGTTATCAGTTAAACACACGGCCAATTCGAATGTGGAAGAGCTCGTCAAAGAACAGCCTATCGTCATTAAACCTACAGGTGTCGTTCAAAAAACTGCTCCAGGCGTAATTAATCTTTTAACGGCTGACCATGCCGTTTTCTATCAGAGTCCAATGGAAAAAACATTCTTCCTAGATTGGCATAGCCAAGGAACGGAAAACAATACTTTGAATATCAGTAAGGATGTCGATTTCACAAAGATCGTCTTAACGACTCCAAACATCAAATCTAAGGTGCTAGTAAAAGACTTACAGCCTGGAACCTACTTCTGGAAAATTTCAGGCCAAGATGCGGCCGGTAATACCGTCAATGCAGAACCAAGATCATTCGCTGTTCAATACCTTGAAAAACTAGCATTCGTTGAACCGACCGAAGGCAAAAAGTTTGAAACCGAAATCGTCGGCGATCTTTCGACATACAGAGAGACCGTCAAACTGTCTTGGACAAACCTATACGACATTGTTCAAGTACAAATAGCGACCTCGAATGACTTTAAACAACCTCTTTTAGACAAAGAACTGAACAAAGAGTTTATTCTAGAACAACAGTTGGGAAATGGAACTTATTTCGCGCGTATTCGTGGTAAACAAAAGAATCTTTATACAGATTGGAGCGATCCACGCTCATTCCAAATAGCTGCGCGTGCGAAAGAGCCAGTTAAGCCTGATGTTCCTGTTTTACTATCTAAAAAATTAACATTTAATTCATCGGCTTCAAGGTCCCCATCTTCGATCAATCCGATTGCTGTTAAGTGGCAGCCCTCAGCACAGGCAACTCGATACGAAGTCGAAATGTCGTTCAAAGATCCAAAATTCTCTAAACCGACAAAGTTACCATCAAAAACAACATCAGTTAACTTTGTTCCCAAAGCCTACGGTCCACACTATTTCCGAGTACGCGCATACGGCAGCGACAATGTCCCAAGTGATTACAGCGAAGTGGGCGAACTACAAACTAAGTTCAGTTCTCCTAAACTAAATTCAATAACTCCTGTCGTTGTACGCAGTGACGATCCTGATAGCGTTGCACCTCCAACGAACATGAAAATTAATTGGAATCCAGTATATTTAGCCAGCAAGTATACCGTAGAGGTTTCGGATTCTAAGGACTTTAAGAAACCAGAAACGTTCACTGTAGACTCAAATAGTTTTACGTACAAGGTAGCTAAACCAGGTGATTTTCATTTCCGTGTTATCGCGTCGGATTCAAGCCAAATACAAAAATCAGAACCATCTAATATAGAATCATCTAACTATGCCTATATTAAAAGATTATCAAAACCGATTTTAGTTGAACCGAAAAACAAAATGACTGTTTTCTTGCAAAAAGAAATTGAACCCTTTATTTGGTTAAATTGGGACTCAACAACAGATCAAAAAGATTTCGAACTCGAAATCGCATTTGATAAGAGATTTACAAAAATTCACGCGCGCGAAAAATTAACTGAAAATAAATTTCTAATCAAGACCAAATTACCTTTAGGCAAAGTCTACTGGCGAGTTCGGCAGATCGACTCAGATAAAAGCCGTATCTCTGACTGGACAGAACCACGCGAATTCCAGCTCATTCACAACAAGAATGAAGGTGTATTTAAGTGAGCTATTCACTTTTCGACTCTTTGCTTGAACCGGTATTTGCCTTAAATTCCGAAGGGCACATCGTTTATTCCAACGAAACAGCGGCTGCAATTTGCGGAGTTAATCCACGCAAGCTTGTCCGCATGAAAACAACTCTCCAGCAGGCCATCAGGTTTGAAGATGCGTTCGATTATTTAACTCAATTACCGACTATCACGTCAGCAACCCCGTACAAAGAGCTTAAGTTTAGTACGGACGCCTACGAAAATGGGAAAGCCCAGATTACGATTCAACCTTATCACCCTAAACCGGATGTTAATGAATACCTAGTTTTCTTTCGCGACGTAACACTAGAAGAGCGTTTACAAAAGAAATACCGAGCAGAACTAGAGCAAAAAGAGTCCTACATCAACGAACTGCAAGCTGCCCGCAATCAGCTTGAAATTTACAACAAAGACTTAGAGTCCATTGTTCGTATGCGCACAGCTGAAATTCAAGATTTAAATGTCTTGATGAAAGCTCTTTTAGATAGTTTAAACCAAGCGTTTTTTGTTTTTGACGCCAAAGGCGTATGTGCCCCCCTCTACTCAAAAGCGTGCGTGGATATTTTGGATATGGTACCTAATGGCCAAAACATTTGGGATGTTTTAAAAATTCAACCCAGCAAAGTGGATGGCTTCAGAAACTGGCTTCATACCGTATTCAGCGAAATGCTTCCTTTTGAAGACTTGAAACCGCTTGGTCCAGATAAAATTCCTCACGCTATAAAAACAATTTCCTTGGAATACTTTCCAATTCGCAACGAGCAAAATCAAATTGAAAAAATCGTTTGCGTTGGCTCCGACGTTACAGATTTAGTGGCGGCACAAACGCAAGCCGTAAACGATCGTGAAAAAGTTCAATCGATCTTAAAAATGATCCAAAACAAAAAAGAACTTCGTTTATTTCTTTTAGAAACTAAAACTCAGCTAAAAACACTAGACTCCGAATTCAAAAAGTTGAAAGTGGATATCACCCACAACCGCGATGCTATTCTTAGAGTATTGCATACGATTAAGGGTGGCGCGGCTACATTTTCATACAATCACTTAAAAGAAACGGCCCATCATTTGGAAGAAAAAATGATTCCACAAGATCCGCCGCTCGCAATTTCTACAGAGGTTATTGATCTTAAAAATATTATTGAAATGGAATCGCTTTCAATCATTAACTTCTATACTAATGTCTTTGGAGAGCTCGCGCCCAAAGACGATGAAAATATTCAGATTACTCAATCAGATCTAGAGGCGATCTTTCGTTTTCAAAAAATGGACGACGTTAGAAACTTCATCGAAGAAAAAATTTATTTTCAACCCGTTAAAAATCTGGTTAGCCAGTTCCCCGTTGTGATTGAAAAAACCGCGCAATTATTGGGAAAATCAATCAGTCCACTTGTTATAAAGAACGATACAACACCCGTCCCAATTAAAGCATTCGATAGCTTCTTTAACAGCTTCGTTCACGTTTTAAGAAACTCGATCGACCATGGTATCGAAACACCAAAAATACGAAACACCATAGGTAAAAGTCTAAACGGAAATGTATCCTTGGAGTTCTCGCTCGCAACTCAAAAGAATAAAAAATGCCTACAAATCAAGTTCCGCGACGACGGCCAAGGCGTAAACCCAGCCCGAATTCGCGCAAAACTAATCCAAAAGAAAATCGCTCACGCGCACTTATCTGACAATGAAGTGATTTACTATATTTTTAACCCATCTTTTTCTACACGTGACGAAGTCACCGAAACCAGCGGTCGCGGCGTCGGATTAGACGCGGTAAAACACGAAGTAGATGCCTTAGGTGGAACAATCACGATAAACACGGAACTAGGACATTACACAGAATTCGTTTTTATCCTTCCGTATCCAGAAATACAAAAATCAACGATAAAAAAAGCTGCATAGAAAACGCAGCGGAAACGCCAAATATCGAACCGCTGCGGACGATGGATCCCAAGTCTATTTCTTAAAATGCTTCTGATACGCTGTCTTCATCTTCTCTTCGAAAACTTTTCCAGAAAAAGGCTTCACGATGTACTGTGAAACGCCTGCCATAACGGCTTCTGTTACTTGCTCGCGTTCAGCTTCTGACGTTAAAAGAATAAAAGGCAATTGAACGAACTGCTGACTCGAACGAACTTTCTTTAAAAGGTCCAAACCTTTCATGTTCGGCATATTCCAATCTGAAATAACAAGTTCCACTGGATTCGCTTGAGCGTATTGATTTTCAATAACAGACCATGCCTGAACGCCATCTTCTGCTTCGATAATTTCATTAAAGTTCATTGCACGCAGCTGGTTTCTAACTAAGTCACGAATAGAGGCCATATCATCAACAATCAAAACACGCGTAGTCGTCGGAAACATGTCACTCCTCTAAAAGATCCAAAGATAGTCAGCACGGGGGCCAAACTTTGAATGCGGCATAAGTTCTGTCTCTAATTCTTCATCAGAATAAATAGAGTGGTCAACTTGACTTACGGTCAGGACCGAGGTGACTCCACGTGCTTTCAGTCTATCTGGCAGCCCACCACCAAACTCCGCATGAAATTGGCCAACGATAATTACAAATACATGCGTGGGGTTCGCCTTTAAAAACTCAGCTGTCTTCCAGGCCATCGTATCATCCCACACACTCTGAGCATTGAAATAGCCCTCAAAAGACGCCGGCGTTAGATGGTGACCAGCTGCTATCGCAAATCGTTCACGGTAGCTATCGTTGCCCCCTTGATAATTGGGAGGCAACAAGGCCATTTCGTCGGCCGTTAAACTCTGAAAGCCTGTTTTACGAATTTTTGTTGTCAAATAACGCGGGGCATTTATGGCGATCGTACGAGCACCTTCGACAAGCATTGGGAACAAGATCTGATCACGGTAAACATCATAGTTATTGCCCCAACCGATTTTTTTCAAAAACTCTGCCTCGGCCAGAGTCCCCGACCGGTATTCGTCCAAAGTCGCCTGATCGGGGTATGAAATAAATTCCATACCGACAGACACAGTGTGCCCCTGGGCCCTTAGCGCTTTCATTATTTCTAGCTGCCCCTGCTGAGCCATTTTATTATCATGAGGCTCGCCGATTACGACAACAGAGCCTGGTTTCACTGCCGTCGCCAAAGCCTGAAGACTGCTTGTGCTTAAACGCTCACCAGTGTAATACCCCAGAGGAGTCGATATCGATTCAAAAACCCAGAAAAGGGACAGGATCAGAGTTGTTATTGGATTCATGGCATTCTCCTTTTACCGCTTTATATGACTTTTTCCTGTTCATCATTACATTTCGTGTTGCTAAACCCAAGTGAATTTGTTACTAGCTAAAGGCTGTATTTTTGAATTAAAGAGGTTTTTATGGCTAAGAAATCAGGACGTATTATCGTAACTTTGGAATGCACAGAAGCACGCGCACTTGGCAAACCAGTATCTCGTTACACGACAACTAAGAACAAACAAAAGACTCCGGGACGTATGGAACTTAAGAAGTACAACCCAAATCTGCAAAAACACACTGTTCACAGAGAAACTAAGTAATTTAGATGATTCTTACTGACCAAAAAATACTTCAATGTATGGATGAAGGTTCTATTAAAGTAGAGCCTTTTCGTCGTGAGTGTTTAGGCAGTAATAGTTATGATGTCCATTTAGGGAAAACTCTAGCGGTGTATAAAGACTCCGTTTTGGACGCAAAAAAACATAACGAAATCGAAACCTTCGAAATTCCACCCGAAGGTTATGTACTCACTCCAGAAAATTTCTATTTAGGTGTGACATTAGAATACACCGAAACTCACAAACATGTGCCGTTCTTAGAAGGCAAATCGTCCGTTGGTCGTTTGGGTATCGATATCCACGCTACAGCTGGCAAAGGCGATGTTGGTTTCTGTAACCATTGGACACTTGAAATTTCTGTGAAAAAACCAGTTCGTATTTATGCTGGCATGCCTGTTGGGCAAATTATATACTTCGAAATCGATGGTAAGTTATTAACTCCATACAACACCAAGCAATCAGCTAAGTATAACGAAATAAAACCTATTCCCGTCGAATCAATGATGTGGAAGAACCAATTTTAATAACTCCGTAACTACAAATTCCCCAAATGCTTGTGCCATCTCTTTTCGCATATGAATGCCGTCGGGTTGATCCGCTTTGAATTTTCCGCAGGGAACAATGTGAAATCCATGACTTTTTATTTGATTTAATAGTTGTGAACGAATTTTTTTATCTTTATCAATTCCTAATAAAGGTGGCTCAATAAATATGACATTTTCAACCGCGATCTTTTTCAGCTCGGTCTCGATGGCAGGTGCCAATGCCTTCTCGTAACTCTCTTTAGAATCGACACATTTAACAATATCGTTCGTACCTAGCGCGATGACTAAGGCGTCAGCATCATTCATCTTAAAATCGATCCCTATGTCGCCGGGGTCTTTACTAAAACCCGGAGTATCACGAAACTTAAATTCACAATTCAGAATCTTTAATTCATCTTTTTGATCCAACCAATGAGTTAAGAATTTCAAACGCATTCCGCTAAATCCAATCAAATGTAAATCTACATCATTAGCCAGTTTATCAATTACAGTTTGGCCAAATGTTAGAACCGAGTGCGAATCACCAATGAAGTTTACTTTACGTTTACTCATAAATGGACTCGATTATCTTTTGCGAAAATAAATCAGCGCCCCAATAGGTTAAGTGAATGCCGTCTGAGACTCTGAGTTTAATGGTTTTTTTTCCGGCTTTTTTGGATTCCGTGACCCACGTATCTGTGTATTTAGATTTCTTCGTGAACCACTGGAAAACGGATACATACTGCGCACAGGTCGATTGAGTTTTGATCTCCTTACGAACCACTTCATGTAATGAACGCATTTTAGCATCAAAGGCATCCGAGCGCATCTTAAGCGAACTCACCCAATACACTTGTTTAGATTTCGAACAGGCCTTCTGCAATAATGTGCGGACACGCAAACTGTATTCAGCTTTCCATTCTTTAGAGTCAAACGGGATAACTTTTTTATCAATCAACAAGTTTTGAGCATCGTTAGTGCCCAAGAAAATAATTGTCTTTTCAAACTGACTTCTATTTTTATCTACGTAATTTACCCAATCAAAAACGTCCGGACGTGACAACCCAGTACCTGATTTCGATTTAATTTCCAGCGTAATATTCTGATCTTTGCGAACTAAGTTTCGCTCAAAATGTTCCTGCAACCCCGATTTTAAAATCGAATCCCCAATGATTAGAATACCCTTTTGAGTTCCTGGACCAGTGAGGCTATCCGTCGCCGACTCAAACTTAGGCGTTTTTACAGGCTCTGTCAGGATGTCATCGATCATATCAATTTCAGTCAAATCAATAGAGTCCATCTCGGGATCGTTCCCATCAGGGTTGATGGCGGCAACCTGACGTTTGGGATCTTTTAAGTCCGGCATCATTGGATTTGTAGTCGTCTCATTGGATGAATGAGTCGCCACAGTATTAGTCAGTGGCAAAAAACTTGCCCGCAATGTATCACGAAATGCATTTAAATAAAATTGATCACCAATTTCTTTTAAAGCTTCAGTTAACTTTAAGAACGAGGTCGTAAAAGGGGTTGCTTCTTTTTGCCCTAGCCATTCATGAATAGTCGAAAGATTCATAAAAAATGCCAGCACCAAAGTAATCTTGATGATCTTTGATGATTCTGAAATATTTTTATAACTTCTTTCCAAACTCACTCTTAAGCCTCTAGTTAAAATCTAAAATAAATAAATGGCGCGATACCTTCCGGCATCAATGCCGTAATTACTGTAATCATAATTGCAAATATAAATGCATAAGCAAAAGCTGGCAGTTTCAACATACTGTCATGGATCTGCCAACTACGGAGCGGTTTCACATAATGGAAACTCATTCCCAGGATAAAAAGACAAAAATACAATGGAGTTATTTTGGCGATCGGTTTCGAGAAATCGAAAAGCTGGAATAAAACTTCATAGCTTTTCGTAAACGACTCAGCTCTAAAAAATATCCACGCAAAACATACAAAATTAAATACTAAAAATATATGAAGCGATTTCTTCGCCCAGCTTGTAATGCCTTCGCCCCATTGGAATCTTTTTTCAAATGCTAAACCGATACCGTGCAACAATCCCCAAGTAATAAAGTTCCACGAGGCCCCATGCCATAGACCACCCAAACCCATCGTTATAAGTAGGTTTTGATAGGTACGCTTTTCAGATACGCGATTACCACCCAATGGAATATAGAGATATTCTTTGAGCCAGCGACTTAAAGAAATATGCCAACGATTCCAAAAATCTTTTAAACTAGTCGCGCGATACGGCTGATTGAAATTTAGTGGGAACTCATAACCCAGCAAATAGGCTAAACCGATTGCCATATCCGTGTAGGCACTAAAATCACAGAATATTTGAACAGCGTAACAATACACGGCAAATATCATATCCATACTGCCGTATGCTTTTGGATTTTCAAAGATTGGGTCAACAATGTCGACGCCTAGGTAATTAGCGATGACCGTCTTTTTGAACAAACCAAGAACGATCAGAACGATCGAAAATAAAAAGGGAATCTGATCTGTTTTCGGTGGCTGTTTAAGTTGCGGAATAAACTCACTTGCCTTAACGATTGGCCCCGCCACCAGATGTGGAAAGAACGAGATATATAGTAAAACATCTAACAAAGAATTCTTGTAGGTAAGTTCATTTTTATAAATATCCACCAAGTATGAAATACCTTGGAACGTGAAAAATGAAATACCTAGCGGTAGTACTAAGTTCATAAAGACATCATCTTGCCAAGCTGCCGTAATACCCATTATATTCATCGCTTCAACCACACTGCCCGCAAAGAAATCGAAGTACTTAAACACTCCCAGCAATGTCAGGTTAGCAGCTACCGTAAACGTCAGAATGTATTTTTTTACTTTAGGATCCTCTTCAACCCCACTCCACAGACCAAAAAGAAAATTAAGCGTCGGACTTAAAATCAAAATAGGTAAAAACCGAAAATCTAAAGTGGCGTAGAAAAAATAGGAAGCCAGCAAAAGGAATAGCTTGCGATAGGAATTGTTAAACACCAACTCCCAGCTTAAATAAAAAACGACTGTGAAAAATAAAGCAAATTCGAGTGTAGGAAATAACACGTTTTCTCCTACACTACTTATCGGACACTAGCTTTATGACCTTAGATAATCATAGCTTACATGAATCTTCTTGGACTGAAGGACTGGTCGAAACCATATCTGAAATAATACCCAGAATTTTTGCAATCTGAGTGCGGTTCGCAGCCAGCGTATAATCGTCTTTACGGTAATTACCTTTCCAATCCAGCCAGTTTGTTATGTTGCGATCAAACAGACACAACAGGATGAAAGACCGGCTACACTCTGGAATCTTACCATACTTCAAAATATACGTGAATAAGGCTTCAAATTCTGACTCTTTAATTACACCGTCCTCAATTTGCTTGCGGGCAATCTTCTTCAGCAAGAATGCAAACGAAGGGAACGCGGCGATACCCTCTTTTTTGTCGATAATACCGTCGCCGTTTGTGTCGAACTTCGTGAAAATCGTCTCACCGTATTGTAAAATATGTGGCAAAAGTGAGGCGTCTGAAAGCGAAATTTTTGAATCTGGGCGTGGTTTGTAACCCGCTGCTTTTAGGTTATTTAAAAAGGCCCCATCCCATTCGGCAGATACCTCAGCTTGCGAGTAAGCTACATAGGATGGCATTGAGTTCAGTGACGTTGTAAGCGATTTTTTATATGAACTACGGAGACACGCCAAATCCACCAATGTATCCGTTCCCACTTTTGTAGATGGACATTGCGCCACAATCGCTTTTTTCACCTGATCATCAATCGTAAAGCCCGATAAAATGTAATTCACAAACTCGGCTAGCTCTCCGAAACTGACTGTGTCATTACCATCAGATTTGG
>JADHED010002225.1_pt1 | contig 13992 bp, 11 predicted proteins | sample 8952041 | NCBI WGS metagenome assembly JADHED01 (sample SAMN16124423, study PRJNA663239) | bioreactor sludge metagenome | isolation source: sludge (control) | place: India:Bengaluru | collected 2018-09-08
TCTTTTATGAAATAATTGCCAAAATGTTTTGATTTATTTAAAATTATGCATTTGGGTTCAATAGATAATGCCCAATCTTCTGGATATCCGTAGGATGAATCAAGAATATGAATGTCTTTATTAAAAAAATATTTATTAATATGTGATTCGTCATGAAAACATGCTAATATACCTTTATTTTGATCTTTTTTAATGTTTTCATTGCATTCATTACATAATCTCAGAAAAGAATCTGTTTTGCCACCATTAAAGCCCCCCATAAAGTAATGATATTTTACTTTTCTTTTAAAAGGTATAAAAGCAGTAGATTTCTCATTTCTTTCATATGGGAATACTTTTTTATCTTTATTATAATAGCCTGGATGTAACACTCCCATTAATCCTAATTGATTTTTAGGTAAAATTTCTTTTCCTACATAATCAACAAAATCCATATTAGAATTAAGGAAAAATACATAATCCATTTCTGTTAAGTCATTTTGTATTGAAAGAAATATTTCAAATCTCATGAGTGAGTCTAAAGGAAAACCTTGCGATCTTCTCTTATACACATGAACAAATTGAGAAGATTTTATACTGTCATTATCAGTAAAAACAAAATAATGCTTTTCAACGTCACTTTCTGTGAAAAAAAAGAATTCTGAATTTTTATAAAATCTTTCCCAAAAAACTGAATATTTTCCGGTACATATATAAAGAATACCAACTTTAATACTTTTCATTGTGTCCTATTTTCTATAAGCAATAATGCCTAAATAACTTGAAAAATGTTTTGACTCAGGTTTTGAGAAAAATCTATTTTTGATAATACTATTTATTCTTAGTATCACTTTTTTAATTATCTTTTCTATTTTGCTTAAATTTTGATTTTCAAACCAAATTTCATAACCTCCAAAATATTCTGAAGAAATAATTTCAAAATTGTTATCTCTAAGAAGTTTTTCCCATTTTTTCAAATTCATAGAATAAATGTTATGTCGTAGATAGTTTTCTCTATCAAAAAACTTTCTGGGAATCCTCTGCATAAAACCATTAAAATTAGGTGTTTCTATAATGATAAATCCTTTTTCATCAACCAAATCTATATGTTTTTGAAAAACTTTTCTCCAATCCTTAAAGTGTTCTATAAGACCAAAAGACATTACACAATCGTATTTTTTTATTGGGCTAAATTTCGTGAAATCTTCTTTTTTAAAAATTCCCGTTTTATAACCTTTTTCTTTCAAATTTTTTTCAACATCTTCTAAATTCTCAACATAATCTATACCAGAAAGCTCTGCGCCCATCTCTCCAAAAATTGTTAAAAACCTACCGGGATAACAACCAATCTCAATGCAATTTTTTATATCAGTAAAATTACTTTCATATTTTTTAATCCATTTTTTTATTGGATCATTGTCTGAGATTTCTATTTTGGCATGCTTTGTTCCGCTATTCCAATAATCTTGATTTGTTAATTTATCTTCCATTGTTTATCTTTATTTCGGGTAAAATAATTCCGGAAATTCCGGAAATATTTGATTTTTCTGCGGTTGAAATATCTAAAATATTAGTCTCTATTAAAGAGTAAGAAATATCTTTAATGTTGTCTTTTAATCCAAGATCAACCTTTAAATTGTTATTAAATATGCCAGGATTTTTTAAAATAATCTCATTTCTTTCACTAGCAATAATAGGAGTTGCAATAAGATTACCTTGTATTCCCAATAAATGAGTAGAGTATTTATCATAAAATCCCAAATCAACATATTTGCCATGGAAATCGCTGTGAAATTTTATCACAATCTTTATTTCTGAACCAACTTTCCAATAAGAAATATCTTCAGGATATTCTACATAAATTTTTATCTTGTCATTTTTAGATTTATATGAAGAGTTAATGATGTATTCATTTACAGCGTCATTAATACCTCCATTTATTTTAATATTTCCTTTTTCTAAATAAATTCCTTTGGTGCATATTTCCTGGACGGCTATAATATTATGACTCACAAAAAGCACGGTTCTGCCTTCTCCTTTGCTTACATCACCCATTTTTCCCAAGCATTTTTTTTGAAATTCTGCATCGCCTACCGCTAGTACTTCATCTACGATTAGAATTTCAGATTCTAGGTGGGCAGCTACAGCAAAAGCCAAGCGTACGTACATCCCAGAAGAGTATCTTTTTACAGGGGTGTCTATATATCTTTCAACGCCAGAAAAATCTACAATTTCGTCAAATTTTCTTGTGATTTCTTTTCGGGTCATTCCTAGAATTGCACCATTTAAGAAAATATTTTCTCTACCCGTCATTTCTGGGTGAAAACCTGTGCCCACTTCTAACAATGAAGCTATTCTGCCTTTGCTATAAATGCTTCCTGTGGTAGGTTTGGTTACACGGCTTAATAATTTAAGCAGGGTAGATTTTCCTGCGCCGTTTCTGCCAATAATTCCTACAGCATCGCCTTGTTCTATTTCAAAATTAATATCTCGCAGAGACCAAACGTAATCGCTGTCTCCTTTGGTGCTTCTATCATTGGTTTCCCCTATTTTGAGATAAGGGTCTTCCTTGCCTCTTATTTTATGCCAAAAACGATTCAGGTCATGAGAAATGGTTCCTGTGCCTACCTGCCCAAGACGATATTGCTTAGAAATGTTTTCTGCTTTTATGACAATGTTTTTATCCAATTTTTGTGAGGGTTATGGGGTTATAAAGTTATGAGGTTATAAAGTTAAAAGGTTATGAGGTTATGAGGTTATGAGGTTATAAAGTTAAAAGGTTAAAAAGTTATAAGGTTAAAAAGTTATGAGATGGGGTTATGAAGTTGTAAAGTTATAAAGATATGAGTGATTTGGTGATATGTGAATTGGGAATTTTTAATTTTTCAATTTTTAATTTTTTTAATTCTCTTACTGCCTCCATCACTCCATCACTTCGTCACTTTTTTACACGGTGTCCATAAATCCTTTTTCTACTTTGTTAAAAATAACGGTGCCTATCGCGAGTAGAATTAGGATAATAACGCTACTGTACACCAACATAATGGGATGGAATTCGCCCACACCCATCCATGCGTATTTGAATCCTTCGAAAATACCCGTTAGCGGATTGTATTTAGCATAAGGCTGAATTTTAGCAGATAGCATAGAGGTAGGGTAGATTACTGGCGTTGCATACATATATAAACTTATACCAAAAGTAAGCAACATGCTGAGGTCTCTGTATTTGGTGGTGAGTGAAGAAAAAATCATCCCTACACCTAATGCAAAAAGAGACATCATCAAAATAAATATAGGGGTGAATAAAACCCACCAATTAGGTGTTACCTCTCCTTTATACCAATAATAGAAGAAAACAACAATAAATAGTAGAAATTGTACACCGAATCTCATAAGATTAGAAATAACAATGGTAATAGGCATCACCAATCTAGGGAAATAGACTTTTCCGAAAATCCCTGCATTTCCTACAAAAACGTTAGAAGTGCCACCTAATGAACTCGAAAAATAGTTCCATAAGGTTACCCCCGCTAAATAAAATAAAATCTTAGGAGCGCCATCTGTAGAGAGATTGGCAATATTGCCAAATACAATAAGATAAACTACGGTAGTAAAGATGGGGTTGATAAAAAACCAAAGAGGCCCCAAAATGGTTTGCTTAAAGCTAGAGACAAAATCTCTTTTTACAAACATATAGACCAAATCTCGGTAGTCCCAAACCTCTTTTAAATTAAGTTTAAATAAAGAATGTTCAGAGCTAATGACATTAGTCCATTCTGTGTTTTTATTTTCCATTTGTGTTTTAATAATACGCACCAAAAAGAAGTTTAATTACAAAAATATAGAAAATCTTCCTAATGGTTGTAAAAAAAATAGAAAGACCTATTTCTGCCTTATAATCAGGTAGTTTTTTTACAATAATTTTTTCAAATACTCTCCATAGCCACTTTTGCCATATTTTTCGGCAGCAGCTAAGAGTTGTTCTTTATTGATAAAGCCTTTCTTGTAGGCAATTTCTTCAATACAAGAAATTTTGAAACCTTGTCTTTTTTCTAAAACTTTTACAAATTCTGTAGCTTCGTGTAAAGAATCAAAAGTTCCTGTGTCTAGCCAAGCAGTACCGCGAGACATTACCCCAACTTCTAATTCTCCTTTTTCTAGATAAATTCTATTGACATCGGTAATTTCTAATTCTCCTCTTGGTGAAAGTTTCAGATTTTTGGCAATTTCTACCACGGTGTTATCATAGAAATATAAACCTGGAACTGCGTAATTAGATTTTGGGTGTTGTGGTTTTTCTTCAATAGAAACAGCTTTATAATTTTCATCAAATTCTACTACACCATATCTTTCTGGGTCTGAAACTTGATATGCGAAAACGCAACCGCCTTTTACGTCTGTTTTGCTTTCTAAAAGTTGAGGTAACCCACTTCCATAGAAAATATTATCTCCCAAAACTAAGGCGACAGAATCTTCGCCGATGAATTCTTCTCCTAAAATAAAAGCTTGAGCTAAACCATCTGGAGAAGGTTGAACTTTATATTCGAACTTACAACCAATAGCAGAGCCGTCTCCTAATAATTTTTTGAAGGCTTCTTGGTCGTGAGGCGTTGTAATAATTAAAATTTCTTTAATGCCAGCTAATAATAAAATAGACAAAGGATAATAAATCATCGGTTTGTCATAAACAGGCATTAATTGTTTACTCACTGCAATAGTAAGTGGGTAGAGTCTGGTTCCAGAGCCTCCCGCGAGGATAATTCCTTTCATAATATTTACACGAATTGCACGAATTTTCTCTAATTTATCGAATTTTTCGTTGAGTTATAAATTGATTATTCTTTTATATTTCAAGGATTTTTCACCGAAATTGATGAGCAGTCCTAATTTTTTATCTGTAGCTTTTAAGTAGTTTAATGTTTGTTTTGTGAAATTTTCATGAATGAAAGAAACTGCTTTAATTTCTAATATTATGTTATCAAAACAAATGAAATCTGCTTTATATTTTTTATCTAATTTTTCGCCATTGAAAAATAAATCAAGTTTTACCTCTCTCTGATAAGGAATATTATTTTTAACAAATTCTTTTTCTAATACCTCCGAATAAACAGCTTCTAAAAATCCATTTCCTAAAGTAGAATGAATGTTCATGCAAATCCCAATAATTTTATAGCTTTCTTCTTTAAAAATTATTTTTTCATCCATCAATTAGAGAAATTCGTTTTAATTCGAGTTATTTAGAATATTGCGAAGCATAATATTTTTGATAATCTCCGGAAGTAACACTATTTAGCCATTCTTCGTTTTCTAAAAACCAATCAATTGTTTTCGCTAATCCTTCTTCAAAAGTTACACTTGGTTTCCAGCCCAAATCTTTGTTCAATTTTGTTGCATCAATAGCATAACGTTTGTCGTGTCCGGGTCTATCTTTTACGAAAGTAATCAATTTTTCGCTATAACCTGCTGGTTTTCCTAGTTTAGCATCCATTTGTCTGATAAGTTCTTTTATCAAATCTATGTTTTGCCATTCATTCCAACCGCCAATGTTATAGGTTTCTCCAGTTTTTGCTTCATGAAAGATTTTGTGAATAGCTTTTGCGTGATCCACCACAAAAAGCCAATCTCTGGTATATTTTCCGTCGCCATAAATTGGTAATGGTTTTTCGTTGATGATATTATGAATACAAAGTGGGATCAATTTTTCAGGGAAATGATTCGGCCCATAATTGTTAGAGCAATTCGAAACTACAAAAGGCAATCCGTAAGTATTACCATAAGAACGAACTAAATGGTCTGAAGCAGCTTTGCTGGCAGAATAAGGAGATTTGGGGTCGTAAGAAGTTTCTTCGGTGAAGAATCCTGTTTCGCCAAGAGCTCCGTAAACTTCGTCTGTAGAAACGTGGTAGAAGAGGTTTTCTCTTTTTCCTTCCGGGAAATTCCCATGTTGATGGTCTGGGTTTAGTGTCCAAAATTCTTTACAGAAATTCAAGAGATTAGCTGTACCAAAAACATTGGTGTTGATAAAAGCATTCGGGTCTGTAATGCTTCTGTCCACATGAGATTCTGCTGCCAAATGAATTACAGCATCAGGATGGTGTTTTTCAAAAACTTTTTTGAGTTCTTCAGGTTTTGTAATGTCTGCTTTTTCAAAAAAATAATTGGGTTCATCTTCAATATCTTTTAAATTTTCCAGATTTCCGGCGTAGGTAAGAGCATCCAGATTAATGATATTGTATTCCGGATTGTTTTTTACAAATTCTCTTACAACGTGAGAGCCTATAAAACCAGCTCCTCCAGTTATGATGATGTTTTTCATATCTTGCGTTAGAAAGTTATAAGGTTATAAAGTTAACCTTCATTTTTATTATTTACACTTATGATAAGCTTTGAAAGCATATTTTTAATAAAATAGATTCTATTTTGAATATCTTTATTTTCTTTTGTGAAATTAAGCATTATGGAAATATCAAGCTGGGTTTCCAGTTCACTTAAAGAACCCAAAGAAATGTAGAGAAATCTTATAAGTTCAGCATTCCCTTTTCTTCCTGAACCTTCAGCAATGTTTGAAGGTATAGAAATGACACAGCGTTTCATTTGAGAGGTTAAGCCGTATAATTCTTCTTTAGGAAAATGAGAAGTGATACAATATATATCTTTTACTAAAAGCAAAGCTTCTTGATAGACTTTTAGGTCTTTGTGAGAGTTTATTTTATCACTCATAAATTCATCAAAATAATTTTATAAATAGTATGCCTTTTAGTCTCTTAGCCTTTTAACTTTTCAATATTAAAGAACTGTTTTTCTACCGATAGATTTGTAATAAAATCCTGTACCTTCTACTTGATCCATAGAAAACATGTTTCTACCGTCAAAAATGGCTTTGTTTTTCAGTTTTTCTGCCATCAGCTCGAAGTTTGGATTTTTAAATTCACTCCATTCTGTTACAATAAGTAGGCAATCAGCATCTTCTAATGCAGAATACATATCTTTAGCATATTCAATTTTATCTCCTAAAATTTTTCTTACATTTCCTTCGGCAATAGTATCAAATGCAGTTACTTTTGCACCTTTTTCTAGTAATAATTCAATGTTATCTAACGATGAAGCTTCTCTTATGTCGTCTGTATTCGCTTTGAAAGCCAATCCCCACATTGCAATTTTTTTGCCTTCGAGGTTTCCTCCGAAATATTTTTCAATTTCATCAACTAAGATTACTTTTTGTTTTTTGTTGATTTCTTCGGTAGCTTCTAAAATTTTGAAGTTGAAATCTTCATCTTGTCCAGATTTAATCAATGCTTTTACATCTTTGGGGAAACAACTTCCACCAAATCCAATTCCCGGGAAAAGAAAACGGTGCCCAATTCTGTCGTCGCTACCCATTCCTAATCTTACTTTGTCCACATCAGCGCCTACTTTTTCGCAATAATTAGCAATTTCGTTCATGAAAGTAATTTTTACAGCTAAAAAAGAATTGGCGGCATATTTGGTAAGTTCCGAAGATTTTTCGTCCATAAAAATAATAGGAACACCTGTATTGGTAAAAGGTTGGTAGATTTTTGCCATTACATCTCTCGCTTTCTCAGAGCTAGAGCCTACTACCACTCTAGAAGGATTCATAGAGTCTTTTACGGCAAAACCTTCTCTTAAAAATTCTGGATTAGAAACCACATCAAAAGGAATGTTTGTTTTAGAAGAAATAACTTCTCTCACTTTGTCTGCGGTACCAACAGGAACGGTAGATTTATTTACAATTACTTTATAGTTGGTCATCATCTCTCCAATTTGATTGGCAACGCTTAGTACAAATGATAAATCTGCACTGCCATCTCCGCCAGGAGGTGTTGGTAATGCCAAGTAGATAACATCTGATTGGTCTAAAGCTTCTTTAATCTCTGTAGTGAAAAATAATCTTTTTGCTTGGATATTTCTTGTAAACATTTCTTCAAGACCAGGTTCGTAAATTGGTACGATACCTTGTTTCATTCTTTCAACTTTGTTTTCGTCAATATCTACACAAAATACTGTGTTTCCTAGTTCTGCGAGCGTAGTGCCAGTAACAAGACCTACATATCCTGTTCCTACAATTGATATATTCAATTTTTTTAAATTTAAGATTTAATGCAAAGTTAATGAAATTAAAGAAATCATTTTTATAAAATTGAGTCTAAGTTTACGTGGGCTATTGTACTGTCTATAAGGGGTTTGTTTTTGTGATTTGTCTTTTGGTTTTTTATTTTTTTAAATTTTGATTTTTAGCTTCTTGCTTATAACCTATAAAGCTGATATTGAAAACATAAGATATTTGCACGGTTGCGAAAAAAGCCCTATATTTGCACAAGATTAACGGAAAAGAAATGAAAAGGCCTTCGCAAGAAAGCCTTTTTTCGTAGTCGCAATTGAAGAAGTGCAAGTTATTTGCGCTCAGATACAGATAATTATGGATTTTAGAGCAAAAGTAGAACAACTCGTTCATGAGTTTTTGGAGACCAGAGAAGATTTGTACTTGGTAGATTTAAAAATCTCTGCTGGTAGTGATATTACTTTGATCCTAGATGGAGATGTAAGTCTTAGTCTGCAAGATTGTTTAGATGCTAGCAGAGCTATAGAATTTAACTTAGATAGAGAAGAGCACGATTTTTCTTTACAAGTGATGAGTCCGGGGTTAAGTGAGCCGTTGAAATTTCCTCGTCAGTATAAAAAAAATATTGGCAGAGAAATAGAAATTTTGATGAATGATGATGAGAAAATAACAGGTGAAATTACAGCTGTAGATGATGAAAAAGTTACACTTACTCTTCGTTATAGAAGACCAAAATTAGTTGGGAAAGGCAAAGAAGATGTGGTAGAAGATAAGGAAATTCCTTATCAGGATATTAAAAAAGCATTGGTAGTAATTAAATTTTAGAAACTTTATAAAAAAAATAAAATGGACAATATAGCGTTGATTGAATCCTTTGGAGATTTTAAAGACGAAAAAGGAATCAGTAAGATTGATTTAATGGCGATTATTGAAGATTCGTTGAAAACTCTTTTAAGAAAAAGATACGATTCTGATGATCATTTCGACGTGATTGTAAATCCTGATAAAGGAGATTTTCAGATATTTTTAAATAAAAGAATCGTAGAAGACGAAATGTCTGAAGACGATGATTTGGAAATAGAAATTTCGGAAGCTAAGAAAATAGACGCAACCTTTGAGGTGGGCGAAGAATATACACAGGAAATTCCTGTAGCACAACTAGGAAGAAGAAGTATCCTTACTTTGAAACAAATTTTGGCAACCAAATTGCAAGAGCATAATAACGCAATGCTTTATGAGCAATTTAAAGACAGAATTGGTGAATTGGCTGTTGGTGAGGTGCATCATATTCGTCACAAACATGTAATTCTATTAGACGACGAAGGGAATGAATATATTTTACCAAAAGAAAATCAAATTCCTTCAGATTTCTTTAGAAAAGGCGATAATGTAAGAGCGGTGATAGAAACGGTAGATTTTAAAGGTTCTAAGCCTCAGATTTTTGTTTCGAGAACAGCTCCTAAATTCCTAGAAAAATTATTAGAACTAGAAATTCCAGAAATTCAAGATGGTACTATTATCTTGAAAAAAGTAGTAAGGATTCCTGGCGAAAAAGCGAAGATAGCAGTAGATGCTTATGATGATAGAATAGATCCTGTAGGTGCTTGTGTGGGCGTTAAGGGTTCTAGAATTCATGGTGTAGTAAGAGAGTTGAAAAACGAAAACATAGACGTAATTCAATGGTCTAAAAATCCTGAGATTTTAGTAAGAAGATCTTTAGGAAATGTAACCATCAATAAAGTTGAAATAAACGAAGACGATAATTACGCATTGGTTTATACACCTGTGGAAGAAATTTCTAAAGTAATTGGTAAACAAGGACAAAATATCAGATTGGCTTCTTGGTTATCTGGTTATGATATAGATGTTTATAGAGAGAAACAAGCTGATGACGACGTAGAGCTTGATGAATTTAATGATGAGATAGAAAGATGGATTATTGATGAGTTTAAAAAAGTAGGTCTTGAAACGGCTAAGAGTGTTTTAGATAAAGACACAGAAGCTTTGTTGAATATGACAGACCTAGAAGAAGAAACCATCGAAGAGGTAAAAAGAATTTTAAGCGAAGAATTCGAAGATTAAAATCTTAATTTTTATTTATCATTATAAAGGTTTTAAAATTAAAATTAACAAAGGCAAATTGCCATTTAAGAAAATAACAAAATAGAATGCCAAAAATTAGATTAAACAAAGCGGTAAAGGAATTCAATATTTCGATGTCTAGATTGGTAGAATTTTTACAATCAAGAGGCTTCGAAGTAGAGACTAATCCTAACGCTCAATTAGAAGAAGCGGCATATTCTGCATTGGAAGCTGAGTTCGCCAAAGACGGCGAGCAAAGAAAGGCTTCTCATGAGGTGGTTATCAATAAAGTTCCGGAAGAAAAATTGGAACTCGAAGAGAAAAAAACACCTGAGGTCATAAGAGCCAAAGCACCTAGCGTAAACGAAACGAAAGTGCTAGGAAAAATTGATTTGGATGCTAATAAGCCAGCTCCGGTAGAAGAAGTGAAAGAGGTGAAGGAAGTTGTAAAAGAAGAAGTGAAAGAAGAACCGGTAAAACAAACTCCTGTAACTGAAGTAGAAAAGCCAGAGCTTAAAGTTTTGGATAAGATTGATCTTTCTAAATTAGAACCCAAAACAAAAGTTCAGCCTCCAGTTAAAGAAGAAAAACCGGTGAAAGAAACTCCAAAACCACAATTCAAAAAAGAGCACAAGCCAGAAGCTCCAAAACCTCAGCCTCAACCTGTAGTTAAAAAAGAGGAACCAAAAGAAATTACGAAAGTAGAATTTGATAGACCTGAAAAAATTGAAACAGTATATCAAAAACTTGATGGTCCTAAAATTGTTTCTACAGAAAAAATAGACCTTTCTCAGTTTCAAAATAGACCTTCAAAACCATCTGATAAGTCTAAGAAAAAACAAAGAAAGAGAATTAATCCTGGGCAACCTCAACAAGGGCAAGGACAAGGGCAAAACCAACAGCAAGGAAATAACAACAATGGTGGAGGTAATAGACCAAACCAACAAGGTGGCGCTGGCGGAGATAGAAAACCTTTTAATAGGGATAATCGTCCTCAACAAGGTCAAGGTCAGGGACAAGGAGGTTCTAGAGGTGGTAAAAATCAGAAAGGAAGAGGTAGAGATAAAGTGATGCCTGTAGAACTTACTGATGAGCAAATTAAAAATCAAATTAAAGAAACTTTAGAAAAATTAACCAGTAAAGGTGGTAAGTCTAAAGGTGCAAAATATAGAAAAGAGAAAAGAGTATTCCGAAGAGAGCAAGATGAACTTCAGCAAGAATTAGAAGCAGCAGACAGAACTCTTAAGGTAACAGAATTTATTACCGTTTCAGAATTAGCATCTTTAATGGATGTTAGTGCTACGGAAGTAATCTCGGCATGTTTCTCTCTTGGTGTAATGGTTACCATGAACCAACGTTTAGAAGCGGATACACTTACTTTGGTTGCTGATGAATTTGGTTATAAAATTGAATTCTCAGATGCGGAATTAGAAGCGGAAGCAGCAGAAGAGGTAGAAGATACTGAAGAAGATTTATTGCATAGAGCTCCTATTGTTACCGTAATGGGACACGTAGACCACGGTAAAACATCGTTGTTAGATTACATTAGAAAAACAAATGTAATTGCTGGTGAAAGTGGTGGTATTACTCAGCATATTGGTGCTTATAATGTGAAATTAGAAGGAGGGCAAAGAATTACTTTCTTAGATACTCCTGGTCACGAAGCATTTACTGCGATGAGAGCTAGAGGTGCACAAGTTACCGATATTGTAATTATTGTTGTAGCTGCGGATGATGATGTGATGCCTCAAACAAAAGAAGCAATTGCTCACGCTCAAGCTGCTGGTGTTCCAATGATTATTGCAATAAATAAAGTAGATAAACCAAATGCCAATCCGGATAATATTCGTCAACAACTTTCAGGAATGAATATTTTGGTTGAAGAATGGGGAGGAAATGTACAATCTCAAGAAATTTCTGCAAAATTTGGTAATAATGTAGATTTATTATTAGAAAAAGTATTGTTGCAAGCAGAAATGCTTGAATTGAAAGCTAATCCTAATAAAGCTGCTAGTGGTGTAGTAATAGAAGCTTCTCTAGATAAAGGTAGAGGTTATGTTTCTACGTTATTGGTTCAAGGAGGTACTTTAAAAGTTGGAGATTATCTTTTAGCAGGTAAAAATCACGGTAAAGTAAAGGCAATGTTGGATGAAAGAGGGCGCCAAATGAAAGAGGCGGGACCTTCTATTCCAGTAACAGTTCTTGGTTTGGATGGAGCGCCAACTGCTGGTGATAAATTCAAAGTTTATGAAGATGAAAAAGAAGCTAAAACTATCGCTAACAAACGTGAACAGTTACAAAGAGAGCAAACGATAAGAACCAAGAAACACCTTACTTTAGACGAGTTAGGAAGAAGAATTGCTCTTGGAGATTTCAAAGAATTGAATATTATCCTTAAAGGTGATGTAGATGGTTCTGTAGAAGCGCTTTCAGACCAATTACAAAGATTATCTACTGAGGAAATCAGCGTGAATATTTTGCATAAAGGTGTTGGTCAAATTACTGAAACCGATATTAACCTAGCAATGGCTTCAGATGCAATTGTTATTGGCTTTAATGTAAGAGCGGGTGTTAGTGCAAAAGAATTGGCAGATAGAGAAGAAATAGAAATCAGAACATATTCTGTAATTTATGCAGCTATAGATGAGGTAAAAGAAGCAATGGAAGGTATGCTTTCTCCAGAAATTAAAGAACAAGTAATAGGAAATGTAGAAATTAGAGAAACTTTCAAAATTTCTAAAGTTGGTACTATTGCTGGTTGTATGGTTCTTTCGGGTAAAGTAACTAGAAATTCTAAAATTAGACTTCTTAGAGATGGAATTGTAAAATACGACGGAGAATTAGAATCTTTAAAAAGATTTAAAGATGATGTGAAGGAGGTTACAAAAGGCTACGAATGTGGTTTGAATCTTAAAGGATACAACGATATAGAAGTAGGAGATATCTTAGAAGTTTACGAAGAAATAGCAGTGAAGAAAAAGTTGAAATAAATTAATTTTTCTTAATTAAAATCCCAGCCTGTATTTTTTTGGGGGGTGTAAAAAAAGAACTCATTTTTATAAATGGGTTCTTTTTTTTATGGAGCATTGTTTTTTTTGATGGAGAATTGAAAAATGAAATATTTTTTATTTTTTTAATTTATAATTATTTTAAATAGCATTCTTTAGTGTTGTTTTTATTGTAAAGAAAAACGTTGTTTTTATGATAAGGTTGTTGTTGTTTGAAATAATATCTTAATTTATTGTGAATACTTCATTATTTGTTCTTTTATTTTAATATAAAAATGAATAATAGTTAATGAATTTGGTTTATTTGGTTTGTGTATGTTAAAATTTATTAACATTTTTGCAAAGAATGTATTAAAATTTGTTAATATGAATGTAAAAATTAAATTACTTACTGTGGGTGTTGCATTTTTTCTTGGTGGGCATGTGGTAGCTCAAAAGAAAAAAAGTGACACTACAAAAACGAAAGACATTGAAGAAGTGGTAGTGGTTGCTTATGGCAAGCAGAAAAGGGAGACGGTTGTAGGATCTAATATTCAAATATCTTCAAAAAACTTTGAAAATAGGTCTATTACAAATATTGGTTCTGCGGTTGTGGGGGCAGCTCCAGGTGTTGTGACTACCTTGGGGTCTGGTCAGCCTGGTTCGGGTGTAAATATTGTTATTAGAGGGTTTACTTCTATTAATGCAAGTAATAGCCCGTTGTATATTGTGGATGGAGTTCCTTTTAATGGTAGTGTTTCAGCTATTAATCCTAGTGATATTGAGTCTGTTAATATTTTGAAAGATGCGGCTTCTACCTCGTTATATGGTTCTAGTGCAGCAAACGGAATCGTTATGATTACT
>JADHED010002227.1_pt1 | contig 13975 bp, 9 predicted proteins | sample 8952041 | NCBI WGS metagenome assembly JADHED01 (sample SAMN16124423, study PRJNA663239) | bioreactor sludge metagenome | isolation source: sludge (control) | place: India:Bengaluru | collected 2018-09-08
GGCTCGAACCAGGGACCTACGGATTAACAGTCCGGCGCTCTACCGACTGAGCTATTGAGGAATGATCGGTATTCTTCGATTCTTCGGCATGGCCTTGTGCAATTGCAAGGCGTTTGGATTCTTGGCTCCCCGACCTGGGCTCGAACCAGGGACCTACGGATTAACAGTCCGGCGCTCTACCGACTGAGCTATCGGGGAACAAGCCTTAGATTATATGCTTAAAAAATGGCTGCTGGATCAAAAAATGATCCTGCAGGCAACTATCGGTGCTGCGGCTCGGGGCGCAACCACAGCCAGACCAGCGTGACGGCCATGATGCCGCAGGCCATGTAGGCGGCCCAGCGGGGTGTGTCAATGGCCAGCACCATCACGGCGCACAGCGTCATGAGGCAGCTTGCACTCCACTTGGCGCGCCGACTGACGCACCCGCCATTGGCCCAGTTGCGCAGCATGGAGCCGAACAGGGGGTGGAACCACAGCCAGCGGTACAGGCGTGGCGAACTGCGTGCAGCGGCCCAGCCCGCCAGCAGGACGAAGACGGTGCTGGGCAGGCCCGGCACGACGACTCCGATCACGCCCATGACCAGGCACAGCACGGCAAAAACCAGCAGCAGCCAGCGCGTCAGCGCCGGTAACGGCGGTTGTTCTGGCAGAGGGGGCAGGGATTCGGTGCGCTCGGTCATGGGCTGATTGTGCCGTCTGCGCCGCAGTTCGGTGGCAAACGGTATCCTGCTGGGCCTGTCGCCAGCCTTTGCCTTGATCCCATGACCCAGCACACCATCTTGAAAATGGGTGACCCGCGTTTGTTGCGGGTGGCCCGGCTTGTTGCCGACTTTGACACGCCAGAGCTGCACACTTTGGTGGCCGACCTGCTTGACACCATGCAGGCGGCCAACGGCGCCGGCTTGGCAGCGCCGCAGATTGGCGTGGATCTGGCGGTGGTGGTGTTTGGTTCGGACGCTCCCAATCCGCGCTATCCCGATGCCTCCATCGTGCCGCGCACGGTATTGATCAATCCAGTCATCACGCCGCTGGGCGAGGACGAGCAACTTGATTGGGAGGGTTGTCTGTCGGTGCCCGGAATGCGCGGCATGGTGCCACGCTGGCAAACCGTGCGCTATACCGGGTGCAACGTGCTGGGCGAGCCCATCGACCGCACGGTGAGCGGCTTCCACGCGCGCGTGGTGCAGCATGAGTGCGACCACCTGTGGGGCAAGCTGTACCCCATGCGCATGCGCGACTTCAGTCAGTTCGGCTTCACCGAGGTGCTGTTCCCGGATGTTCGCGCAGCAGAAGATGATTAGTTGCCCCCTTGAAGCCCTTGCAAAGCGTGACTGCAAGGCGACGCGTGCCCGACCCTGGTGCGCGGCGACCGCGGCCAAGGCAACGAGCCCTTCATCGCCCCGCTGGAGGAGCGCATTCAGAACGTGATGCCGGCCGGGTTGCTGGGTGAGCGGCCATTGGCCGGTGCGGGTGTCTGCCGAGGGCGCGCGGCTGGCGCAGCGGCGGCTGGCGCAGCGGCATCGGCGGCTGGCGCGACCGGCTTGGCTGCCACCATGGGCGCCGGTGCCGGGCGGCGGTAGCCGGGTGGCAGTTGCGATTGCGCGGGGTAGCCGGCGGCGTTCAGGTACTGGCTCCATTCGGTGTCGGAAAAACCCCTGATTTGCTGGCCGCCTATGGTGCCGAAGGGCAGGCTGGACTCACCGCTCAGGTGCTTGAGCGCGTCGATGTCGTCGTTGCTGGCCACGGTGCGCTCGGTAAACGGCACGCCGCGATTGACGAGCAGGTTGCGTGCGCTGTTGCAAGGGGCGCAGTCGCTGCTGGTGTACAGCGTGACCGGAAAGCGCGCGGCCACCTGGCGCAGTTGGTAGGGCAGGGCGTCGTTGCCGCTGCTGCTGCTGCCGCTGCCCTGGCTGCTGCTCGATTGCGTACTTTCAGCGCCGCCAGCGGGCGGGCGATCTGAGAAAGTGACCTTTCCGTCTGGGCCGACGATGCGGTAAACCTGCTGGGCCTGCGCGGCGGCTGCCAGCGCGGTGATGGCTGCGCAGGCGGCGATCATGCGGATGAGAGTCATGCTGAAATTCCTGTGAAGAATGTCAAAAACAATAGCTGATTGCGCTTGTCCATAAAGGGATAAACGCCAAAAACACCTGACTATGCACATATCGCAGAGGCCCCTCACCCCTCCCTCTCCCCAAAGGGGCGAGGGCGACCGGTTGCGCCGGCTTTACTCCCTCTCCCTCTGGGAGAGGGTTGGGGTGAGGGCTCGCGGCACAGTCTGAGGTATGTGCCTAATCAGGCAAAAACATACATAAACTCCTCATGACAGACGCGCAGGGTTTGCCTCCTAAGAGGCCATGCCCTGGTGGCGCAGCAGCGCGTCCAGCGTGGGTTCGCGGCCGCGGAAGGCCTTGAAGGAATCCATGGCAGGGCGGCTGCCGCCGACTTCCAGGATGGCCTGGCGGTAGCGCCGGCCGGTCTCCAGGCTGGGCGAGCCGTCGGCGGCGGCGGTTTCTTCAAACGCAGCGTAGGCGTCGGCGCTGAGTACTTCGGCCCACTTGTAGCTGTAGTAGCCGGCGGCGTAGCCACCGGCAAAAATGTGACTGAACGTATGGGCCGTGCGGCTGAAGGCGGGAGGCTTGAGGACGGCTACCTCGTCACGCACGCGGGCCAGCAGCGCCAGCAGGTCGCCCTGGGGGGCATGCTCGGTGTGCAGCAGCATGTCAAACAGCGAGAACTCGATCTGGCGCAGCGTCTGCATGCCCGCCTGGAAGTTCTTGGCGGCGATCATCTTGTCGTAGAGCGCGCGCGGCAGGGGCTCGCCGGTGTCCACATGGGCCGTCAGGTGCCTGAGCACCTCCCATTCCCAGCAGAAGTTCTCCATGAACTGGCTGGGTAGTTCCACCGCATCCCATTCCACGCCGCTGATGCCGGAGACATCGCGCTCGTTCACCTGGGTCAGCATGTGGTGCAGGCCATGGCCGAATTCGTGGAACAGGGTGATGACGTCGTCATGCGTCAGCAAGGGCGGTTTGCCATTCACGCCTTCTGCGAAGTTGCACACCAGGTGTGCGATGGGGGTTTGCAGCTGGCCAGTGTCGGGGCGCAGCCAGCGGGTGCGCGCGTCGTCCATCCAGGCGCCGCCACGCTTGCCCACGCGGGCGGGCTGGTCCAGGTAGAACTGGCCCACCAGCTGCGTGCCCTTGTGGGCGCCCTCCGGGTGTGCGCGCTCGATGCGGTAGAACTCCACGGCGCTGTTCCACACGGGGGCCTGGTCGCGGCGGATCTCGACCTCGAACAGCGTTTCGACGATCTTGAACAGGCCGGCCAGCACCTTGGGGGCCGTGAAGTACTGTTTGAGCTCTTGTTCGCTGAAGGCGTAGCGCGCCTCCTTGAGCTGCTCGGAGATGTAGGGCCAGTCCCAGGCCTGCGGGTCGTCCAGCCCCAGCTGAGCGGCGGCAAAGGCGCGCAGGTCGGCTACGTCTTTTTCGGCGAAGGGGCGGGCGCGGTGCGCCAGGTCGCGCAGAAAGTGCGTGACCTGCTCGGGCGTGTGCGCCATCTTGGGCACCAGCGATACCTGGCCGAAGTTGTCGTAGCCGAGCAGTTGCGCCTCTTCCTTGCGCAGCGCCAGGATCTCGGTCATGACGGCGCTGTTGTCGAAGCGCTTCGCGTCGCCATCGGCCTGGTCGGACGCGCGCGTGACGTAAGCGTGGTACAGCCTCTCGCGCAACGCGCTGCTTCTGGCGAACTGCATCACCGGCAGGTAGCAGGGCATCTTCAGCGTGAGCTTGTAGCCCTGTTTGCCTTCGCCCTCGGCTGCGGCGCGCGCGGCCTGGGCCACGTCGGCGGGCAGGCCGTCGATCTCGGCCTCTGTGGCGTAGTAGGCGTAGGCGTCGGTGGCGTCGAGGGCGTTTTCGCTGAACTTCTGCTGCAGCTCGGCCTGGCGCTCCTGGATGGCGGCAAAGCGCTCCTTGGCCGCGCCCTGCAGCTCGGCGCCGGAGAGGACGAAGTTGCGCATGGCGTTGCTGAGCGCCTGGCGCTGCTCGGGGTTGAGCGTGGCCGGGGCTATGGCCTTGTATTTGGCGTACAGGTGCTCGTCCGCGCCCAGGCGCGTCCAGAACTCGGTCACGCGGGGCAGGGCGGCGTTGTAGGCGGCGCGCAGCTCGGGCGTGTCGGCCACGCTGCTCAGGTGGCTGACGGCGCCCCAGGAGCGGCCGAGTTCTTCGGTGGCCACGTCCAGCACCCGGGCTATTGCGTCCCACTGCGCGGGAAAGTCTGCCGTCGTAACGCTGGTCAGGGCCGCGTCGGCACGCGCCAGCAGTTGATCCACGGCGGGCGCTACATCGGCGGGTGTGATGCGATCGAAGGGAATATGGCCCGAGAAGTCGAGGAGGGGGTTGCTCATGCTGGTTTAGATGGCGGTGCCTGGATGGGGTTCAAGCAGATATTTACAGGCTTACAGGCGCTCGGCCGCTTCCAGGGTGTTGACCAGCAGCATGGTGATGGTCATGGGGCCGACGCCACCGGGGACTGGGGTGATGTAGCCGGCGACTTCTTTCACGCCGTCAAAATCGACGTCGCCGCAGAGCTTGCCCTCGTCGTTCCTGTTCATGCCCACGTCGATGACCACGGCGCCGGGTTTCACCATGTCTTTGGTCAGCACATTGCGTTTGCCCACGGCGGCGACGACGATGTCGGCCTGGCGCGTCATGGCGGCCAGGTCGGCCGTGCCACTGTGGCATACGGTGACCGTGGCGTTGGCCGCCAGCAGCATCATGGCCATGGGCTTGCCGACGATGTTGCTGCGGCCAATCACCACCGCGTGCTTGCCGCGCAGGTCCTTCATGCCGATGCTTTCCAGCATCTTCATGCAGCCGTAGGGCGTGCAGGCCTTGAAGCCGACCTCGCCGACCATCAGCGCGCCGGCGCTGGCGATGTGGAAGCCATCGACATCCTTGGCCGGTGAGATGGCCTCGATGACCTTGTGGTCGTCGATGTGCTTGGGCAGGGGCAGCTGCACCAGGATGCCCTGGATGGATGGGTCGTTGTTGAGCGCCTCCACGCGCGCCAGCAGCTGTTCTTCAGTCATGGTGGCGTCGTACTTTTCGAGCACCGAGTGAAAGCCCACGTCCTCACAGGCCTTGACCTTGTTGCGCACATAGACCTGGCTGGCCGGGTTGTCACCCACCAGCACCACGGCGAGACCCGGGATGATGCCGCGGGCCTTCAGGGCGGCCGTGCGCTGGGCCACTTCGGTGCGCAGTTGGCGCGACAGGGCGTTGCCGTCTATCAGTTGGGCTGTCATTGTTGAATTGTCCGCAATACAAATGAAAAAGCTGCCTGGCGCTTATGTAGTATGCGCAGGCAGCTATGAAAAAAGGAGTATTCAGGCCTTGGCCGTGCTTTGTCCCAGGGCTATCTTGAGCAGGTCGGCCACGGTGTTGGCGTTGAGCTTTTCCATGATGTTGGCGCGGTGCGCCTCCACCGTCTTGATGCTGATGCCCAGGTCGTCGGCGATCTGCTTGTTCAGGCGGCCGGCGACGATGCGCTCGAGCACCTGGGCCTCGCGGCCGGTGAGCTTGGAGAGCAGCGCGTCGCGGCTGGCGGCCTGCTGGTGGCCGGCGAAGGCCTCGCGTGCGTGGTCGAGCATGCGCTCGACCAGGCCCAGCAGTTCTTGCTCGTCAAACGGCTTCTGGATGAAGTCCAGCGCGCCCTTCTTCATGGTGTTGACGGCCATGGGCACGTCGCCATGGCCGGTGATGAACACGATGGGCAGGGGCGACTTGCGCTCGATCAGGCGGTCTTGCAGCTCCAGGCCGGTCATGCCGCTCATGCGTATGTCCACCACCAGGCAGGCCACCTCGCGCGGGTCGTAGCGGGTCAGGAAGGACTCTGCCGAATCGAAGCAGCGAACACGGTAATCCTTGCCCTCCAGCAGCCACTGGAGTGAATCGCGCACGGCCTCATCGTCATCGACGACATAGACGGTGCCCTTTTTCGGAATCAAGCTCATGCAATAGTCCTTGAATGTGGCGTTGCTGCGGAATTGATAGTGGTATCCGCTGCGCTGGCAAGCGGTAGCCAGAAAGTGAACCGGCAACCGGTTACTTCTGTTGCATTGTAGATGTTCTCTGCGTGCATCCTGCCCTGGTGCGACTCGACAATGCTACGGCACAAATTCAGGCCTATGCCCATACCCTCACTCTTGGTGGAGAAAAAGGCCTCGAACAGGTGGGCCAGCACTTCGGGTGCCAGGCCATTGCCGGTGTCCTGCACCGTGAATTCGACCACATCCGTGCCATCGACCTGGCGCGGCACCACGCGCAGCTCCACGCTGCGCAGCGCTGGCGGGCGCTGGGCCTGGGCAATGGATTCGGCGCCGTTTTTCATCAGGTTGATGAGTACCTGCTCGATCAGGATTGCGTCGGCCATCACCGGCGGCAGGCGCGCTGCGACATGGTGCGCCAAGCGTACGTTGTGGCGGCGCAGCTCTATCTCGGCCAGCTCCAGCGCCTCGCCCACCATGTCATGCACATTGGCCAGGGTGCGGTTGGGCGCGCTTTTCTTCACGAAGGCGCGAATGCGCTGGATGATCTGGCCGGCGCGCTGGGCCTGGTGGGCGGTTTTCTGCAAGGCGGTCAGCAGGGCGTCTTCGCTGAGGTTGCCGTTCTGGATGCGTGAGACCATGCCGCTGCAGTAGTTGCTGATGGCGGTCAGGGGCTGGTTGAGCTCGTGGGCCACGCTGGAAGCCATCTCGCCCATGGTGATCAGGCGGCTGACCGACTCCACGCGCTCGGCCTGGCGCGCGGCCTGTTCCTCGGCCACGCGCCGGGGGGTGATGTCGGTGGCGATCACCATCTGCGCCAGCCGGCCGTCCACCCAGTTGAGGTAGCGCGACCGCACCTCCAGCCACTTGCCCAGGTCGGTGCGGTAGATCTCGGCGTTCTCGGCCCCGGCGCTGGTCAGGGGATCGGTGGGCAAGCCCATCAGGTCGTCCTCGTCGCCCCTGTGGCCCGCCGGCGATGAGGAGGGCAGTACGCCCGCCTGCGCCACCATCTCCAGGTGACCGCTGGTTTGCGAGCCGAACCACTGGCGGTACAGGCGGTTGGCAAACAGCAACTCCTGGCTGCCCAGCGGAGCGACGGACACCGAGGCATCCAGCGCCTCCAGCACGATGGTGAAGCGCTCGTGCGATGCGGTGAGCTGCTCGCGCACGCGGTTGGGCTCGGTGATGTCCGTCATCGAGGTCATCCACCCCGTCTGCTGGCCGCGCGCATCGATCAAGGGCGATACGTACAGCCGCGCGTCGAACAAGGTTCCGCTCTTGCGCCGCACGCGCACCTGAAAGCCGCCGGGCACCGTCCGGCCCGACAATTCATCGCGCAGGTTGGCGTGCAGCTTGTCGTACTCGCCCTCGGGCCAATAGCTGTACGGGGGCGTCTGGCCCACCAGTTCGGCCTCGGTCCAGCCGGTCATCTGGCAGAAGGCGGAGTTCACGTAGGTGATGCGCCCCTGCAGATCCAGCGCACGCATGCCTGTGAGGACGGAATTTTCCATCGCCCGGCGGAAATTGGTCTCGACGATCAAGGCTTCCTGCGCACGCATGCGCCGGCGCGTGTGGCGCCAGGTGGCAATCAGCAGCCACGACGTCATCGCACTCAAGGTGCCTACCAGCCAGAACAGGCCGCTGCCCACGACCCCCAATGAGGTGCGATAGGCCTGCGCGCGCAGCACCAGGCCATTGCCCACGGGCGACACGGGGCTGGCGTAGGCATTGGCCTTGGTAGTCCAGGGCAGCAGGGCGCCGTGCCGCGGTGCCAGGGGTGTTCCCGCCAGCACCTGGCCGTCGCCATCGAGCAGGGTGAATGCGTAACGGGCCAGCACCTCCACCGGCGTGCCGTAGCGCAGCAGGCTGTCTATGGAATATTCGGCCAGCACCACGCCGCCAAATCTGTTCTGCAGCGACACGGGAACCTGCAATTGCAAAATCGGCGGCACATCTCCAGCACCGGCCGAGGGCAGTGAATACACGGGCTGCTGCAACTGGCGCGCAAGTTGGAACAGTTCAGCGGTCTCGCCCGTCTTCAGCACCTCGCCAGCCACGCGCAACTGGTTGCTGGTGACCGTAGGCGCGGCCTGGGTGGCCAGGATGCGGCGGCGCTCATCGATCCAGGTGATGGATTGAAGCTCCGGGTATTGGCTGATCAAGGCCTCGGCACGGCCCACGAAATCGGCGCGCTCAAGCTCTTCGTTGGATATGTCCCGCGCAATGCGCATGACCTGTTCCTGGCGCTCCAGCAAGCGCATGCGCACCCGCTGCTGGGCGTACTCCACGTCGCGTTTGAGCGCCTCTTTCTCCCGCGCGACTTCTTCCGAGCGCAGGTACCAGAACGACGCCACGATCGCCGCCAGAAACATCAGCACAGCGGCCAGCGGTGCCAGGGTGGCAAAGCGATCCTGATGGCCGGGTGTGAGGCTGCGCCACCACGCGCGCCACCAACGCACAGGGGTTCTCATGGCGGAGATGGCTGAGGTGGTAGGAGGACTGGATGCCATGAGGGGGAGTTTAAGCCGCGGCAATGCATGCGTTTACCTGAGAAAACATGTGCATCCGCAGCAATATTTCACAATAAGAAATCAATATGCGCTATTTGAAATCTGTAAAAAATGTGCGAAACTCGCGCCGTAATTCGTTCACCATAGCCACTTATTTCAAAGGAGACAGGGCATGACCGAGCCGACCAAAGCACCGACTGCAGCCGATCTTGATCAAGAAGAAACCCGTGAATGGCTTGATGCGTTGTCCGCCGTCATCGAGAAGGAAGGCCCCGAGCGTGCACATTTCCTGCTGGAACAGTTGTTGGAGCAGGCGCGTCAAAGCAGCATCGACCTGCCTTTTTCGGCCAACACCGGCTATGTGAACACCATCGAACCCGAGCAAGAGGCGCGCTGCCCCGGCAACATCGCCATCGAAAAGCGCCTGCGCGCCTACATGCGCTGGAACGCCATGGCGATGGTGGTGCGCGCCAACCGCCTGCACCCGGCCGACGGCGGCGACCTGGGCGGGCATATCGGCTCATTTGCCTCGCTGGCCTCCATGTGGGGTGCGGGCTTCAACCATTTCTGGCACGCCGAAAGCGAAAACCACGGCGGCGACTGCGTTTACTTTCAGGGCCATAGCGCACCTGGCATCTACGCCCGCGCCTTCCTGGAAGGCCGCATCACCGAAGACCAACTGGAGAACTTCCGCCAGGAAGTCGATGGCCATGGCCTGTCAAGCTACCCGCACCCCAAGCTGATGCCGGGTTTCTGGCAATTTCCCACCGTGTCCATGGGCCTGGGACCGATGATGGCCATCTACCAGGCGCGTTTTCTGAAGTACCTGCACGCGCGCGGCATTGCCGATACCGCCAAGCGCAAGGTCTGGGTGTTCTTGGGCGATGGCGAGATGGACGAGCCCGAGAGCAAGGGCGCCATCGGCCTGGCGGCGCGCGAGAACCTGGACAACCTGATCTTCGTCATCAATTGCAACCTGCAGCGCCTCGATGGCCCGGTGCGCGGCAACAGCAAGATCATCCAGGAGCTGGAGGGTGACTTCCGCGGCGCTGGCTGGCATGTCGTCAAGCTGCTGTGGGGCAAGGGCTGGGACGAGCTGCTGCGCCGCGACAAGAGCGGCAAGCTGAAGCAGCTGATGATGGAGACGCTGGACGGCGACTACCAGACCTTCCGTGCCATGGATGGCGCCTACCTGCGTCAGCATTTCTTTGGCAAGTACCCTGAGACGGCGAAATTGGTCGAGCACATGACCGACGACGACCTGTGGGAGCTGCGCCGTGGCGGCCATGACCCTGAGAAGGTCTATGCCGCGTTCCACGCCGCCAACACGCACCAGGGGCAGCCGACGCTGCTCTTGATCAAAACCGTCAAGGGTTATGGCATGGGCAAGGCCGGCGAGGCCAAGAACACCGTCCACCAGACCAAAAAGCTGGCCGACGAGGATGTGCGCTACATCCGCGACCGGTTCAACATCCCCATTCCTGACAGCGAGCTGGAGAAGGTGCCCTACTACAAGCCGGCCGACGACACGCCGGAGATGAAGTACCTGCACGAGCGCCGCAAGGCCCTGGGCGGCTACCTGCCGCACCGCCGCCAGCAGGCGGACGAGCAGTTCACCGTGCCCGCACTCGACACCTTCAAGGCCGTGATCGAGCCCACGGCAGAGGGCCGCGAGATCAGCACCACGCAGGCCTATGTGCGCTTTTTGACGCAGCTGCTGCGCGACAAGGCCCTGGGCCCGCGCGTCGTGCCCATCCTGGTGGATGAGGCGCGCACCTTTGGCATGGAGGGGCTGTTCCGCCAGATCGGCATCTACAACCCGCTGGGCCAGCAGTACACCCCGGTCGATCGCGACCAGGTGATGTACTACAAGGAGGACAAGGCTGGCCAGATTCTGCAAGAGGGCATCAACGAGGCGGGCGGCATCTGCTCGTGGATTGCGGCGGCGACGTCGTACTCGACGAACAACCGCATCATGATCCCGTTCTATGTGTATTACTCGATGTTCGGCTTCCAGCGCTTTGGCGACTTTGCCTGGGCCGCCGGCGACATGCAGGCGCGCGGCTTCATCCTGGGCGGCACGTCCGGGCGCACCACGCTCAATGGCGAGGGCCTGCAGCACGAGGACGGCCACAGCCACATCCTGGCCGGCACCATCCCCAACTGCGTGAGCTACGACCCCACCTTTGCGCATGAGGTGGGCGTCATCCTGCACGCGGGCTTGAAGCGCATGGTGGAAAAGCAGGAGAACGTGTATTACTACATCACCCTGCTGAACGAAAACTACGCCATGCCGGGCCTGACGGCCGGCACCGAGGAGCAGATCCTCAAGGGCATGTATTTGTGCAAGCAGGGTGCCCAGGGCGACCTGCGCGTGCAGCTGCTGGGCTCGGGCTCCATCCTGCGCGAATCCATCGAGGCGCAAAAGCTGCTGGCCGCCGATTGGGGCGTGCAGGCGGATGTCTGGAGCTGCACCAGCTTCAATGAACTGACGCGCGAGGGCCAGGACGCCGAGCGCCACAACCTGCTGCATCCCACCGCCGCGCCGCGCGTGCCCTTCGTCACGCAGCAGCTTGCCGGCCACGCCGGGCCGGTGGTGGCATCCACCGACTACATGAAGAACTATGCCGACCAGATCCGCGCCTTCATCCCGGCCGGGCGCAGCTACAAGGTGCTCGGCACCGACGGCTTTGGCCGCAGCGACTTCCGCAGCAAGCTGCGCGAGCATTTCGAGGTCAACCGCCACTACATCACCGTCGCTGCCCTGAAGGCGCTGGCCGACGATGGCAAGCTGCCCCTGGCCAAGGTGGCCGAGGCCATTGCCAGGTACGGCATCAAGACCGACAAGATCAACCCGCTGCACGCCTGAGGACGAGGGAGAACAACCATGGCATTGATTCAAGTACAGGTACCCGACATCGGGGACTTTGACGAAGTGGGCGTGATCGAACTGCTGGTCAAGCCCGGCGATACGGTGGCCGCCGAGCAGTCGCTGATCACGGTCGAATCCGACAAGGCGTCGATGGAGATTCCGTCCAGCCATGCCGGCGTGGTCAAGGCGCTTACGGTGAAGATTGGCGACAAGGTCAAGCAGGGCAGCGTGATTGTGGAACTGGAAACGGCCGATGGTGCGGCAAGTTCTGAATCAAAATCGGATCCAGCGCCCGCTGCACAAGCGCCTGCAGCTATTGAAACGGTAGCTGCACCTGCCGCTCCCGCAGTCAGCGGCAGCATCGAGGTGCGCGTGCCCGACATTGGCGACTTCAAGGACGTGGCCGTGATCGAGCTGCTGGCCCAGGTGGGTGACAGCATCAAGGTGGAGCAATCGCTGTTCACGGTCGAATCCGACAAGGCCTCGATGGAAATCCCCTCGCCCGTGGCTGGCAGGCTTAAGGAGCTCAAGGTCAAGGTGGGCGACAAGGTCAACATTGGCGACCTGGTGGCTGTCATCGAAGGCGCTGCGCCCGCGGCGGCTGCGGTGTCCACTCCCTCTCCCGCCGGGGCGGGAGAGGGCAGGGGTGAGGGTGGGGCCAGTACGGCCGCCGCGCCCGCCCCCTCACCCCAACCCTCTCCCGCGAGCGGGCGAGGGAGTGAAGCCGCGCACGACCCCACGGCCACGCCCGCGTTGGGCCTGCCGCACGCCTCACCGTCGGTACGCAAGTTCGCCCGCGAACTGGGCGTACCCCTGGCCGAGGTCAAAGGCACGGGCATCAAAGGCCGCATCACGGCAGAGGACGTGCAGGGCTACACCCGCGCCGTCATGGCCGGCGCCGTGCAAACCCAGGCCCAGGCCGCCCGGGCGCCCGCCGGTGGTGGCACGGGCGTGGGTCTGGACCTGCTGCCCTGGCCCAAGGTGGACTTCGCCAAGTTCGGCCCCGTCGAGCGCAAGGAGCTGTCCCGCATCAAGAAGATCAGCGGCGCCAACCTGCTGCGCAACGCCATCGTGATTCCGGCGGTCACCAACCACGACGACGCCGACATCACCGACCTCGAAGCCTTCCGCGTCTCCACCAACAAGGAGAACGAAAAGAGCGGCGTCAAGGTGACCATGCTCGCCTTCCTGATCAAGGCCTGCGTGGCCGCGCTGAAAAAGTTCCCCGAGTTCAACAGCAGCCTGGATGGCGACGCGCTGATCTACAAGCAGTACTGGCACATCGGTTTTGCCGCCGACACACCCAACGGCCTGGTGGTACCGGTGATCAAGGACGCCGACAAGAAAGGCGTGCTGCAAATCAGCCAGGAAATGGGCGAACTGGCCAAGAAGGCGCGCGACGGCAAGCTGGGCCCGGCCGACATGAGCGGCGCCACCTTCACCATCTCCAGCCTGGGCGGCATTGGCGGGCGCTATTTCACGCCCATCATCAACGCGCCCGAGGTGGCCATCCTGGGCGTGTGCCGCTCCAACATCGAACCGGTGTGGGACGGCAAGGCATTCCAGCCGCGCCTGATGCTGCCGCTGTCGCTCACCTGGGACCACCGCGTGATCGACGGCGCCGCCGCCGCGCGCTTCAACGCCTACCTGGGCCAGATCCTGGCGGACTTCCGCCGCGTGCTGCTCTGAAAGGAAGACCGACATGGCAGTCATTGACATCAAGGTGCCCGACATTGGCGACTTCGCCGAGGTAGGCGTCATCGAAGTGCTGGTCAAGCCCGGCGACACCATCGCGGTGGAACAGTCCCTCATCACCGTGGAGAGCGACAAGGCCTCCATGGAAATCCCCAGCAGCCATGCCGGGGTGGTGAAGTCCCTCTTGGTCAAGGTGGGCGACAAAGTGTCCGAAGGTTCGGTGGTGCTGACGCTGGAGGCTGCCGCCGCTGCGGCAGCAGCAGCCCCCACCGCCGCTCCTGCATCTGAACAAAAACCGGCTCCAGCGCCCGCCCCACAAGCGCCAGCAGCTATCAATGTGCAAGCATCCAGCTATGCGGGCCAGACCGACCTGCAATGCGACGTGCTGGTGCTCGGCGGCGGCCCCGGCGGCTATTCGGCCGCGTTCCGCGCGGCCGACCTGGGGCTCAAAGTCATCCTCGTCGAACGCTACGCCACGCTGGGCGGCGTGTGCCTGAACGTCGGCTGCATCCCGTCCAAAGCCTTGCTGCATGTGGCGGCCGTGATGGACGAGGTCAGCCACCTCAAAGCCGCGGGCATAGACTTTGGCGCGCCCAGCGTCAACGTTGACACCCTGCGCGGCCACAAGGAAAAGGTCATCGCCAAGCTCACCGGCGGCCTGGCCGGCATGGCCAAGATGCGCAAGGTGACCATCGTGCGTGGCTACGGCAGTTTTGTTGGCAGCCACCACCTGGAGGTGGAAGAAACGACAGGCAGCGGCCAGGACAAGACCGGCAGTAAAAAAGTCGTGCAGTTTGAGCGCGCCATCATCGCCGCCGGCAGCCAGGCCGTGCGCCTGCCCTTCATGCCCGA
>JADHED010002228.1_pt1 | contig 13973 bp, 9 predicted proteins | sample 8952041 | NCBI WGS metagenome assembly JADHED01 (sample SAMN16124423, study PRJNA663239) | bioreactor sludge metagenome | isolation source: sludge (control) | place: India:Bengaluru | collected 2018-09-08
CCACGCCGGGCCGTTGTCGTCGTGTGAGGCCCCGAGCCCCAAGCCCCAAGCCCATGAGACTCCTCACCTTCACCACCCCCGGCCTCGACCCCCACCGCGCCGCCTCGTGGCGCCTCGGCGTGCTCGTGCCCGACGCGGACGCGGTGATCGACGTGGCTGCCGCCTTCGCGCCGCCGGGCGACACCGGCCGCGGGCAGGCGCCGCCCGAGTACCTGGACTGGTTCGACGTCGACGGCCCGTGGCACGCGCGCGCCCGGCGGATTCACGAACTCCTGCTCCAGGACCCTGGACGTCTCACCGCGCTGCGCGAGTCGGGCGTGTCGTGGCGGTTGCCGGACGTCGAACTGCTGGCGCCGATCCCGCGCCCCGGCAAGATCGTGTGCGTGGGCCTGAACTACCGCGACCACGCGCGCGAGGCGAAGATGGAGGTGCCCACCTCGCCGGTGATCTTCGCGAAGTTCGCAACGGCGGTGATCGGCAGCGGCGCGCCGATCGTGCTCCCGCCGGGCGACGAGCGCGTGGACTTCGAGGCCGAACTCGGCGTGGTGATCGGGCGGCTGATGAAGGGCGTGGCCGAGGCCGACGCGTTGTCGTGCGTGTGCGGATACCTCAACGCGAACGACGTGAGCGCCCGCGGTTTCCAGAAGCTGGACGGCCAGTGGGTGCGCGCGAAGTCGTGCGACACGTTCGCGCCGATGGGGCCCGCGCTGGTCACCGCCGACGAGGTGGCCGATCCCGGCGCGCTCGACGTCCGCCTGCGGCTCAACGGCGAGGTGATGCAGCACTCGAACACGGACGAGTTCGTGTTCTCGATTCCCGCGCTGCTCGCGTTCCTGTCGGCGACGATGACGCTCGAACCCGGGGACGTGGTGCTGACGGGCACGCCGCCGGGGGTGGGCTTCGCGCGCACGCCGCCCGTCTACCTGAAGGCCGGTGACGTCGTCGAGGTCGAGATCGAAGGGCTTGGCCTGCTGCGGAACCCGGTGGTGGGGTAGGGGCGCGGACCTGACCGCCGGGCCCCCGGGGCCACCCCATGCCCGCCCCCGCGTGATACGATCTGCGGGTTTCTGGCCTTTCTCCATCGTTTCGGGGGCACACACCCATGGCATCACCCAACAGTTTCGGCGCGCGCACCACCCTGCCGGTCGCCGGCGGCAGCGTCCAGATCGCCAGCCTGCCCGCGCTCGAGCGCGCGGGCTTCAGCGGCGTCGCGCGCCTGCCGTATTCCCTGAAGATCCTCCTCGAGAACCTGCTGCGCTGCGAGGACGGCGCCTTCGTGAAGGCCGCCGACGTCGAGGCGCTGGCGAAGTGGAACCCGGCCCAGCACGCCGAGAAGGAGATCGCCTTCACCCCGGCCCGCGTGCTGCTGCAGGACTTCACGGGCGTGCCCGCCGTCGTGGACCTTGCCGCCATGCGCGAGGGCATCGTCAAGCTGGGCGGCGACCCGAACAAGGTGAACCCGCTGCAGCCGGTGGAGCTGGTCATCGACCACTCGGTGCAGGTCGATCATTTCGGCACGCCGCAGGCCTTCGACCTCAACGGCCAGCTCGAGTACCAGCGCAACCGCGAACGCTACATGTTCCTGCGCTGGGGCCAGAACGCCTTCCGCAACTTCCGCGTCGTCCCGCCCGAGACCGGCATCGTCCACCAGGTGAACGTCGAGTACCTGGCGCGCGTGGTGTGCCACATGCCGTTCGCGGGCGCCGACTGGGCGTACCCCGACACGCTCGTCGGCACCGACTCGCACACGACGATGGTGAACGGGCTCGGGGTGGTGGGCTGGGGCGTGGGGGGGATCGAGGCCGAGGCGGCGATGCTCGGCCAGCCGATCTCGATGCTCGTGCCCGAGGTGCTCGGCTTCCGTCTCACGGGCCGGCTGCCGGAGGGCACGACGGCCACCGATCTGGTGCTCACCATCACCGAGATCCTGCGCAAGCAGGGCGTGGTGGGGAAGTTCGTCGAGTTCTTCGGCCCCGGCCTCGCGCACCTCACCGTGGCCGACCGCGCGACCATCGGCAACATGTCACCGGAGTACGGCTCGACGATCGCCATCTTCCCGATCGACGCGATGACGCTCGACTACCTGCGCCTCACCGGCCGGGACGCCGCGCACGTGGCGCTGATCGAGGCCTACGCGAAGGCGCAGGGACTGTTTGCGACGCCCGACACGCCCGAGGCCGTCTACGCGAAGACGATCACGCTCGACCTGTCGACGGTGGAGCCGAGCCTGGCCGGGCCGCGGCGCCCGCAGGACCGCGTGTCGCTGAGTGACGCGAAGCCGAAGTTCGCGACGGCGCTGCCCGAGCTGAAGGCGGCCGCGAAGAAGAAGGCCGGCGGCGGGGCCGCCGTGGCCGTGGCCGCGCCGCCCGAGATCGAGGCCGGCGTGCAGGACGGCGCCGTGGTGGTGGCCGCGATCACGAGCTGCACCAACACGTCGAACCCGTCGGTGCTGATCGGCGCGGGCCTGGTGGCGAAGAAGGCGGTGGAGAAGGGCCTCGCCCGCAAGCCGTGGGTGAAGACCAGCCTCGCGCCCGGCTCGCAGGTGGTGACGGCCTACCTCGCGAAGGCCGGCCTTACCCCCTACCTCGACCAGCTCGGCTTCAACCTGGTGGGCTACGGCTGCACCACCTGCATCGGCAACAGCGGCCCGCTGCCCGACGACGTGTCGGCGCTGATCGACGACAAGGGCCTGGTGGTGGCGTCGGTGCTCTCGGGCAACCGCAACTTCGAGGGCCGCATCCAGCCGCAGGTGCGCGCCAACTACCTGGCGTCTCCGCCGCTGGTGGTGGCCTACGCGCTGGCCGGCTCGATGAACGTGGACCTCACGAGCGAGCCGCTCGGCACGGGCAAGGACGGGCAGCCCGTGTACCTGAAGGACGTCTGGCCCACCGAGCGCGAGGTGCAGGAGGCGGTGCTCGGCGCGGTCGGGGCCGACATGTACCGCGAGAAGTACGCGGACGTGTTCAAGGGCGACGCGCGCTGGCAGGCGCTGCCGGCGCCCACGGGCGACGTCTACCAGTGGGAGCCCGACTCCACCTACATCCGCAACCCGCCCTACTTCGAGACGCTCACCGCCGAGCCCGCGCCGCTGAAGGACATCGCCGGCGCGCGCGTGCTGGCGGTGCTCGGCGACTCGGTGACCACCGACCACATCTCGCCGGCCGGCTCGATCAAGGCCGACAGCCCCGCGGGCAAGTACCTGATCGCGCACGGCGTGAAGCCCGTGGACTTCAACTCCTACGGTGCCCGCCGCGGCAACCACGAGGTGATGATGCGCGGCACGTTCGCCAACATCCGGCTGCGCAACCAGCTGGTGCCGGGCGTGGAGGGCGGCGTCACCGTGCACCTGCCCGGCGGCGAGCCGATGTCGATCTACGACGCCGCGATGAAGTACCAGCAGGAGGGCGTCGCGCTGGTGATCCTCGCGGGCAAGGAGTATGGGTCGGGGTCGTCGCGCGACTGGGCGGCCAAGGGCACGGCGCTGCTCGGCGTGCGCGCCGTCGTCGCCGAGAGCTTCGAGCGCATCCACCGCAGCAACCTCGTGAACATGGGGGTGCTGCCGCTGCAGTTCCCCGAGGGCGCCAGCGCCGCCAGCCTCGGGCTGACCGGCCGCGAGACGTTCAGCATCGCCGGGCTCGCGGGCCTCTCGCCGCGTTCCTCGATCGCGGTCACCGCCACGGGCGAGGACGGCAAGGTGACGACCTTCGAGGCGCGCGTGCGCATCGACACGCCGGAGGAACTCGAGGCGTTCCGCCACGGCGGCATCCTGCCGTACGTGCTCCGCAAGCTCGCGAAGTAGCTCCTGCGAGGGCCGGGGCGCGGAAGACGCGTCCCGGCCCGACCGTCTCAGGCTCAAGGCCCAAGGCGCAAGGCTCAAGGCCCAAGGCCCAAGGCGCCAGGCTCAAGGCAACCCGATGCCCCTCGACGCGCCGGCCGTCAAGCACCTCGCGCGCGACTGTGGCTTCGACCTCTGCGGCATCGCGCCCGCGGAGCCCTTCCCCGAACTCGCGCACCTCTCCGACTGGCTCGCCCGCGGCTTCGCGGGCGACATGGCGTGGATGGCGCGCACCGCGGCCAAGCGGATGGACCCGCGCCTCGTGCTGCCGTCCGCCCGGTCGGTCGTCGCGCTCGGCGCGCTCTACAACACCGATCGCCCCTACTCGACCGAGATCGCGGACCCGCATCGCGCCGCCATCTCGCGTTACGCCTGGGGCGAGGACTACCACCTCGCGATCGAGCGCCGGCTCGACGCGCTCGCCGCGCGGATGCAGCAGGCGCACGGCGAGCCGTTCGAGTACCGCCGCTACGTCGACACGGGGCCCGTGCAGGAGCGCGCCGTGGCCGCGCGCGCCGGCCTCGGCTGGATCGGCAAGAACGCCTGCCTGATCAACCCCGCGCAGGGCTCGTGGTTCTTCCTGTCGGTGATCCTCTGCAGCGTGCCGCTGGCACCCGACACGCCAGAGGCGGACCACTGCGGCACGTGCACGCTGTGCCTCGAGGCGTGTCCGACGCAGGCCTTCGTCGGGCCCGGACAGCTCGATGCCACCCGCTGCCTGTCGTACCTCACCATCGAGACGCGGGGGCCGCTCGACGAGCGGTGGCACGCCGCGCTCGGGACGCACGTCTACGGCTGCGACGTCTGCCAGGAGGTGTGCCCGTTCAACCAGGCGCCGCCGGTGTCGGACGACCCCGCGTGGCAGCCGCGGCCGGCCTTCGACGGCGTGTCGCTCGAGGACCTGGCCGCGCGCGACGACGAGCAGTGGCGCGAGTCGCTGCGACGCAGCGCGATGAAGCGCACGGGCATCGCCGGGCTGCGCCGCAACGTGGCCGTCGCCCTCGCCAACGCCCGCCGCCCGCGAGGCGGCGCCGGCGAGGACTGAACCTCGCCCACGCGCCCCGGCCACCTGGCGGAGGGCGGCCCGCCCACGCCTTGCTATGATGGCGGCATGGCGCGCTCGACCCCCTCCCTGGCTCCAACGCTGCTCGTGTCGATGCCGCAGATGCTCGACCCGAACTTCGCGCGCTCCGTCGTCCTGCTCTGCGAACACACCGAGGCCGGCGCCTTCGGCCTCATCGTCAACCGCCCGTCGGACACCGCGGCGGCCGATGCCGTGCAGCTGGTGCCACCGCCGGCCCGCGACAGCGGGGCCTCGCTGTGGAGCGGCGGCCCGGTGGAGCCGCAGCGCGGCTGGATCCTGCTCGGGGAGGCCCCGGACGGGGCCGAGGCCGTCGAGGTGGCCGAGGGCGTCTACCTCACCACGTCGCTCGACGTGCTCCGCCGCATCGTCGAGGACGGTTGGCCGCGCACCCGCATCATCACGGGCTACGCCGGCTGGGGACCTGGCCAGCTCGACGATGAGCTGGCGGCGTCGGCGTGGCTGACGGCCGACGTCACGCCAGCGCTCGTGTTCGACACGCCGGCGCCCGACATGTGGGAGGCCGCCATCCGCACGCTCGGCGCCGACCCCGGCCTCCTGCAGATGGGCCACGGCGTGCACTGACGCCTCCGGCGCGGGCGGGACGCGTGCCGGAGCCACGGCAGCCCACGCTGCCGGAATCTCGGCAGCTTGCGTGGTTTCGTCACGTCCCCTGGCGCCTTTCCACGAGCGTTCCCTGAAACGCCCCGCACCAGCGCACTCGCGCCTCGCCAGCCTCTGGCACTTCGCTTGCGTCCCCGGCATTCGGGACCGGCAGCTCTGCCGGCATCCCGCAGCCGGGCGCTGCCCGGCGGGAGAGGCGTGATGCGGACCCATCTCGCGGTGCACGCGATGCTCGTTGCGGCGGCCATGGTCGTCCCGGCCTCGGCGCAGGAGCCGACCCCGCCAGCACCAGCGGCCGTCGCGCAGGCGCCGGCGGCGCCGGTGGCGGACGGCTACGTCTGGGCCGACGGCTGCAAGCCCTGTCACGGGGCCATCTACGAGGCCTGGCACGAAACCAAGCACGCGCGCACCATCGCGCGCCTGAGCGCGGCCGACAAGGAAGCCGCCTGCGTTGGCTGCCACGTCACCGGCCCGAAGCAGGTGGTGATGGACGGAGGCACGCACGTCAACGCCAACGTGCAGTGCGAGGGCTGCCACGGCCCCGGGAAGGCGCACATCGAGGCGGCGACCTCCGGCAGCGCCAAGCCCGGCAACGTCGTGGCCTCACCGCCGCAGCGGCTGTGTGAGTCGTGCCACAACGACAGGAGCCCGCACTACCGGGGGTTCTTCTTCACGGCGCTCAAGGGACTCGTCCACAAGGTCCCGAAGTAGGCCAGGACGCGCCAGCCCCACCGACCGGCGGCCGGGCCCGTGTCTTCGCCCGCCCGCCGCCCGGAACTGCCCGGCCGCTCTCAGTGCGCCGTCGCGCCCTGCCCGGCGCCGGCGGGGCCCGCGGCTTCCTCCACCCGCAGCGTCGCCGCCGCGGCCACCAGCAGGCTGACGCCGCCCGTCACGACGGCCCACAGCGAGTCGCCGCCGAACACGGCGCCCACGATCCCACCCATCACCAGCGACACCACGATCTGCGGGATGACGATGAAGAAGTTGAAGACGCCCATGTAGAAGCCCATCTTCTCCGCGGGCAGGGCGTTCGAGAGCATGGCGTACGGCATCGACAGGATGCTCGCCCAGGCCACGCCGACGGCCACCATCGACGCCAGCAGCCACGCCTGGCTCGACACGGCCAGCACCGACAGCAGTCCGAGCCCGCCGATCGCCAGGCACGTGACGTGGATGGCCCGGGCCGAGAACCGGCGGCCCAGCGCCACCAGCCCGAAGGAGAACAGGAAGCACACGCCGTTGTAGACCGCGAAACAGACGCCGGTCCACGCCCCGGCCTGTTCCGTGACGAGGCGCCAGCCCTCGGCGTCGGCCGGGTCGCCGCCGAACACGTGCCGCGCGATGGCGGGCGTGAAGTAGATCCACATGCAGAAGAGCGCCGTCCAGGTGAAGAACTGCACCACGGCCAGCTGCCGCATGGTCGCCGGCATGCTGCGCAGCCCGTGCAGCGTCTCCCGGACGAACCCGCCCACCCCGCTCGTGTCCTGGCGCAGCCGCTCGAAGGCGGCCATGTCCGCGGGCGGGTACTCCGGCGTCGTCAGGATCGTGTAGAGGACGGCGACGAAGAGCGCGGCCGCGCCCACGTTGAACGAGATGACGACGGGCGCGGGGATGGTGCCTCCACCTTCGCCCGTGCCCGAGGCCACGCCGAACCAGTTGGCCAGCACCCACGGCATCGCCGAGGCGATGACCGCGCCGAGGCCGATGAAGAGGCTCTGCACGGCGAAGCCGACCTTGCGCTGCTCGACCGGGAGCTTGTCGGCGACGAAGGCCCGGAAGGGCTCCATCGTGATGTTGATGGACGCGTCGAGCACCCACAGCAGGCCCACGGCCATCCACAGCGCCGAGGAGCGGGGCATCGCCACCAGCGCGAGGGTGGCCAGTACGGCGCCGACCAGGAAGTAGGGCCGGCGCCGGCCGAGCCGGTTCCAGGTGCGGTCGCTCATGTGGCCCACGATCGGCTGTACCACGAGGCCGGTGATCGGGGCCGCGATCCACAGCAGCGAGAGCTGGTCCTCCCGGGCCCCGAGGAACTGGTAGATGGCGCTCATGTTCGCCATCTGCAGCCCCCAGCCGAACTGGATGCCGAGGAAGCCGAAACTCATGTTCCAGATCTGCCAGAAGCTCAAACGTGGTTTTTCCATGCGTGCGCGGACCTCACGGAAGGGCATGGGGGCGGCGGGCCAGTGGATTTCCCCACAGGCGCTTTGATGCTGTCAACCCGATCCCGGGTCCGGCGCCGCGGGGGGCCGTCCGCACGGGCTCAGGATGCCGGCGCTCCCGCCGATTTAGGGAAGGATGGAACGCGCGGACGCGGCCGTCGAGCCGAACTCGCCGGAACGCCCTGCGGAGGGCGCAGACCGTCTGGGCCACCGGACCGCCGGCCGTGGCGCCGACGGCCGTGGCGTCGACACGTTCGCCGTCTGCCCCGCGCTGTCGGACCGCCCGGAGTTCTGTGCCGCCCTGGCGGCTGGCCGTGGTGCCGGCGAGCGGGGGGGACCGGGGCTCGCGCGCCTCATCGGCCTGCACGTGCCCAGCGGCCGCGAGGCGCGGCTGGTGCTGCTCCACCAGGAATGGGTCGCCGGGGAGCGCCTGGCGTCCGTGGCCGCCCGCCGGCGGCGGTCTGGCCGCACCTTCAGCGCCGGGCACCTGCTGTTCGTCCTCCGGGAGACGGCCGCCGCGCTCCGCCTGCTGCACGGCCGCGGTGCCGGGTGGTGCCACGGTGCCCTGTCGCCCCATCGCCTCCTGCTCACGGCCGACGACCGACTGGTGCTCGCCGAGAACGTCCTCGGGCCGGGGTTGGCCGCCATCGGCGTGCCGCCCGCGTGGCTGGAGGAGCAGTTCGGCCTTGCGGTGCCCGTCGTGCCGGGGGTGCCGTCGTTCACCCCGCTGACCGACCAGCTCCAACTGGGGCGCCTCGCGGTGGAACTGCTCGTGGGCTCGACGCCCGCCTTCGAGGCGTCGGCCCTGCGCGACCAGGTGGCCGCGTTGGCGGTCGCGGCCGCCGACGGGACGGTGGCTCCCCTTGCAGAACCGGTCCGGGCCGCGCTCGGGCGCATGCTCCTGCTCTCCCCGGAGGGGCCCTACCGGTCGATGGCCGCGGTCGAGCGTGCGCTCGACGAGCTCGTGGCCGCGCTCCCGGAGTGCAAGCCCGTGGTGCCGCCGGTCGAGCCCGAGGAACTGCCGCCCGCTGCTCCCGCGCGGCGACCGCCCTCCGGCCTGCAGCCGGCGTTCGTCGTCACGACCAACACCGGGGAGGAACTGCAGCGGGAGTCGGGTTCGGCCCGGCCCGTACCGCTCGTCGCGGCGGCCGCGCCGCCGCCGTCCGCCACCCTGCGGCTCGTGCCGCCCACGGCGCCCGCGGCGGCGACCACTCCCGACGACGCCAGCCTCGCGCCTCGGACGCCACCGGCGGGTGCTGCCGCGGTTGGCCTGTCGTCGTCGCCGTCCGCGCCCACCTCGACGCCCGAGCCACCGTCGGCGCGCCATGGCACGGGGGGCCACCGCGTCGCGTCGCCGCACGCCATCGCGCCCTTCGCCTTCGAGGAGCCCGTGTACACGCCGCCGCAGCGGTCGGCGGTGACCCCGGGCCGGAGCGCGCGACGAGGTGGCGGCGCCCGGCGCCTGGCGTTGGCCCGCCTGGCGCTCGTCTTGGGCCTCGTGTCGGCGGTCGGTGCCGGCGGCTGGTTCCTCCTCCGGGCCTGGCAACGCCCGGCCGCGGCGCCCAGCGGCTGGCTCCGCCTCGAGTCGAAACCCGCCGGGGCCACGGTCACCGTCGATGGGCAGCCGCGCGGCCAGACGCCGCTGACCCTGTCGGTGCCGGCCGGCGCCTACCGCGTTGAGTTCGCCCTCGGCGGCGAGACGCGTGCCATCACCGTCCCGGTCACTGCGAGTGGGGAATCCTTCCAACTCGTGTCGCTGTATCCGGCAGGCCCGCCAGGCACGCTGCTCGTCGACTCGGTGCCCGCCGGGGCCACCGTGGTCCTCGACGGGCAGGCACGCGGGCGCACCCCGATCGAGCTGAGCGGGGTGGCCCCGGGTGAGCACACCCTCAGCGTCGAGAACGCGGCGGCGCGGGTGGAACAGACCGTCGAGGTGATGGCCGGCGCGCGCGTGCCGGTGAGCGTCCCGCTCAGCGGCGCCATCGCGGTCGAGGCGCCGTTCGAGGTGAGCGTCAGCGACGGCGCCAAGGCGCTCGGTCGCGTCCAGCGCGGCACGGTGGCGGTCGCGACCGGCACCCGGCGGCTCACCTTCGCCAACGCCACGCTCAACTACGAGGAGACCCGCGACGTCGAGGTGCAGGCGGGGCGCGCCGCGCCGGTCGTGCTCCGGCCGCCGACGGGCGTGCTCAACCTCGACGCCGACACCGCGGCCCAGGTGTTCCTCGACGGCCGCCCGCTCGGCCTGACGCCGCTGCCCAACGTGCCGGTGTCACTCGGCACCCACGAAGTGCTCTTCCGCGACGCGCGGGGCGGCGAGGTGCGCTACGTCATCGTGGTCGCGCTGGGGCCGGCCTACCGGCTGCGCGCGACGCTGCAGTCGCCGTCGCGACCGCGCGGGGCGCCACCCAGGCGCCGCTGACCCGCGTCAGTTCCCGCCGGGCGTCGCGCCGCCGGGCAGCCGTTCCGGCAGGTCGGCCGCCACGTACGACATCACCGCCATCGCCGCGACGCACTTGGCCAGGTCCTGCGCGTCGAGCCGGTCGACGGTGTCGGCCGGCGTGTGGTGGTAGACGAAGTAGCGCGATCCCTCGACGTCGAGTGACATCGCGGGGATGCCGGCCGCTGCGACGCTCGGGCCGATGTCGGCGCCGCCGCCCGACGGGCCGATCCGGCTGGCGTCGATGCCCTCGAGCAGTGTCGCGATGCGCGTGACGATGTCACGGGCCGGCGGGCTGCCGCTGAAGCCGAAGCCGAGCGGCCGGAACACGCCGGCGTCCGACTCGATCATCAGCACGTGGTTGGCGAGTGACTCACGGTGCCGGTCGCGGTACGCGAGCCCGCCGCGCAGCCCGTTCTCCTCGTTGGTGTAGAGCACCACCCGGACGGTGCGCCGCGGCCGCAGGTTCAGGCGCTTCATCAGCCGCACGGCCTCCCACGCGGCGATGCAGCCCCCGCCGTCGTCCATGGCGCCGGTGCCCACGTCCCACGAGTCGAAGTGGCAGGCGACCACCACGACCTCCTCGGGACGCTCGCGGCCGGTGATCTCGCCGACGACGTTCGCCGACTCGGTGTCGGGCAGGGTCTGCGCCTCCATGCGGAGCCGCAGGCGGATGCGCTGCCCGCGGGCCTGCATCCGCGCGAGTTGCTGCGCGTCCTCGGCGGCCAGGGCGGCCGCCGGGATGCGGGGCGCGTCCTCGAGGTAGCGCATCTGACCCGTGTGCGGCGTGCGCAGGCCCGTCGGCCCGACCGACCGCAGCAGCATCGCCACCGCCCCGTGGCGCGCGGCGCGGGACGCGCCGTCGCTGCGGTAGCGCACCGTCTCGCCGTAGCTCGTGTAGGGCACGTTGAAGACGACGATGCGGCCCTTCGCGTCGGCGGCCCGCCGCTCCAGGTCGTCGAAGCTGGAGACCACGAGCGCTTCGGCCTCCAGTCCTTCGGCCGGCGTGCCGATCGATCCGCCCAGGCCGAGCATCACGAGCGGGCGCACGATGGGATCGAGGATCTCGACGCTCTCCCGCCCGCGCACCCAGTGCGGCACCAGCACCGGCTCGGCGCGCACCTGCTCGAGCCCGTCGGCCCGCATCGTCTCGGTCGCCCACGCGATGGCCGCCTCGAGGTTGGGGGATCCGCTCAATCGTGGCCCGAAGGTGTCGCCCAGGTAGGCCAGCCGCTCCCAGGCGGCGTCGTCGGCCAGGGCCGCGCCGATGAGGCGCGCGGCGGGTTCGCGGTACGGGGTGAGCCAGTCGGCCGCGGGCTGGGCCGCGACGGGCGCGGCGGTCAGCAGGAGGGCGAGGGTCCACGAGGCGCGCAGGCGGGCAGGCATCGGTGTCGGCCGTCTCCGGGTCACAGCTTCTTCGAGGTGATGCGGCGGATGTTCTTGTGGATGACCTTCCAGCGGCGCTTCTCCTCGGCCGCGGCGCGTTCGTCCACCTTGGCTTCCAGGTGACGCACCTCGCGGAGCAGGCGGTGGAAGTTGGCGAGCCGCTCGGCCGGCAGGTCGCCACGGGCGACCGCGTCCTTCACGGCGCAGCGCGGCTCGGTGTCGTGACGGCAGTCGCGGAAGAAGCAGCCGGCCGCCATCGCGTCGATGTCGTCGAAGGCCTCGCTCAGCGCCGCCTCCGACTCCCAGAGCTGCAGCTCGCGCATGCCGGGCGTGTCGATGAGGATCGCGCCCTGCGGCAGCACGACCATCTCGCGGTGCGTCGTGGTGTGGCGGCCGCGGCTGTCCTTTTCGCGCACGGCGCGGGTGCGCTGGCGCTCGTGGCCCAGCAGGGCGTTGATCAAGGTGCTCTTGCCGACGCCCGACGATCCCAGCAGGGCGATGGTGCGGCCCCGGACCAGGTACGGGACCACCGCGTCGAGCCCGTCGAGGGCGAGCGCGCTGACGGCGTGCACCGGGGTGCCGGCCGCCAGGCGGTCGACCTCGGCGACCACGTCGTCGAGCCGGTCGCACAGGTCGGCCTTGTTGAGCACGACGACGGCCTGGGCCCCGCCCTCGCGGGCCGTCACTAGGTAGCGCTCGATCCGGCGCAGGTTGAAGTCGCGGTCGAGGCCGCTCACCAGGAACACGACGTCGATGTTGGCCGCCACCACCTGTTCCTCGGTGACGTCGCCGGCGGCCTTGCGCGAGAAGCGGCTGCGGCGGGGCAGCACGGCCCGGATGGTGGCGCGGGCGTGGCCGTGGGGGCGCTCGAGCGCCACCCAGTCGCCCACCGCCGGGTATTGCTCCCGGCCGCCCGCGTGGTGCCGGAACCGCCCGGCCACGTGGGCGAGCGGTTCGTCGGTCCCCGTGTAGACGCGGTAGAGGTGCTGGTGCTCGAGCGAGACGCGCGCCGGCGTGAGGCCGTCGGCGGCGAACGGGGCGAACTGCTCGGCCCAGGCGGCGTCCCAGCCAAGCGTCTCGAGGTCAGGCGCGTCCATGCCTGGCCCGGGCAAGGTGGGCGGCGGCAGCGGACGCCCGGCCCAACGACTCGAGGATGGCCGCCGCGGCCGCGGCGCCGGTCTCGCAGGCGCCCTCCATGAAGCCCTGGGCCTCGAGCGAGCAGTGCTCACCGGCGAAGAACACCTGGCCCTCGGGTTCGCCGGCCGCCCCGTTGATCGACGTCCACTGGCCCGGCCTGAACGCGGCGTAGCTGCCGCGCACCCAGGCGTTGGTGGGCCAGTGGAAGCGGACGGCGGGGGCGGCGCCGCGCGCGGCCGCGGTGCCGGGGAAGACGCGGTCGAGCGCCCCGACGACCTGGCGCGCCTGGTCCTCCGGCGTGCCGTCGCCGACGGCGAGCCCCTGGCGGCCCCCGGTGAAGTTGGTCAGGATGCCCGAGGCCCCCGCCTGCAGCCGGCTGGTCTCCCAGGTGGTCTGGTACGGCAGGTCGCTCATCGTGCTGCCGTTGGTGCGGTGCGCCGTGCGCCACGGCCGCGACTCGAAGCCGATCATCAGCTTGGCGTTGGTGCCGTAGCCCATCGTGTCGATCGCCAGGCGCTTGGCCGGCGACAGCGGCACGTCGATGCGCACCTGCCGCAGCATCGTGAAGGGCAGGGCGAGCAGCACGCGAGAGGCCGGGAGATCGCGCGTGCGCGCCCCGTCGCGCATGCTGCACACGAGCGCGCCGTCGCTTCGCCGCCGCACGGCCTCGAGCATCGAGTTCGTCACCACGCGGTCGCCCAGGCGATCGGCCAGCGCCCGCGTGATGCGGTCGTTGCCGCCGCGGACGTGGTGACGCTCGTCGCTGTCGCCGAAGATGGCGAAGTCGTCGGTGGCCGGCGAGATCCAGAGCAGCAGGTTCAGGGCCGACTGTTCGTCGATCTCCAGGCCGTACTCGGTGGTGTAGGCCACGTCGACCAGGTCGCGGAACCAGCGCGGCAGCGTCTCGCGCTCCACGTACTCCGCGATCGACGTCCGATCGAGCGCCTCGGCACCCTGGGGCGTGCGGTAGGTGATCGCCGGCGACTCGCCGAAGGGCGCGAGGTCGCGCGTGATGCGCGCGGCCAGCGGGGCGAACGCCGCCAGGATGTCGCGCTCGGAGCGCACGGCGCCACCGAAGTAGTACGTCTCGGTCGTGACGTCGCGGTCGGCCTCCGCGAGGTCGTCCAGCGGGATGTCGAGTTCGGCCGCCAGCGCCCGGATGGTGGCGTGCGGCGTGTCGATCAACTCGCCGCCGAGTTCCACCACCTGGTAGTAGGGGAAGCGCCCGCGCAGGCTCAGCATCCGGCCGCCCGTGCGGTTCTGTGCGTCGTGCACCCGGACCTCGACGCCGGCCGGCGCGATGCGGTAGGC
>JADHED010002230.1_pt1 | contig 13968 bp, 13 predicted proteins | sample 8952041 | NCBI WGS metagenome assembly JADHED01 (sample SAMN16124423, study PRJNA663239) | bioreactor sludge metagenome | isolation source: sludge (control) | place: India:Bengaluru | collected 2018-09-08
AGAATCGTATCTGGCTTGTGGCAAAGTAGGCATAACAAGTCGAACTCACGTCGATTTAGCTCAACCGCCTTGTCTTTGATTTTTACGACACGTTGATCTTTCAAAATTTGTAGTTCACCGAAACTAATTGTATTTTCAGAAGGAGGCGGTACTCGCAGTACCGAATTGATTCGGGCATGTAATTCACGATTGCTAAACGGTTTTTTCATATAATCGTTGGCACCTTTTTGTAGGCCTTCAACGACGGAATCTTCATCTGTTTTTGCGGTCAAGATAATGATCGGTAATAATGAGCCCGAATCGCGAACATGAGTTAAGAAAGTTAATCCAGAGCCATCGGTCAGTCCTAAATCTAAAACTGCAAGATTAAATTTTTCTTTTTCGAACAATTCAAAGGCACGTTTAAGAGTGCTTGCATGAGACACTTTAAAATTCGAAGACTCAAGAAATACCTGAAGTCCTCTCGCTATAATTGGATCATCTTCAACAATCAGTAAATGCATAATTTTCTTCCCTGTTTAGGATCAACTACTCTTGTTCTACACGCAAGTCCGGAACTGAAATCATCCTGACAAAGAAGTTTGGAAAGAATGTGGAATCTCAAAATAGAACGATATCGTTAAAAACATTTCCACAGTTCTTCAACACTTAAATGAAACTATTAAGCCATTAGAGAGGGGGTTGTCTTGAAAATGATTAACCGCAAGTTAATAACTAACATAGCAGTAATAGCGACAATGACTATTATTGTAGGATTCCAAAATTGTTCTCAGCCAGGAAGTAGTTCAGCCAGTGCGACGGCTTCAGCGGATGTAGACACCGAAACTGAAACGGTTACAACGTCGGCCTATTCATCGCCTTCAGACATTGCTTCGGTAACATCCCCATCTGTAGTTGAGGGTAGTTCTATTGAAATTACGATTACTTTGTCCGCAGTTTCAACTGTGGCACGCGTTTACAAATATATGACGCTAGATAGTACAGCTTATGCGGGATACAACTACACCGAAAATTACGGTGACGTCACAATTCCGGCGTATAGTAAAACAGCGACGATTACATTGGCGACTATGGACGACGGGCAAAATTACGGAAATACATATTTTTATGTATATGTCGGTCAGCTTGATCTAACTGACCCCGTTTATGTGTCTTCCACGGTAACTATTATTGAAGCAAGTTCTGCTAGCACTCAAAGTATGGTTACGGGGGCATACCACACCTGTGCGCTTGACAGTGTCCAGTCCGTTTGGTGTTGGGGTTACAATAATCACGGACAAAACGGTGATGGTAGCACAACAAATTCATATGTACCGCAATCGGTACCGGGGCTAAGCTCTTCGGTCAGTGCACTAGCCGCAGGTGCGTATCACACCTGTGCAATTATGAATTCTCGACTGTATTGCTGGGGCTATAACAGCACGGGGCAATTAGGGCTTGGCAATAAAACCGATTACTATGCAGCAAAGGCCGTGGCGAATATGGCGACAGAAGTAACGGATGTTTCTGCTGGAAGTGGTTCAACATGTGCCATTAAAAGTGGGGCCGTCTATTGTTGGGGTGACAATACCTACGGACAGTTAGGAAACGGAACAACAACCGCAACAACATCGGCTGGCGCGGTGTCGGGCCTCAGTGATTCAGTCACAAAGATATCGGTAGGCTATAGTCATGCGTGCGCAATTAAAAGCGAAGCGTTGTATTGCTGGGGTAGAAATAGCAGTGGCGAAGTCGGTGATGGAACAACTACAAATCAAGTTTATGCACAACCCGTTTCGGGAATGGAATCTGGAGTCACTTCGGTAGCTGCTGGTTTCAACTACACGTGCGCTGTTCAGTCAGGACGAGTTAAGTGTTGGGGGCTAAATACGTATGGACAACTTGGCACTTCAAATACCACAGCTCACGTAGCTCCGTTCTATAACGGATTGAGTGGGGTGGTAAAAGTTTCGGCCAATTTACTAACGACATGTGCTCAGCTGAGTGACGAAAGCTTGAAGTGCTGGGGCTACAATGGTTACGGACAAGTGGGAACAAGTTCAACAACGGGCGGAATCACAGCTCCTAATACTGTTTTTAGCTACGGAGTATCCGGTGTATCTCAAGGACATGGATACCACGTATGTTCCGAAGCCAATTCAGCGTATTACTGTTGGGGCTATAATTACTACGGTCAGTTGGGAATCGGTTCTTACACAACGAGCAATTCACCCAAAGCACTTTCTTTCTAGGAGACAATTATGAAGACACTACTACTTACTTTTTTAATTTGTTTATCATTCCAATTGGCCCTGGCCAATTCAGAAAAAAAAGAGTCACTATTAGCGACGCTTAAAAATAGTACGCTAATGAAGTTTAGTGAAAAACCCCTCGCGGATCTTTGGAAAACGGTCAAGCCAGTTGTCGGAGGCAGGTATAAAGATAGTCTAGATCAGTATTTAGCTAAAAATAAAAATGTTCAAATTCCTGAACTGTCGGTGACGAATTTATACAGATCTCAGTCGGTAGAATCGGGATTTCGTTTGCTGATCAAGCATCCAAAACAGATCATGAATATTGAGTTTATTAACGACGATCATATTGCTGCTATCGTAAATGGAGTTCCATTTACCCATGAAGATATGAAATCGTTTGATTCAATTATGAATAAGTTGATTAATCAGTTTTACGCTTCTAAAAAGAAACAAGTGAGTCAGGCTAACCAAGGTTCTCTATTTGTGTGGTCGTTGTTTCTATTTAGCTCCAATGCCAATGCTGCGGAATCGTGCCGAAATTTGATGGGAAAATTGTGTTGGGATCAGGTGGAAAGTGAATCTAATGGCGACGCGGTGTCGACGGTGAAGCGCCTAATGCATGAAAAAAATATTTCTCCAGCAGAGATTAAAAATTACATCGCTCAGGTCGAAGGTTTAAAGAAACAGTGCCTTCAAAACGAAGGCTCGTGTGCGCGTTTAGAATGGCAGCACTCTGTTTTGAAGTCAGTTTCTAATGAAACCGCTAAAGGTCGTCCGCAGGGTCCGGGGGGCAAACAGTCTCCAGCGCCGAAAGAAGAACCAAAGGAATCTAGCGCCGTCGCTGATTTTTGGGAGGATAATAGCTCCTGGTTGAAACCGACACTTATCATTTCAGGAGTGGTGTTAGCGACTTGGGGGTTATGTCGTTCGAACGTGATTAATATTTTTGGTTGCGCACCAGATGATAAGGCATCGACGACAAGCACATTGTCTTCGGCATTACCCGTAGATTCGACCCCGACGGAGGCTATCTACACGGGGACTGCGACCAAGTAGTCACCATTTATAGTTAACGCCGACTGTGGGGGTCATGAAGGCTTTCGAATAGCTGACACTTGTTTGAACATCGGAAACTAATTTTTTAGCGGCACTGCCGCTAAAATAGTTAAAGGCAAAGCTAACTTGAAAGTTTTCAGCAATTTCAGGAGAAACACCCAGTTGCAGAAGATAGTTTGTTCCTAGCCACTGTTCGGCAGTGCCACCAGAGTCATAATTTGTTGTTGTTCGAATTCCGTAAATAAGATTTATGTAGTAAAGACCGCTGCGACCGAATTCATAGCGTAAACTTGGTCCCATATCTTGAGTAGAGTAATTTGATTTTTGCTGGTTCACTTCATCTTTTGATGTCACATTATAAAGCGACCACCCAAGATACATGGATTTTTTCTGATTTATTGTAAAGCCGATATTAAACACGTACATTGATTTTGCGGATGTTGCTGATGTGGTCGTTTCGACCGTGCTTTTATCGGTGAACAATATGTAATCTAATGCCAAGAGGGCCGTTGCTTGGGCAAAAGACGAAAAGAAGATGCATAGTAAAACACATTTAGAAAAATACCCAGTCACGAGTCACCTTTATAGTTTAACTTCTAGGCCTTCATAGGCGAAATCCCACTCACAAGCTGGAATTTCTTCATTGCATTCTTTTGCGTGATCTAAGCGCCATTGGAAGTACTCAAGCGTTTGATCTTTGATAGATTGAATTTGTTCGATAGTAGCGCCTGGATCATGATGGGCAAACAGTACTTTCTTAATTCCTTCGCGGAAGGCTAAATCAAGACCGATTTGAGCGGCGCTATGACCCCAGTTTGCTTTTTCAGCAAGTTCCGGAAACGTATACTGAGCATCAAAATACATTAAATCAACTTTTTCGTATAAGTGTAAATCCGGTCCAAGTTCTTCGCGGCTCACGCGTGTACCTTCTGTGTCTACGCAGTGAGAATAGCATTTTCCACCGGCTTCAACTTTTAATCCCCAACATGGATCTGGATGATCGAGCAAGTAAGGTGTAATCGTCATGTCGCCAATTTGATAGGGCTGACGTGGTTCTAACACATGGAAATGTATTTTAGCTGCGAGTTGTTCAAATGCTACCGGGAAGTAGGGGCGCTTAAAAATACCGCGGATAAGAGCTTCAATATCTTTTTGAACGCCGTAGTAGTGGATCTGTGTACCTGAAATAAAATGTGGAGTAAAGAATGGTAATCCCATTACATGATCCCAGTGAAAGTGAGTCATGTAAATGTGATAGGGACCTTTCACGTGACCAGACGTTCCCGACATGATTTTTTCGCTGAAATTGCGAATGCCGGTGCCGCCATCAATGATCAATTGTGTTTTCGCTGATTTAACTTCAACACATGTTGTACCCGTGCCGTAACCACCCACTTCATGTAATTTCTTTGATGCTAAAAATTGCGAAGCTGGGTTCGATTTTTTAGAATCATATTCAGATAAAATATTTTGGATATGCGAAGTCCATCCTTGTGGCGTCATGCTCGAAGGTAGCGATCCTCTCACTCCCCAAAATTTAACATAAAGTGACATACTTAAAGGGTTCCATGGAGTATTTTATGCATCAAGTGTTTTTTAAAAATTTTAATTTTACAGTCTTTGATACAGGAAAAGTCTGACATGTTTTTACAGTTTTCGGATGTGAATCAGTTTCATAACCTGGATTTACTTTTACATTACCTTCGCTGATTTCCGCTTCACAAAAGGAACACACGCCTTCAAGGCATGAATAGTAAGGACCAATCTGTGCACGTAAACACGACTCAAGTATAGTTTCCGTTGAATCTGTCTTCACTTCATGTTCAACAGAATTGATAGTTACTTTTGCCTTCATATTAAGCGCCTTATTATTGTTTCTTTAATGTAAGAGGAAACTCTATCGAGTAACCAAGAACAGAAAGTATTTCGTATTGAGTAAGATCAATATTTTTAGATTGAGCCTTCGTTGTTTCTAAAAAAATAAAATGTTTCACGCGCCATTTGTCCGGGGTCTCATCATCCCAGTGGTTTAAGCGCATGTTTGAATACTCAAAAACAAAATCGACTTTTGCAATTGCATTTTGATTTTGGCAAACACCATAAACCATAATTTCGGGATGTTCTCCGCTATAGCTAACGTTGGGAGCTTCTAAAATTAGTAGAATAGTTGGATACATAGTGCAGAAATCAGAAACCCCGGTTTCAGTATTAATTTTCATGTTTTCATATCTAGCAGAAAGTTTAGGAGTTTCGTTTTCGGAGGTATCCGTGTTCCAGTCGAGTGTTTGCAAAACAAAGCGCTTAATCTGCTTTTTACTTTCGTTGGAATACACGTCTGAGTCGGGAAGTTGAATCGCCCCGCTCGTATCCATAGGCACAGATGAAGGTCCGCGCACGACTCGGTGTTGATACACCAGTATCGCTGTAGCGACTAGGACGAAAATAAAAATGGGTAGAAATATTTTTTTCATCTAGTACTCGCATCCCAAAGAGTGTTGATCGGTTTTCGATAGTGCGACTCGAACGACATCAAAACCCAAAGTGGCCCACATTACAGTAGGCCGAATTGTCGCATGCTTCAGCCCAATAGCATGACCGAGCTCATGAACTAATAAGCTGCCAAAGTGTACTTGTTTAGAATTTTGAGGCTCTTTTGAATAATAGACAAAATGGTCTAAATTAATTTTGATATCTGCGCTCGTAATTAAATTGCCACGATATTTTACGATCGTGACCGCTTGCTGAGTCGTTTTATCTTCGTCCCAGTCTTGCAAACCATGAATCGTATTTCTTTGATCAGCAGTGGACAGGGCTACATCGAGGTCAGAAAGATTGATTTTGAAAATAGTTTTCCCGGCTGATTGATTCCATGTCTCTGCCGCATCAACGATGTCTTGCCGAAGTTCTTCGGGAATAGATTTTGAAACCCAAAATTCGACGGGAAGATTTTCTTTCCAGGAAACACGTTGCCCAAATTCATTTTGCAAATAACCACAATCTTCCTGCGAGGCTGTAGCTAGGAATTCTGCTGATTCGGGGCCTAAATAAACACCTCGGCTGCACCCTATTTGAATGATGACAACGGCTAGGAAAAGCAGTGGAAACTTCATGTTTTGTGATCGGTTTTTGAGGCACAAACTCAAACTCGCACCCTGTGTTTTTTTTAGGATTGGCTGATCCTTCGTCGATAGGTCTGGAAAGGGGGGGCAAAAAGGCACCGATAGAAAGTGAATTATCTATTTGAAACTACTAGTATAATTTAAAATTATTTTTGTGGAAAATTGGTTTCTTTTTTGCATAGTTATCTAAGCGGAACACGTAACTGGAGCCAAAAAAGTGCTAGACTTAAGCCGATACCAAAACCTTGCCGCCTTCAACGCTGCACCCTTTACAGGTAGCGGTGAGGACATGTTTATTGGTTTCCAAAGTGATAGTTTGGAAGTGGCTCGTATAGCACCCGATGTATTTCAGGGTTTAACAAAAGTTTCATTAAAGTCGGCGATTGTTCCACAAACATTTGGGTCTTTGTTGTCTGCGGACCAAGTCAATGAACTTGAAGCTTGGAGCAACGAAACATCTGCACAGCCGGTTGAAAAAAATAAATCTAAATTCAAAGCGAAAAGCTTAAACATCAATGTCACGCAGATTTGCAATTTGAAATGTACGTACTGTGCGGCGGGTGGCGATGGAACGTATGGAGATCCCGTTAAGCGTATCGAAATTGAAAAGACGTTGCCTCAATTGAGCTATTTTATTTCTAAGCTTGAAAGCGGCGAACATTTTCATATTAGTTTCTTAGGTGGTGAACCTCTATTATTCCCGGCGGGCATCCGTGCGATCTGTGAATATGTTGAAGGGGCCGCAAAAGAAAAGAATTTTGTTCCAACCTACAAAATCACAACAAATGGTACCGTAATCAATGCCGAGATTATGGATTTGCTTTCTATTTACAAGCCGACGCTTGTGATCAGTATGGATGGTAAGCCAGAAATTACGGATCGTTTCCGTCCGCAAAAAAATAATAAGCCGACATCGGTGGCCATTGAAAACACATTGTCTGAATTGGGTAAAGTCCGTCATCAAGTGGGTCCGTTAGCGGTTCATGCTGTTTTCACAAAGGATCACACAGCTGTTTTGGAAACGTATCAGTACTTTAGACAGTTTAATTTTGACTGGATTGATTTTATCTATTCCGTCAGTGATTTGGATGAAGTTTCGAATGAAAACTACATGTTAGAGGTGACTAAGACGGCCAAGGCGGCTTGGGATCTGGGCGGTGAAGTTGAACTTCGTAAGATTTATTTATTTGATAATTACTTTGATCGTTTGGATTCACAAGAGCGGCTAGAAAATCATTGCGGGCTGGGGAGAAGCTTTGCTGTGATCGATAGCCGTAACCAAGTTTACAACTGTCCTTGGACAGTTGGTCAGCCTCAGGATCGCTTAGGTGGAGGTTCGGTACTGGACGAGGCGAAACTGGCTGGTTATGCCGAGGAAACGATTATAGAAAGAAATAACTGCCAATCGTGCTGGGCCAAGTATATGTGCGGCGGTGGCTGTTCGTTTGTTCATCAAACCACGTCCAAAAAAGACACTTTGAAGAAAAGTTTGCAATTCTGTGAAAGAACGAGATTTTTATTGGCTCTGGCGATATACTACTACGCCAAAGCCAGGGATGAACAGACCGCTTAAATGGTCTTAATGTTGATATTAAAATTGAATTATTAAAAAAAGAGGACTATATGTTTAACACTGAACTAGGAACGGTTATGAAATCGAAAAGTATTAAAAAAATTAAGCCTAAATCTTCATCTAAAGGTGCTAGTGGCCAATCGACGGCTATTAAAGCTAAAGGTGGCGAAGGCTGTTTACCAATAAGATAGAGACTAATGGCACTACCGCCCTCGCTAAAAACCACTGATACCGCGTCCCGTTGGGACAGAATAAAGTTTCTAGGCATCATGGTTTTTCGAGTGGCGCTAGCGACCGGTCTGGCTTTATTTATCAATCAAATTAAGCTGGATTTCTTTGAAGCCTATCTTTACGACTTGCGCGTTCGTTATTCACCAGCACCAGAAACCTCTGGGCATATTCTGATTGCCGAAATAAACCCTGAATCGGTTGAGTATTTTAAAGGCATCCCAAAATTTAGTGATCACACGAAAGTTTTAGAACAGTTAAAGCAGCTCGGTCCACGCGCGATCGTATATGACTTAAATTACGATGAAATCGGCGGTAATAACTCTGAGAAATACGATTTCGCCAAAACCGCTGATCAGTTTCCGCAGCTATTTGTCTTAACCAACTTTCTAGAAATGCGTGGTGAAGAAGGCAAGCTTAAAATGAGCGAACCCTTCGAGCGTATTAAGTTGTTCTCGGGCCCTAAAAGCACGGATACGGCAAATTTCGCAAAAGATGGGGTGACCCGTCGAATGATGGTTAATTACCAAGATCAAGTCATGATCCATCCGTATTTAGCATCGACGTATAATCAAGACGTTTCCGAAAAATATAAAATTCGCGGCCTGTTTAACTTTTTAGAAACGGATCAAATCTATATTCGTTTCCGCCCCACTAACTCCTACGACAAAATTCCATTCCACTATTTTGCTGAAGGAAAAGTATCTCCTCAGGCTGTTAAAGATAAAATCATTATCATTGGGCAGAACTTAGAACTGACTGAAAAAGATTATATTTTAACTCCATATTCTCGCTCATCTATTGCTATGACGACGACGGAAATGCATGCGAATATGTTTGACACTTTAATTTCTAACAACGCTATCGTCCGCGCACCGCCATGGTTGAATTTAGCACTGACGATTTTGATTTCCATTATTACGGTTTACATCGTATTTGCAGTTCGTCCGGCCGTGGGTTTGTTGGTTATTATATCGTTATTGCTGTCGTACGTAGCGATTTCTTATTTTGCGTTTTGGCCGTTTGGATTTTGGATTTCAATGGCTCATCCTCTGCTCGCGATTTTCTTGTGTTACTATTTCTTTATTCCGTATCGTTTGATTATCGAAAATCGTCGCAGTTGGGAATACTACGAAAAGAACAGGCTTTTAAAACAAGTTGAAGAGCTTAAAACGAATTTCATTTCGATGATGTCCCATGATTTAAAGACGCCCATCGCGCGTATTAATGGCATGACTGATGTTATTTTGGCTGATCAGCAAAGGGTGAGTATAGCACAGCGTGAAGCCGTAGACACGATTAGGTCGTCGAGTGATGATTTGTTGAAATTCATTAATTCAATCTTGAATTACGCAAAAATTGAGTTCCAAGGGGTAGAACTTCATTGGCAGTCAAAAGATCCTAATAACCTGATCACAGACGTAATCAAGAAACACGAGTTCTTAGCGCAGATTAAAAAGATGAAAATTCATTCTGAGCTGGAGCCTCTATTCCCAATTAGGATGGATCCAGACTTAATGAGGCAGGTTTTTTCGAATATTTTGGAAAATGCCATTAAATATGCCCCCGAACAGACCCAAATTAGCGTAAAGACCTATGAAAAAGACGGCTACGTGTTTTTTCTGATATCGGATCAGGGGCCCGGAATTGCGGCCCAAGAATTGCCACACCTATTTACGAAGTTCTATAGAAGCGCAAATGCGAAGAGTTCGCCGATAAAAGGGTCAGGATTGGGCCTCTATCTGGCTAAATATTTTACAGAGCTTCACCAAGGGCAAATATTTGTAGAGTCGGACTCTGGTAAAGGGACGATTTTTGTAGTACAATTGCCGCAGCTTTGAGCGAGCGTTTTATTTGACCTCACTCTTCGTTCGGGGACGCCTAGTCTCCGCGGACGCCACTCCCTGCGACGTAGCTTGCGCTACGCCTCAGTCGGGCATCCTTGTGCGGCTGCGGGCGGCTAGCCTCGATTGAGGCCAAATAAACCACTCGCTGTGGTCGATTTGTTAACTGTAAGTAGTTATTTCTTAGGAGGCCTCGATGTTTAAAATTCTAGTGGTTGATGACGATGCGGGATTACGTTTTTCTATTAAATCGGCATTTTCGGCCCTAAAAAAATTCGAAGTTTCTGAAGCATTCGATGGTATCAACGCTCTTGAAAAAATCAAAGCAGCCGTAACTGAAGGTTCTAAATTTGATATCGTATTGCTTGATGTCGATATGCCTCGCCTGAACGGACTTGCAGCCTTAAAACAAATCAAAGAATTAGATCCGGGTATGATCGTGTTAATGTTAACGGCTCACGCGACATTAAACGATGCGGTTGTGGCTGTAAAAGACGGCGCGTATAACTATATCTCTAAACCAGTGGCATCTGAAGATTTAGTGGCTTTAGTTGAAAAAGCGATTCATGCGCATTCATTAATTTCAAACATTGCAGCTAGCTCGCCTGTTTTAGTTGAAGCGGGTCGTAAAATTATTGGTAATACATCGCAAATGCAGAAGGTGTTTAATATCATCAATAAGCTTGCGAAGGTAGATACTCCGGTTCTGATTCGTGGGTCTTCTGGTACGGGTAAGGAACTAGTGGCGAAAGCGATTCATTTCAACTCAGCTAGAAAAGACGACAAGTTTGTTGCGATTAACTGCTCGGCCATTCCAGAAAACTTGTTTGAATCCGAATTGTTCGGTCACGAAAAGGGCTCATTCACGGGTGCCGCAGAAAGAAAAATTGGTAAATTCCAATATGCAGAAGGCGGAACTCTGTTCCTAGACGAAGTCGGTGATATGCCACAATTGATGCAGGTAAAAATCCTGCGTGTTCTTCAGGAAAAGTTATTTACTCCGGTTGGTTCTAACCGTGAAATTCAATCGAATGTTCGTATCATTGCGGCGACCAATCGTCCGCTTGAGGACATGATCAAAGCGGGAACATTCCGTGAAGATTTGTTCTATCGTTTAAATGTGGTACCTATATTCTTGCCACAATTGGCGGAACGCAAAGACGATATCGAACGCTTAATTCAAATCTTTATTAAGAAGTTCAACGAAGTTCATAAAAAGAAAATCGCTGGCGTTACAGTGGATGCGATGAACATCCTTAAAAAGTATAATTGGCCAGGAAATATTCGTGAGCTTGAAAACGTGATCGAACATTCATTCGTATTAGAGTCGTCGCACATGATTACCTTGTCAGCGTTACCGGAAGCTGTTCTTGAGGCGGTAGGCGTAAGCTTATTCGATCTAGAAAAAATGATCGAAGCAGAAAAGAAATCAGCAGAAGTACAATCGTCAAATTCAACTAAGGGCCCAGTATTTATGGACTCTGGCGTGGATGTAGTGGAAGACGCAGAGTCTGAATCAGACGATGAATCTGAAGACATCGATATGGATGGCGCAGGAATGAAAGTTACATTTAATGGTGAACTTGATTTCAACGCTCAAAAAGAAGTCTTCGAAAAAGAATTCATCATCAAAGCCTTAAAAACATTCAAAGGCCGAATCAATCAAACAGCCTTACACGCAAACATCCCAAAGAAAACCCTACTTCGCAAAATCGAAAAGTACGGCATCGTAGCCAAGGACTATAGCGAGTAGTCAGCTGCTAGGTTTTTGCAATTCAGTGCGGCGCGAATGGGCGACTGCGTGGTTGGATTTGCTTTCTTAATTTCTTGTAACCGATTTTGAAATCGCCCTACAATGAGGGTGAGGTTGCGATGGAAAATGAGATTTCTAGTAATAAGCGTTTAACGATGACAATTCTGATGACTCCCGATCTGGTGAATTTCTCTGGGAATGTTCACGGGGGCGCGATTTTAAAATACTTAGATCAAGTGGCTTACTCGTGTGCCGCTCGATACTCGGGAAAATATGTCGTTACGTTGTCGGTCGACCAAGTTTTTTTCCGCGAGCCGATTTATGTGGGCGAACTCGTTACCTTCAAAGCATCCGTAAATTACACCGGCACCACGTCAATGGAAGTCGGAATTAAAGTCATCGCCGAAGACACCCGAAGCAAAACAATTCGTCATGTGATGTCTTCATTCTTTACGATGGTTTCGGTGGATAAAGATCGCAAGCCTTCGGCGGTTCCGAAGTTGGTTCCGGAAAATGATGTCGAAACACGCCGATATGAGCAGGCAAAGATTAGGAAGCAGTTAAGAGCAGACTACGAAACGGCCTCTAAGAATGTGAAGATCGGCAAATAATCACTTTTGAATATAATATAGGTTCATTCGTAGGCTATTCCATTTCGCTGCAAATTATACTAATTTGCACATGTGTATAAAAAATCAGACAGGCTAATTCATTTAAAGCGTAATTTTTCTAGTAAATACAGCTACTTACGTTTTTCACCATCTAGCATTTTTGGTGGCTCAATTGCTTTTGTAGATCCTTTGAAATTCATAACAAAGGATAAGAAATGAAGATTTTTGTACTGATAATTTTAACACTGTCTCTGGTCGTCCAAGGACAAGAGACGACATTGCCATCTGTAATTCAAGAAATTAATCCAAACGAGTTAATTATCGACCAAATTGAATGTGCGGGAAATGAAACTACTAGTTGCGAGTTAATTCAAAAAGAAATTTACCTGAATCCAGGCGACAGGATAAATGAAGAGGAGCTTTCAAATTCTAAAATTCGGTTGAAAGTTAAAAATCTTTTTTCGTCGGTGAATATTTTTTTAAAAAAGGGAACTCAACGAGGCCACGTAAATATTGTTGTAGAAGTCCAAGAGGTCAATCCATTTTATACAGAAACGGAATTTGGTATTCACCAAATCAAAGATAACTACGGGCCCAGAACAAGTTCAGGTTTAGCCACAGGTTTTGGCCACCGCAACCTTTGGGGTCGGGGTAAAATATTTCAAGCTAAAATTAGTGCAAATGAATTGAATGTCGATGTAGATCGTTTTTACGGAATTGATTTAAACTATTTTGATCCCCATTTGTTTGGATCAAAAAAAGCATACTTTAATTTTGGTATTAACCATACTCACTGGCCGCGTTCGATAGAAAGGCTGAGTCAAGATGCCCGAAAATATGGGTACGGAGAATACTCGAGTATCAAAGATCAAACGAAGCTGCGTAGTACGCTTGGATACCGTATTTTTGATTTCTCTTATCTCTCCCTTTCAGCAAGCAAGATTTTTAGTACTCATGCTGGATTTGACTATGCCACAGTTAACGGTACGCAGTTTAATTCATCTGAACAAGAATACCATTCCTTCGACTACGGCTGGAACTCTGAAGATGATTCTTACTTTCCAACCGAAGGTAGTAAATTTAATTTTGGTTTTACTAAATATCCTACGTATGGCAGTGACTATGATTACTTCGCACTTAATTTTCAAAAAAATTGGAATTGGAATCGTAAACATATTTTTACGGTAGGTACGTTTCAAAGTGATTCCGACTTTACTGAAGGCGTTTTAGGTAAAATTGGGCATAACTCTTCATTTAAGTATGGATATCAACTCAGCTCGAAAGAGGATTCTGATATTTCTAGAGGACGTTGGTATGTTGGAGTTAGCCCAAGTTATAGTTCTTGGGTGGGTGTCGATGCATCTTTGGAAACCGGAATTATCCTAGAACATAAAAAAATGGGAATTTTAAAGTTCTCATTTACAAATTGGAGCATGCGATGAAGTCCGTCATTGTCGCTCTGATTTTGTTTTCGCTACCTTGCTTTTCACTTACTTTAACTGTTCAAAAAAGTGCATCCGTTTTAAATTTATGGATAGACGAAATTCAAT
>JADHED010002232.1_pt1 | contig 13966 bp, 17 predicted proteins | sample 8952041 | NCBI WGS metagenome assembly JADHED01 (sample SAMN16124423, study PRJNA663239) | bioreactor sludge metagenome | isolation source: sludge (control) | place: India:Bengaluru | collected 2018-09-08
ACGAGGTTATGCCGCTATGCCTTTGCCTTCAATCCACAACTTTCTGCAATATCTCCTTTTTTGAAGATCGCGATTCTCTTCCAAATACAGATTCGTATAGAGATTTAGAGTAACTGAGTCGTGATACTTACGCAGAAGAGCAAAAGCATCTCCTATCCGCCCTTTTTCTAAGACTAACTTAATAGATTCCAAAGTACCTTGAGTAGAAGAGTAGACGTAAGAATCAATATTCATAATAGATCGAGTTCCTAGGGTAATGAAGCCCATTATAGACATTGAAAAACTATCATAGAAAGAAATAAATTTGTCCAAGTCTTTGAAAATAGGGTGCTCTCTATATTCTTTTCTATCTGCCTCGCTAGACCTTCCAAATTTATTATTCATGATCACTCTCAGATTCATATTTTAGCGAAATGTAATGCCAAATCCCCATCAACGCACCACTAAGTAAATTTGATACTTTTCCAATTGCAATCGCGAAAGATTCAATATTAATAATTTCGACATTTTGAAGAGGCTTTGTCCCATCTGTCCTTCGCCCATATCTAAAATTTTGCCCATCAGGATCAAGTGCAGTAAGCTCTCGTAATATACGCTCTATTTGCTGGAAATTTTCTACTGACTCTTTGGCTTCCCAAATCTCGTTTAAGGTTTGTTTACATTGTTCCCACAAAGGCAGCAACTTATGTCCTTTAGGAATTACTTTCTGATCTTTAAGATGTGCCCCTAGCTGAATAATATCTTTTAGTAAGAGTTCGAGATGATGCCTATACATATTAGCAATCGGAAAGATTAAATGGTCCTGACCACTTCCGTGAGTAGCAATATGATGCACTAAAATGTCTGCTGCCCTTCGAAATCCTTCGATTCGTATTCCATTTTCATCATATTGGTAACCAAGACAAGCGTTCATACGCCAATCGGCATCTTTTCTACTAAGAAGTACATCCTCCTCTTGCGGAAAACCTGTAATTTGATAGCCAGATAAAGGACTAAATTTAATTTCAATTTCTTTTGAGGAATTTGTTTTTTTATCTTTGCCCAATTTAACAAACCTTTCAATAAAATTAAGACTAGAAAGCCCAAGCTAACTATTTTTTCATAAAACAATAATCTTTCTCACAGGGGATACCGTCCATATCCTCATCAAGGCCATGAACATCTTTTTTACACTTTTCCCAAACTAACTTAACATCATCACAGTTTTTCAGTCTTTTATTTTGAAGGGGTCCGTCATATGAAGGACAATTGTATGCCTCGCGGCTACAAATAATCGGCTTGCCGTTTACAAGAACATTTCTATTTGATTCGATTGATATTAGAAAAAATAGCAATAACCCAGAAAACGTCAAAATAATTATTATCTTCATGGTCTATCCAATTCATTTCTTCAAACCATTTCCTCTCAACTGTCTATCTACTAATCGATGAGCATACATAGAAATTTGTTGTTCGGTCATTCCACCCTTTAGCATTAACTGCCACGATAAGGGCTCTATTATGTCATCTGCTTTTCTGAACAGTTTTTGCAGTTCAATTAATTCTTCAACTAACTTTCTATGACAGCGACTATCAGTTAATAATCCAAACGAGTCGTCATAATAGTTATGGATAAACCGATTTCGTTGTTTCCATGCGAGCTGAAGAGTTGAATGGACCTCTTTATCAAAGGAAACGGACATTCGTGCTTTTGCCAAAAGTTTGCCGAGTGTTAAAGAATTCAAATTTTCAGTTTCCTTAATATAGTTCTCTCGCCAGTTGGGAAGATTCTCAAAAACATAGAGTCCATACAACATACCTAACAGGCACTTCTCAAATGACTGAGCTGCATACAAAGTCAGTCCAATATGAAAAAAGACTTCTTTAGAGGACTCATCAACTACAACCATTGGAACGTTTCTCATGCCCAACCTAAATCCCTAACCATCTGAGATAAGCATCTCACAGCAACTTCAGAGTCACCCTCATCAATCGGACGATGATCGTTTTTCAATTGTTCAACAGACTTGTTTTGGTTGTGAAGATTAGCAAGTACCTTCGCACAATGACCCACGTTGTATCGGCCGACTTTCTTTTCACTGAAGCAGTGATCTGAAAAAAGTTTGGCAGATTCACTAAGATCTTTTGGCTTATCCGATAGGTTATTTTGCGCAACGACCGCGCTCATTATTGCTGAACCCGCATCCCTTGCCAGTTCTACTATTGCATTGGGAGTTGCCACATGAAAATCTTGAGCCAACTTGTTCATCTTTTCCAAAATATGCTTTCGATGGCTTTCAGGTATCCGACTTTCATTTAGATCTGGAAGTACACCCAAATAGGATATGGCCTTGAGAGTAACTAGTATTTCGCCAGTAGTAATTGGTTCCGCTTGAACCACTGACCAAGCGGTATTTAGTGATTTGAGGCCCAAGCGAACTTGCATTTTGGAAAAGTTAGTCCCGAGGTCAGCAACCGTTAGCGAGTGAACAGCTGCAAGACTTTGGGGTCCCGTAGCTTGAGGACTTATATGAAAATCAGAATGTGATAAGTTTCCTCTTTTGTAGAAACGACCTCGCCTTACTCGAATAGCTGGATCAAATGAATCCTCTCGAAAATACAAAGGATGATCAAAAGCTGGAAACACCGACTCAGGAAGTTTGATTTCCTCTTCGTTTGGACTTCCAATAAATGCAGGGGTAAAGAAAATCTGAGACGACAAAACATTTGCCTGAGCGCCACCATGGGCCTCAATCAAATTTCCAGTTGGATGAAATCCAATTTTAACGTTGCTCAACTATCTCCCCAAAATTTAAAAATTGCCGCAAGTGTCTTATTCCTTGTAAAACCTCGGAACCTGACCTCCTCCACCCTAGAGATCAGATTCAAACAAAATCAACTACTTAAATACCTTTCCAGGTTCCGAAAGGTATGGAGGCTATGCAAAGCTACAAGAACTAGGCGGAGCAGTGGTTTCACAGACTTACGATCTTGCTTGGGAACGAGAATGCCTCGATTTAACGGAACTGGCAAGATTGCGTTGGGTCGAGGGTTGGAAAATAGGGAGGCTGGCTGAATACTTTGGAATTAGTGGTAGCGCAGTTAAGAAACGACTAAATTTAGTTAAAGACGCCCCTTCAAAATGGTGAGTAAAAATCAAACCGGCCAAAATTAGGGGGTGTTTGGACTCTCAAAAGTGAGCAATATATATGTGATTCGGAAGATTGGAAATTGACTGTACTTTCAAGCCGTTACAGCTTATAAAGTCGTGTTATATTGATGCCTATATGTAGGTCATTGAAATGAAAACTAAATCCCCAAAAAGCATTCGAACTTTAGCAAGTGATTTAAAGGCGGGACGTAAACCAAAGTTAACCGCGACTCAAATTGAAAAACTGAATAAAGTTTTTGAAGAAATTGAAAAAGAGCAGTCAAAAGAAGCTCCCAATCGAAAAATTGCACAGCAGCCAGAGGTTTAGTTGGGTCAAGTTATTCCTTTTTCTGAAATAAAATCCTATCTGAAATCTATAGAGAAAAGTGATTTCCATAAAGGAACTATTCTTGACGCCAATGTTTTAATCTCAGCTAGTTATGAGCTTCGAGATTCTCACGCCGATGTCGTTGAGTTATGGGAACATCTGCAACTCGATGGCTATCGCTTATTTGCGACAGTAAATACACGAGCTGAGTATCTGGAATTTCAGCGTAGACTCATTTTAACAGAAAACTTATTTGATATGATAGATCAGCATTCTCAAATAAAAATATCCAGTCGTGCGAAAGCAAAAATCCAAACACTTAAGGGAAGTTTAAAAACAAGCGCTGCTGCTGATCCAGATCGAGATGAAGTTTTCAATGAAGTGCAACTTAAGAAAATTAAAAAAGAGTTTTCCGCCGGTCCCCATTCGGGTCAAAAAGGCTGGTTAGAAATTTGTGACGTGTATCTTAGAAACCAAGTTTCTAAAGCAGATCAAGCATTGATTGATCGTGGGATCGAGTATATTAGTCCAAATGATCCGATGCAGGTTCAATTATTCGATAGTTCAATTGGGTGGGATGCTGCCATCGGTATATGCGAAAAGGCAGGTACCGCATTTAATGATTCGATGATTCTCAATGCCTTAAAAGCTTCAAAATTATTTTTTATAGTTACTTTGGATTTCGATATTGGATACGCAGCACTTAGCGATCCAAACATGAAAGACGTACTTGTGCCTGATCGTTTATTTAAAGAATTTAAGAACTATCACTTTCCAAATTGACTTGTCGCTTAGTTTAAATCGTACGAGGATGTTGTCATGGGTATAGATGACCAAATTCGCTCTATTGAAAACCGACTCACTTCTTTGGACCAAGAACGATCCAGTTTATTAAGCGAACTTAAAAGTCTTCGCACTCAAAGAGATTCTCAAAAACCGGCGACTTTGTTAGGCCGTCCGACGCTTATGAAAGCGCCCGAATCGAATGATGAAAAAGCTGAATTATTTCTGAATCTGTTTCGAAGTCGGGAAAATATCTACCCTCGGCGCTGGGAAAATAATAAAACTGGAAAGGATGGTTATGCTCCTGTTTGTGAAAATGAATGGGTAAAGCCCATATGTCAAAAGCCGACTATAAAATGCACAGCCTGCAATCATCAGCGATTCTTACCTTTGAACGCATCGGCTGTTAGTGGCCATCTTCGTGGATCAATAACAATTGGCACATATGCAATTCGAGAAGATGACACTTGTATATTTCTTGCTTGTGATTTTGATGAGTCATCCTGGCAGGCCGACCTTTTGGCGTTTCATGAAACTGCCAAATCTTTGGGTATAGAAGTCGCAATGGAGAGATCGCGCTCAGGACGGGGTGGTCATGCATGGATATTTTTCGCTGAGGCTATTCCGGCCAGGCTGGCGAGGTCTTTGGGAACACTTATTATTGCAAAATGCAGCGAAAGAAATATCCGACTAAGTCTTGAATCTTACGATCGATTCTTTCCAACCCAAGATTATCTGCCTAGGGGTGGTTTTGGAAACTTAATAGCGCTACCGCTTCAAAAGATACCAAGAGACAGCGGCAACACTTGCTTTATTGACGAATCTTTTGAAGTCATACCGGACCAATGGTCCTATTTATCTGGAGTTCGGCGTATCCTTAAATATGAAGTCGATTTACTTTTAAAAGATTTTCTTCCGAAAGGTAATTTTAAGCATCCTGATGCGTTTGAAGATGTGGCATGGATAACGGACAATGAAATTTTAGAAAAGACGTCTGTTGTTCAAGATCACGATACCATTCTTGAGAATAAGGACATTGAGATCATTTTTGGATCTATGCTGTCTATTCCCGTCGAAGGACTACCGACAAAAGTAATTGCTCGACTTAAAAAAACTTCGAGTTTCGCCAACCCGGAATTTTATAAACTTCAGCGGATGAGAATGCAAACCTACCCTCATCCTCGATTTATATTCGCAGGCGAAATGCGACCCGAACACCTTTTACTTCCAAGGGGTGTCTTAGATAAGGTCACAAAAATACTTCAAGTGGCCGGGGGGATTGTTGTCATTAGGGATGAGCGCATTGCTAAAAAGAAATTCAAAGCTGACTTCGAAGGGAAGCTCACTCTAATTCAAGAAAAGGCCGTTAAAAAAATGAAGGAGACCGATTTCGGCATTCTTATGGCGCCGCCCGGGGCCGGCAAAACGGTTATGGCGTGTAAGCTTATCGCTGAAAGAAAAGTATCAACACTTGTTTTGGTACACAGGCAGCCGCTTCTGGAGCAATGGAAAGAGCGAATATCCAGTTTCCTAAAAATTCCGATTAAAGAAATTGGTACACTCAGCGGGACTAAAAAGAAAATGACAGGAAAAATTGATGTCGGCATGCTTCAGTCTATAAGCAGACTCGAAGATTTTACTGAAATCGCCGAAAAATATTCTCAAATTATTATTGATGAGTGCCATCATATTCCTGCAACTTCATTTGAAGCGATCTTAAAGCAGCTTCCCGCACGATATGTTCTTGGCCTTTCGGCAACTCCATACCGCAAAGACGGACTTGAGAAAATAATGTTTTTACAATGTGGTCCTATACGTCATGAAATTCAGCCTTCCGAAGTTTCAGAGTTACCGAAAGAGGTTTCCATTTATGAAACAACCTTGGTATTTCCTGATGAGTTGGGAAGACAGCCTCCGTATCATGTTTTGATTCATCACTTGGTGCAAAATGAGGCTCGCAATATTTTAATTGCTTCAAAAGTTACCGAAGTCTTAGAACTAAAGCGTTTTCCGCTCTTGGTGTCAGACAGGAAAGACCATTTAGAACTTTTAGAGAAACTGATTAAACAAATGAATCCAGAAGTTGAGTTGGTGGTACTTGAGGGCACCCTTTCAAACAAGCAGCGCAAATCGGCTCTAAAAAAAATTGATGAATTTCGTTTAGCAAATAAGAGGGTGATGATTATGGCCACGTCATCCTTGATTGGCGAGGGGTTTGACCTACCAGCCTTAGATACATTAATTTTTGCTACCCCAATTTCGTTTGAGGGACGACTTATTCAATATGCTGGCCGCATTCACAGGGATGCGATGGGTAAAACCACCGCTCAAATTATAGATTTCGTCGATTCCTATAGCGGACTATTTTTAAAGATGTATCGGGGACGTGTCAGGACTTATAAAAAAATGGGTTATCAGATTAACGAAGATGAGCGATTGATGGGCCCTCTGGCGTTATACAGTCGATTGAAAAGTCAATCGACTGTATAGTCTTGATACTGTATTTTTCTAAAGAAAATCAAAGTAGGTTGATAGAAGTTGTTCGCTTAGCCTTTTGTAAATGGCTCGATCAGATGAACGAGCCATTGTGAACTCGAAAGAGACTTAAATCGAGGGGTATGTTAGGATAATGTCTATTTTTCCATACGCCAAAAACTTTAAAACGGACAATCAAATTAATTTTTTCTACACATCACTACATCAATTGTAGCGTTTGAAATACGTTCTACAAAGTTTATTAATTTCTTTGGCATATTCGTCAATTTGTTCTCCGGCGTCCCGGCTTTCTAGGTCAGTCGGGCAGGCAGACTTCAAATCTTCATGGTGATTAATCGATTTATTATCTCTCTGCGCATCTAAACACCTAAATATCGTAATTACTTTATTGTCATTATTTTTTATTTGGCTATCTTTTTCGATTTCATGAAAGTATTTTTCTTTGCAAGTAAAACCAATATGAAACAATGAAAGCTGACCAAGAGTCATTTCTGAAAATGAATTATCACCATTCATTTCCAATTTCATGTAACCTTTAAACTTTTTAGAACTCGACATATCCCAATCAACTTTATTAGAAATATATCGACCACTTTCAGCTAAAACCGGGCGATAGAAAAAAGAAAATACAAGTATAAAAAAAATAGTTTTGACCATTGTTGCTCCAAATTGGGGTTAGTTAATATTAACTCAAGTATTTATGTACGCATTTTCTTATTGCTTAATCGGAAAGTGAAAATTCCTATCTCGAATAGGCTTCAGTTTTTTTAGCTGCTCCAGTCCCTTTGCATGCAGTTCTTTCTTTTTAAGTTCTTTATCTTCATTTTTCCAAATACTTTCAACACTCTTAATGATTACACCAAAGAGCTTCTCGTGTGATTTTTTTTGATCAGCAATCAAATCATCTCTGACTTTTTCAATAAATGTTAAATCCACAGAGTATTTTAACTTATAGGACGCAAGCCAAGATTTGCTAAGATCTATATTCTGAAGAGCCAATATCAAATTTTCATTTGATTTCGCTAACCCCCAACCTAAAGATATGGATTTGCCATTTATATCATTTTTTAGGCAGTCATTGTTTATGCTGGCAATTGCAGTAAGCTCAGGAATTGATTTCAAGACGGTTTTCTTAATATAAGAGTATAGACAATCCAACGCAAGGGCGCTGTTTTCACAACCTCTTAATTTTCTAAGTAAAATGAGCTGCCTCTGTCCTTCAATCTTATCCGCTTCAGATTTTTCAAAATTTAGAATACCATTTTTAATATTCAAAGCGTCTGTCATTTCTGCGCGCGATAAATTTGAAAAGTTGAAAACTAAAAATAAGACTGCAATTAGACGCATTTTTTTCTCTTTCATTTATTTTGTATCAATTCTACTCTTTTTGAAGACTCTATGGTAGACCCTAGGACGTAAGTTTTGTTTTGAATTCGAATAGTTACGCCATTACCTCAAGTAGGCAAGCATTACGTCCTGTTTCGCGAACAATTGAGCGGAGGAATGGTCGCTAGTGATTTACTGACTTAAGGCGAATGGAAAAAAATTTTGTTTGCTGGTGATATCTATTTGTAATTCATCAGACCTAGAAATTACAAAGAATAGTTGAACTCACTGCAGTTTTCCGCTGAACTAATTATATATTATATTCAAAAGTAAAATAGGAGTTCGATGACAACTCAATCAAAATTTTTTAAAGGAATCTATCAATTCGAAGATCCATCTGGCGGCTTGGTGGCCGCCAAAGTTCCCGCTGCGGGTTCCGTAGACTTGTACAACGGGACCGCCTTGATTGTTCGGCCAGCCCAATGGGCACTTTTTATCTATCAAGGGCAGCTTACCGATATTTTTGGCGGTGGAACCCATCAAATTAAAACAGAAAACGTACCGATACTGACACGGCTGGCGAATTGGCGATTTGGTTTTGAGAGTCCTTTGCAATGTGAATTGATATTTATTTCGAATCATACCTTTACTGCCCGACGTTGGGGAACACCTCAACCAGTGATGGCTAACTTTAAAGATTACGGAGCTGTGCCAATACGCTCGTTTGGGAATTTTAACGTTTCGATATTTAATCCCAAAACATTCTTTAATAAAATCATGGGAAGTCGATCGACTTATTCGATTATGGAAATTGAAGAATTTATTCAAGGGCAAATTATTGAGCTTTTGCCTGAGTCACTTCAAAAAGTTAAAAAATTAGACGAGTTGTGTGCCGCCTACAATGCCCTTTCAAAAGATCTAGAAATTAATTTGAACAAAGAAATCGAAGAATTCGGCTTATTGGTTAATAAAATTCAAGTGCTTTCGGCGCTGCCTTCTAAAGAAGTTTTGGATGCGATGGAAGCTAAAACGGCCATTCAAATCATCGGCTCGCAAAAGGAATATCTTTTATATAAAGCAGCTGTGAGTCTGGGCCAGGCCAATGATGGAACTGGAAACGATCCCCTTCAAATGATGATGGGTTTGATGCTTGGAAAAGGACTGATGGGATTGGATTCCAAAGAAAAAGAAAAAATGGAAACTCCGGCATTGGAAGCTAAAAAGACATGCCAGAATTGTCAAACGGCCTTGGCGGCTGCCGATCGATTTTGCGCCCATTGCGGAAAGAAGGTTTAAATGAGCTTTGAAGTTATTTGTTCAGGTTGTGGTGCTTTAAGTGGTCCGTCCGTAGGCGTCTGTCCTTTTTGTAAAACCGTGATGTCTAACACTTCGGAAGAAAAGTTTGCTCACAGCAGACCATTGGCGGAACTTTATGAGTCGGGTCGTTTAGGTTTAGCACTGAGTTTGGCAAAAAAACTCTACTTGGAAAAGCCGGATTCAAAAACAAATATAAGTTTTCTTTTGTTGTTTATAAAAATAATGATAGAGGCTGATGCTCCGTCGCTGCAAATTCGAAGTGTTTTATCTGAAGCAAATTTAATCGATCCATCTCATTTGGATATTTTAGATTATATTGAGTTTATGGATGCTAAAGACATGTTGAAAAAGGGTTATGATGACAATGGCGAGCGCCGATTGAAAAGTATTCTGCGTCGTTCTCCAAACCATTTGCAGGCCCATTTTCTGTTAGGTACCCACCTGTTTTGGATCGATGAGCAAACTCAGCAGGCAATACCACATCTTGAAACATGTGTGCGTTTGGCGCCTAATCACTTGCGCTCGTGGGGATGCTTAGCCGCAATATATCGAAAACTGGGACATAGACAGCTAGCTAAAGCGGCCTTTAAACGTTGTGTTGAATTGGAAACTAATCTGACGATGAAAAGTTTCTTTGAAAAGCAAATTAAAGACCTGGAGTCGATCCCTTAGTCTGCAGCTCCAAAACAAATGGTTTTAACGGGCTGTTTGGTACTGCCTGGAGAACCTTTTTGTCAGGACAGCTTTAAATCGCTTATAGATAGTTATCATTAGAAGTTAGGCCTCTGCCCATTAAGGCGCTATGTTTTGGTCAACGTTAGCAAGCTGACCAAAAGGTCCGTTACCTCAAATCAAAATTAAGCCGTTTAAGATTACTCAATTGGTCACTTTACCTGTCTATAGAGTAGTCACTGTAAATCCTCAAATCTACTTTCAGTTTTAGGTTTTAGGGTGCATTACGTAATTAGTTGAGTCGATTTTCTCCTCATTTTCCTATGGCATAGCTTTGCAAATATAAAATAACAAACCCTAGAAAGGATTTTTATGAAAAAACATTTAATCGTTCTTGTTATTTTAGCCAGCTCTATGGCTTCCGCAAAACAGACTTCAATAAACATATGGACTAGTATTGATAAATTAAGCCCGGGTGGATTCGCATGTTTTACTCAGTGTGAGCAGGATGGAGTCGATAAATTAAAAACAGAATGTGAAACTAAATACCGTGGAATTTTATCAGGCGGATCAATGGCTAAAACAGCCGCGTCAAGGTCTGGTTTTATTGCACACGGAACTTGTGTGTTAGAATTGCCTGGTCAATAAACTTCTGGTTATCAATCCATTAAAAATTCAGGAACACGAGCCTAAACGGCCATTGATAAAACAATGGTCGTTATACCGAGCTTTCGTGGCCAAAATCTTTATCTATTACTTTTGGAAATTCTATTTTTGGTATCGATTGGCCGTCTAAATGGTCATTGATTTTTTTAATGGAAAAGTCACTATACTGCCTATGATCTTCACCGGTGATACATTCTTTTACCGCAATTCCATTAACAGTTTTAATTCTGTAACATGGGCGTCTTTCTAGAACTGATGGTAGATGAACCAGCCCGTCATATATATAAAACCTAGTTTGATTTTTCGTCCAATTCTTATAAGGAAAAAGTGTTTTTAGTTCCGGGATCGCTTTTCTTATTTTTAACACTAGTCCATTTTCTCGATCGCGAACGGAATCAATCGAAATCCCAAGTATTTCACTGGCTTCTTGATAAGTCATCTGCGGATCATTTAAGTAGAGTAGCTGTAATATTTCTTCTTGTTTTAGCGTCAAGGTCGCCCTGATGTCACCCATTCGCCTCCATATATTTGATAGCAAATTTGAATCCGCAAGCAGAGGCCGACTTAAGTTATCAAAGGCAATATCTTGCAAATCAGCTCGATCTGAAAAGCTGTGTTTTAGAATTTTAGTAACCAAACTTTCAATCTTGGACTGATACATATAAAAATCTTGAGTTGCGTAAAGGCCATAAAACAAAATCGCAATTTCACTATAATATTTGTTTAAGCCAAGACACTGGTTTCTAAATAATTGAACGGCCGATTCGGCCTCGCGAAATCCTTTCGACAGCAAAAATGCCGTCACTCGAAATTTAAACGGAAACGCATCTAGCGCGCCAGTAGCATACAGATCTTTAATCAAGGAGTGTTTGATATCTAAGGGACGAGCGCCCATATACTCCGTAATTGGATTATCCGCAGTTAATCGATCAAAGGTGAGCTGCTGGTCAAGTGCATGACTTAGCTCACGTTCAATATCATTATCAGGAGTCTTAAGTTGTAGTTCACTATTGCAGTCGTTTAATATTTTTTCCCAATAGTTTTTGATTTCAGGCCTCATGCCCTCTTTAAAATCAACCGTTTTAGGTTTCATGGGCTCGGACTCAGGCTTAAACAGGCCTTCAATTTTAAGTTGTGCGACAAACTCTGATTCTTTTCGGGTCGACCAGCCTTCAATTTTATCAAGATCGCTAGGATAAGAATATTTTGGAACTAGTTTCCAGTTTACTTGTGACGGAATCGCTCCTGAAACGTATTTTTTATCACAATCAATAACAATTCGTCTTCGTCCGGTTTTTGGATCAATGGAGCCGGTGACAATGTCTTCCTCGGACATATCATCGTTTTTTTGATTGGCTGTTAACGCAACTTGAGGAACGTAATCGGTCTTTAATAAAATCAAAGAGTCATCTTGGTCAAAGACTGCCCAAGATGTTAAAAGCGGCCGATAGGCGCAATGCAGCTCGTCCCACTTGGCCGCTAAAACGTAAGAACGATTGAGATTGTCCTTAACGCGAATCTTTTCATCCGCAATTTTTATCAAAACTAATTTGTCATTTGAAGATAGTGTTCGTTCCAAAGCCTGTCCCCTCATGCGTTTGAACCAATCAAAATATATATTAACTAACTCTCACGAGGGGGGTAGAAAATTTTAATTTGCAAAGGTTTCAAGATGTTAGACAAAATTTGGATCAAAAGTTCCCCCAAAAGTTAAATCTTATTGTAGAGGAGGACTAAAATTCGAGAGCCGTTCTATTATTTAAATTTGTTTTATTTACAATGACTGGAGTGAGTATTTAAAGCGTTCTTGGCCGAACTTCTTTTAAGTTTACTTCTTTTACAGAAAAAATCAAGCATAATTCTTAATTACGAAAAAAATTCTAACCTCTCGTCGCAAACACGGACCCGTTCAGGGTCACTAGTCTTAGATAAATCAACCAACGAACTTCAACCAAATCTCGCAGGCCAAGTTTTACTATATTTCTAATATAGCAATTGGCTTGCCAGGTTTAAATCAAAAGGAAATTAAATGATACGTTTTTTCAATGATCCAGTTCCTAAATTGAACGAGATTTATAACTCCGGCGAACAAAAATGTTTTCCACTTTTAAAGCCGGGTGAGTTTCAGGACGTGATACTCACAAAAAATTCAAGGCGCGAATATATCAGCAACCTGCCAAAGCGGTTTGATTACTCTATGAGCTTTTGCTGGGGGTATTTCGGTACTGGCCCCATCGATTTGAGCTTAAGTGCACTACTTCATTTCACAAATGAGGATTTAGCATTTACGCAACTTCACGCTTTAGATTTTACGTCGGAAGTAATTTCAATGCTGCCGATGACTGACACCGTTTTAAAAGCAGAAGTCATTCTTGATTGGATCGAAAAAGCAAAGACAAGAAAAGATGTCGAAGGCTTTTCCGGTAACTACAAGCCGATACCATGCCTGCTTGGATACATTTTCCATGAGGGAAAAGATTTTAATCTACCAACTGATCCGAATCGCGAAACAACGAATCTAAAAACACTTTTACAAGGGAGGTTTTAATATGAATAACGATAAAAATAAAAACACTCACGAAACCAGCGACAGCACTTCCAATCACCAGCTTGGAATGCTGGGTCTATTAGCGGTGAGTGCGGTCATCTGGAAGAACGAAGATAAAATCAGATTCTGGTTTTATAACAACGTTCTATTTGTCATCTTTGCAGTCATTGGTCTCCTGGCAATACTAGGCTTTTATCTCTGGCACAGGATCAAGAAAAAAGAGGCCGAACACTTCGAGCGTCGTAAATCCCTGCGGCAAGTTCAAAGCCATCGGGATGTTGATGATTACTACAAACGAAAGGGGCATTAATGAATAGTATACTTGTTGGAAAAACTGATGATGGAATCAAAATCGCACTGCCCGTTGCCCTAAGATCAGGCCATGTTCAAATTATCGGCTCTACGGGGCGAGGAAAAACCGAGAGCGTTATCATCCCATGGATGGTTCAAGATTTACTACACTCTCGGAGTTCTGTTTTAATCGATGGCAAAGGCGATAAGAAAATATACGACCTATTAAAGCAAGTCGATATTGAAAACGGCTCACGTGCAGGAATTGCGTATTTTGATATTGGCAATATCGAAGAGTCCATGACCGCGAACCCTTTAAAATTTGGCAGTCCCCAGCAGATCGTCGATCGGCTATTTGCAAGTTTAGAGTTTGAAAACATATATTTCAAAAATGTTTCATTTTCAGCCT
>JADHED010002233.1_pt1 | contig 13954 bp, 9 predicted proteins | sample 8952041 | NCBI WGS metagenome assembly JADHED01 (sample SAMN16124423, study PRJNA663239) | bioreactor sludge metagenome | isolation source: sludge (control) | place: India:Bengaluru | collected 2018-09-08
TTTCGGGTGGTCGCGGGCGGCAAAACGCTGGGCTCCCTTCCCGTTGACCAGATGTTGCTGCCGGGTCAGCGCATTCTTTTTGCGGGGAGGACGTGGCATGTCGATGAAGTGGATGAGCAGCAGAAGGCCATCTACGTTACCCGGGCCCCGGGCGGCGCTCCTCCGATGTTCTCGGGTGGGGTTGGACGCACGCATACGAGGGTGCGCCAACGGATGCGGGAATTGCTGGAGGGAACCTCTTCCCCGCCTTTCCTGGACGCGGGGGCGCAGCGGTTCCTAACGCAAGCGCGTACTGCGTATTCCCACCTCCGGCTTGCGTCAGAGTTTGCCCTGGACCAAGGCAAAGAATTGATGCTCATGACGTGGCTGGGTGACGCGGCCAACGAGGCGGTTGCTTGCTTGCTGATTTCTCGCGGATTCGTGGCGTTCCCCTCGGGCCCAGGGGTCGAGGTGGTCAAAGGGGAGCGCTCTACGCAGGGCATCCTGGATGCCTTGGCGGACATCGCCGCCGCCGACATGCCGCTTTTGGACATCCTGTTGGCGGACGTGAAGAACTTGGCCCGGGAGAAGTGGGACTGGGCCTTGCCGGACGCGCTGCTGCGCAAGGCCTACGCCAGCCTGTATCTGGATTTGGATGAGGGGCTGGCATGGGTGAGGCAGGTAACTGGCGGCCGTCAATCCTGACTGACGCTCATGCGGTCGTGCCTCTAATTTTTCTTTCGCTAGGCCAAAATCCGCGATAAGTCTTTGTTTTTATTGATTTTTGGTCATCTGCGTATTAACACCCGGAGGCCAAGAAAAAACCGCCCGAAGGCGGTTTTGTTTTCATGTCCGGGCGGCGGCGCGCTTATGCCGAAGCCACCTCGATGCCCTTGAATTCCCCCGTGGCGATGCGCTTCTGCCATTCGGCCGGGCCGGTGATGTGGGCGCTGGTGCCGCCCGCGTCCACGGCCACGGTGACGGGCATGTCCACCACGTCGAATTCGTAGATGGCTTCCATGCCCAGGTCCTCGAAGCCCACCACCTTGGCGGCCTTGATGGCCTTGCTGACCAGGTAGGCGGCGCCGCCCACGGCCATCAGGTAGGCGCTCTTGTGGCGCTTGATGCTCTCGATGGCGACGGGGCCGCGCTCGGCCTTGCCGATCATGGCGATGAGGCCGGTCTTCTCCAGCATCATGTCGGTGAACTTGTCCATGCGCGTGGCGGTGGTCGGGCCTGCGGGGCCCACGGCCTCGTCACGCACGGGGTCCACGGGGCCCACGTAGTAGATGACGCGGTTGGTGAAGTCCACGGGCAGCTTCTCGCCCTTGGCCAGCATGTCCTGGATGCGCTTGTGCGCGGCGTCGCGGCCGGTGAGCATCTTGCCGTTGAGCAGCAGCGTGTCGCCGGGCTTCCAGCTCGCCACTTCGGCCGAAGTGAGGGTGTTCAGGTCGACGCGCTTGGACTTGTTGTAGTCGGGCTCCCAGTCGATCTTGGGCCACAGGTCGAGGCTGGGCGCCTCCAGGTACACGGGGCCGCTGCCGTCCATGACGAAGTGGGCGTGGCGCGTGGCGGCGCAGTTGGGGATCATGGCCACGGGCTTGCTGGCGGCGTGCGTGGGGTACATCTTGATCTTGATGTCGAGCACCGTGGACAGGCCGCCCAGGCCCTGCGCGCCGATGCCCAGCGCGTTGACCTTCTCGTACAGCTCCAGGCGCAGTTCCTCGACCTGGGTGAGCTTCTCGCCGCGTGCGCTCTTGGCCTGCAGCTCGTACATGTCCAGGTCTTCCATCAGGCTTTCCTTGGCCAGCAGCACGGCCTTTTCCGCCGTGCCGCCGATGCCTATGCCCAGCATGCCCGGCGGGCACCAGCCCGCGCCCATGGTGGGCACGGTCTTGAGCACCCAGTCCACCAGGCTGTCGCTGGGGTTCATCATGATCATCTTGGACTTGTTCTCGCTGCCGCCGCCCTTGGCGGCCACGGTCACGTCGAGCTTGTCGCCGGGCACGATCTGCACGTTGATGACGGCGGGCGTGTTGTCCCTGGTGTTCTTGCGCGCGAAGTGCGGGTCGGCGACGACCGATGCGCGCAGCGTGTTGTCCGGGTGGTTGTAGCCGCGTCGCACGCCTTCGTTGATGGCGTCTTCCAGGCCCTGGTCGGCGGCGAAGCCCTCGAAGCGCACGTCCATGCCCAGCTTCAGGAATACGTTGACGATGCCCGTGTCCTGGCAGATCGGGCGGTGGCCCGTGGCGCTCATCTTGCTGTTGGTGAGGATCTGCGCCATCGCGTCCTTGGCGGCGGGGCTCTGCTCGCGCTCGTAGGCGCGGGCCAGGTGGGCGATGTAGTCGGCGGGGTGGTAGTAGGAGATGTACTGCAGCGCTGCAGCGACGGACTCCACGAGGTCGTCGTACCGGATGGTGGTGGTCATGGTGGGGTGTGTTGTAGTAAGAAAGCGAACCCCGGGATTATCGCCGCCCGCCTTGCACGGGGCTGAAGCCCGGCGGTGCTTGCCGCCCCGTCGATGAGAATGGTTTTCATCTGCGGGTATGCTTGCCGGTTGCCCGCATTCCTCCACTCCTTTTACTGCTGCACCACCATGACCACACGCATCGAACGCGACACTTTCGGCCCCATCGAAGTCCCCGCCGGCAGGCTCTGGGGCGCGCAGACGCAGCGCTCGCTGCAGAACTTCGACATCTCTGGCGAGCGCCAGCCGCGCGAGATCATCAAGGCGCTGGCGCAGGTCAAGCGTGCCTCGGCCACCGTCAACCACGCGCTGGGCCTGCTCGACGCGAAGAAGAAGGACGCCATCGTCGCAGCCGCGCAGGAGGTGATCGACGGCAGGCATCCGGATGAATTCCCGCTCGTGGTCTGGCAGACCGGCTCCGGCACGCAGACCAACATGAACCTCAACGAGGTCATCGCCAACCGCGCGAGCGAACTGCTGGGCGGCGAGCGCGGCGAGGCCCGCCTGGTGCACCCCAACGACGACGTGAACAAGAGCCAGTCGTCCAACGACGTGTTCCCCACCGCCGCGCACGTGGCGGCCGTGGATGCGCTTACCCACAAGCTGTTGCCCGCCATCGAAGTCCTGCGCAAGACCCTGGCGCAGAAGGCGAAGGACTTCGACGGCATCGTGAAGATCGGCCGCACCCACCTGCAGGACGCCACGCCGCTCACGCTGGGCCAGGAGATTTCGGGCTGGGTCGCGCAACTCGAGCACGGCGCCAGGCACGTGAAGGACGCGCTGCCGCACCTGTACGAGCTGGCGCTGGGCGGCACCGCCGTGGGCACGGGCCTGAACGCGCCCAAGGGCTACGCCGAGGGCGTGGCCAGGGAGCTGGCCGCCATCACCTGCCTGCCCTTCGTCACCTCGCCCAACAAGTTCGAGTCGCTGGCCTCGCAGGACGCGCTGGTGCACGCCCACGGCGCGCTCAAGACCCTGGCGGCCAGCATGAACAAGATCGCCAACGACGTGCGCTGGCTCGCCAGCGGGCCGCGCAGCGGCATCGGCGAGATCACCATCCCCGAGAACGAGCCCGGCTCGTCCATCATGCCCGGCAAGGTCAACCCCACGCAGAGCGAGGCCGTCACCATGCTGGCTGCGCAGGTCATGGGCAACGACGTGGCGATCAACATCGGCGGCATGTCGGGCAACTTCGAGCTCAACGTGTTCCGCCCCGTGGTGGCGCACAACTTCCTGCAGAGCGTGCGCCTGCTGGCCGACGGCATCATCAGTTTCAACAACAACTGCGCCGTGGGCATCGAGCCCAACCGCGAGCGCATCGGCTACCTCGTCCAGCAGTCGCTGATGCTGGTGACCGCGCTGAACCCGCACATCGGCTACGACAAGGCCGCCTACATCGCCAAGAAGGGCCACAAGGAGGGCACCAGCCTGCGCGAGGCGGCCATCGCCTCGGGCTACGTGACGGCCGAGCAGTTCGACCAGTGGGTGGTGCCCGAGAACATGGTCGGGCGCTGATCAGCCGTCGGGCTTGCCTTGGGCGGCGGCCGCGGCCTGGGCCACCAGCGCCTGCAGGCCCTGCACGTCGTGCAGCTCTATGCCGCGCGGGCGCACGCTGATCAGGCCCTGGCGCTCCAGCCATTTGAGCTCGACGTTCACGCGCTGGCGCGAACCGCCGAGCAGGCCGGCCAGCTCGTCCTGCGCCAGCGACAGGCCCAGGGGGCGGCTTTCCCCCGGCGCCACGTGGTGCGGGCCGAAGCGCTCCTGCAGGTGCAGCAGCTGCTTGGTCAGGCGCGCGCGCAGCGGCATGGTGGCCACGTCTTCCATCATCAGGTACAGCGAGCGCATGCTGTGCGCCTGCAGGGTGAGCAGGGACTGGCCGAACGAGGGGTGCTGCTGCAGCAGCGCGCGCAGGGCGGCCTCGGGCACGCTCAGCAGCGTGGTATTGCCGTGGGCGTGCGCGTCGTAGGTGCAGGGGCGGCCGTAGAGCACCTCCGCCTCGCCCACCCAGATCCCGGGCTCCACGTAGGCCAGGGTGACCCGCCGGCCCGCGGTCGTGGTGCGGCGAAAGCGCAGCGCGCCGCTGGCGCAGGTGAACCAGTTGCGTATGGGCTGGCCCTGCTTGACGATCATGTCGCCATGCCTGTGGCGCGTGACGTGGCCCAGGCGGAAGATGTCATGGCGCAGCGACGGGGGGAGCGACGAGAACCAGGGGCTTTGGTCGATAGCCTCACGCTCCTGCGCGCTCAGCAGGGGACGCTGGAGCGGTGGATCGGCACTGGGGCGCGGGGATGCATGCATGGGTCTGGCAGGACGGAAGGCGCTGCTAAAAAGTTCATTCTAGAACTGCATGCCTGGTGCGCAAAGACGATATCCATGCTATCCGCGGCGCGCCGCGCGCGCATTGTCAACTACTGTATCCATGGCCGGAGGCGTTCGTCGGCAGCGCGCCGCGGCCATGTTTCCATGCCGCCGCTTGGGCCCGGATCAGCGCGCTGCGGCGAGGGCCTGCTCGATCCAGCCGTCAAAGGTCTTGCGGTGCGCCGCGATCCAGCCGTTCGCATGGCGCTCGATGTCGGCGTTCTTGTTCTGGCCCTGGCTCATCAGGTGGTTCTGGGCGTTGATGTCGGCCACGGACAGCTGCATCACCTCGAACAGCCTGGCGGCGGCGGGGTTCTTCTCGGCCCAGGCCTTGTTGGCCACGATCTGCTGGTTGTTCACCACGAAGCCGTAGTTCTTGTCGTTGGGCAGCTTGGTGTCCATGCCCTTCTGCTCGCCGGGCAGCGAGGAGAACGGCACCTCCAGCCAGACCACATCCTTGCCCGGCTTCAGCTCGTTGCTGACCCAGTAGGGCGTCCAGGTGTAGTAGAAGACCGGCTTGCCCGCGCGATAGCGGGTGATGGTGTCGGCGATCAGCGCCGAGTACGAGCCCTGGTTGTGCGTGACGGTGCCGCGCAGCTGGTAGGCGTCCAGCTGGTGCTCGATGACCGCCTCGCAGCCCCAGCCGGGGTTGCAGCCGGTCAGGTCGGCCTTGCCGTCGCCGTTGCTGTCGAACAACGCGGCGATCTTGGGGTCCTTGAATTGCGCGATGTTGGTGATCTTGTATTGGTCGGCGGTCTTCTTGTCGATCAGGTAGCCCTGGGCGGCGTTGGCCGAGAAGATGCCCTTGCGGTAGAGCTTGGCGTCGCCGCCGGCGTTCTTGTAGTAGTCGGCGTGCAGCGGGTTCCAGTGGTCGGCCATGAAGGTGGCGTCGCCGTTGGCGATGGCGATGTGGGCCGTGGGGTACTCCACTTCCTTGATGGGCTGCACCTCGTAGCCGAGCTTCTGCAGGGCCTTCATGACCAGCAGGGTCTGGAAGGTCTCCTCGGCGATCGAGCTCTTGAGCGGCTGCACCGTGATGCCCTTGCCGGGCAGGTCGGCGGCCTGGGCGGTCAGGCCCAGCAGGGCCAGGCCGGTGGCGGCCAGCAGCGGGCGCAGGGTCTTGCATGCGAATGTCATGGCGAGTCTCCGTGGTGAAAAAATTGGTTAAATCGGCCGCCAGTCCTTGTGTGGAAAGCGCCATCAGCTATGGTTTCAGGACTTCTGGCGCAGCCTGCCGAACAGCAGGCCCAGCGGGCCGGTGTGCCACCAGCGCTGGCCGCCGCGGCGCGGCGCCCCCATGGCCTGGGTGATGCGGTCGAGCACGACGGCCAGCAGCACGATGCCCAGGCCGCCGATGCTGGCCAGGCCCATGTCCAGCCGGCCTATGCCGCGCAGCACCATCTGGCCCAGGCCGCCCACGGCGATCATCGAGGCGATGACCACCATCGACAGGCTCAGCATCAGCGCCTGGTTGATGCCGGCCATGATCGAGGGCAGGGCCAGCGGCAGCTGCACCTTCCACAAGAGCTGCCAGGGCGAGGCGCCGTAGGCGCGGCTGGCCTCGATCAGGTCCGGGCGCACCTGGCGCAGCCCCAGGTTGGTCAGGCGCACCAGGGGCGGCAGCGCGAACACGATGGTCACGATGACGCCGGGCACGTTGCCGATGCCGAACAGCATCACCACCGGCACCAGGTAGACGAAGGCCGGCGTGGTCTGCATCGCGTCCAGCAGCGGCCGCGTGAAGCGCTGGGCGCGGTCGCTGGCGGCCAGCACGATGCCCAGGGGCAGGCCGAGCACCACGCAGAACAGCAGCGAGGTGAGCACCAGCGCCAGCGTGACCATGGCGTCGGGCCAGATGCCCAGCAGCACCACGACGCCCAGCGATACGGCCGTGGCCAGCGCCAGCATGCGCCCGGCGAACTGCCAGGCCAGCAGGGAGATGAGCAGCAGCATCACCGGCCAGGGCAGGGCGAGCAGGGCGTCGGTGACGCCGCTGAGCGTCGCGTCGATGGGCGCGCGCACGGACTGGAAGAAGGGGCGGAAGTTCTCCACCGCCCAGTGCAGGCCGTCGTTGATCCAGCCCTGCACGGGCAGGCCGTCGGTGCTGATCTGGTGCCATAGGGCTTGCAGGCCGCCCGCATCGGCGTCGGCGGGCGCGGGGCTTGCCGACGGGCTCGACAGCCAGTCGGGGGCGGACTGCGCCGGGTCGGCGGTGCCCGCGCCCCAGGGATCTGCGCTGCCCGTGGCGGGGCCGTCCGCGGCGGAGCTGGCGGCGGCCCAGGGGTCATCCAGGCCGGCGGGAGTGTCGTTGTTGTTCTCGTTCATGCGGTGGCATCTCCTTCAATTCGGGCGGCGGGTGCGGCGCCGTCGTGGGGGGGCTGGCGGTCGAGCTGGACGGGGGGAAGCTCGGCCTGCGGCGGCGGCACGGGTGGCGTGTCGCGGTCCAGGAAGCGCATCAGCGTGGTGCGGCTGACCACGCCCAGGAAGCGCCCGTCGCCGTCCATCACGGGAAGCGGGCAGGGGGCGCTGGCCATGGGGCCGAAGAGTTCGGCCACCGGCGTGTCCGCGGCCAGCGTGGGCGCGTCGTCCAGGAAGGCGTGCTGCAGCCCCAGCGGGCCATGGTGGCCGTGCAGGGCGCGGCGCAGCGACTGCGAGGACACCACGCCCAGGAAACGCTTGCGGCTGGAGAGCACGTAGGCGTACTCGTGGTCCGAGTCCTCCAGCAGGCGCAGCGCGGCGCGGCAGCCCCGGTCGCTGCGCTCGGACACCATGGTGAAGGCTTGGCGCGCGATGTCGCGCGCCTTGAAGACGGCGGCTGCGTCCACGCCGCGCACGAAGTCGCGCACGTAGTCGTTGGCCGGTTCGCGCAGGATCTCGTCGGGCGTGCCAACCTGCACCACGTGGCCGTCCTTCATGATGGCGATGCGGTCGCCGATGCGCATGGCCTCGTCCAGGTCGTGCGAGATGAAGACGATGGTGCGCCGCTTGACCTGCTGCAGACGCAGCAGCTCGGACTGCATCTCGGTGCGGATGATGGGGTCCAGCGCCGAGAAGGCCTCGTCCATGAGCAGGATGGACGGGTCGGCCGCCAGCGCGCGCGCCAGGCCCACGCGCTGCTGCATGCCGCCCGAGAGCTCGTCGGGGTAGCTGGCGCCCCAGCCGGCCAGGCCGACCTGCTCCAGCGCCTCCTGTGCCGCCTGCTGGCGCCCGGCCTTGTCCATGCCCGCCAGCTCCAGGCCGAAGGCCGTGTTGTCCAGCACGGTCATGTGGGGCATGAGGGCGAACGACTGGAACACCATGGAGATGTCCTTGCGGCGCAGGGCGCGCAGTTGGCGCTGGCTCAGCTCGTTGATGTCCTGGCCGTCGACCAGGATGCGGCCGCTGGTGGGCGCTATCAGGCGGTTGAGCATGCGCACCAGCGTGGACTTGCCCGAGCCCGACAGGCCCATGACGACGAAGATCTCGCCGGTCTCGATGGTGAAGCTGGCGTCGAACACGCCGATCGAGTGGCCCGTGCGCTCCAGGATCTCCTGCTTGCTCAGGCCCTGCTGCACCAGGCGCAGCGCCTCTTGCGGCGCGTCGCCGAAGACCTTGAACACATGGTCGATGATGATTTGCTTGGCCACTGTCGGGGTCCTTCCTCGGTCGAGACGGGTTGAGCCAGCCCCGGCCGCGCCAATGGCGGCAGGGGCACGAAGGCCGAAATACTGCGCAATGCACGCGACCCCGATGCGGCGGCCCCGCCGGGGGGCGCCCGTCCGCAATGGACACGCGCGGTCGGCAGGACCGGGAAGAGGGCGGACACGGAAAGTGACCAGATCGGCCCGAATGGCACGCGTGGAAAGGAGTGCGCAAGGGCCTGGGTGCGCGGCGCAAGAGGTCGGTTGGAGGACTTGCGCAATCACGCGGGTGCCATGGCGCCGCGCGGCGCTGGGACACCCAGGGCATCAGGGCCGAAAGCCTCGGCCTTTGCACCGGCGGCCGCCACCATGGGCAGGCTTCCGGCGCTGTGATTCACCCGGTGGCGGAACATGCCGGCAAGGGGCGAATTACCTGCGTTGCAGGTTACAAACACCGCGCTAGTGTATTTATTGATTGTTTTTAAGTCAAAAGAAAGGTTTTTCGCTATGTGCTATAGGCGCGCGAAGCGGAAAGCCGGGGGCGGCCGCATAGGGCGGGCATTGGCGTAAGCTGTGTGTCCCGGCTGCGTCAGTGGCTTGTAAGTAGCAGCACCGAAAGTACCGCCCGCTTATCCGTTCTAGCGTAAGGAGACAAATCCATGAGTGCTTCCCCGTCCGCGATCGAGTCCGTCCTGATCGAAAACCGTGTGTTTCCCCCGCCCGAGGGCCTGGTGAAGACGGCACGCATCTCCGGCATGGCCGGCTACGAGGCGCTGTGCGCCGAGGCCGACAAGGACTTCGAGGGCTTCTGGGCCCGCCTTGCGCGCGAGAACCTGCAGTGGACCAGGCCCTTCACGAAGACGCTGGACGAGTCCAACGCGCCGTTCTACCAGTGGTTCGCCGACGGCGAGCTCAACGCCAGCGCCAACTGCCTGGACCGGCACATGGGCACGCCGGTCGAGAGCAAGACCGCCATCATCTTCGAGGCTGACGACGGCGCCGTCACCAAGGTCACCTACAAAGAGCTGCTCGCCCGCGTGGCCCAGTTCGCCAATGCGCTCAAGGCGCAGGGCGTGAAGAAGGGCGACCGCGTCCTGATCTACATGCCCATGACCATCGAGGGCGTGGTGGCCATGCAGGCCTGCGCGCGCATCGGCGCCACGCACAGCGTGGTGTTCGGCGGCTTCTCGGCCAAGGCAGTGCAGGAGCGCATCATCGACGCCGGCGCCGTGGCCGTGATCACCGCCAACTACCAGCTGCGCGGCGGCAAGGAACTGCCGCTCAAGGCCATCGTGGACGAGGGCATCGCCATGGGCGGCTGCGAGTCCATCAAGTCGGTGCTGGTCTACGAGCGCACCCCCACCGCCTGGAACCGCGTGGACGGGCGCGACAAGAGCTTTGCCGAGGCCCTCGCGGGCCAGAGCACCGAATGCGTCCCGGTGGCCGTGGAGGCGGAGCACCCGCTGTTCATCCTCTACACCTCGGGCTCCACGGGCAAGCCCAAGGGCGTGCAGCATTCCACGGGCGGCTACCTGCTGTGGGCCAAGCTGACGATGGACTGGACCTTCGACCTGCGCCCCGACGACGTGTTCTGGTGCACGGCCGACATCGGCTGGGTCACGGGCCACACCTACATCGCCTACGGGCCGCTGGCCGCGGGCGGCACCCAGGTGATGTTCGAGGGCATTCCCACCTACCCCAACGCCGGGCGCTTCTGGCAGATGATCGAGCGCCACAAGGTCAGCATCTTCTATACCGCGCCAACGGCCATCCGCTCGCTCATCAAGGCGGCTGATTCCGACGAGAAGGTGCACCCGAAGAACTGGGACCTCTCCAGCCTGCGCATCCTGGGCAGCGTGGGCGAGCCCATCAACCCCGAAGCCTGGATGTGGTACTACAAAAACGTAGGCGGCGAGCGCTGCCCCATCGTGGACACCTGGTGGCAGACGGAGAACGGCGGCCACCTGATCACCCCGCTGCCGGGCGCCACGCCCCTGGTGCCGGGCTCGTGCACGCTGCCGCTGCCCGGCATCGCCGCCGCCATCGTCGATGAGACCGGCAAGGACGTGCCCAACGGCTCGGGCGGCATGCTGGTCATCAAGCGGCCCTGGCCTTCGATGATCCGCACCATCTGGAACGACCCCGAGCGCTTCAAGAAGTCGTACTTCCCCGAGGAGATGGGCGGCAAGATCTACCTTGCGGGCGACGGCGCCGTGCGCGACGCCAAGACTGCCTACTTCCGCGTCACCGGCCGCATCGACGACGTGCTCAACGTCTCGGGCCACCGCATGGGAACGATGGAAATCGAATCCGCCCTGGTCGCCAAGTCCGACCTGGTGGCCGAGGCCGCCGTGGTGGGCCGCCCCGACGACCTCACGGGCGAGGCCATCTGCGCCTTCGTCGTCCTCAAGCGCGCCCGCCCCACGGGCGAGGAGGCCAAGCAGATCGCCGCCGAACTGCGCAACTGGGTGGCCAAGGAAATCGGCCCCATCGCCAAGCCCAAGGACATCCGCTTCGGCGACAACCTGCCCAAGACCCGCAGCGGCAAGATCATGCGCCGCCTGCTGCGCAGCCTGGCCAAGGGCGAGGCCATCACCCAGGACACCAGCACGCTGGAGAATCCGGCGATCCTCGATCAATTGGCGCAGAACAATTGAGTTTCAGCGCACCCACGAAAAACCGCCTCATGACGAGGCGGTTTTTTTAGGTCATTGACTTCAAAAAGGATAGCTATCAGCGCTTTCCTGCAAAGCGCTAGGGCTGTAAAACACTCATAAAATCCTGCCGAACCACCACACCGACATCCCCGCCGCCAGCAGCATCAGCGCGGCCCCCGCCAGCGCCAGCAGCGCGGACACCTCGGTCTCCTTCTTCTCCACCGTGAGCCGCGAGCTCAGCGTCTCGTAGACCTTGCGCAGGTCCTGCGCCGTGGCGGCGTGGAAGTATTCGGCGTTGGTGCGCAGGGCCACGGCCTTGAGCGTGTCCTCGTCCAGGCGCACGCGCATGGACCAGCCCTCAAAGCCGATGAGCTCGCCCTGCACCGTGCCCACGCCCACGGTGTACACGCGCACGCCGCGGTCGGCGGCCCATTGGGCGGCCTCCAGCGGGTCCACGCCCGTGGTGCGCTGGCCGTCGGTGAGCATGATGATGGCGGCCGAGCGGTACGAGCCCGGCGCCACGGGCGTGAAGGGCTTCTTCGCGGGGTCGGCGCGGCCCACTTCGTCGATGGGCCGCACGCGCATGGACTGGCGCCCGCCCAGGGCGGCGATGTCTATGCCCGCATCGGGGAACAGCGTGGCCAGCGCCATCATGATGCCGTTGCCCGTGGCCGTGCCGCGCTGCAGCTGGAAGCTGTCTATGGCCTTGAGCAGGTCCTCGTGGCTCTGCGTGGGTAGCTGCGCCAGCTGGGCGGTGCCGGCGAAGGCCACCACGCCCACGCGCACGTGGCGCGGCAGGTCTTGAATGAAGGCCTTGGCGGCGTTCTGCGCGGCCGTGAGACGGTCGGGCTGCACGTCGGTGGCGCGCATGCTGCCCGAGACGTCCATGGCCAGGATGATGGTCTGCTGCTGCGACGGCAGCTGGAGCACGGCCAGGGGGCGCGCCGCCGCCACGAGCAGCGCGGCCAGGCCGAGCAGGAACAGCAGGGGCGGCACGTGGCGGCGCCAGCCGTGGCCCGGGCCCAGGGCCTGGCGCACCAGGGCCAGGCCGGGATAGGGCACGGCCGCCGCCTTGCGCCGGCGCAGCAGCCACAGGTACAGCAGCACGAGCAGGGGCAGGACGAGCAGAAGCCATAGCAATGTGGGCCAGAGAAACACCATGGTCGGCTCCTTCGTTTGCGTTCCGTCCGGGGTCAGCCGTGGGCCGCCAGTGCCGGGTTGGCTGCGGCCACGCGCGGGCGGTGCCCGCGCAGCTGCATGAAGCGCAGCAGCGCGGCCAGCAGGTCCTCGTCGGTGGACAGCTCCAGCGTGTCCACGCCGGCGTGCGCAAGGCTCGCGCGCAGATCGGCCTCGCGCTGCGCGGCCAGGCGCGCGAAGCGGTGGCGAAAGCCCCGTTCGTGCGTGTCCACCTGCAGCTGCTCGCCGGTCTCGGGGTCGCGCAGCAGCAGCAGGCCCACGTCGGGCAGTTCCAGCTCCAGCGGGTCGAGCAGGCGCACGGCCACCACGTCATGGCGCTGCGCCAGGCGCGCCAGGGGCTTGTCCCAGCCCGGGGCGCTCAGGAAGTCGGACACCACGAACACCGCCGAGCGCCGGCGCAGCAGGCCCTGGGCGCCGCCCAGCAGGCGCTGCAGCTCGGTGATGCCGGGGGCCGGGATAAGGCTGGAAGGGCGCGCGCTGGTCGCCAACGCGTGCAGCAGCTGCAGCACCTGGCGGCGCCCGCCGCGCGCGGGCAGCACCCGGCCCATGGCGGCGCTGCCGTCGTGCAGCACGGCGCCCACGCGGTTGCCGTGGCGCTGGAGCAGGCGCGCGAGCACGCCCACGAAGCCGGCCAACATGTCGCGCTTGGCCTGGCCCGGCGCGCCGAAGTCCACCGAGGGGCTCAGGTCGAGCAGGAACCAGGCGGTCATGTCGCGGTCCTCGGTGAACACGCGCACGTGGGGCGTGGCCAGGCGCGCCGTGACGTTCCAGTCGATGTGGCGCACGTCGTCGTGCGGCTGGTATTCGCGCAGGTCGGCCAGGTCGATGCCGCTGCCGCGCAGCAGCGTGCGCGAGGAGCCTTGCAGCAGGCCGTCCAGGCGCCGGATCACCGTCCATTCCAGGCGCTGCAGCAGGCGCTCGGCCGCGGCGGGCGCGGCGGCTGGGGGCCGGACGGCTTCAGGCACGGCGGGCCTCCGCGCCGGCAGCCTCCTCGGCCGAATGGTGCAGGGGGCGCGCGGGCGCGGGCAGCTGGTTCATGATGCGCCCGATCAGCGCGTCGGCGTCCAAGCCCTCGGCCAGCGCCTCGTAGCTCAGGCTGATGCGGTGGCGCAGCACGTCGTGCGCCAGGTCCAGCAGGTCCTCGGGCAGCGCGTAGCCGCGCCCGCGCAGCATGGCCAGGGCCTGGGCGCCCTCGGCCAGTGCGATGGTGGCGCGCGGGCTGGCGCCGCAGGCGATGTGGGCGGCCAAGTCCTTCAGGCCATGCTGCTGCGGCGCGCGCGTGGCGGCCACCAGGCGCACGGCGTACTGGATGAGCGACGGGTCCACGTACACCTTGCGGCAGTCGGCCTGCAGCCGGGCCAGCTGTCCGGTCGTGGCCACGGCCGCCACCTGCACCGCGGGCGCGAGCGCGCGCTGGGCGATGACGAATTCCTCCTCCTCGCTCGGGTAGCCGATGAGCACCTTCATCATGAAGCGGTCCACCTGGGCCTCGGGCAGCTGGTAGGTGCCCTCGGTCTCTATGGGGTTCTGCGTGGCCATGACCACGAAGGGCTCGGGCACGGGGTGGCTCTGGCCGGCGATGGTGACCTGGCGCTCCTGCATCACCTCCAGCAGCGCGCTTTGCACCTTGGCGGGCGCGCGGTTGATCTCGTCGGCCAGCAGCAGGTGGGTGAACA
>JADHED010002234.1_pt1 | contig 13950 bp, 15 predicted proteins | sample 8952041 | NCBI WGS metagenome assembly JADHED01 (sample SAMN16124423, study PRJNA663239) | bioreactor sludge metagenome | isolation source: sludge (control) | place: India:Bengaluru | collected 2018-09-08
ACTCTGACCTGCAATCTCAAAAATAATTCAAATTACTTTTGAGACACCACACTAGTTGGGCAGCTGCCCACGCTTCTATTTCAAGTAGTGTGGTCGATCTGGCGCAAAAGAAATGCCATTGCACCTACGGCATCAGCGTGAGTAAGACAGCCAAAAAATAGTTTCTCATAATTGACAAAAACGTATATTTGTAAATAATGAGAAACAACATGCCATCAAAGTCCCCTACAAATCCCGAACAATGCACGGCCCAGCTGCAAGCCTTGGGCGAGCAAATTCGCACGCAGCGCAAGGCCCTGCGGCTGAGCGCGACGGTGACGGCAGAGGCGGCAGGGCTGTCGCGGGCGACGCTGCACCGCATTGAGAAGGGCGAGCCCTCGGTAACGATGGGTGCGTGGTGCAATGCCCTGGCGGCGCTGGGCATGGAGTTGGAGGCCCGCACGGGCACGCAAGAACCGCCCGCTACGGCGCCCGACCGCGCTGGGTGGATTCCGGCGCGGGTGGTGCTGGCGGACTACCCGCAGCTGCGCGCGTTGGCGTGGCAGGTGCACGGCACGGATACCCTTACGCCGGCCGAAGCGCTGGGTATTTACGAACGCAATGCGCGGCACCTGGACATGGAGGCCATGCCCCTGCACGAAAAGGCCCTGCTGGATGCCTTGCGGCTGGCGCTGCCGCCCACAGCCCAAAGCACAGGGGCCAGCGATGCAGTTTGAACGCCCGCACCACCAGCGCATTGCGCATGTGCTGAGCGCGATGAACGGCGAAACGCTTGTGCAGCATGGCTGCCTGTTTGGCGGCGGCACATGCATTGCGCTGCGCTATGGCGAATACCGCGAGTCGGTAAATATTGATTTTTTGGTGTCTGACGCGGCGGGCTACAGGGAGTTGCGCCATTTGCTGACCGGCCCCGATGGGCTGGCCTCCATCACACACGTGCACGCCCCGCCGATGGTGGCGCTGCGCGAGATCCGGGCCGACCAGTACGGCATCCGCACCCAGGTGCAGATGGATGGACAGGCGATCAAGCTGGAGATAGTGCGCGAGGCTCGCATCGCACTGGAAGCACCAGGTCCTGATGACACCCTGTGCGGCGTGAGCACCCTGACATCCCTCGACCTGGCAGCCTCAAAGCTGCTGGCCAACTCGGACCGGCAAGCCGACGATGGCGTTTTCAGCCGCGACGTGATTGACCTGGCCATGATGAACTTGCAACTGTCGGCATTGCGCGCGGCGCTGGCAAAAGCCACCGAGGCCTATGGGCCTTCAGTCGCGCGCGACTTGGGCAAGGCGATTGACCGGCTGCACAACCGCACCGGCTGGCTGGAACGCTGCATGCAGGCCATGGCCATGCAGATGCCCAAGGCGGTGCTGTGGCAAAAGGTGCGGGCGTTGCGGCGCGTGGTGCCTGACGCTTGACATGGGCCTCCGAGATTCCGACACGCTGTAGCAACTCGCGGAGCCATGCCTCTTTAAGCGCTCAGTTTCCGGCGCAGACTCGCTACATATTTAGTAGCTTCTAGCGCTTACCCATCAAGCGCTACAGGCCTATTTGGCACAGAAACGATCAACCAACGGCGTTAACACGCCTGTGCACACACAAACTCCACCGCCGCACACACCGCCGCCACCTGCGCCTCAATGCACTGCTCGGGCGTGGCACGGGGGCTGTCGGGGTAGACCTCCGTCGTGGTGGTGTAGCGCGCGCCGCTGATGCCCGCGCACAGGCCCCACTGCTTCATCGGGTAGTGAATGACGCCCGGCGCCACCACGGGCGTGCCGATGATTTCGTTCTTGTCGTCCGCAGGCGCAATGTGCGTCACGCGGCGGACGGCGTCGATGATGGCTTGCTGGAAGGCAGGTTGCGGGTTGTCGGTGTCGTCCACCAGATAAAAGCCGTCGGGGATGCTGCCGGGCTCGAACACCTTGCCGTCGCGTGCGGCCACGGCGGGGCGGTATTCGGACTCGTCGGTGTTGGTGGTTTCGTGCAGGTCGATGTGGGCGGCAAACGGGCCGTATTGGGCCTGGTGCTGGGCCACCAAGCGCATGAGGGCGGCGGACTCTTGCGCGGGCGAGCCTTCGCGAAACGAGCGGTTGGGGTCGATGGCGTCGAAGTTCCAGCGCTGTACACGCTCGTACGCCCAGGGGCTGACGCAGGGCACGACCAGCAGGTTGGCGCGGCCGGCAAAGCGCTCGGCCTGTGTGTCAACAAACCGCAGCGCACCGTGCACGCCGCTGGTCTCGTAGCCGTGCACCCCGCCGGTGACGAGCACGCTGGGCAGGCCGGGTTGCCACTGGCGGCTGCGCAGGGCCCGCAGGGGAAAGCGCTCTGCCGGGTGCTGGGCGTCGGCATAAATCACGTCGCCATACATCTCCACGTCCAACCGTCCCCGCAGCGCCTCGATGGCTGTGAGCACGTCATCGGCGTAGCTGCGCTGGCGCACCTGGCGTGCGCGCCACTGGTCGCGTTCTGCTGCGCCCCAGGCTTGGCCGGGCGTGCCGATGGGATAGGTGAGGGTGGGTTGCATGGGTGCGTGGGATGGTGTGGCGGGTGAATGGCAGGCCCGGCGGCAAACGGGGCCGACGGAAAGGACAACGCCAACAAGAGCGGCTAACAAAACTCAGCGAAGCGTTTCTGGCCAGGCGCTGTATCGCAGGCAGTACGAGCAGTACGACAAGACACAGCAACGACGCCAGAAGAGTATTGTTAGCCGCTCTAAGGCTTGTCGCAGGGCGTTCATAGAATACCTTGATGCCCTTCCCTTCGATTCGGCCCTTGCGGCTGGCGACCTCGTCGCTGCTGTTGCTGCTGTGTGCGCTGGCGCACGCACAGCCCGCCCCCCCACCCGCTGCTGCCAACGCCCCGGCCACGCGCCCGGCGGGCAGTGCCGCTGTGGATGGCACAGCCCCCACGGCAGGGGGCGCCGCAGCCGCCACACCCACAGCCGCCGACGCGGCCCTGCTGTCGCGTGATGCGCGGCGCATTTACGAGCTGTCGCGCGACAAGCTGGTGCAGATCCGCACGCTGCTGCGCAATGCCAACACGCAGGCGTCGATTGGCTCGGGCTTTTTTGTGTCGGCCGATGGGCTGATCGTCACCAACTTTCACGTGGCCAGCCAGTTGGCGCTGGAGCCTGAGCGCTACCGGGGCGTGTACGTGACGATGGATGGGCAGGAGGGCGAGGTGGAGCTGCTGGCGTTTGACGTGCAGCGCGACTTGGCCGTGCTGCGCGCCAAGGGGCGCACGGCAGCGGCGCCGGTGCTGGGCTTTCGGCCCACCACCGATGCGCTGGCGCAGGGCGAGCGCATCTACTCGCTGGGCAACCCGCTGGACATTGGCTTTGCGGTGACCGAGGGCACCTACAACGGGCTGGTCAAGCGCAGCTTTTACCCGCGCATCTTTTTTGGCGGCGCGCTCAACCCCGGCATGAGCGGCGGCCCCGCCGTGGACGACGCGGGCCGGGTGCTGGGCGTCAACGTGGCCAAGCGGCTGGATGGCGAGCAGGTCAGCTTCTTGATACCGGCCGAGTTTGCGCAGGCGCTGGTGCAGCGTGCAGCCAACGCCCAGCCCATCACCCAAGCCGCACATGCCGAGATGACGAGGCAGCTGAAGGAGCACCAGCAACTGCTAACGGACCGGTTCTTGAAAGCGCCGTTTCGCGAGCAGCGCCACGGTAACTACCGCCTGCCGGTGCCCGACGATGCGCTGGCGCGGTGCTGGGGATCGGGGCGTGACCCGGCCTTTCCGGGGCTCAACCTGGAGCGCACGCAATGCCAGGCCGACAGTGACGTGGTGGCGGGCGACTTCAGCACCGGCGCAGTGCGCCTGTCTTACGAGGCCTACAACGCGCCCACGCTGGGCGCCGCCCGGTTTGCCCGCATGTATTCCCAAAGTTTTGCCAACGAGCGCCTGCCCACACGCGGCAACCGCCACCAGACGGCGGCCGAATGCACCGAGCGGTTTGTGGACCCCGGCAGCGTGCCGCTGCGTGCTGTGGTGTGCCTGTCGGCCTACCGCAAGCTGACCGGCCTGTACAACATGACGGTGCTGGCCATCTCGGTCAACCAGCCCACGCAGGGCGTGCTGGGCCGCCTGGATGTGCAGGGCATTGCGTTTGACAACGGCATGAAGCTGGCCAGTCACTACTTCAAGGCATTTCGCTGGGAGGCCGCACCATGAGCGCGATGCCGACCACCACCACCCTGGGGCTGATCGAGGCCTTTGACCGCCACGGCGCGCTGCTGGCGCGTGCGCCCATCACCCGCTGGCCCGTGACGGTGGGCCGCGCGCTGGACTGCGACCTGGTGCTGGACGACCCGTTTGTGGCGCCCCGGCATCTGCGCATTGACCGCGCGGTGGACGAACCCCGCACCGTGCAGGTTGAGGTGCTGGAGACGCGCAATGGCGCACGCCTGCAGCGCAAGCAGCATGCCCAGGGCGAACGCTTTGACTGGCCCGACGGCACGCCCATCGACCTGGGCCACACCCACCTCAGCCTGCGCCTGGCCGATGCGCCCATTGCCGAGGAGCAGGCGCTGCCGCAGTTTCCGTGGCGCACCGTGGGCACCACGGCAGTGCTGGCGGTGCTGGTGCTGCTGGCCGGGCTGGGAGAGTCGTGGCTGGAAGCCCGCGACGCCGCGCAATACCTGAAGGCGCTGCCCCTGTTGCTGCTGACCACGCTGGCGGTGGTGACCTTGTGGTCGGGCGCATGGGCTGTGGCCAACAAGCTGTTTGGCAGCCAGCTGCGGTTCTGGCGCCACGTGCGCATCGCGTGCGCCGCCGTGCTGGTGGCCGACGCGGTGCAGCTGCTGAGCTACCTGACGGCGTTCACGTTCTCGCTGGAGTCGCTGTCGCGGTTTGCCCCGGTGCTGATGGTGCTGGTGCTGGCCGGCGCGCTGTACGCGCACCTGGCTACCGTGTTGCCCCGCCGCCGCGTGGGCCTGGCCTGGGCCATGGCGGCCGTGGTGCTGCTGGGCGTGCCATCGTGGCTGGGCGCGCAGTGGCTCAACCGCATGCGGCTGGGCAGCGAGCTGTACATGAGCAGCCTGTTCCCGCCCGCCCTGCGCGTGGCCCCTGCCGTACCGGTAGACCAGTTTCTGCAAGACGCCGACGCACTGCGCGGCAAGCTGGACCGGCGCCTGCGCGACGACGGGCTGGCGGACGAGGACGACGAGTAGCCCGCCAGACGGACTGCGTAAAGCGGCCCAAACCCACACCGCCCCAGCCCGCCAGCCCCCATGCGCCGCCGCAAGCCCCACCACCACGTCTATGTGGTCGAACTCTCCAAAGACGTGCTGCTGGAGCCGCGCTTTCGCAAGTGCAACCCCGGCTACATCGACGGCAAGCCCTGCGTGTACGTGGGCATGACGGGGCTGGACCCGGATGTGCGGTTTGACAAGCACAAGGCGGGCATCCAGGCCAACCGGTTTGTGACGCAGTACGGCCTGCGGCTGCTGCCGGACTTGTACGAGGGCTTCAACCCCATGACCTACGAGGAGGCGGTGGACCGGGAGATCGAGATCGGCATCGACCTGCGCTCGGCGGGGTTTGGGGTGTGGCAGGCGTGAGCGCCTGGTCAACGGTAGCGCCTGTTCAAAGTCTGGGTCCCTTCACGCATCCTTTAAGATTCCGCCCCGCTGACTCACCCACTCACTTTTTTGTAGCTGCTCGCGCATGATCTTCTAGCGCTTGCGGCCCATTTCACTTGAATTTGACTGCCATGAACTTCGCAGACCGCCTGAAGCAACTCCCCTCCGCCAGCCACCTCGCCGCCCTGCAACTGCTGGGCGCGGACGGCCAAGTGCTGGCCACCATCGAGAACAAACCCGGCCAGACCGGGTCTCTGGTGGTGTATGCCGCGCTGGCGGCGCTGTATGGCGGGCAGATCACGCCTGCCGCTGCCAGCCTGGGGCTGGAGTGGTATGCCGAGCACGTGGCAGATGCGCGCGCCTTCCCGGGCAAGCACCCCAACATCGACCGGCTGCTGGCCTGGGCGCAGGGCAGCGAGAGCTTTGCGGTGCGCACCCTGACAGCCTGAGACAAAAAGTTGCCGTGGCAGCGGCAGGTTGTCGAAAACGCGCAGGCCCGTTCGTCGTAGGGGTATGAACACGTTGAATGAGCGATATCGTTCGGCGGTTCACGCTTTCATCCCCCCTGATGTCCACCCTCAAGGAGACCCCGCATGACCACCCCTACCGGCACCGTCACCCTGCACCGTGTGCTGCGCGCCCCAGCCGAGCGCATCTACCGCGCGTTTCTGGATCCCAACGCCATGTGCAAATGGCTGCCGCCCCATGGCTTCACGGGCCGGGTGCTGAGCCTGGATGCGCGCGTGGGCGGCAGCTACCGCATGCAGTTCACCAACCTGAGCAGCGGCGGCACGCACGCATTTGGCGGCGAGTATGTGGAGCTGGTGCCGGGCGAGCGCATCGTGCACACCGACCGGTTTGACGACCCCAATCTGCCGGGCGAGATGCGCACCACCATCCAGCTCAAAAAGGTGATGACGGGCACCGAGGTGTCCATCGTGCAGGCGGGCATCCCGGCGGTGATCCCGACCGAGATGTGCTACTTGGGCTGGCAGGAGTCGCTGCAGCTGCTGGCGCTGCTGGTGGAGCCGGAGATTCCGGGCGAGTAACGCACTGCCCCCCTCGCGCCAGGCCCACGTCAGTTCAAAGCCATCACTTCAACCACTTGTCTGCCGCCTGCTTGATGGTGCCCCGGCTGTCCACCAGGCCCCACACAAAGCCCATCACGCGCACAAAGTCGGCGTCGTCGGTGGGCAGCATGAAACCCAGGTAGTTCTTGGGCGTGAGCGGTGCGTCCACAAACGCGGCGGCCAGGCGTGGGTCGGCCTTGGCGTAGTGCAGGGCTTCATACGTTTCGGTGATCATCACGTCGCCCTTGCCCTCAGCAATCAGCGCAGGGATCTCGGCGTTCTTGTCGTGTGTGCTGACCTGGGCGGCCTTGAGGTTGGCCAGCACATAGGTTTCGTTGGTGCCGCCGGGGTTCTTGATGACGCGCACGGTGGGCTGGTTCATGGCGTCCACGCTGGTGTATTTGGCCTTGTCGGCCGCGCGCACCAGGGCCACTTTGCCGAACGGGGCGTAGCCGGGCAGCATGTCAAAAATGCGCATGCGGTTGACGTTGCGGGTGATGCCGCCCACGGCCACATCGAACTTGTCGCCCTGCAGGTCCTTCACCAGGTTGGGCCAGGTGGTGGGCACGTATTCGATCTTCACGCCCAGCTCCTTGGCCATGACTTCGATCACGTCGATGTCGTGGCCGCTGTAGCCCGCGTCGGTCTTGATGGCAAAGGGGCGGTAGTCGCCGGGCGTGCCCACGCGGATGACCTTGGCCTCCATGATCTTGTCGAGCCGGGGGCCTGCCTGCGCGGCTGGGCTGAAGGCGAGGCTGGCGACCACGGCGGCGGCTGCGGCAAGGGCCAGGGTTTTCTTGATGATCATGGGCAGGTTCTCCAGTGGGTCAGAAGATGGGACAAAAACTGGCATTTCCGTGGCCCGCGGCGAATGCGGACGCACAGGGGCTTGGGCCAGACACGTTACAACAAACGGCGCGCAGTACAAGGGCACATCGGCGGCCCACGGTCCGCATCGCGACACGTTGCGCCCTGCATGACGCAAAGCCCATGCCAGACGCGAGAGCACGGAGTTCGCCCGGCGCAGGCATGAGCGCCTGCAGCCACAAATCCTTCGGATGCTCTAATTTTTATAGCGCATTAGGCATATCCGTTCGGCGCCAGAAATCCATCTGGCACCAAACTGGGTTACCCTGACCGGTTCTGCAACAAGGATTCGCCATGAAAAAACTCAACGTCACCATCCAGCTCGAAATGACCGTGCCCGACAACTGGGAGCTGGTCGATACCTCTGAGGGCACGCCGGTCATCAAGCTGCCCGATGGCAAGTTCATGGACATCGCCATCGAACCCCTGTTTGCCACAGACCCCGAAGACCTGTGGGCCAGCACCGAAGACGAAGACGTGCTGGACGACATCCTCGACATGGTGGACAGCGAAGCCGTGACTTACGAGTTCGTGACGCACTGATCCACAAGCACGGCGGAGATGCCCGCCAGGGCAAACACTGCCCCGGCGGCGCACCGCAACCACCGCCGCGCATCCACTACCAGCAACTACACTTTTGATAGCGTCTGGCGCATTGTTCACTGGTACCAGCGGCTGATTTCATTCAAACATCGTCACAGCTGCGACCGCATCCAGCCGGTCAAGGTCTCGTGCACTTTCTCGCGCAGCGGGCGGTCCTGCCAGGCCTCGTAGGTCACGCGGCGTGACCGTCGGATGTCGTCTTCAAACACCTGTGTCTGGCGCTGTGCAAAGGCGGCGTCGTACACGTTCAGGTTGGCCTCGTCGTTCAGGCGGAACGAGCGGTTGTCAAAATTGGTGGAGCCCACCGACACCAGCAACTGGTCCACGATCATGACCTTGCAGTGGTACATGGTGGGCCCGTATTCATAAATCTCGGCCCCGGCCTGCAGCAGCTCGCCCCAGGTGGCACGGGATGCGGCCTTCACGGTCTCGGTGTCGGTGTGCTCGCCGGGGGTGACCAGGCGCACGCGCACGCCGCGTGCCAGCGCATCCATCAGCAGCTTGCGGGTCAGGTCGTCGGGCACAAAGTAGGCCACCGACAGGTCGATGCTGCGCTCGGCCGCCGTGATGGCCAGGTGGTACATCAGCTGCATGCTCTCGCTGCCACTCGATGGCGAGCTGGAAAACATCTGTGCCCTTTGCGTGCCCGCCGGGGCAATGGCAGGAAAGTACGCCTCGCCGTGCAACACCTTGCCGGTCACCCTGAGCCAGTTGTCCAGAAACGTGGCCTGCATCTGCGCCACGGCGGGGCCGCGCACCAGGTAGTGCGAGTCGCGCCAGTGCTGGGGGTCGGTGGCGTTGCCCGTCCATTCGGGCGCAATGCCCACGCCGCCGGTAAAGCCCACCTGCCCGTCCACCACCAGCAGCTTGCGGTGGGTGCGGTTGTTCAGGCGGGCCAGGTTGTACCAGTGCGGTTTGTGGAACTTTTCAATCAACACCCCGGCCGCCTTCATCTCGGACAGGTAGCTTTCTTCCATCTTGGCGCTGCCCACCCAGTCGAGCAGCACATGCACCGGCACACCGGCGCGGGCTCGTTCGCTCAGGGCATCGGCAAAGGCCTTGCCGATGTCGCCCGACCAGTAGATGTAGGTTTCAAAGGTGACGCTTTTCTGCGCCGCCTTGATCGCAGCCAGAATGGGCGGGAAGATCTGGTCGCCGTTGAGCAGCTCGGTCACCTGGTTACCGCCCACGATGCCCGGCCCCAGCAGGCTGCCAAGCGCCCGTTCAAACTGTGGGCTGGCCGTGCTGTACAGGCGGGGCAGCTGCTGCTGCACCTTTTTTTCACCCGCGGTGAAATTCAACGCCAGCAGCACCAGCGCGCCGGTGGCCAAGGCGGTCAAGAGGATGGTGAGCATGGTGGAGCGGCGGCGACCTGCTGCTTTTGTCATGGGCGAGATTGTGGGTATGCGGTGCGTAACGCGATGTAGGCAAACGCCGCCAGCAGATGCCCGGCGCGCCCGCCAGAACGCCAGTGTGGCGCACAATGGCGAAGGGCTGCGCAGCAAGCCCTTGCCACTTCCAAGACATCGTCTCCCATGCCTTCTGTATCGCATTTGTCCTCCAGCCGCCCCACCGCCTTGATGAGTCGCCGCACCTCCATGCTGGGCGCGGCCGCCCTGCTGGCGTTGCCAGCGTCACACGCTCGCAACAGCACCCCACCGCCGCCAGCAGGCGCGAGCGTATGGCCGCAGCCGCTGGCCGTGCCGGGCGGCGTTGCGCGGCTGTCGCTGGGCCCTGCACCCACCCGGCCCGCAGCCCATGTGCACCAGGGCGGTGTCAACGTGCCACTGCTGGTGACGGGCGACATGATCGAGTGGACCGCCGTGGCGGGCATACCGCTGGCAGCAGCGCCCGGCCCGGCGCACATCACCGTGGCGCAGTCCAGCGGCAGCGGCACGCGGCAGGTGACTTACAACGTGGCGGCCAAGCGGTACCAGGAGCAGCACCTCAAGGTATCGCCCCGCACGGTGGACCTGTCGGCCGAGGACCAGGCCCGCTTCGAGCGCGAGCGCGACCACCAGGCGGTGGTGATGGCCACCTTCAGCGAGCAGCCCGCGGGCGTGGCCCTGGCCTCGCTGCGCATGCGGGTGCCGGTGCCGGGGCGGCGCTCCAGCTCGTTCGGGCTGCGCCGCGTGTTCAACGGCCAGCCCCGCAATCCGCACAGCGGCATGGACATCGCCGCCGCCACGGGCACGCCCATCGTGGCGCCGCTGCCGGGCCGGGTGATTGATGTGGGCGACTATTTCTTCAACGGCGGCACGGTGTGGCTGGACCATGGCCAGGGCCTGCTCAGCATGTACTGCCACCTGAGCAGCATGGATGTGGCCGTGGGCGATGTGCTGCAGGCGGGCGACGCCTTCTGCAAGGTGGGCGCCACCGGCCGCGTCACTGGCCCCCACCTGCACTGGGGGGTGATGCTCAACCGCACCATGGTGGACCCTGCATTGTTTTTGTAACCCCCTGAGTCGCTGCGCGCCTTCCCCCAAGGGGGACGACGCCCTCACTGCGGGGCGGCCCTTGCTCGGCGTCCCTCGCTGGTGCCGCGCCCTTTTCACGCGGATGGGTCGGATTACCGCGCTGAAGGCAATGCAGCCCGCAGGGCCGCACTCATCGCCCCACGGCTACTTCAAGTAATTCACGAACCCGGTAATGGTCACGGCGTTGAAGAAATCGATGAACAGCGAACCCACCAGCGGGATCACGAAAAACGCCTTGACCGACGGGCCGTTGACGGCGGTGAAGGCCTGCATGTTGGCCATGGCGTTGGGCGTGGCGCCCATGCCAAAGCCGCAGTGGCCCGCAGCGATGACGGCCGCGTCATAGTCGCGCCCCATCACGCGGAAGGTGACGAAGTAGGCAAACGCGAACATCAGCACCGTCTGCGCCAGCAGGATGAGCAGCAGCGGCCCCGCCACCTCGGCCAGCTCCCACAGCTTCATGGACATCAGCGCCATTGCCAGGAAGAACGCCAGCGACACATTGCCCACCACCTCGAACTGGCGCAGGGGCAGTGCGCCGTTGCGCCAGTCGATGATGTTGCGCACCAGCGCCGCCACCAGCATGGGGCCCAGGTACGACGGCAGCGTGATGCCCAGCCCCTTGAGCCAGTTGACCAGCACCGTGCCGGCACCGATCGACACCGCAATCAGGATGCTGGCGTACATGACCGTGTCGTTGCTGCCGGCCGTGGCCAGGGGCGCCGTGCCGGGCACCGGGGCCGCTAGCGTGCCGGTGCCCACGGCGGCCTGCCTGTGGCCCGCAGCCCCGGGTGCATGCAGCCCGTGGCGCCGCATCAGCAGGGTACCCAGCGGCCCCCCAATCACGCAGCCGGCCACCAGCCCGTAGGTGGCCGCCGCAATGGCCGCGGGCAATGCGCCTGCCGCCCCCGCCTGCTCCATCAGCGGCCCGAAGGCGGCCGATGTGCCATGGCCACCCGTGAGCGAGACCGAACCCGCCGCCACACCAATCAGCGGGTGCACGCCCAGCAGCGTTGCCAGCCCCGCGCCCAGCAGGTTCTGCAGCACCACCAGGCCCACAGCGGCTGCCAGAAACAGCGCCACACCCACGCCGCCTTTCTTGAGCAGCTCGAAACTGGCGGAAAAACCGATGGTGGTGAAAAACACGAGCAGCAGGAACGCGCGCATGTTGTCGTAGAACGTGAACGTGAACAGCCCCGTCTGGTGCCCGAACAGCGCGATGAGCGAGAACACCAGCCCGCCGATGATGGGCCCCGGGATGAAATAGCGCGACAGCACGCCCACGCGTTTCTTGATGACTTCACCCACCACCAGCAGGACGGCAGCGATGCCGACGGTCTGGGCAATGTCGAGTTCGATGGTGACCATGGCGGTGTCTCCTTGAGGCCTTGTTGAGAGGATCAGGCAACACTTGCCCCGATAAATTCGCTATATGTTTTATAGCTGCTGGCGCAAGCTGGTATTGCGCCAGGGTCCGATTTTATCTTGAATGCATGAGCAGACGGCTCAGCCGGGCGCTCCACCTGCCGTCAGACGCCGCCCTGCGCGCTGCAGCTATGCTCGCCACCACCACCGCCCACGCCCGCTGTCATGACGCCCCGCCTGATCCGTTTCAACAAGCCCTACAGCGTGCTCAGCCAGTTCACGGCCGAAGGCAAGTGGCAGGGCCTGAAGGATTACATCGACCTGCCCGGTGTGTATGTGGCCGGGCGGCTGGACGCCGACAGCGAGGGCCTGCTGCTGCTGACCAGCGACGGCGCCTTGCAGGCGCGCATTGCCGACCCGCGCTTCAAGATGGAGAAAACCTACTGGGTGCAGGTGGAGGGCATCCCGGACGAAGCCGCACTGGCGGCGCTGCGCAGCGGCGTGGTGCTGAAAGACGGCCCCACCCTGCCCGCCCGCGCACGGCTGCTGGAGCCCGCGCCCGTGGTGTGGGACCGCACCCCGCCCATCCGCGAGCGCAAAGCCATCCCCACTGCGTGGATCGAACTCATCATCCGCGAAGGCCGCAACCGCCAGGTGCGCCGCATGACCGCCGCCGTTGGCTACCCCACGCTGCGGCTGATCCGCGCGGCCATCGGTCCGTACACGCTGCACGGGCTGGCGCCGGGCACCTGGGCGGATTGAGCCGGCAGGCGTGCGGGGTCTACGCGGCCACCGCCTGCATGCGCCGAGACAACGCCAAGCCTTGCACTCGCAAGAACGTCCGCAGGCCCTTGGGGTAGACCTCAATCACGGCCCTGGGGTCACGCACCTACGAATGGATGCTGAAACATGCCATTGATGCAGGGCAGCCTTGGCCGTACACACAACCCAATTGGGTGTTCGGCGCGCGCACACTCCGCAGCATGTTTGCCGAGCTGCGCTACCGGGTACCGCCACGCTCCGACCGCTGAGTGCCTGAGTGCCTGAGTGCGGGCGACTGTCCCGCCAGGGCTGCTCAGTCCGCCAACGCCTGGTCGATGACCAGGTAGCGTTTGACCAGGTCAAAAAAGCTGTCGTAGAAGGTGTCTTTGGCAATGGTCTCGCTGCCCACCTTGACCAGCGATTCGCTGCTGGACGAAAACGGCAGCGACACCGACCCGATGGCGCCCACGCCCACGCTGGCGGAGTTGTTGGTCTTGCGCAATGCGTAGGTGTCCTGCGTGGCGGTGACAAAGCCCAGGCTGACCTTGCCGTCGTTGGCCTCGGGCACACACACCACGCGCACCACCATCTGCAGGTGCGACTCGGGCTCGGGCTGGAAGCTCTTCTTGCCCTCGACCAGATCGGCCGAACTGGACGAGATGACGTAGCCCTGGCTGAGCAGCGCGCGGCGCGAGGCCTCGCAGGTCTGGGCCGGGGTGGCATCAAACAGGCGCGAATAGGTGGCAACCGAGCCAAAGTTCTCCTGCACGCCAAACGTCTTGACACCCGTGCTGGTGCAGCCTGCCATGACCAAGGTCGCGCCACAGGCCAGGGCCACGGCGGCGGCGCGCAAAAGCGCGGGTGGGGGGGCATGGAATTCTGTGGACCAGGGGAAACGCAAAACCGGGACTCCTTGGGTGGTGGGTGGCTAGTGTGCTGTCCCGCAAATAACTGCACATGAAATCGCGTCCTCACCCCCAGGGCTGCGTTGCAAATCCTCGCGATAGCTACGGCTATCACTGCGGTTTGCGCCTTGCCCTGGGCGCGATGCCATCGATTTCATTTCGTGCAGCTATTTACGGGACAGCACACTAGTGCCGACGATAACAAGCGCAAACTCAACGCGAAACGAACGCGCTGGACGATGCACCCGATTGTCACAGCGCCTGGGGTGTCTGACGGCAGTAACCGCTCCCGGTTCCCCATATTCTTCGCGC
>JADHED010002213.1_pt1 | contig 13949 bp, 11 predicted proteins | sample 8952041 | NCBI WGS metagenome assembly JADHED01 (sample SAMN16124423, study PRJNA663239) | bioreactor sludge metagenome | isolation source: sludge (control) | place: India:Bengaluru | collected 2018-09-08
CCCGAACCCCTCGTTGTAGGAGGGCAGCACCAGCAGCCGCGCCTGCTCGTAGAGCGAGCGCCGCTGCGCGTCGGACACGTAGCCGAGGTGGCGGACGCGGCCGGCCAGCGGCGGCGCCGCGATGCGTTCGAGCCACGGCGCGGCGGCGGGCGTGGCGCGCCCGGCGAGCACCAGGTCGGGGACGTCGCGCTCGTTCGCGATCAGCCGCTCGTAGCCGTCGAGCAGGCCGCTGACGTTCTTGCGCGGCTCGAGGGTGCCCACGAACAGGAGGTGGCCCGGGTCGGGCGTGGTCGTGCGCGCGGACCAGGCCGGGGCCCCGCCGCGGCACACCGTGATGGCGGCCCGCGGGACGCCCAGCCGCTGGTGGACCTCGCCGGCCGTGTGGGCCGAGTTCACGACGATGTGGTCGGCCAGGTGGGCGTGCTGGCGGACGAACCGGGGGTAGTCGCGCCGGACGTCGCCCTCGGTGCGCTCGGGGTGCGACAGGAAGTCGAGGTCGTGGATGGTGACCACGCGCGCCGCCGTGCGGGAGGGGATCATCAGCGGGTGCGGCGAGTGGGCGACGTCGAACGGCCCGCGCACCAGCATCTCGATCGGCGGCCAGCCCAGGCGGTGCCACACGCGGTTGAGCACCCGGACCGGCACGCGGCGGTTGGTCACGTGCAGGCCCTGCAGGGCGGCCGGGTCCACCTGGTGGCGCAGGGAGCTCGAGAACAGCACGATCTCGTCACCGCGGCCGGGCCCGGTGGCCAGGGCCGACACGAGGTGGTGGATGTATTCGCCGACGCCCGAGCGCTGTCGCAGGGCCGGCCGGTAATCCACGAGGATACGCACGCGCCGTGCAGCGTAACACACGCGGCTGGCGGCCGGGCCGCCGGCCGGCCGCCCCGGCAACTCCTTGCCCTGCAATGGATTGACACGCCGACGCGCCGCCGTGATAGCGTGTAGCGTTTCGCGCGCGGCCGTCCCGGCGCCCGGGGGGCGCCGCAGCGCGGAGGAAGAGACGTCGTGGGCGTTGTCTTGGTCACTGGGGGCGCCGGCTACATCGGCAGCCACACCGCGCTGGCGCTGGCCCGCGCCGGGCACACCGTGGTCGTCTACGACGACCTGTCGGCCGGGCACCGCGAGGCGGTCGCCGCCATCGACCGTGCCTGTCCCGGGCGCGTGTCCCTGGTGGTGGGCGACATCCGCGATGCCGACGCGGTGGCCGCCGCGCTGCGCGACAGCGGCGCCGGCGCGGTGCTGCACTTCGCCGCGTGGCTGTCGGTCGGCGACTCGGTGCGCGACCCCGCCGGCTACTACCGCAACAACGTGAACGGCGCGCTCGCCGTGCTCGACGCCATGCAGCGGGAAGGCGTGCGCCGCTTCGTCTTCTCCTCGACGTGCGCCACCTACGGCGACCCCGTCGAGACGCCCATGACCGAGGCCCACCCGCAGCGGCCCGTGAACGCCTACGGCGAGACCAAGCTGGCGATCGAGCGGGCCCTGCCGCACTACGAGCGCGCCTACGGCCTCCGCTGGGTCGCCCTGCGCTACTTCAACGCCGCGGGGGCCGACCCCGACGGCCGGCTCGGCGAGGATCACGCGCCGGAGATCCACGTCATCCCGCGGGCGATCGGCGCGGCGCTGGGGCGCGACGCGCTGCAGGTGTTCGGGCAGGACTACCCGACGCCCGACGGCACCTGCCTGCGCGACTACGTCCACGTCACCGACCTCGCCGACGCGCACGTGCGCGCCCTCGACCACCTGGCCGCGGGCGGCGAGTCGCAGGCCTTCAACGTCGGCACCGGGGCGCCGACGTCGGTGCTCGAGGTGATCCGGGCGGTGGAGCGGGTCGGGGGGCGGCCGGTCGCCTACACCGTCGCCGGGCGCCGGGCGGGCGATCCGCCGGCCCTCTACGCGAGCAACGCCCGGATCCGGGAGCGGCTCGGCTGGGCCCCGGCCTTCGCGCGCATCGACGACATCGTCGCCACGGCGTGGCGGTGGCACCTCGCGCACCCCCGCGGCTACGCGGGCGGGGAGGCCTGATGGCCGGCCTGCGAGGCGTGCTCACCGACCCGCTGCTGTCGGTGGTCATGCCCGTCTACAACGAGCGGCAGACGATCGACGAGATCATCGCGCGCGTGCTGGCGGTGCCGCTGCGCATCCAGCTGATCGTGGTGGACGACTGCTCGCGCGACGGCACCCGCGAGCGGCTCGTCGAGCTGCAGCAGGCGCACGGGTTCACCCTCGTGCTCAAGGAGACCAACGGCGGCAAGGGCTCGGCGCTGCGCCGCGGCTTCGAGGAGGTGCGCGGCGACCTGGTGGTGATCCAGGACGCCGACCTCGAGTACTCGCCCGAGGAGTACCCGGCGCTGATCGAGCTGATCTGCCAGGGCCGCGCCGACGTCGTCTACGGGTCGCGGTTCCTCGGCCGCCACCGCGTGTTCCTCTTCTCGCACTACCTCGGCAACCGGGTCCTGACGCTCATCACCAACGTGCTCTACAACACGATGCTGAGCGACATGGAGACCTGCTACAAGGTGATGCGCGCCGAGGTGCTGCGCTCGATGACGCTCGAGAGCAACGGCTTCGGCATCGAGCCCGAGCTGACGGCCAAGATCTTCAAGCGCGGCTACCGGGTCTACGAGGTGCCCATCACCTACGACGGCCGGAACTACGACGAAGGCAAGAAGATCACCTGGCGCGACGGCGTCGTGGCGCTGTGGGTGCTGCTGAAGTACCGGTTCACCGACTGAACGTGCATCCCTTCCCGCGGCTGCTCCGCTACGCTTCGCCCTACCGCGCGCGCCTGGCGCTCGCCGTGGTGGCGATGGCCGTCTACGGCGTCGCGTCGGCCGCGCTCGCGTACCTGATCAAGCCGATCTTCGACGACGTGCTCCCGAACCGCGAGGGGCTGGGCGAGGTGGCCCTGGCGATCGTCGTCGTCTACGCCGGCAAGGGGCTGGGCTCGTTCCTCTCCACCTACCTGATGACCGACGTGGGGCAGCGCGTGGTGCGCGACCTGCGCGATCGCCTCTTCCGGCACATCCTGGGCCAGTCGGCCAGCTTCTTCGCGCGGCGCACCAGCGGCCAGCTGATGTCGCGCATCACCAACGACGTCAACCAGGTGCAGCAGGCCGTGTCCGAGACCCTCGGCGACCTGCTGCGGGAGGGCCTGGCGCTCGTGGGCTACGCGGCCCTGCTCTTCTACTACGACGCGCGGCTCGCCATCGTCGTGATGACCGGCGCCCCGATCGTCGTCTACCCGCTGGTGCGGCTCGGCCAGCGCGTGCGGAAGACGACGCGGCGGAGCCAGGAGCAGCTGGAGCACATCTCGCACATCACGGCCGAGGCGTTCTCGGGCCACCGCATCGTGAAGGCGTTCGGCACCGAGGAGGTGGAGGCGGCGCGCTTCGCCCGCGCCTCCGACAGCGTCTACCGCACCAACATGAAGGTGACGAGCGCGCTGTCGGCGCTGCCGCCGCTGATGGAGCTGCTCGGCGGGCTCGGCATCGCCGGCGCCCTGTGGTACGGCAGCCGGCAGATCAGCGCGGGGGCGCTCACGCCGGGCGAGTTCACGTCGTTCATCGCGGCGATGTTCCTGATGTACGGGCCGATCAAGAAGCTCAGCCGCGTGAACGCCAGCCTCCAGCAGGCGATCGCGGCCGGCCAGCGCATCTTCGAGATGCTCGACACCCACACCGAGGTGACCGACCGCCCCGGCGCCGGCGAGCTCGCGCCGCTGCGCCACGGGGTGGAGTTCCGCGGCGTCACCTTCAACTACGACGACGGCGACCGGCGGAAGATCCTGCGCGACGTGTCGTTCTCGGTGGGGGTGGGGAAGGTGGTGGCGATCGTCGGGCTGAGCGGCGCCGGCAAGACGACGCTCGTGAACCTGATCCCGCGCTTCTACGACGTGACGGGCGGCGCCATCCTCGTCGACGGCGTCGACGTCCGCGACGTGACGGTGCGCTCCTTGCGGGCGCAGATCGGCATGGTCACGCAGGAGACGGTGCTCTTCGACGACACCATCGCCGCCAACATCGCGTACGGGCGGCCCTCCGCCACGCCGGCGATGATCGAGGCCGCCGCGCGCGCGGCCCACGCGCACGACTTCGTCGCGGCCATGCCCCACGGCTACCAGACGCGCATCGGCGAGCGGGGCCAGCGGCTCTCGGGCGGCCAGCGCCAGCGCCTGGCGATCGCCCGGGCGCTGCTGAAGGACCCGCCCATCCTCATCCTCGACGAGGCCACGTCCTCGCTCGACGCCGAGTCGGAGCAGCTCGTGCAGGAGGCGCTGGCCACCCTCATGCACAACCGCACGTCGTTCGTCATCGCGCACCGGCTCTCGACGGTGATGCGGGCCGACGCGATCGTGGTGCTCGAGCGGGGCGAGGTGAAGGAGATCGGCCGGCACGACGAGCTGCTGGCCCGCCCCGACAGCGTGTACGCGCGGCTCTACGCGCTGCAGATGCTCGGCAACCGGCCGCCCGAGGCCGGCCCCGACGACGAGGAGGCCGACGAGGCGGAGGCCGGCGCCTCCGGGAACGGGCCCGTGCCGGGGGTGTCGGTGGCGGCGGTGGGTGAGGGCGTGCAGCGCATGCAGGCCGTCGGCCGGGAGGCCGGCGCCCGCGGGCGCGAGAGAAGGGACGAACCCGCATGATGGTATCGATGACCGGCTTCGCGGCCGTGGTCCGCGAGGACGAACTCGCCTCGGCCAGCGTGACGCTGCGCGCGGTGAACCACCGCTTCCTGGACCTGCAGATTCGCGTGCCGCCCTCCGTGTCGGGCCTCGAGCCCCTCGTGCGCGCGCGGCTGCAGCGGAGGCTCTCGCGCGGGCGCGTGGACGCCTTCCTGACGCTGCAGCACAAGGCGATGCCGGGCGTGGACGTGGTGCTGAACGAGCCGGTCGTGGCCGCGCTGGCCGCCGCCGTGGCGCGGGCCCGGCAGCACGGGTGGGTCGACGGCCCGCTCGCGCCGGCCGACCTGCTGCGGGTGCCGCAGGCCGTGGTGTTCCGCGAGGCCGCCGAGCCGGCCGCCGCCGGGGGCGTCACGCCCCAGCTGCAGGCCCTGGTGGAGGCGGCCGTGGACGCCGCGATCGACGAGCTGCAGCAGATGCGCACGCGCGAGGGCGAGATGCTGCGGCGCGACCTCGACGCGCGCCGCGACGGCCTGGCGCAGGTCATCACCGAGCTCGCGGCCCGCGCCGAGGGCGGACGCCAAGCCACCGAGGCGAGGCTGGCGCAGCGCGTGCGCGACCTGCAGGCCGACGCCGCCGTCGACCCCGCCCTGATCGCGCAGGAGATCGTCCGGTTCGTGAGCCGCTCCGACATCAGCGAGGAGGTCGTGCGCTTCCGCGCGCACCTCGAGCACTGGGCCCGGCTGTCGGAGGGCACCGAGCCCTGCGGCCGGAAGCTCGACTTCCTGCTGCAGGAGATGAACCGCGAGATCAACACCATCGGGTCGAAGGCCGAGGGCACCGACGCCACCGAGCTGGTGGTGCACGCCAAGGCCGAGCTCGAGCGGATGCGCGAGCAGATCCAGAATGTAGAGTAGGGGCGACCCTTGTGGTCGCCCACCCGCGACCCTTGTGGTCGCCCACCGGTGACTCTCGACCCTCGTGGTCGCCCCAAGCCCCGAGCCCCACGCCCCATGCGCACCGGCCGCCTCTTCGTCGTTTCCGCCCCTTCGGGCACCGGCAAGACCACCGTGGTGGAGCGGCTGCTCCACGAGGTGTCGGACCTGGTCGTCTCGCGCAGCTACACGTCGCGGGCGCCCCGTCCCGGCGAGCACGACGGGGTCGACTATAATTTCGTGACGCGCGCGGAGTTCGAGGCCCTGATCGCCGGGGACGAGTTCCTCGAGTGGGCCGACGTCTTCGGCAACTTCTACGGCACGCGGCGCGCCGACACCGTCAAGCTGCTCGAGTCGGGGCTCGACGTGGTGCTCGTGATCGACGTGCAGGGCGCCGCGCAGGTGCGGCGGCGACGGGCCGACGTGATCTCGGTGTTCGTGCTGCCGCCCTCGTACGCGGCGCTCGAGCGCCGGCTGCGCGGCCGCAGCAAGGACGACGAGGCGGCCATCGCCCGCCGCCTGGAGGTGGCGCGTGAGGAGGTGGGCCACTTCCGCGAGTACGACTACGTGGTGGTGAACGACGACATCGGCCCGTGCGTGGACCGCCTGCGGGCCATCGTCCTGGCCGAGCGGTCCCGGCGCGACGGCATGGCGGCCGACGCCGAGCGCATCCTCGCCACCTTCTTCCCGCCGGCCTGAGGCGGCCCGGCCGCCCGCACGAGGACCCTTCGATGATCGACCGCAGCAAGTTGCCCAACGCCTTCGAGTTCGTCACCGTCGCCGGCGCGCGCGCGCGGCAGCTGCTCGACGGCTGCACGCCGCGCGTGGAGACCGACGAGACGAAGAAGACGCGCATCGCCCAGCGCGAGGTGATGGCCGGCGCCGTGGCGGCGGTCGCCCCCGCCGCGCCGGCCGATCCGGAGCCGTCGGGCGCGTAGGCCCGGGGAGGCGCAGGTGGCCCTCGTCGCGCTCGGCGTGTCCGGCGGCATCAGTGCGTACAAGGCGGTGGAGGTGTGCCGCGGGCTCCAGCGGCGCGGCCACGACGTGGTGGCGATCATGACCCACTCGGCGACGCGGTTCGTCGGGCCGGTCACCTTCGAGGCCATCACGCACCGGCGCGTGGTCACCGACCAGTGGGAGCCCGGCGCCAACGCCGACATCGAGCACATCGACATCGCGTCCAGCGCCGCGCTGCTGCTGGTGGCGCCCGCCACGGCCCACCTCCTCGCGCGGTTCGCCCACGGGCTCGCCGACGACTTCCTCACGTCCGCCTACCTCGCCACCACCGCGCCGGTGCTCGTGGCGCCCGCGATGAACAGCAACATGCTGGCGCACCCGGCGACGCAGGCCAACCTCGCCACGCTCCGGGCGCGCGGCGTGCACGTCGTCGAGCCGGGCGAGGGCTTCCTCGCGTGCGGCTGGACCGGCAAGGGCCGCCTGGCCGAGCCCGAGGAGATCGTCGAGGCCGCCATCGCGCTGATCGAGCCGGCGCGCACGCTGGCGGGCCGCACCGTGCTGGTGACGGCCGGCCCCACCTACGAGGACCTCGACCCGGTGCGCTACCTCGGCAACCGGTCGAGCGGGCGGATGGGCATGGCCGTGGCCGCCGAGGCCGCGCGCCGTGGCGCCCGCGTGGTGCTGGTGCTCGGGCCGACCACGGTGGAGCCGCCCGCCGGCGTCGAGGTGGAGCGCGTGCGCTCGGCCGCCGACATGCACCGCGCGGTGTTCGCCCACGCCGAGCGCGCCGACGCCGTGGTGATGGCCGCCGCCGTGGCCGACTACACGCCGGCCGGCGGGGCCGCCGGCCAGAAGATCGCCAAGCAGGAAGGCGACCTCGGCCTGCGCCTGGTGCGGACGCGCGACATCCTCGCCGACCTCGGCGCGTGGCGCGGCGACCGGCTCGCGCCGGTGCTGGTGGGCTTCGCCGCGGAGACCGAGGACGTGGTGGCGAAGGCCCGCGCGAAGCTCGCGCGCAAGCGCGTGGACCTGATCGTCGCCAACGACGTGTCGCGCACCGACGCCGGGTTCGAGGTGGAGACCAACGCGGCGACGCTCGTCACGGCCGGAGGCGACGAGGACGTGCCGCTGCAGGCCAAGTCCACGCTGGCCGCGCGCATCCTCGACCGGGTGCAGGCGTTGCTGGAGGTGCGGCCCTCGTCTTAGGGCCCAGCCGTGCCGCACGGGCTGGGGTCAGACCTTGAATTTCAACATCGACGGACTGCCCGGTTTCCCGGGCGTTTCGGTGACGTTGTCCAGCCGGCCCTACGAATATTCGCCCCAATGTCCGACCTTCGCGACCAGATCATCGAACACCTGCGCGCCTTCGCCGACTTCGGGGTGGACGGCGTGTCACGCGATCCCGCGTGGCGCGCGCGGGAGGGCGACGCCCGGCCGCAGGACGTCGACGTCCCCGCGCTCGACGGCGTCGAGTCCGCCGGGGAGGCCGTCGCCACGGACGCGTCGCTGGCTGCCGAGGCCAGCGCGAGCGGCGGGCGGCCGGACGAGGCGCTGGAGGCGCTGCGCGCCGAGATCGGCCCCGACTGCGCCCGCTGCAAGCTGTCGCGGCTGGGCCGGTCGAAGGTGGTGTTCGGCGTCGGCAGCCCGGAGGCCGAGCTGATGTTCGTCGGCGAGGGGCCGGGCTTCGAGGAAGACCAGCAGGGCATTCCCTTCGTGGGCCGCGCCGGCCAGCTGCTGACGAAGATGATCGAGGCCATCGAGCTGACGCGCGAGCAGGTCTACATCGCCAACGTCGTGAAGTGCCGGCCGCCCGAGAACCGCAACCCCGAGCCCGACGAGATCGCCACGTGCGAGCCGTTCCTGTTCCGGCAGATCGAGATCGTGCGGCCGCGCGTGATCGTCGCGCTCGGCAAGTTCGCCGCGCAGACGCTGCTGCGGAGCCCCGCGCCGATCTCGAAGCTCCGCGGGCGTGAGTACCCCTTCCACGGCGCCACCCTCGTGCCCACGTTCCATCCGGCCTTCCTGCTGCGCAGCCCCAACTACAAGCGCGAGGCGTGGGAGGATCTGAAGCGCGTGCGGGCGCTGCTCGGACCGTCCGCCGGCCGCTGATCGTCGGGCGGCGCGGCCGCGTGGCGCGCTGCCGGCTTCGACGCATGCCCTCGTTCGTCTCCGTCGCCGTGCCGGTGCCCCTCCTGCCGGCGCTCACCTACGCGTTGCCGCCGGGCGCCGTCGCCCCCGTGGGCTCGCGCGTGCTGGTCCCGGTGGGCGCGCGCCTGCTCACGGGCTGCGTGCTCGACGTGCGGGACGCCCTCGACGAGGCCGACGGGCCACGCGCCGACCAGGTGAAGCCGGTCGCCGAGGTGATCGACGAGACGCCGCTGCTCACGCCGGAGCTGGTGGCGTTGGCGCGATGGGTGGCCGACTACTACTTGTGCGGCGTGGGCGACGCGATCAGCGTCGCGATGCCGCCCTTCTCGTGGATCGAGAGCGAGCCCGCCTACCGCGCCACCGGTGGCGTGCCCGGCGTGGACGCCGACGGCGTGCGCGCCGCCGTCCTGCGCGCGCTGGAGGACGGGGCGGTGGTGCGGCGGTCCGCGCTGCTCCCGCGGGTGGCCGCGGCGGCCGGCGTGCCGCCGGAGGACGTGCGCCGCGCGCTCCGGGCGCTGCTGCGCGACGGGCGCGTCGACGCCGTGCGCGAACTGCAGGGGCGCGCATTCGGCTTCAAGACGACGCGCGCGGCCGCGGCGACGCCGGCGGGCCTCGACGCGGTCGAGGACGGGACGCTCACCGACCGCCAGCGGGCCGCCCTCCGGTGGCTCGCTGGCGAGCCGCGGGGTGCCACGCTCGTCGACCTCGAGCACGACGGCGTGTCGCGCGCGGTGGTGGGCGGGCTGGTGAAGCGCGGCCTGGTGACGCTGGTGGACTGGCGCGTGGAGCGCGACCCGTTCGAGGGCGCCGCGGCGCTGCAGGACGAGGGGCGGGAGGCGGCGAAGGCACGCGTCGCGCTGACCGGCGAACAGGCCGACGCCCTGGCCACTCTGGGGGAAATGGCCGGCGCGGGCGCGTTCGGCGTCGCGCTGCTGCACGGCGTGACGGGCAGCGGCAAGACGGAGGTCTACCGGCGCCTGGCGCAGCAGGTGTGCGCGGCCGGCCGGCGCGTCCTGATGCTCGTCCCCGAGATCGCGCTGACGCCTGCCGTGGCGGCCACGTTGCGCCACACCTTCGGCGACCGCGTCGCCATCCAGCACTCCGCGCTCTCCGAGGGCGAGCGCCACGACCAGTGGCACCGCATCCGCCGCGGCGAGGTGGACGTCGTCGTCGGCACGCGGTCGGCCGTGTTCGCGCCGGTCGGGCGCCTCGGCCTGGTGATCGTGGACGAGGAGCACGACACGTCCTACAAGCAGGAGGACGCGCCGCGCTACCACGGGCGCGACGTGGCGATCGTGCGCGCGCAGCGCGCGGGCGCGCTCGTGGTGCTCGGCTCGGCCACCCCGGCGCTCGAGTCGTTCCAGAACGCGCAGCGGGGCCGCTATCGCCTCGTGGCGATGCGGCGGCGCGTGGCCGACCGGCCGCTGGCGGCCGTCACCCTCGTGAACATGCGGGACGAGTTCGCCGACGGCGGGCCCGACGTGGTGATCAGCCGCGCGCTGCACGAGGGGATCGCGGCCCGGCTGTCGCGCGGCGAGCAGGCCGTGGTGCTGCTCAACCGGCGCGGGTTCGCCGCGAGCATCTTCTGCCGCGCCTGCGGCGCGTCGCTCGACTGCCCGAACTGCAGCGTGTCGCTCACCTATCACCGGCGGGCGCACCGCGCGCGCTGCCACTACTGCGACCACGCGGCCGACGTGCCGCGGGCCTGCCCGGCGTGCGGCGGCGAGATGCTGGAGTACCAGGGCGTCGGCACCGAGCGCGTGGAGGCCGACCTCGTCGAGCGGTTCCCGGGGGTCCGGGTGGCGCGCGTGGATCGCGACACCGTGCGGCGCCGCGGCGAGGTGACGCGGGTGCTCGACCGGTTCGCGCGCCGCGAGCTCGACGTGCTCGTCGGGACCCAGATGATCGCGAAGGGCCACGACTTCCCGGCCGTCACGCTCGTCGGCGTGATCTCGGCCGACGTCGGCCTGGGGCTGGCCGACTTCCGCGCGGGCGAGCGCACGTTCCAGCTGCTCACCCAGGTGGCAGGCCGCGCCGGCCGCGGCGAGGTGGCCGGCGAGGCCATCGTCCAGACGCTGTGCCCGGAGCACTACAGCATCCGGCTCGCCACCACGCAGGACTACGACGCGTTCTTCGCGCGCGAGATGCTCGTCCGCAACGCCATGCGGTACCCGCCCGCCGACGCGCTGGTGAACGTCGTCGTGCGCGACGCGGATCTCCCGGCGGCGCTGACGGCCGCGCGGCGGATTGCGGCCGAGGTGCGGCGGCGCGGCGAGGGCCGTGGCGTGCGCGTGGTGGGGCCGGCGCCGGCGCCGCTCAGCCGGCTGCGCGGGGAGTCGCGCGCGCAGTTCTTCGCGAAGGGTAGCGACCGCCACGCCCTGCGGGCCGCGGTGCGCGACGCCGTCGCCGCGTTCCCGGCCCTTCGGCGCCAGGTGACGGTGGACGTGGATCCGCTGTCGGTGTTGTAGGGGCTTGCTCGAGGCTTGAGGCCTGGGGCTTGGGGCTTGGGGCCTCGAGTCCCACTTCGCTGATCTTGCTGGCGCGCTCCAGTACGTGACGCCCCAAGCCCGTCGAGCGCCCAGTCATCAGCGACGTAGGCCGGGTTCAGACCCCGGCGCCTGCGGGGACCCGCGGGTCTGAAGACCCGCGGCTACATCCCGAGGAAGGCGCACCGCGGGTGCCACCCCTCTGACGTAGGCCGGGGTCTTCAGACCCCGGCGCCTGCGGGAACCCGCGGGTCTGAGAACCCGCGGCGACATCCCGAGGAAGGCGCAGGCCCCAAGCCCCAAGCCCCCGGCGCCTGCGGGAACCCGCGGGTCTGAAAACCCGCGGCTACACCCGGAGAAGTCGAGCGCCCAGTGATCAGCGAAGCGAGTCGACCAGGCCGCAAGGCGCAAGGCTCAAGGCGCAGGCCCCAAGCCCTACCTGGGTCTCACCAGCTCGTACGGCTCGATCGGCGCCGGCGTGAAGCACGCCACGAAGATGAGCAGCGTGATCACCGCGACGAGCACGCGGGTGCGATCCAGGGGCACGTCCTCGTCCCAGGTGGGCGGGTGGTGGCGCCCGAACACCCGCAGCATCACGACCAGCAGCACGGCCCACACGATCCACGACGTGGAGTAGAACGCGAGCCCGGCCACGAGCACGAGCGCGCCCAGCGTGATGTGGCTCGACCGGTGGCCGAACACCGCGTAGGCGATGTGCCCGCCGTCGAGCTGGCCGACCGGCATCAGGTTCATCGCCGTCACCAGCAGCCCGAACCAGGCCGCCATCGCCATCGGGTGCAGGTTCACCGAGTAGCCGTCGGGAATGGCGCCGAACAGCAGGTAGCTGATGCCCTGGAAGAGCAGCGGCTCGCCGAGCTCGAGGCCGGCGAAGTCGGCCGGCAGCTTCACGACCCGCGACAGCTGCAGCCCCAGCACCATCGCCGGCAGCGCCACCACGAACCCGGCGATGGGACCGGCGGCGGCCATGTCGAAGAGCACCGGCTTGGTGCCGATGGCGCCGCGGATGCGGATGAAGGCGCCGAGCGTCCCCGACAGGCCGACGGGTGGCGGCAGCGGAATGAAGTAGGGCATCGAGGCCGGCACGCGGTAGAGCCGGCAGGCCAGGTAGTGGCCCATCTCGTGCGCGAACAGGATCGCCATCAGCGGCACCGAGTACCACAGCCCTCCGAGCCACAGCTGCCGCGGCGTGACGAAGAGCAGCTCGCGCTGCACGAAGTCGAGCAGGAACCCCTCGTAGTGGAACCGGCCCATCACCGTGGTGGTGCCGAAGGTCAGCACGAGCAGCAGCACGTGCAGCCAGACCCGGTCGCGCACCGGCGGCGGCGCGGGCGCAGCCATCGGGCGCCATGCCTCGCCGGCGGCGTACTGCGGCAGGGCCCACGGGTGCGGGGCGTCGGGCGGCGGACCGGGGCTGCCCGGCGGGGTGGGGATGTCGCTCACGAGGGCGCTCCGGGCGGGACGGGAGTCTTGAAGGCCGACATGCAATCCGAGTGAGTCAAGTCTGCCCCAGCCTTCGAGACGACCGCCCGCCGGAGGCGGGCCAAGCAGACAACCAGGCTGGCGAGGCGCCGCATGGGCCCACGTGCTCGGCGGTCTGGGGCGGCGCCCTCGCTAGCCCTCGAGGTTCTGGAGGTCCTTGCCGGGCTTGAACCGGATGGTGCGGCCGGGCGGGATCCGCACCTCGGTGCCCGTCCGCGGGTTGCGGCCGATGCCCCGCTTCCGCGGCTTCACCTGGAACACCCCGAACCCCCGCAGTTCGATGCGCTCGCCGCGCTGCATGGAGTCGCGCATGGCGTTGAAGACGGCATCGACGGCGATCTCGGCCTTCACCTTGGTGATGTCGGCGGTCCGGGCCACCTCGTTCACGATGTCGACCTTGATCATGTGTCTGCGGGCTCCGTGTCCGTAAGCAGCATAGGTACAAGCATTTAGCCCTGTCAAGAGACAGCGGGGACGGCTTCCGGCATAATCAGGGTTCGCCTTCGGCCCGCACCGCCGCCCGGTTCGGTCGCCGGGGCCCCATCCCCATGGCCACCCGTCGCCTGCCCACCGTCGTCCTCGTTGGGCGTCCCAACGTCGGCAAGTCCACCCTCTTCAACCGCATCACCAACTCGCGCCGCGCCATCGTCACGCCGGTGGCCGGCACCACGCGGGACGCGCTGGGGCAGGACGCCGAGTGGAACGGCGTGTGGTTCCGCCTGGTGGACACCGGCGGCCTCTACGGCGCGAGCGAGGACCCGCTGCAGGCGCTCGTCACCGAGCAGGGCCGCAAGGCGATCGAGTCGGCCGACCTGTTCGTCTTCCTCGTGGACGGCCGCGAGGGGTTCGTGGCCGGCGATCGGGAACTGGCGCGGGTGCTGCGCGCCACCGGCAAGCCCATCGTGCTCGCCGTCAACAAGATGGACGACCGCCGCGCCCGCGACCTCGCCCTCGAGTTCTACGAGACGGGCATCGAGCCCGTGATCGAGATCGCGGCCGAGCACGGGCAGGCCGTCAACGACCTGCTCGACGCCGTCGTCGAGCGCGTGCGCCACGTGGCGCCCGCGCCCCAGGCGGCGGCGGTGGACGAGGGCGAGATCTCGGTGGCCATCATCGGCCGGCCGAACGTGGGCAAGTCGTCGCTGGTGAACCGCCTGCTGCGCGAGGAGCGGGTGCTCGTGAGCGACGTGCCCGGGACCACGCGCGACGCGATCGACACGGTGCTGCGCTGGCACGGCCACGCGTTCCGCCTCGTGGACACCGCCGGCATCCGGCGCCCCGGGCGCGTGGCGCGGTCGGGAC
>JADHED010002235.1_pt1 | contig 13949 bp, 10 predicted proteins | sample 8952041 | NCBI WGS metagenome assembly JADHED01 (sample SAMN16124423, study PRJNA663239) | bioreactor sludge metagenome | isolation source: sludge (control) | place: India:Bengaluru | collected 2018-09-08
GGCCGCGGCCGACGTGGGCATGGCCATGGGCAACGGCACCGACGTGGCCATGCACGCCGCGGGCATCACGCTGATGCGCGGCGAGCCGCGCCTGGTGGCGGCGGCGCTCGACGTGTCGCACCGCACCGTGGCCAAGATCCGCCAGAACCTGTTCTGGGCCTTTGCCTACAACGTGGCCGGCATACCGCTGGCGGCGCTGGGCTACCTGAACCCCGTGGTGGCGGGCGCGGCCATGGCGCTGAGCTCGGTCAGCGTGATGACCAACGCCCTGTTGCTCAAGCGCTGGCGCGCCGAATAGCACCGCATAAAATGTAAGTAATTGCCACAAATTCTCCATTTTGTCTGTTGGGTCGCAGCAATTTGTTGCATATTCACGCACGGCACTGCAAGACGGTGTCTCTCGTATGACAAAAGGAAGACAGTGATGACTATGTACGCGCTCATGCGCTGGTTCTCGATTCGCATGCGCATGATTGGCGCCATCGGTGTGGTGCTCACCCTGCTGTTCATGCTGGGAGGCGCGGGCATGCTGGGCATGTTCCGCCTCCATGGACTGAGCCAGGATTTCATTGCCCAGCCCCATGCGGCGGTGCGCCTGCTGGGCGAGCTGCGCGGGGAGATGGGGCAGATACGCCAGGCCGAGAAGGACATGATCATCCATTACGAGCGGCCCGAGGCGGTGCGCGCGGCGCACACGCAGTGGCTGACGGCGCTGGACCGCGCTAAGGCCGTGGCGACCAGGATCGACGGCCTGAATCTGGAGCAGGAACAGGCCCTGGCGCGGGACATCGCCAAGCATCTGGACACTTACCGCGAGCAGTTCGCCCACGTGGCGCGCCAGCTGGAGGAGGGCGGCTACGACACGGCCACGATCGCCAACCGCATGAGCACCAAGGCCGTGGCGCAGTTCACGGTCGCCGCCGAGAAGCTGCAGGCCCTGGACAAGGCCCTGGGCGCCGAGGTGGACGGCGCCATTGCGCGCCAGGGCAGCATCGCCGAGCAGACCCAGTGGCTGTTCGGCCTGGCGGTGCTGATCACCGTGGCGGTGGTGGTGCCGTTCACGCTGCTCAACATGGCGTCGATCTGCCGCCCGCTGGAGGCGGCGCGCGCGCTGGCGCAGTCCATCGCCGGCGGCAACCTGGCGCAGCGCATCGAGGTCGATGGCCGCGACGAGGTGGCCGATTTGCAGCGCGCGCTGCTGGACATGCAGGGCGGCCTGGGCGCGCTGGTCTCGCAGGTGCGCGACGCCAGCGGCAACATCGCCACCGCCAGCCAGGAGATCGCCATGGGCAACCAGGACCTGTCGGCGCGCACCGAGCAGACGGCCAGCAACGCTCAGGAGGCCGTGGCCGCGCTGTCGCAGCTCACGGCCACGGTGCAGCAGACGGCCTCGTCCTCGCAGGTGGCCAACCAGCTCGTGGCCTCGGCATCGGGCACGGCCACGCGCGGCGGCCAGGTGGTGCAGCAGGCGGTGAGCAGCATGCACGAGATCTCGGCCTCCAGCCGCAAGATCGGCGACATCATCGGCCTGATCGACTCCATCGCGTTCCAGACCAACATCCTGGCGCTCAACGCGGCGGTGGAGGCCGCGCGCGCGGGCGAGCAGGGCCGGGGCTTCGCCGTGGTGGCCGGCGAGGTGCGCAACCTCGCGCAGCGCAGCGCAGCGGCGGCCAGCGAGATCAAGGGCCTGATCCAGTCGAGCGTGCAGGCCGTGGAAGGCGGCGTGCGCCACGTGGAGGACGCGGGCAAGGCCATGCAGGAGATCGTGGTCAGCGTGCAGCGCGTGACGGACATGATCGGCGAGATCCATTCCGCCGCCACCGAGCAGGCCGCGGGCATCGGCGAGGTCAATGCCTCCGTGGGCGAGATCGACCGCATGACGCAGCAGAACGCGGCGCTGGTGGAAGAGTCCGCCGCGGCCGCCGAGTCGCTGCGCGAGCAGGCCGCGCGCCTGTCGCAGGTGGTGCAGCAGTTCCAGCTGGCGGATGGCCAGCAGGCGGCGGCGCGCGCCGCCGCCCCGGCACGGGCCGCCCTGGAGTCCGACCCGGCCCTGCCGCGCCTGGGCGTGGCCTGACCGCCTGGGCGGCGCGGGCCGCCCCATGGGTCTCCCCCTTTGCGCACCCCAGGGTGCGCTTTTTTGTTATCGACTCAATAGCTAGAAGCACCTTATGGGCGGGCGCTGCAGGCATTTTTTATGCAATTCCTGCATGCGCCCCGCCCGGCACTCCGTCAGGCGATGGCCACGGGCGCCTCGGGTGCGGGGCCGTTCCTGCGCGGCGCGAACCAGGCCACGTACAGGGCCGGCAGCACCACCAGCGTCAGCAGCGTGGCCGTGACCAGGCCGCCGATGACCACGATGGCCAGGGGGCGCTGCGTCTCGGCGCCGATCTCGTGCGACAGCGCCATGGGCAGCAGGCCCAGCATGGCCAGCAGCGCCGTCATGAGCACGGTGCGCAGGCGCTGCATGGAGCCCTGGCGCACGGCCTCGAGCACGCCCATGCCGCCAGCCTGCAGCTGCTGGTAAACCGAGAGCATGACCACGCCGTTGAGCACGGCCTGGCCCGACAGCGCGATGAAGCCGATGGCCGCCGACACCGACAGCGGAATGTCCAGCACCCACAGCGCGATGAAGCCGCCGATGAGCGCGAGCGGCACGTTCACGAGGATCAGCGAGGCGGTCTTGAACGACTTGAACGCGTCGAACAGCAGCACGAAGATCAGCAGCAGCGAGATGGGGACCACGACCGACAGGCGCTTCATGGCGCGCTCCTGGTTCTCGAACTCGCCCGACCAGGTCACGCGGTAGCTCGGTGGTAGCTGGATGCGGGCCCGCACACGCTCCTGCATGTCCTTGACCACCGAGCCCATGTCGCGGTCCTTGATGAAGATGCCGATGGCCATGGTGCGGCTGCCGTTCTCGCGCGCGATGTTCATCGCGCCCGTGGTCTCGCGGATGCTGGCGACGGCGCCGAGCGTGGTGTAGCCGCCGTCCGGCGTGGCGATGGGCGTGCCCGGCAGGCTGGCGATGGCGCGCCGGTCTTCGGGCAGGCGCACCGCGACGGCGAACTTGCGCTCGCCCTCCCACAGGCTGGTGGTGGCCTTGCCGGCCAGGGCCGCCTCGATCACGTCCTGGATGTCGCCCACGTTGAGGCCGTAGCGCGCCGCGCGGTCGCGGTCGATGTCGATCACGAGCTGGGGCAGGTCGCCCAGCCGGTCGATCTCCGCGCGGTAGACGCCGGGCACCTGCTTGATCTCGCGCTCTATGCCCTGCGTGATGCGCTTGAGCTCGCCCAGGTCGTCGCCCGAGACCTTGATGACGATCTGCCCGTCGATCTGCGAGATCGATTCGAGCACGTTGTCGCGGATGGGCTGGGAGAACGCGGGCTCAAGGCCGGGGATCGCGGAGACCGCGCGGTCCATCTCCTCGATGAGCTGCTTGTGCGTGAGGCCGGCGCGCCACTGGTCCGCGGGCTTCACGTCCACGAACACCTCGGCCATGCTGATGGTCTTGGGGTCGGTGCCGTCCTCGGGCTGGCCCGCCTTGGAGATGGTGGTGCGCACCTCGGGCACGGTGCGCAGGGCCTGGCGCACCTGGCGCAGCATGCGCGCGGCCTCGTCGTTGGACACGCTGGCGGGCAGGCGCACGTTCACCCAGATCGTGCCTTCGTCGAGTTCCGGCAGGAACTCCGACCCCAGGCGCGATGCCGCGGCCAGCGCGACGGCGAACATGGCGAGCGATATCACCACCACCGTGCGGCGGCGCGCGAGCGCCCAGTCGAGCACCGGGCCGTACAGGCGCTTGGCCGAGACGACCACGCGGTTGTCGCCGTGCGGCAGCTTCCTGCGCAGCATCCAGTAGGCCAGCAGCGGCACCAGCGTGAGCGAGAAGATCAGCGAGCCGACGAGCGCCGTGGTCACCGACAGCGCCATGGGCTGGAAGATGCGGCCCTCGTGGCGCTGCAGCGCGAAGATGGGGATGTGCGCCGCGATGATGATGAGCATCGAGAACAGCGTGGGGCGGCCCACCTCGCTCGCGGCCTCGATGATGGTCTCGCGCCGGTCGCGGTCGTCCATGTCCTCGCCGCGTTCGGCCAGGCGGTGCATGATGTTCTCGATCACGATCACCGCGCCGTCCACGATGATGCCGAAGTCCATCGCGCCCAGCGACAGCAGGTTGGCCGGCACGCCCATGAACTTCAGGCCCATGAAGGTGGCCAGCAGCGACAGCGGGATCACCACCACCACGGCCAGGCTCGCGCGCAGGTTCGACAGGAAGATGTAGAGCACGAGCGAGACGAGCAGCGCGCCCTCCACGAGGTTGCGGAACACCGTGGTCAGCGTTTTCTCCATGAGCCAGGTGCGGTCGTAGAACGGCACGATCTGCATGCCCGGCGGCAGGCTGCGCGCGTTCAGGTCGGCGATCTTGGCCTTCACGTCCTTGAGCACGACGCTGGGGTTCTCGCCCTTGCGCATCACCACGATGCCGGTGACCACGTCGTCGTCGTCGTCCTGGCCCACGGTGCCCAGGCGCGGCACGGCGCCCACCCTGACCTGGGCCACGTCGCGGATCAGCACCGGCGTGCCGCCGTGCGCGGCGACGACGATGCGGCCGATGTCCTCGCTCGACTGCAGCAGGCCGATGCCGCGGATGGCGTACTGCTGGGTTCCCTGGGCGACGTAGCTGCCGCCCGCGTTGGCGTTGCCGCGCCCGAGCGCGTCGAGCAGGTTCTGGAACGTGAGCTTGTAGGCGCGCAGCTTGTCCAGGTCGGGCTGCACTTCGTATTGCTTGATGGAGCCGCCCATGGCCACCACGTCGGCCACGCCGGGCACCTGGCGCAGCGCGCGCTCGACCACCCAGTCCTCGGTGCTGCGCAGCTCGGTGGTGGAGTAGCCGTCGCCCCGGAGGCGGTAGCGCATGATCTCGCCCACTGGCGTGGCGTTGGGGGCGATCTCGGCCTCGACGCCCGGCGGCAGGTCCACGCTGCGCAGGCGCTCGCCCACCTGCTGGCGCACGATGTGCACGTTGGCGTTGTCGTCGTAGGTGACCACGGTGAACGACAGGCCGAACTGCGTGTGCGAGAACACGCGGATGGCATTGGGCAGGCCCGAGAGGGCGACCTCGATCGGCAGCGTGACCTGCTTTTCCACCTCCTCGGCGGCGCGCCCGGGGTAGAGCGCGATGATGGTCACCTGCGTGTCCGTCACGTCGGGAAAGGCTTCCACGGACAGGTTCTTGAACGCGATGACGCCCGCCATGGCGAACAGCAGCGTGCCCAGCACGACGAAGAGCGGCTGGTGCAGCGCGTAGTGGGTCAGCCGCTTCATGGCGCTTCCTTGGCGGGCTGCGCCTTGGCTTCGGAGCCGGTGGCGCTGGCCTCCTGGGCAAGGCGGAACTGGCGCGCCAGCAGCAGCACGTTCTGCGTCACCACCTTTTCACCCGCGGAAAGGCCCTGGACGACCTCCACGTTCTTCGGGCCCTCATGGCCCAGCACGACGGTGCGCGGCTCGAAGACCCCGCTCTCGCGCTGCACGTAGACCATGTGCGTGGTGCCGTTGAGCGTCAGCGCTGCGGCGGGAACCACGAAGCCGGTGCTGCGGCTCTCGCTCACGCGCGCGGTAGCCAGCATCTCGGCCTTCAGGCGCCGGTCGGCGTTGGGCACGAGGCCGCGCACCTTGAGCGTGCGCGCGACGGGGTCGATCGCGTCGGCCGTGGCCGTCACGCGGCCCGTGAAGGTTTCGCCGGGGTAGGCGGGCACCTGCAGCGCGAAAGCGTCGCCGGGGCGCAGCGAGGCCAGATCGCTCTCGCGCGCATCGATCAGCACCCACAGCGAGGAAGGGTCGGTCACCACGAACAGCGCGGGCGTGCCGGGGCCGGACTGATCGGGCCGCACTTCCTGGCCTGGGTTGAGGTTGCGCTCGACCACCACGCCGCCCATGCCGGCCGTGATCGCGAGCTGCTGGTCCACCGCGCCGCCGCCGCCGTAGAGGCTGGTGCGCGCGGCGGCGCGCGCCGCCTCGGCCCGTGCGCGCGCGGCCTCGGCCTCGGCCTGCTCCAGGTCCTTGCGGGCCACGACGCCGGCCTCGAACAGCTCGCGCTGGCGCGCCAGGGCCTGCTGCGCCAGCGCCTGGTCGGCCCGGGCCTTGGCCGTGTCGGCCTGGGCCTGGCCGAAGTCGGGCGAGGCCAGCAGCGCCAGCGGCGCGCCGGCCTTCACGTTCTGGCCCAGGTCGGCGCGTATGGCCGACACGCGGCCCGCGAACGCCGGGTACACGCGCTGCGTGCGCTCCTCGTTCCAGACCAGCCGAGCGGGCAGGTCCACGACCAGCTCCCTGGCGGGCTGCACCTCGGTCACGGCGAGCAGCGCGAGCTGGGGATGGCCGGGCGGAAAGCGCAGCTGGCCCGACTGCAGTATGGGCGGCGCCGCCTCCGGGGCGGCGGGTTCGGTGGGGGCCTTGTGGCAGCCTTGCAGCACTGCGGCCGCGCACAGGGCCAGGGCCAGGGCCAGGGCCAGCAGGCCGCGGCCGGGCCGGCGTGTCGTGCGGCTTGCGCGCACGCGCGAGGAGATGGAATGCACCATGGTGGGTTCGGGAGTCGAGGAAGGGGGAGAGTCAGGGCAGCAGCAGCTGGGGCTCTGTGCGCAGCAGCCAGTTGCCTTGCGCCTTGGCGTAGTCGGCGCGCGCGGCCAGGGCCTCGAGCGCGGTGGCGCGCAGCGTGCGGCGCGCATCGAGCAGGTCGGTGAGCGGTATGGCTCCCTTGGCGTAGGCGAGCTCGGCGCTCTGCGCGACCTCGCGTGCGCGCGGCAGGATGCCGTTTTCGTAGCCGGCGGCGCGCTGCGCGGCGCTGGCGGCCTGCTGCTGCAGCGACTGCAGGTCCAGCAGCGCCAGGCGGCGCGTCTTGTCCAGGGCTTCCTGGGCCGCGCTCAGCATGGCCTGGGCGCGGCCGATCTCGCCCTCGAAGCGGTAGCCCCATTGCAGCGGTATCTGCGCGCGCAGCTCCACGAGCCGGTTTGATGTGCCGGGATAGTGGTCGTAGGAGGCGCCTATGGTCACGTCGGCCTTGCGCAGCGCCATGGCGCTGTCCAGTTCTGCCTGCGCGGCCTGCACGCGCGCCAGGGCTGCCCGTACGTCGGCGCGCGACTCGGCCCAGGTGAGTAGGTCGCCGCCCGGCGCCGGGCCGGCCACCTGCGCGGGCCAGTCGCAGGCGCAGGCCTGCAGGCCCGGGCCGCGCGCGGTGAGCTGGGCCAGCGCCACGGCCGCCTGCGTGCGCGCGAGCTCGGCCAGTTCGGAGTCCGAGCGTGCGCGCTCGGACTCGATGCGCGTGCGCGCGGCGTCCTGGCGGGCCAGGTCGCCGGCCTTCAGGCGCAGGTTGGCCACGCGGTCGAGCTCGGCTATGCCGCGCTCGATCTCGCGCGTCTCGCGCAGCCGCTCCTGCGCGGCCAGCAGGTCGTAGTAGGCGGAGAGCGCGGCCTGCAGCTGCTGGGTCTGCATGTCCTGCACGTCGGACTGCGCGGCGTCGAGCGCGCGCTGCGCGGCCAGCGTGCGCAGGGCGCGCTTGTCGCCGCGCTCCCAGGTCCAGTCGATGCCTATGGACTTGTCGATGCGCTTGCGCGTGACGACGTTGCCGCCGCCCACGCCGTTCTGCAGGTCGATGGAGGCTGCCTTCGTGCTCAGCACGGGGGCGGGCGCATGGTCGGCCGCGAGCACGTCGGCGCGCGCTCCCGCCAGGGCATGGCGGGCCAGGGCCACGTCGCTGTTGTCGCGCGCGGCCGCGAGGGCCTGCGCGAGCGTGAGCGTGGGTGTGCCGGATGCTGCGGGAGGGGTCTGCGCCCAGCCGGCCGGGGCTTGGCCCATGGCCCAGGCCAGGGCGGAAAAAAGATACAACTGTCGTATGCTCATACACGCCGTTTATCGTCGGCCGTGCCTGACCGCAGCCTGACCAGGTCACTGCGTAAAAATGCGTACTTCCCCGTTCACCACCCTCCCATGCGAATCCTGATCGTCGAGGACGACCCCGTGCTGCGCGGCGTCATGCAGCGCAGCCTTGCCGATGCGGGCCACCGCGTGGACGTCGCTGCCAGCGTTGCCGAGGCCCACCATTTCTGGTGCGTGCAGCCGTTCGACGCCGTGCTGCTGGACCTGAACCTGCCGCTGGAAGGGGCCGACGAAGGCGCCGGCGGCGCGCAGCTGGGCAGCGGCCTGGCGGTGCTGCGCGCGGCGCGCGCGCGCGGCGACCGCACGCCCGTGCTGGTGCTCACGGCGCGCGACCGCACGCACGAGCGCATCGCGGGGCTGGACGCCGGGGCCGACGACTACCTGGGCAAGCCCTACGACCTGGCCGAGGTCGAGGCGCGGCTGCGCGCCCTGGTGCGCCGCAGCCGGGGCACGCAGGACCGCACCGTGGCCGGCGCCCTGGTGCTGGACCGGCATGTGCGCCGCTTCACGCTGCACGGCCTGCCACTGGAGCTGCCCGCGCGCGAGTTCGAGGTGCTGTGGGAGCTCATGACCCCGCCGGGCCGCGTGGTGAACAAGCGCACCCTGTCGGAAAAGCTTTCCGACTTCGACGAGACCCTGGGCGACAACGCGCTGGAGGCCTTCATCTCGCGCCTGCGCAAGAAGCTGGCGGGCAGCGGCGCGGGCATCCGCACGCTGCGCGGCCTGGGCTACATGCTGGAGGCGCAGGCCGCGCCGCCCGCCGACGGCATGCCATGAGCACGCCGCCGCAGGCCCCGCCCGCGCCGCCGCCCTCGCTGCGCACGCGGCTGCTGCGCCACGTGCTGGGGCCGCTGGCGCTGACCTGGCTCGTGGGTACGGTGGCCTCGGCGCTGCTGGCCAACAGCTTCACGCAGCGCGCCTTCGACCGCTCGCTGCTCGACGATGCCTACGCCATCGCGGCCAATGTGCGCGAGGAGCCGGACGGGCTGGAGTTTCCCTTGAGCTCGCGCGAGGTCAAGGCCGTGCTGTTCGACCAGGTGGAGACCGTGTACTTCGCCGTGCTGCGGGAAGACGGCACGCTGCTGGCCGGCAACGCCAGCTTGCCCGCGCCGCCGCCGCACGAAGGGCAGGTCTACCGTTTCTCCGACATGCGCTTTCACGGCCGCGCGCTGCGTGCCGTGCGGCTGCAGCTGACCACGCCGGCGCCCTTCGAGGTCATCACGGCGCAGACCGTGCACAGCCGCAGCGTCATGCTGCGCAGCGCGCTGCTGTACTCGCTGGCCTCGCAGGTGCTGCTGCTCGTGGTGCTGGCCCTGTGGTTGGGCCGCGCCATACGGCAGGAGCTGCGGCCCCTGGCCATGTTCCAGCAGGCGCTGGACCAGCGCGACGCGCGCGACCTCGCGCCCATGCGCGTCGAGGCATCCACGCGCGACCTGCAGCGCCTGGGCCGTGCCGTGAACGACCTGCTCGCGCGCGTGGCCCAGGGCGTGCAGGCGCAGCGCGAGTTCGCCGGCAACGTGGCGCATGAGCTGCGCACGCCGCTGGCCGGCATACGCGCGCTGGCCAGCTACGGCCTGGCGCAGAAGGAGCCGGCCGTGTGGCGCGAGCAGCTGACCGGCATCGTTCAAAGCGAGGCGCGCGCCAGCCACCTCGTGGACCAGCTGCTGGCGCTGGCGCTGGCCGACGAGGCGCGCGGCTCCATGCCGCTGCGGCCGGTGCCGCTCGACCAGCTGGTGCGCGACACCGTGCTGCGCTTCCTGCCCCGTGCCGACGCCGCAGGCGTGGACCTGGGCGCGCTGGGGCTGGAGCAGGCTGTCACCATGCAGGGCCAGCCGCTGCTCATCGAGGGCGTGCTGAGCAACCTGATCGACAACGCCCTGCGCTACGGCGTGCCGCCCGCGGGCGAGGCGCCGCAGGTGACGGTGGAGCTGGCGCGCGAGGCGGGCTCCGTGGTGCTCTCGGTGCTCGACAACGGCCCCGGCATCGCGCCGGTGCAGCGCCAGCAGCTGCAACAGCGCTGGGTGCAAGGGCGCGACGGCGAGCGCCTGGGCCAGGGCGCGGGGCTGGGCCTGGGGATCGTGGCGCGCTACGCCGAACTGCTGGGCGCGCGCCTGGAACTCACCCCCGGGCCGCAGGGCGGGGGGCTGTGCGCGCGGCTGGTGTTCGCGCCATCGGCCAGCACGCCGGGCGGCGAAAATTGACCTTCGTCAAGATGGCGGAGCGACCCTAGTCCGCCATGGCCGGGTAGTCGATGTAGCCCTTCTCGCCGCCGCCGTAGAAGGTGGGCCTGTCCCACTCGTTGAGCGGCGCGTTGCGGCGCAGGCGCTCGACCAGGTCGGGGTTGGAGATGAAGGCCCTGCCGAAGGCCACCATGTCGGCGTGGCCGCTGGCCACGGCCTGCAGGGCCATGTCGCGGTCGTAGCCGTTGTTGACCATCCAGGCGCCGCGCCCCCCGGCGTCGCGGTAGGCGGCCTTGAAGGCGGCGTAGTCGAAGGGGCGGCCATCGACCTCGCGCGGCCCGCCGGTGGCGCCCTCGATCACGTGGATGTAGGCCAGGGAGAGCGGCGCGAGCTGGCGCGCCAGATGCTCGAACAGCGGCTGGGGGTTGCTGTCGTGGATGTCGTTGGCGGGTGTGACGGGCGACAGGCGCAGGCCCACGCGGCCGCCCCCTATGGCATCGGCCACGGCGCGGGTCACCTCCAGCATCAGCCGCGCGCGGCGCGCGATGCCGCCGCCGTAGTCGTCGGTGCGGCGGTTGGCGCCGTCCTTGAGGAACTGGTCGAGCAGGTAGCCGTTGGCGCCGTGGATCTCCACGCCGTCGAAGCCCGCCGAACGCACCGCGTTGCGCGCGGCCGCGGCGTAGGTGTGGACGATGTCGGGCAGTTCTTCTGCCGTGAGCGCGCGCGGCGTGCAGGTGTGCATGAACTCGCCCCGGCCCGTTTCCGGGTCCACCACGTAGGTCTTGGCGTTGGCCTGCACGGCCGAGGGCGCCACCGGCGCGGCCCGGCCCGGCTGCAGCAGGCTGTGCGACACGCGGCCCACGTGCCACAGCTGCGTGACGATCTTGCCTCCGCGCGCGTGCACGGCCTGGGTGACCTTCTTCCAGCCGTCGAGCTGGTCGCTGCCGTACAGGCCCGGCACGTCGGAATAGCCCTGGCCCTGCGCGCTGATGGCCGTGCCCTCGGTGATCAGGAGGCCGGCGCTGGCGCGCTGCGCGTAGTAGGTGGCGGTGATGTTCCGCGGCACGGCCTGGGGCGAGCGGTTGCGCGTCAGCGGTGCCATGGCGATGCGGTTGGCCAGGTGCAGGTCACCGGCCTGAATGGGGTCGAACAGGGAGGTCATGCGCGAAGCGGGTCAGGGTGGAGGAGCCCCTGTTCCACGTGGAACAGGGGCGGGCGGGGCGGTTACTTGAGCAGACCCTCCGCCTTCATGGCGGCCTGTACTGCGGGGCGGGCGCCGATGCGTTCGCGGTAGGCGGCCAGGTTCTTCAGTTGCGAGATGTCCAGGCCGACGAATTGCGCCCAGTTGGTCACGGTGAACAGGTAGGCGTCGGCCACGGTGAAATGATCGCCCATCAGGTACTGCTTGCCCGCGAGTTCGCCGTCGACCCACTGCAGCCGGGACAGCAGGCGCTGCTTGAGCTGGGGCTTGTACTCCTCCGGCGTGCCGGGCGCGAACAGCGGCCCGAAGCCCTTGTGCACCTCGGTGCCGATGAAGGACAGCCATTCCTGCAGGCGGTAACGCGCCAGTGTGCCGGGGGCAGGGGCCAGGTTCTTCTGCGGCGCCTGGTCGGCCAGGTACTGCACGATGGCCGGGCCCTCGCGCAGGCGCGTGCCGTCGTCCAGCTCCAGCACCGGCACGTAGCCCAGGGGGTTGATGCTGTAGAAGTCGGTGCCGTCGGCCAGCTTGTGCGTCTTGGTGCTGGCCAGCACGGGCTCGTAGGCTAGGCCGGCTTCGTGCAGCACGATGTGGGGCGAGAGCGAGCAGGCGCCAGGGGAGTAGTACAGCTTCATGGTGAGAGTCCTAGTTGACGAAGGCTTCAATGCTATGCCTTGCGCATGGCCTTTGCAGCCGAAGTGTACGGGGCGCCGGGCTGCGTCAGGCGTTCCAGCCGCGACAGAATGGATTCGGCCTCCTGGCGCGAGCCGCCGCACATGGCGGGGTGGGGCTGCAGCGATGCGCACACCGGCGGGCGCCCGGGGTGGCCGAAGATGCGGCAGCGCGCGTCGTCGTCCAGCTGCACGCACCGCACGCCTGCCGGCTTTCCGGCGGGCCTCCCCGGGATGGGGCTGGAGATGGACGGCGCGGTGCAGCAGGCGCCGCAGCCGGGGCGGCAGTCCATCCGGCGTCAGGCGCACAGGCGCTGCGCGGCCCACAGCACCTGATCGACCACGGCGCGCACCTGCTGGCGCTGCGCCTCGTCGGCCAGGTCGCCGCCGGCATCGAAGGCGCTGGCGGCACGCGCCAGGGCGTAGTTGCGCGGCGCCAGCCAGCAGCCCAGGTTGACGAGCAGCGGCGCCAGGTGGCTCTGCGAGCGCAGGCCGCCCAGCGCGCCGTTGGATGCGCTGAGCACGCCCACCACCTTGCCGGCGAAGGGGCGCGTCACGTCGGTCCAGACGGGGTGCCCGGCGACGGGGCTGGAGGCCCAGTCGATGGTGTTCTTGAGCAGGCCGGTGTAGCTGCCGTTGTATTCGGGCGAGCAGATGATCCAGGCGGGGTGGGCGTCCAGGATTTCCTTGAGCCGGATCACGTCGGGCGGCGTGCCGCGCGCCTCCAGGTCGGCGTTGTACATCGGGATGTCCAGGTCCGACAGCTCCAGCAGCGTGACCTCGGCGCCGGCGTCGCGGCCCATGCGGGCGGCGATGCGGGCCAGGCGCCGGTTGAACGATTGTTGGCGGGTGCTGCCCGCGAAGACGAGGAGTTTCATGGGGCCGGATTGAAGCACAGACCCGGCGCCGGAATCCTGCAATGGTTTCACGTGAAACACGGGTAGGAGCAACGCAGATGGACAAAGATGGGAAAATTGCGAGCTTTCCCTTGCCGTGCCCGTTTCGTCCCATGCTCTACCCCCAGGAATTTGATGTCATCGTCGTCGGCGGCGGCCATGCCGGTACTGAGGCCGCGCTGGCTGCGGCGCGCATGGGCTGCCGGACCTTGCTACTGACCCACAACATAGAGACCCTGGGGCAGATGAGCTGCAACCCCAGCATCGGCGGCATCGGCAAGGGCCACCTCGTGAAGGAGGTGGATGCGCTGGGCGGCGCCATGGCGTTGGCGACCGACGAGGGCGGCATCCAGTTCCGCATCCTCAACAGCAGCAAGGGCCCGGCCGTGCGCGCCACCAGGGCGCAGGCCGACCGCATCCTCTACAAGGCCGCCATCCGCCGCATGCTGGAGAACCAGCCCAACCTGTGGCTGTTCCAGCAGGCCGTGGACGACCTGATGGTGGAGGGCGACCGCGTGGCGGGCGCCGTCACCCAGATCGGTCTGCGCTTTCGCGCGCGCGCCGTGGTGCTCACGGCCGGCACCTTCCTGGACGGCAGGATCCATGTGGGCCTGAACAACTACGCGGCCGGCCGCGCGGGCGATCCGCCGGCCGTGAGCCTGTCGGCCCGGCTCAAGGAGCTGAAGCTGCCGCAGGGGCGCCTGAAGACCGGCACGCCGCCGCGCATCGACGGGCGCAGCATCGACTTCTCGCAGTGCGAGGAGCAGCCCGGCGACGGCATGCCCGGCGGCGTGAACGAGGGCGTGCTGCCCGTGTTCAGCTTCATGGGCAGCGCGGCCATGCACCCGCGCCAGGTGCCGTGCTGGATCACGCACACCAACGCGCGCACGCACGAGATCATCCGCAGCGGCTTCGACCGCAGCCCCATGTTCACGGGCAAGATCGAAGGCGTGGGCCCGCGCTACTGCCCCAGCGTGGAGGACAAGATCAACCGCTTCGCCGACAAGGAAAGCCACCAGATCTTCCTGGAGCCCGAGGGCCTGACCACGCACGAGTTCTACCCCAACGGCATCTC
>JADHED010002214.1_pt1 | contig 13948 bp, 11 predicted proteins | sample 8952041 | NCBI WGS metagenome assembly JADHED01 (sample SAMN16124423, study PRJNA663239) | bioreactor sludge metagenome | isolation source: sludge (control) | place: India:Bengaluru | collected 2018-09-08
CGAATTTTTTGGAAATCAGGATCCGGGCACATCCCTCCATGCCGCCAGTATCGCCAAAGAACGCCGTCACCAGATGATCAACGAAGGGCGTTCCTTTATTTTCGAGACGGTCCTTTCCGATCCCGTTGGGGACAAAATCGAGTTCCTGAAGTCCGCCAAAGCCGAAGGCTATTTTATCGATGCCCACTTCATTGGCCTCTTGCATTCCGACCTGAGCCGGGCGCGTGTTGCCGGACGGGTAATCAACGGCGGTCACGATGTGCCAGACGACAAGCTCGTCACGCGCTATCCACGGACCTTGAAAAATTTGGAGCGCCTCGTGCCCGTGGCCGACCGCCTGGTTCTTTACGACAATTCGGAAGCGGTCAGACCACACCGGCCGGTTGCCATTTTTGAAGAGGCCGTCCTCCGGGCCCTTTCTCCCGATATTCCACCCTACCTCGCTTTTCTGAACCTTCCCGCCCGGACCCAGTCCTCCATTGTCGCACTGCCATGAACAAACTCACTGCCCGCGAGAGCCTTCGCCATCTGGAACTTCTTGCCGCCGCCGCCCCGGAGCTTTCCGGGGTGTTTGCAAAGCCGGTGAACGCTTCTGCCTTTCTGACCCTCATCGAGCGACTTCAGGCTTTGATCAAGGAATCCGGCACGTCCGCGCTTTCTCTCAAGACTCTTCGGTCCAGCCTTTTTCCTCACGCCACCGGAGATTCCCAGCGCGTCCTTTTCTCAAATTTTCGTCGCACGCTGGCTGCCGCTGCCACCGCCAGCGGACGCAATTTCTCTCTGCATCAGCCCGGTGTTCGCGGAAAATCACCGGAGGAAGTCTTCTGTCATTTCGAGGGAGACCCGATCAGCACAACGCCGGAGATCGATGCCGCCACGCGCAGTTCTGTTGCTGGGCTCAGCCGACAGCCTCTCGTGGACGCCCGCGCAGCCATCATGACCAGAGATGCGTATATCCGCATCACCGAGATCCTCTGGCCGCAAACGCCGGAAGGTCGCCGTCCGATCCGAATTTTTCTCTCCTACGCGCACAAGGATGATCACCTCGTTGAAAAACTTCTGGACCGCCTTCGTGATGAACTGGCCATTTCCAAGCGCTTTGCCTTTTCGCTTTGGATGGACACCCGCATTCTTTCCGGGAACGAGTGGCATCAGGACATCCAGCAGGCCCTGCAGACCTGCGATCTTTGTCTGGCGCTGGTCAGTCCGGGGTTTCTGGCCAGTGACTATATCATCCGGGAAGAACTGCCCCTCATCGTCGATGGGGTGATTCCTGCCGTTCCGGTTATGCTGGAGCCGGTTGATTTTTCCCGCCACCAACTCCGCGGACTCGAAAGCCGACAGATCGTTGCCTTCAAGGAAAATCAACGGGGGCGGGCCTATTCCGAATGTGCCGGACAGGTGGCCAAACGCTTCGTCCAAAATCTCGCGGAGAAGATTGAGGAAAAAGTTCCGTCCGCTTTGGAACACCTGACCCGTCAGATCCTCGGAGATTCGGAGCGCCTCGCGCGAGCCCTTTCGGAACATCCGGAGATCGGAGAACTCCTCAGCGCGCCGCCCGCAAAGCCCGATCCGGAGAACCTTGTTCGCCCTTCGCCTCTCAAAACACGGCTCGCCGCCCTGTTGAAAAACATTCCTCAAGATCCTGATTGCCTGCTCAAAGCACTGGGTGCCGTGGGAGGTCTCCGGACCCTGACGAGGGCCATCGAGAAACCATCCCGTGATGAAGCGGACGATCCCTATGAGCGATTCAGTGCTCACGCGCGGAGCGCCGTGGACGCTCTGCACAACTGGGTTGTCGACCCTTCCGGCCCGCCATTCGCAGCCGTACTCGGGGAGATCGGATCGGGAAAGACCACGATGCTGCGGATGCTCACCTCCGCCCTCGTTGCCGATCCTGCGGCCCCGCCGGTTATCTTCATCGATCTGCGCGATTATTTCCATTCCGGCGATCCCACACTCGAGGGGCTGCTGGCGGAGCACCTGCGTCGCTACGATGCAAACCAGTCACTCACTCCCGCAGATCTCCTCCAGGCAATACGGAAGGAACAGGCTGTCATTATTTTTGACGGACTCGATGAGAAGATCATCTCGATGAGCGAAGAGGCCAGGAAGAACTTTATCCGTGAACTCTGGCGCGTGCTGCCTCCCGAACTGCTCGACCAACCTGCCGGCTCCGGTCGTGGGCGGCTTGTGATTTCCTGTCGATCCCATTATTTCCCAACCGTTCAGAGCCAGAGCAGCGGCTACCTCGCCCATGATCGGGGAGATGCCACGGAGAAGGACTACCTGGCCTGTATTATGCTTCCCTGGCAGGACGAGCAGATCCGCGATTACCTTCGCCGTTTTCTCGGTGAAGAAAAAAGTGCTGTGGCGCTCGATCTCATCGACACGATCCACAATCTCAGGGATCTCGCCAAGCGTCCCTACCTCCTGAGCCTCATCGGTCCCGAGCTGGAGTCCCTTGAAGCCGACCGTGTGGCCGGTCATTCCATCAATGCCGCCGCCCTCTACCATAAGTTCACCGAGCGCTGGATGGCTCGCGACGAAGGCAAGCATCTCTTCACCCCCACTCACAAGCGGCGCCTCATGGAGCAACTTGCCGCCGATCTCTGGCGCGACAATGCCCGCGAATGGCCCTGGGAGCAGGTCGAGGAATGGCTCGATGGGTTTTTGCTCGTCCACCCGGCTCTTGCCGATGCTTACCGCGAGATCTCCCGCGCGGTGTTGAAGCAGGATTTTCGCACCGCCACACTTTTTCTGCGGCCGGATGGCGCGGCGGATGCCTTTCGTTTTGCCCACACCTCGCTGCAGGAGTATTTCCTCGCGGGTCATCTGGCCCGCAGTTTGTATGTGCGCGGGGGGAGGCCCGCCGAGGCATGGGACCTGCCGATGCCATCTCTGGAGACGCTCGACTTTCTGGGGCAGATCCTCGCGATTCTCCCGTCGAAGGATTGCGAGACGGCCCTTCGGCGACTCGGGGAATTGCTGGGCGACTCCCACGCCTGCGGCGCGGCCCGCACCATCGCATTGCGGTATTTTCTGCTCGCGCATGAGAAGGAATTGCCTGTCCCGAAACACCCCAACCTCGCCCTGGCTGGGATAAACCTGACGGCCTGGGAGTTCCATGGCACCGCCCGGCGCCCCCTCCAACTGGGCACGGTTGATTTCTCTGCGAGCGAACTCATCCGCGCCTCATTCGAATATCTGCAATGCGATCCCGGAAGCCGCTGGCACGGGGCCGATCTTCGGTCCGCGAAGTTCATTGAGTGTCAATTGCCGTCGGCGGATTTCAATTCGGCCCGGCTCGATGGCGTCTTTTTTCGGAAATGTGATCTCCGGGGGGGGGGCTGTAACGTCCGCCGCCGCCTCTCGGGCAATGCTCCACCTTTGCCGGATCGACCCTTCAAGCCCGTGGCCGACACTTCCCTCGCCGACAAGACCTGCACTCTGCTTTCAAAATGGCCATGCGGGCTTCGTCAACAGCGTGGCGTTCTCGCCCGATGGAAAGTTTGTCGTCTCGGGGGCGGGTGACAAGACGCTCAAGCTCTGGGAAGTCGAGAGTGGCAAATGCCTGCGTTCCTTCGTTGGACATGAGGATTGGGTCACCAGCGTGGCGTTCTCGCCCGATGGAAAGTTTGTCGTCTCGGGGGCGGATGACAATACGCTCAAGCTCTGGGAGGTCGAGAGTGGCAAATGCCTGCGGTCCTTTGTTGGACCAGCGTGGCGTTCTCGCCCGATGGAAAGTTTGTCGTCTCGGGGGCGTGGGGCAAGACGCTCAAGCTCTGGGAGGTCGAGAGTGGCAAATGCCTGCGGTCCTTTGTTGGACATGAGGCTGGGGTCACCAGCGTGGCGTTCTCGCCCGACGGGCTGCAAATACTGAGCCGGGATGTCTCCGGAAAGACGCGATCGTGGTCCACAAGTGGAGACCCTCTCCCGGTTTCCTTGAACGTAGATCCATGGCTCGCGGAAGAAACCGCGCAAGCAAGTGGAGTCTGTGCGCGGATTATTGGCGGGGCCACCATTCGGTTACAGCGAGGCAGCACTCTTCTGCGGGAGATTTTGGTTCTTCCCGACGGGCAGAGCGTGGTTCGCGAACCATGGAACGAAATAGAAGCGAGCAAACCCGACTATGCCTGTCGATGGAAATTGGCGCATGGTCCGGCTGATGTCTGGCGCTACGCTTCGGCGATCGACATGGAAACGAACGCCATCCACCCACCGGAAGCAGCGGAGGGATGAGTTTGAGGCCGTAGTCCTGGTCTTTTGCTCACAGGTCTTGGTCATGACAGGGGAGACGGGAGAGGAAAACCATCGGAAAAGGACGCCTTGCCTTCTCGTGTGTCAGTATCGGGAAGGCAGATTCGACGAAGAAAATGCTACTGAGTCTCATTATATATTGACGCCACTTGGCTTCTTCTGCTCAGGTGAAGTCTTCAATATGAGAATTCGTCGCAACAACAACGTCCTTTTTGGAACATTGAATCCGGTTTTGATTTTCTCTCTGGCTCTGCTTGCCGGTGGAGGAATGTCGCGCTTGGAGGCAGGGGAACGCCGTTTCACTTATGTCTACGAAGCCACGACAGCAGCGCAGGGGGAGATCGAGATTGAGAATTGGGTGACGTGGAAAACGCAACGGGAGGAAGGGGGACGCGGCAATGAATTCGATTTTCGCCATGAGATTGAGTTTGGGCTGACGGATCGTTTGCAGTTGGGAGTCTATGTGGTGGACTGGAAGGTCCTCGACAAGGTGGCGGGAGGAGAGGACGGGGCGCAGGCCATCTACCAGGACTCCGCAGTGGAACTCATTTACAATATTTCCAACCCGGTCACGGACATTGTTGGTTCGGCCGTGTATGGAGAGGTGAAGCTGGGGGATCAGAAGTTGGAGCTGGAAGGGAAACTGATTCTTCAGAAAAATTTCGGCCCGTTTGTCCTGGCATACAACGCGACAATAGAAGCCGAATGGGAGGGGGAGAGGTTTGGATATTTCAATGAACGCACGGGAACATTCGAGCAAACGCTTGGGGCCAGCTACCAGATCTCACCGAACTTCCTCCTGGGCGGGGAATTCCTTCATGAGATTGACTTTGCCGATTGGGCGGAAGCGGGAGATTCCATCGTCTATGTCGGTCCCAATGCCTCGTTCCGCTACGATCGTTTCTATGTCACCAGCACAGCCCTTGTCCAGGCGACGGCCATTTCCGGAGAACCGGATTTCCAGTTGCGGACCATCTTTGGATTCCACTTCTAAGAGGCATTTTGTGAGAACAAAAATTTGTCGTGCTTTGTTGTTTGTCTCGCTGCCAGCCATCGTTTTGACGGGGTGCGAAGCCATGAAGTCCTCTGCGCCGGCGATCAATCCCGCGATGACACAAGTTGCCGTCGCGAACGGTGATTCTCCGGAGATGTTGGCGGCGGGACGACGTCTTCTGGCGATGCGCTGCACAGTCTGCCATTCATTGGAACCGGTGCCAAAGTACACTTCCGGAGAATGGCGTGCCAATGTGCGCCGCATGGCCAAGCGCGCCGGACTTGATCCGACGGAAGAACGCCAGATTGTTGCCTACCTCGTGGCTGCACGCGAGAGCATGTGACCAAAGCCACGGGGCTTGCTCAAAGGGGGGGAGAAACTTGACCGTGTGACCCGGAGCCGCTTTCTCTTCGAAGCGGCCCCGGGCACGGGACAAAGCGCTATGCGAGGGAGTGCAATCCCACCACATTGCCTTCCGTGTCTTTGAAAATGGCAATGAAGCCATGTTCTCCAATGGCGAAGCGTGGCCGAATGATTGTGCCACCGGCAGACGGGATGCGGCTGATGACACCGTCAAGATCCCCTTCCACGTTGAGATACACCAGTGTGCCCCCGGCTCCCGGAGCGAAGCCTTCCATTTTGGTCAGTGCCCCGCCCACTCCATTGGCATTGTCGTAAGGAAAAATGGCCATCTGGCAGCAGCCGGAGTCCATTTCCTGCAAGGGAGTGGAGAGGATGGATTCATAGAACTTTTTGGCCCGTTTCAAGTCGGAGACAGAGAGTTCGAACCAGTTCAGTGCGTTTGTTTTTGTCATGATGATGTTTTTTTGTGGTTGTTTCCAAAGCAGAGTGCCCCGGAGAACAAACCCAACTTAAAACGCCGTGCTGACAACCCTATGTCAGGAGACTTCCGTCCGAGGTGTTTTTTTGTGATGGGAGACGGCAGCACGGGCTGCGGTGATGATTTGCTCCCGCAGGCTGGCGGGTTCAAGCACAGTGGTCGCCGGACCGAAGGAAAGGAGCCAGCCCACGAACCAGGAGGCATCGCCCGCGGAGAGCGTCAGGATGGCGCCTCCATCCGGAAGGGACTCCTCACGGACGACTCCCAGCGACCACTCGCGTCGGGCACGGGTGACACTCGCGGCGGAGAACTTTACGCGAATCGTCACCCCAGTGGATTGCTCTTCCATTTGGCGGAGATAATCGCCGAGCTGGAAACCTTCCCGCATGGTGAAAGTGCCGGGCAAAATCATGAGCGTCTCGATCCGATCCAGGCGGAAGTCGCGAAACCCTCCGCGCAATCTGCACCAGGCGATAAGATGCCAGTGTTGGAGATAATGGGTTAGTCCCAGAGGTTCCACTTCCCGGGCCGTCGCTTCACCGGTTGATCCTGAGCGATAAGTCAGGTGCAGTGGCCGACATTGGGCGAGGGCGCTCTGGATTTGAAGCAGGTTTGCCCGCCGGGGAACGGGGGATGTCTTCCGGCGTTCCAGCAGGAGAGTGGCCCCTTCAATGCGTCCAATTTTGTCCTGTTGCTCGCGTGGCAACACGGCCCGGATCTTTTGCAGAGCCGAATGCATCGGGGAAGACAGCGAGGGGTCTGTCATTTGCCCGACCAGCACGCCCCCCATGGCCAGAGCTCCGGCCTCCTCCGAAGTAAAGGACACCGGCGGCAGGTGATAGCCTTTCAGCAGGCTGTAGCCGACTCCGGCTTCGGCAACAATGGGAACTCCCGCTTCACCCAGGGCATTGAGATCGCGATAAATCGTGCGGATGCTCAATTCAAAATGAGAGGCCATTTCCTCGGCGGTGACAACGCGGCGGGATTGCAAAAAGAGGATCAGTGCCAGCAGACGATCGACGCGGTTCATTTGGGTGCTTTTCGTTGCCCATCATTGCAGGGCAAGGGGTGCCTGGACATCTGTTTTCCTCCCGCGAAGCTGTTCTCTCCCCTACGCGTGTTGCAGTGATAAAAGCCGTGGCATAACAAAACCCCAACAGAGAATCGAAATCCCTCCGGCTTCAGAAGAGCTGCCCCGCTGGCAGGGAAATGAGGTTTGCCGCGGGAGAATCCGGTGATATTTTTGCCTTCGTGTCTCATGAATTTTGATCCCAATGGCCGGAAATTGATTCTGGGCGCGCGGCTGGATGCGGAGGAAGTGGCGCAATTCTGGAACCTCATCGACCAGATGGCCGGAGAGTGCCGGGTGGATGCCTCGAAGTTGGAGACAACCGACGGGGCGGGGCTGGCTTTTCTGTGGTCGCTGCACCGTCTGAAGAAGGCGGAGATCACGGGGCTTCGTCCCGGGATTGCGGCGTTGCTGAAGCCGTTCGATGAACTTCCCACCGACCCGGCAGGGGCTCCGGAGCGGGACAATTCCCTTCTGGTCCAAATCGGGCGGGTGGCCTGGGCGATCTCCAAAGACATCCGGGCACAGGTCGCTTTCATTGGGGAGTTGGTTTGGAAAGGCTGTTTTTGTCTCCTGCATCCGGGGCAGATTCGATGGATGGACATGTGGGTGACCGCGCAGAAAGCCGGTGTCGACGCCCTGGTTGTGGCCGGGATGGTTTCCTTCCTCACGGGAATGATCATGGCCTTCCAGGCGGCCGTGCCTCTCAAACAGTTCGGGGTGGATATTTTTGTCGTCAATCTCGTGGCGCTGGCCCTCCTGCGCGAGTTGGGACCGATCATGACGGCTGTTGTGCTTGCCGGGAGATCGGGTTCGGCCTTTGCCGCAGAGATCGGCACGATGAAAGTGAACGAGGAAATCAATGCCCTGGAGACAATGGGGCTGGATCCGGTACGATTTCTGGTGGTGCCGCGTGTGCTGGCCGGGTTCCTGGTGACCCCGGTGCTCACCGTTTATTCCAATGTTCTCGGGGTGGCGGGAGGTTTTTTGGTGATGATGGCGCAGGGATTCCCGTTTGCCGCGCTCTGGAATCAGCTCGTCGGGGCCGTGGGGGTGAGTGATGTGATGACCGGGATGATCAAGTCCTTTGTTTTTGGAATTTTGGTCGCGGGGGTGGGATGCCTGCGAGGGCTCCAGACCGGCACCGGAGCGACGGCCGTGGGGGAATCCACCACGCGGGCCGTTGTGAGCGGGATTTTTCTCATTGTGCTTGTTGATGCGGTTTTTGCCGGGATCTTCTACGTGCTCAAATGGTGACCGCCCCGAACATCATCGAAGTGCGAGACCTCACGGCGGCTTATGGAGATTTTGTCCTGCTGGAAAAAGTCTCTTTCGACATCCGCCGGGGCGAGGTGTTTGTGATTCTGGGAGGCTCCGGATGCGGCAAGAGCACGCTCATGAAGCATCTCATCGGGCTCCTGGAGCCTGCCGCAGGGGAGATTCTGATCGATGGGGGAAACATCTTGACCGCCGTCGGGACGGATCGTGTGAATCTTCTCAAAAAAATCGGTGTGATGTACCAAAGCGGCGCACTCTTTGGTTCACTGACATTGGAGGAAAACGTGATGCTGCCGCTGGAGGAATTCACCGACCTGCCCGCCGATGCCCGCCGACTTGTCGCGCGGATGAAGCTTTCTCTTGTGGGGCTGGAGCGCTTTGCCTCGCACTTCCCTTCGGAAGTCAGCGGCGGGATGCAAAAACGTGCCGCCATTGCCCGGGCGATGGCACTTGATCCGGCCGTTCTTTTTCTCGACGAACCCTCTGCCGGTCTGGATCCGGTGACTTCCGCCGGTCTGGATGCGTTGATTCTGAGCCTGAACCGCAACCTGGGGGTGACCTTTGTGATTGTCAGCCACGAACTGGCCAGTATCTATGCGGTGGCAGAAAGAGTGATTATGCTGGACCAATCGAAAAAGGGAATTCTTGCCGAAGGCTCTCCGGCTGAACTGCGGGACCACAATACGAATCCCTTTGTGCATGCGTTCTTTCACCGGGAAGCGCAGGAGGTGCCGGCATGAGTGCAAAACCGAATTTTTTCCGGATCGGGGTCTTTGTGGCCGGCGGGGTGGCGCTGCTGGTTTTCGCTCTGCTGGTTTTTGGAGGTGGGCAGATGTTTCGTCCCAAGATCCAGATGGAAACCTATATCAAGGGGTCCGTGCAGGGAATCGACATCGGTTCCCCGGTCAAGTTCCGGGGCGTGCTGATCGGGAAGGTGACGAAGATCAACTTCGCTTTCACGGAGTATGATTTGAAGGAGACGGACGGGCTTTACAACTACGTGGTCCTGAACATGGAAATCGACCGGGAGGTGTTCCCGAACATGTTCACGGAAGATTTGACTCCCCTGTTGACGAAAGGGATTGAGCAGGGGCTCCGCGTCTGCATTGAGCCGCAGGGAATCACGGGACTGAATTACCTCGACATCGATTATTTTGATCCCACCCGGTTTCCCGCTCTCTGGCCGCCCTGGAAACCCAAGGTCTATTACATTCCTTCCGCTCCAGGTGAACTCACCAGCTTCATGGATTCCATCAATGGCATCCTGCGCGAGGTGGAGAAACTCAACATCGGAGGCATCAGCAAATCGGGAACGGAACTCCTCGAAAATCTGAACAAGGCGGTGATTGGAGCCCAGGTGGACAAGATCAGCGCCGATCTTCAGACCCTCATCAGGGATTCGAATTCCATCCTGCAAAAATCCGACATTCCCGCGCTGTCCGCCGAAGCGAAAAAATTCCTCTCCGATCTGGAGTCGTCAAACCGCAAACTTCGCAAGATTCTGAAGAACATCGAGCCGGCCACGAAGCTGAACCCCGAACAGATCCGGGAACTGATGAACGGCCTCACCGCCACGGCGACCAATCTGGAGCAACTCAGTGAAGAGGTGAAGAAACGTCCGTCGCTGATTCTGTGGGGCTCGCCGCCGAAGCCAAAACCGTCCCCGACTCCGCGAAAAAAAACACGCTGACCTCCTGACATGGCGGGGCCATGCCAGGAGGAGAGTGTTTCAGAATTTTGATCCGTCGGCCTTGGTGCCGCACAGCGACACTTCCATGCCGAGTCTCGCCGCGAGAGCCGCCTTGGTGTAAAGGGCGAGATCCGCATCCTTGGATGATTTGGCGTAGGCGACCTGGATGTGGTTGCTCTTGTGACGTGCCATCATCTGGTCCCGGGTCACCCCATAGGTGACGGCATGCATGATCGGCCATTGGGGGGTGGTTTCCTGCCAGCGCCGCTGCGTTTCTTCCGCCGGCAGGGCGACGACCTTTGCCCGGCCAAGGTCCATCTTGAGTTTTCCATTTTCCACAAAGACCCGGCTCCAGACGATCTCTCCCGGCTTTGCCACTCCACGGAGAGTGCCTCCGCCGAGACGGAAATACATGGAGGGTTGGCGGTGCGAATCGGATCCGGCCCAGCCCCCGATGTGGTGATCCGCCGGAGCGCTTCCAGAGATGAGAAAAACCCAAACGTAGTCGTCCGTGCTGCCGGAACGATCCCAATCGCCCCACCGCAGATCGTGGAGGGTATTCGCGCGGGGTTGTCCGAGCGCCTTGTGGACGCGATCGGTGAACAGTCCGTCCAACCCAGCACATTCATCCACCTCGTTGAAATGGGGGATGGGTTCGCCTTGGCGGATGATGCTGCCGTCGGCCCTGCGCACGGGAGGCCGCTCGGTGGAATTCAGAGTGCCTTCGACAAGGTCGGAGGCAGGCAGGAGATCCTTGAGTCCCTGCTGATATTGGATGCCGATGGTCTCGCAACCGAATTCATCCGCGATCCGGACGGCGGCAATGTATGTCTTGCACTGAAGAAGAACCTGACGCTCGGTGAGGTCGGTTGTTTCATTTTTTCCGAAATGGAAGGTGAAGCCTTTCTTTTGATACCAGTCGAAAACTTCCCGTGCCTCGGAGTCGGGCACCTGGGTGGCGGCGTAATAAAGAGCGGATTGCGACAGGCGTTCCTTGTAGACTCCGGTGGGGAACAGCAGTTCATCCGGAATGATGGCATTGTACATCCCCATGCAGCCTTCATCAAAGACTCCCATGATGGATTTCTTTTGAAGGAGATCGTCCGCAATTTTTCCCGCCACGGTCTTTGCCTTGGATGGAATGGTCGCCCGGGAGAGGGGTTTCACATGGTTGGTTTTGTGGCGAACACTTCCCGTTTTGAGCCACTGGGCAAGGCCGTCGAGGAAGAGAGCGTCGTCGAAATTTTCGCTCCAAAGGGTGGAATATTTGACCCCGGCCTTGGTGAGCGAACCATTGAGATTGAGCATTCCGACCAGTCCCGGCCAGGTTCCCGACCAATTGGCGACATTGAGAATCGGCCCGGTATGGGAGATCAAGCCGTGAAGCAGGTGATGGGAATATTGCCAAACGCACTCTGCCACGATCAGCGGGGCATTTCTGTCGAGCCCCGCAAAAACTTCCATCCCTTCTTTCTGGGAACCGATGAATCCATGCTTGAGGGCTTTTTTGAAAGGATGGGCACGAACAACTTTCCAGCCCATGGATTGGAGAACCTGGGCCAGCTTCTTTTCCATTTTTTCCTGAGCCGGCCAGCATTTTTCGTTTGCGGACTGTCGCAAATCGCCATTGGCGACGAGATAGACACATTTTTTGGGGAGTTTTTTCATGAGATGTCAGGTGAGAGGAAGCTGGATAAAATCAACTTCTGAGAAAACACTAACTCACGTGAAATCTTGTTTCCATAAGCAGTAAATGGATAAAACTGGAAAACTCATGGAGAATATTGACCGCATCACCGTGGAGTCCCTGCTTTCCGGACAGGTGAGTGAAACCCGCCGTTTTGTGCGCCACCTCTCCCGACCGCAGTCGCGGGATGCCGTGGTTGTGACGTTGGGAGGACGGGAGCGATGTCAGGCCGAATATGAGATCAACCGCAGATCGTACGCCTTCCATGGCGTCGAGTATGTGGCCGAGGGCGAGGGATGGGTGGAACTGGCCGGACATCGGCAACATCTGCGCCCCGGGAGTGTGTTTGCCTATGCGCCAGATATGCCCTGTGTGATCCGGACAGACCCCGCACGACCCATGCTCAAGTATTTTGCCTGTGTGGATGGAACGGATGTGCCGGGGTGCCTGCAGCGGGCGGGATTGATCGATGGAATGGTGCATCAGCTGCCAACGCATTCGGGAATGGTGAGCGCGTTTGAGGAATTGATCGGGGAGGGACTGCGAACAACAGTCCTTTCGGGAGAAATTGCCGCGGCGCTGTTCGGGGTGCTGCTTCTCAGAATCCGGGATGCCGGAATGAGCGGTCGCTTTCAAGATCCGGCCCGGGAAAGATTCCGGCGCTGCAAGGAAATCATTGATGCGGAAGCCCGGGAATTGAACTCCCTGTCGGAGGTGGCACGGCGCGCCGGGATCGAGGCATCCAGCGTCTGCCGGTTGTTCCGCCGTTTTCAGGGAACCAGTCCACATGCCTACCTTCTGCGAAGAAAGATGACGCTTGCGGCGGAGTATCTGTTGGATTCCGGAGCCCTGGTCAAGGAAGCCGCCCGGTATGTGGGTTTCAGCGATCCCTTCCATTTCAGCCGGTGTTTCAAGGAAGTCCACGGACTTCCTCCCCGTGCGCTACGCGCAACGGCCTTTAGAAAGGGGTGACGGAAGAACCAAAAGGAACCAGAAAATCACAAACGACACGAACATTCCGGTGGGTATGTCCCCTCCGGCTCACCCACTCCACCCTGTCTGTTTGTGCTTTCCGTGGTTGGTTGCATTTCGGAATTGGAGATCAACTGTCCAGAAGACCGGGGGGTAATCCCATGGGAAGAGGCATGGGCCGGGGGCAGGAGCTTTTGATGTCCACCCAGGCACGATTGTTGTGGGAAGTTTCGAAGGCCTCCATGACTTCCAGTGCATGCAAAGCCAGCCGGGCGTCGCAACGATGCGGTCTGCCGGAGCGGATGGCATGCGCCATGTCGGCCACTCCGATGCCCCGCGAGTTTTCGCCATAGTGAAATGCTGAAGGAATGTCCTTCCACCCGCCTTCGCGGAAAAGTGAAACCGGCCCTCCAAAGGTGTTGGGATCAGGCACCGAAAGGCTGCCGTCGCTGCCGTAAATTTCGATCGGCTTGTGGGAATGCTTTTGCACGTCGAAACTGATGCCCATGGTGACAATCGCCCCGTTTTCAAACAACAGGCTGCCGCTGCAGTGTGTGGGAATTTCCACCGGCAGCATTTCCCCGAAGTGTTCCTTGCTGGTGGCAAGGCGTTCGGAACGGGAACAGGAGGTCATCGCACAAACCTGCCCCACCGGACCGAGCAGGTGGACGAGAGCCGTGACGTAATATGGTCCCATGTCCAGCATCGGACCTCCCCCGCGGCGATAAAAGAAACCGGGATTGGGGTGCCAACTTTCCGGGCCTGCGGCGAGAAAAAAGGCGGAACCGGCAATGGGGCGGCCGATCCAGCCATCGTCCAGAAGTTTGCGGGAGGTTTGGAGACCTGCTCCCAGAAAGGTGTCCGGCGCACAGCCGGCGCGGAGATTTTTTTCCGTGGCCAGCTCAAGAAGTTCTGTGGCTTCCCGAAAATCCGTCGCCAGCGGTTTTTCACTGTAAACATGCTTTCCGGCTCGCAGCAGCTCCATGCCAACACGGGCATGGACCTTCGGCACGGTCAGATTGATGACAATCTCAATCTCCGGATCATGGACAATCTCGTCGATGGTTTTTGCGGCGAGTTGGAACTCGGCGGCCCGGGCACGCGCGGCATCCTCATTGAGATCGGCGCAGGAGGTCAGATTCAGTATCCGGAACATC
>JADHED010002236.1_pt1 | contig 13948 bp, 16 predicted proteins | sample 8952041 | NCBI WGS metagenome assembly JADHED01 (sample SAMN16124423, study PRJNA663239) | bioreactor sludge metagenome | isolation source: sludge (control) | place: India:Bengaluru | collected 2018-09-08
AAGTACTTGTAAACCTAGTGGAAAACGCTATTAAATACGGCAATGAAGACGGCACCATTACTGCAGGTTTCTATGAAGTAGATGACAAACATATTTATACAGAAATATCTGATGATGGTCCGGGAATAGCCGAGGAGCACTTGCCACGTATATTTGAACGCTTTTATCGTGCAGACCGCAGCCGCAGCCGAGAAATCGGTGGTACAGGCCTTGGTCTGGCAATCGTAAAGCACATCATTGAGGCACATAATCAATCTGTAACAGTACGCAGCACATTAGGCGTAGGCTCTTCATTTGGTTTTTCTCTCGATAAGGGTAAAGAATAAAGAAATTTATCTATACCATTTTAGGCGAAATTAGGATTCTTATATACCTGTTTTGGTTTATCTTCGCGCGCGTTACAATACCAAAAACAGATAACGATGACTCCGCAGAAAATAACAATGGGCTCTAATAGCCAACTGAATGTTCCTGAAAATCCTATTATTCCGTTTATAGAAGGTGATGGTATAGGACCTGACGTGTGGGGAGCCAGCAGAAAAGTAATAGATGCTGCTGTTGAAAAAGCCTATGGCGGAAAACGCAAAATAGAATGGAAAGAAATGCTGGCCGGCGAAAAAGCATTCAACCAAACAGGAGAATGGTTGCCAGTTGAAACATTGGATATTGCTAAAGAATATATCGTTTCTATAAAAGGGCCGTTGACTACACCTGTAGGAGGCGGCATACGTTCGCTGAACGTGGCTATGCGTCAGGAATTGGATTTATACGTTTGTCTGCGTCCTGTACAATGGTTCCAGGGTGTACCTTCACCTGTTCGTCATCCTGAAAAGGTTGACATGGTTATCTTCCGCGAAAACACAGAAGACATCTATGCAGGTATAGAATTCAAAACAGGTACACCTGAAGCACAAAAAATGCTCGACTTCCTGACAAATGAAATGGGTGCGGGCAAGAAAATACGCTTTCCTGAAACTACTTCATTCGGTATAAAACCTGTATCTAAAGACGGTAGCGAAAGACTTGTTCGCTCTGCAATAAAATATGCGCTGGAGAACCGCCGCTCTACAGTGTCATTGGTTCATAAGGGAAACATTATGAAGTTTACCGAAGGTGGCTTTAAGAACTGGGGATACGAACTGGCTGAACGCGAATTTGGCGATAAAGTATATACTTGGGAACAGTGGGAAAGAACTAAAAAAGAACAAGGTGAAGAAGCAGCCAACAACGAGTTGAAGTTGGCTAAAGCAAATGGCAAGCTGATTATCAACGATGTTATTGCAGACAACTTCCTACAACAAATACTATTAGCTCCGCAAGACTATTCTGTAGTAGCTACACTAAACCTGAACGGAGATTACATATCTGATGCACTGGCTGCGGCTGTAGGTGGTATAGGTATTGCACCGGGAGCAAATATCAACTACCTGACAGGGCACGCAGTGTTTGAGGCTACACATGGTACTGCACCACGCTTTGCAAATACAGACACAATGAACCCATCTTCACTGCTATTGAGTGGTGTAATGATGTTAGAATATATGGGCTGGAAAGAAGCTGCAGACAGCATAACCAAAGCGCTGAGCGATACTATCAAACGCAAACGTGTTACAATAGACTTTTACAACCTCATGCATGATGCAACTTTGCTGAAAACAAGCGAATTTGCACTGGAAATCATTAAAAATCTCTGATGCAGAATTTAGCAAAGTATATAGATCATACTATTCTTAAAGCCACTACAACCGTTCAGGACGTAGTGGTTTTGTGTAATGAAGCAATTACCTACAATTTTAAGGCTGTTTGTATACCACCTGTATATGTAGGGCTTGCACAAAAAATATTGGCTGGTGCCGATGTAAGTATTACTACTGTGGTTGGCTTTCCATTAGGCTATAGCAGTTTGCCTGCAAAGCTGGCTGAAATTGAGAATGCGATATTGCATGGGGCAAGAGAAATATACCTAGTACATAATATAGCTGCTATTAAAAATGGCAATTGGGAGTATACAGTGGCTGAAGTTGAGGCTTGTACGAAACTGGCTCACCAGCATGACTGCTTAATAAAAGTAATCCTGGAAACCGGTAACCTAACAGATGCCGAAATAATACATAGTTGCAGATCTTACGCTCCGCTTGGTGTAGATTTAATTAAGACATCTACAGGTTTTTCTGACACAGGCGCTACAATACACGCAGTGCAACTGATAAAGCAAAATACGCCTGCAAACATGGGCATTAAAGCATCCGGAGGCATTAAAACTGCTGCTTTTGCAAAAGAACTAATTGCTGCAGGGGCTACCCGTTTAGGATGTTCTGCAAGCGTGGCTATAGTAAAAGAAGATAAACCGTTGTAGATTAGCGCACGGAATGAGAGCGATTTTCTACTATATCTTATTTTTTATCTTTTGTGTTAACTACAGTATTGCCAACGCACAAGTATTGGTAGATGAAAAAGCTGTTGACGATGACGACACAGCAGCTGTATCTACAGGCGTAACACTACATGCAGACCCAAGGCTTGATATTGTTGTAAAGAAGTACCGTAACGTGCAACTTGGTGTTATCCGCTCCGGGCATGGCTTCAGGGTACAGATATACAATGGCAACGACCGAATAAAAGCCAATCAGATAAGAGTAGATTTCATTCGCAGATTCCCACAAGTACGTACATACCTCACTTATGTACAACCACAATTTCGTGTAAAAATTGGCGACTTTCGTACCCGTGCAGAAGCACAAAAGGTATATGATGAACTGACAGGCATCTACACACCATGTATGATAGTACCTGATATTATTGTCATAAATACAATGAACGATGATTAACCAGATTCGTGAAAAAGCAGCAAAGTATTACCCTGAGGTACAGGAAATACGCCATCATATACACTCCAATCCGGAATTATCATTCGAGGAATACAAAACTTCAGCTTTTATATCAGAAAAGTTGACATCATGGGGCATTGAGCACCAGACAGGTGTTGCAGGTACAGGTGTGGTTGCACTCATCGAGGGCAAAAATCCTGATAAACGCTGTATTGCCTTGCGCGCAGATATGGATGCATTGCCAATACAAGAGGCCAATGACACCAGCTATCGCTCAAAAAACGACGGCGTAATGCATGCATGCGGGCATGATGTGCATAGCAGTTGTTTGCTTGGCACTGCACGTATACTTAGCGAGCTAAAAGATGAATTTGAAGGCACTGTAAAACTGATTTTCCAACAAGGCGAAGAGAAGCACCCGGGTGGTGCCAGCTTGTTGATTGCTGCAGGTGTATTAGAAAACCCAAAGCCTGAAGCAATCTATGCATTGCACGTGTATCCGCATCTTCCAAGTGGCACAGCGGGTTTTCGTGCAGGTAAATACATGGCCAGTGCAGATGAAATATACATAACAATAGAAGGCAAAGGCGGACACGCAGCACTACCACACCAAACAGTAGATCCTATTACAACTGCTGCGCAGGTGATTGTAGCATTGCAACAAGTAGTGGCTCGCAAAGCCAATCCACTGATACCAACCGTGCTTACCTTTGGCAAAATAGCCGGTGGCTTTGCAACCAACGTAATACCAGATAAAGTAGAGATGCTGGGTACACTACGTACCATGGATGAGAAATGGCGCTACGAAGCACACAAGTGGATTGAAGACATCATACATCATACGTGCGAAGCATACGGTGCAAAAGCAACTGTAGAAATACCTAAAGGCTATCCTGCCTTGTACAATGACCCTACACTAACAACATTTGCCGAAGACTGGGCAAGAGATTATATAGGTGGCGAAAACGTACACACGTTGGATATGCGCATGGCTGCCGAAGATTTCAGCTTCTATGTGCAGCAAATACCAGGATGTTTCTTCAGAATAGGAACCAACAAAAACAATGAACAATTCACAGCACCGGTACATAATGCAAAATTCGACATTGACGAAAAAGCGATGGAAACCGGTATTGGTTTGTTTAGCTGGATAGCCATAAAAGCATTAAATAAGTAAGGACTATACCCTACCCCAAATAGCAGTTGCATTGCATCCTCCAAAACCAGATGCAGTTTTGAGTACGTATTGTATATCAGCAGGCTTAGCTTCTGTAGTTACATTGAGAGGAACAGGTACACCTAATTCTTTGAATCCTAATGAGGGAATTAACTGCTGACGTTGCAGACTTTCTATTATCATTACACTTTCCAGAACGCCTGCTGCACCTAATGTGTGTCCGGTATAACCTTTGAAACTATGTACAGGCGTTTGCTGAAGACCACATAAATTGAAAGCCTTAGCTTCCATTTCATCATTATAAAGCGTAGCGGTACCATGTGCAGATACCATATCAATATCCACTGCACTTATACCTGCTTGTTGCAAGGCTGTATTAATAGCTAATGCTAGTTCTTCGCCTGTTCTTGAAGGACCTGAAATATGATTAGCATCGTTTGAACTACCGCCTGCATACAATCTTGCCAATGCACCAAAATCGGGTTGTGTTGTAAGTACTATAGCCGCACCACACTCACCAAGGTTGATGCCTTTACGGCTTGCATCAAAAGGCTTACAAGCCTCATCTGCAACAGCCTGAAAAGATTGAAAGCCACTTAACACAAACCTTGAAAACCTGTCGCAACCTATAACAACGGCGTGCTTGTGTGTACCTTGTTGCAATCTGCGCATAGCATATACCAATGCTAAAACACCTGATACACACGCATGAGATACAACTACAGGTTTATTAATATTCATCCCTAACGCCTCTGCAATGATGTCTGCACTTTTATGCAAAGACAACCGCTCATCATCGTACATACCAAGCCATTCAATATTGCCTTTAGTAGTAGATAGCACTACCAATGTATCTTCGGCATTAATATCTTGATTGCAGGTATTTAATGCTTGCTTACCTGCAAATATGGCAAGTTGTTCAAACGGAGATAATGTTTCAGATGTTCTTGTTTGCGACTGAATATACTGCCATTGAGTCGCATCAATTTTAGCACCCCAAAACGGTGCAGTACTCAACGATGCATCATCATGGCAAGCAATGCCACTTTTCCCTTGTTGCACGGCACTCCAATGGGCTTTCACATCTATACCAAGAGAAGATGTGGTATTTGTAGCTATTGCGTATACAGGTAGCATCTATTCAGCAAGCCATTTTTCTTTCCAATCAATCATAAATTGCGGTAACGTCCACATCAGTTCCAGGGTCTCACGCTCCATAAACACTTGCATAGAGCTGCCTGTGGCTACTTGCTCATTCGTTTCTGCATCGTAAATGCTGTAGTGAAACAACAATTTAGCGGCTGCGCAATCTTCATATGTAGTTTCAAGGCGAATCTTATGCCCGTAACGTAGGATGCGTTTATAATTGCAATCTATCTTAATGATAGGTACTACTATATTACTCCTGTAAAAATCAAGATATTTCAGACCATAAGCATTACCAAATGCTTCGCGGCCATCTTCGAAATAACGGATGAAGTGTCCATGCCAAACAATACCTAATGGATCTGCCTCGCTGAATTTAACCTCAAGTTCCGTTACGTGTGTAAGTGTTTTTTTCAAATGGGGATGTTTAGTTCCAGTTCTTCCAGTCTGATTTAATTTCTTTCAGTGCAGTGCGGAATGTATTTGCCCAATAATTACGGAAGCCAAAACCACCGGCTTTTGACTCTATTCTTTGGGTAAACAATACAGTCTTAGACTTCATATCTACAAAAGTAACCCACATTGATGCTGTTTCTCTGCCTTTGCTCATTCCTTCAACAAAGAACATCATACCAACACCGGAATTACCTTTAAAATCGTATTTTTTAACAAGTGAAGCTACTTTTTGTTCATCTAATAACTGGAATTTATTTGCATCACTTTCAAAAAAATTACCCTTCAGACTGTTATTGGCTTTTTCCGTTACATCGATAGCATACTTCACTTCGGTACGTCTAATGGCTTCAGCTACTTTATACCTGTCTTTTTCATTAACAAACAGGCTGTTCCATGATGGGAAATATTTATCACGCATCTGGCTGTTAGTTATTTCGCCCGCATCCTGCCATTGTGTAGCATCGCCTATAAATTTCAGTTGAGAAAAATCTAGCCCTAACCAAGTAACAGGTACATCTGCATTAAATACATCTTCTTTCTTTTGCGCAAAAACATTGATTGATAACAGTGTGGCAAGAGCCAATACAAATAAGTTTTTCATGACGTTGACATTTTAAGATTCCTGTAAAAATATTTTGAGTTCGCAATTAGCTATCTCTTTGCCGTTATTAAAAACCCTGCCCTGAACTATGTGTACATTCAGCACTTGTGTTTTAAAGCTAACTTCTGTAGTGATTGTGTCACCTACAGCCGGCATATCTATAACAGTTAAAGCCTTCAATGCCCCTATGTAACCTACAGGAATATTTTTTCCTTGCGTTTTCAGGCTATAGCCTGTACCTGCTGCTGCAGTCTGTGCCATATTCTCTACAAGGCCAGGTTCGGTAAATTTACCATCCTGTACAAATAAATGGCCTTCTCTGATGGTAAAGTTTGTCTCAGATACGATTCCGTCTGCTTTTACAATGCTGTCAATCATTACAAAAGGCGGACGCTGTGGTATGTATTCTAAAATATCCTGACTGCTCATTTCTTCCAGAAATCAAAGTAATTAAACCATTGTTCGGGGTATTTCTTAAGCATTTTCTCTAACAGTACCACATAATCATCCAACATCTGCTCCATACCTGTAGTTCCCTTGCCTTCATAAGTCTTGCTTTTGAAAGCATAAAAATGATAGTGAAAATTAGTCTCTTTAAACGCAAAAACAAAGCACACAGGTGCTTTTAGTTTGGATGCCAGTATAAATGGTCCTGCAGGAAACAGTGCCTCTTCGCCCAAAAACACATGCTTCATAGTACGATTACCCGGGCGAAACCTGTCTGCATGCAGACAAATAAGCTCGTTGCGGTTTAGCGCTGCAGACATTTCGTAAATATGCGACTGGTCTTCTCGTATATAAATAATATTAAATGAACGTTTGCTATCAAACTGGTCCATGTATGCTTTCATCTGCTCACCTTCGCCGTCGTACATCACAATGTTTATCTTAGCCTCTACACGCTTCAGCAAGTGACCCGCTGTTTCCCAATTGCCTAAGTGAGCGCTAACCAATACACCTCCTTTACCATCTTTCACCAATTGCTCAATATGTGCTATTCCTTCATGTGTAAAGGATAGCTCTTTACCTTGACCCGACAAAACAGCGATTTTATCAATCAATGTCTGGCCAAATATCATCAAATTCTTCCTAACCAGTTTTGATGCTTCCGCAGCACTGAAACCCATACGATTGACGTACAGGTATCGCAAAGGATTCGTCGCTGCTTTTACAAACAGGCGATAATACAGTGTAACGAAATGCAGTAAAGTATATGCTGACCTAAGCCCTCCATTTTTGAGGAGCCATACGAATATTCTGTAACCTAGAGGAGTACCCCGTGAGCGTCCTTTCCAGGCTTCAGTATCAGGCATTGGCAGATTGCAGACGGTTGGCTACGTAATCGTAAAAATCCTGCATGGTAACCATAGTTTGGAAATCTTCAGGTTTTACTTTAAAACCGAAGTTCTGTTCTATAACTACAACAAGGTCTATGTAGTCAAGACTATCAAGATCAAGTGTTTCTTTCAAGTCAGCCTCCGGCAAAATAGTAGATTCGTCAACTTCAAAGTCTTCTACCATAAATGCCTTAATACGGCTGATAATTTCCTGCTGGTCCATATAGATATTCAGAACGCCGGGGTTTTACGCTTTAAATTAAATTATTTTTCATTACGTATTAATACATAACAATGCACAAATTTAATAAAGATATTTGGAATAGCAGAGAAAAGAAGAGGTGCAATCAGAAATGCACCTCTATAATACTATTTAGTGGAATATTCTGACCACCTTTTATTTGTAAGTATCTGTCTGTAACAGACCAAACAGTCGTACTTATACTTCTTGGACCTTGGGTAGTTTCAAATGTTATGGTTGTTTTACCCTTAAATTCATTACCAAGCCTTGTGGCGTATTGTAATTCTTTTTGCCAATGTTCTGTATTATCTACAAATGCAGGAACGATGGTATAATTAGATACTTCTTCTTTTTCTATTAGGGTGGCCATCATACACTATTTATTCTTTAATTAAATATACACAATAATATAAAAACAAAATGCCTGTGAAAAAAGTTTTCACAGGCATTTATCATTAACAATTGATGCTCAATCTGTTCAATTATTGCAGCTTTACATTAAAAATTGCTTCAACATCCGTTTCACCACCGGCTGCATCAGGTGTAGTAGCAGCCTTATTAGTCGGTTCATGCTTTAATGTAAGCGTAAGGGCTCCTGTACCTGCCGTGGCCGTAGTAAACTTGATTTTCTGATTTAATGGGTTACCGTTACCATCCTTGCTACCATCGCTAAAGCTAATAGAACCGGCACCTGTTACCGGGGCTGACTGAAACAAAAACAAGTGCTCATTACTCTCATTTTTCACTTCTTCAGTAATATCCTCTGCCGGTGTTTTCTTTTCATTTAGCAAAGTCACCTCCACATCATACTGTTTTCCGGGCGCAAGCACAATATCATCTTTCGTAACAGTACCTTGAGAAGTACTTCCAAAACCGTTTTCAACCTTGTACACAAAGGTTTTATTGAACCCTTCGCTATTAGTTACATTCAGTTTCACAGTTGTAATCAGTTCCTGTTCTACAGGAGTAGGCGTTGCTACTTCGTCTTTCTTACATGCCGTAAATGACACTGTTGCCAAAGTTGCTATTGTTGCGTATTTAATGATATTGTTTTTCATAATTATTGAATGTTTTTAAAATTGTTAGTTTTTAGAAATTAGTCCGTAAAAATTGAAAGGGACACGTAGCCTTAATACGACGTTCGTTCCCGGTTGATTGATGAAATACCTGAACGCATCCAGATAATCGCGGTATTGCTGGTTAAGCGCATTCATTACCGTTAAGCTTAGGTAAATTGGATGACCGCTACGCATAATGGTTACACCTGCTTCTGCATCCAGTACAAAATAATCTGCCGGCGGGCGCGGATAGTCTATCTGGTCGAAATTGGCGGGAATGCGCCACTGTCTGAAAACATAGCGTCCGTCTACACCTATAAACACATCCTTAAAGGTTTTGCCAAGGCTGAAACTATACTTAACTCCTCCAGATATTCGGTCTGCAGGCATCAGTATCAGCCAGTCCTTTTGTTGTACATCTTTGGCAAAAAGAAAAGATGCTTTCAGATGTGTTTCCAGTGATTTAGCAGGATAATACTTTATCGATGCGTCAATGCCATTCAGCCAAGCATTTGTCTGCGTGTACCTGAAGCTTTTAAAATACCCCCTGATGGTAAGTATATCCACGTCAGGTTTCAGGTAAATGAAGTCGTTGATATACTGAGAATACAACGACAATTCAGCATGCAATTTATCAGGCACATTATACGCTGTTTCTACATTCAGGCTATATGCTTTTTCAGGCTTCAGGTTTTTATCACCCAGCTCTATACGTGCTGCACCATGATGCAGCCCTGAACTGAACAATTCGCTTGCTTGCGGGGCTCTCCATGCATTGGCCAATGTGGCATTCCATTCCCAATTAGGTTTTGGTTTATACCTCAATCCTATTGTACCTGAAGCATTACTATAATCAAAAAGGTAGCGCACTATTGTCTGTTTATTACCTTCAGGATTAAATACTTCGTAATGCCTGTAGTCATATCTGGCACCTGCCTCAAGTGTCAGTTTATTCAACCTGTAGCGCTCTATTATGTAGGCTGCCAAACCGGGGCTGCTATAGTTGGGTATAAACACCCTGTCGCCATCCTGCATATAGTTCTCCTGATACACCCCGTCAATGCCAACTTGCCCATTGATACCTGCAATCGGTTTGTGTTCCAGATTCAGATTCAGAGTTTGGGTGTTGAGCGTCAGGTTTAGTTGGGCCTTATCGCTGGTACCACGTATAATATCATACTCTTGCCTGTAGTTGTGCTGATAAGCATATACAAGGCTTAAAGCACCTGCGCGTGTATCAGCATTTACTTTCAGCTTGGCAAGGTCGTGTACCACGTGTTGCATCGGTCGGTTTATCTTATAGCTAAACCCTGCATTAACCAAAGGTGTATCACTATTAATAGCTGCCATCAAATCGGCCTGATTACCGGTATGAGACCCTCGGTATATACCAAGCTTAGTATTAAAGTGACTATAAAATGCTTCTACCCCGAAATGGGCTTTTTTATAGGCTATAGTAGCAGAATAGTTCTGTTCTTCTGTACCCGTATTTGCCACCCAATAACCTGGGATGTTGTAGTTGCCGCCTTGCTTTAAAGTACCCTGCAACCTGATGCCCAGCCCTTTGATATATTTAAACCCATGCTGTACAGTTGCAGATGCAACACCCATACGGTTGTTGCTAAACCCGGCAAGGTTTACCTCTCCATCCCAGCCTTTCATAGTCCTGACGGCTGACGGCTCTACCAAGACAACACCACCTATAGCATCAGTGCCATAGCGTACACCTGCGGCACCTTTAAGTACGGTTATGTTATTGGCAAGAAACGGGTCTATGTTTGGTGCGTGTTCTCCTCCCCATTGCTGGTCTTCCTGACGGATACCATTGTTAAGGATAATGATACGATTGCTATGCAAACCATGAATGATGGGCTTGGCAATTGTCGCACCGTTAGATAACACAGAAACACCATTTACATTCTGCAACATATCACCCAGTGTTTTACCGCTGTTCGACACTATGTCCAGTCGGTTAATATTCCCCTTGCTCTGTATAATGGTTTTGACACGGTCGTCAGATACCACTACCTCTGCCAACTCTTTGTCTATGTGCGAAAGACTGAATTTGAGACTGGCATTGGCTGATATTTTGAGCTCTTTTACCAAATGTTCATAACCCGCAGCATGAAAGTGAATATGATAAGTACCTGGGCAAGCATTGTCTATTTCAAAGTGTCCGTCTTCATCTACTTCAAACTCTCGTTTCATCTCGTCTATATACACAGATACAGGAAACAAAGCCTGTCCGGTGTGCGTTTCAACCACCCTGCATTTTATACTGATATTACAGGCATCTTGTGCATACAAAAATTGCACAGAGCCAATTAGCCACAGTATTATGGCTATTAATACACGATTCATATCGTTGTCTTAATACAAAACGAATTGGCGATGCCGCAAAAGCGGGATAGCCATTATATACTTAACTATGAATTGATTGCAGGCGGACCACGCAGATAAGCAGTATGTGGACTGCTTGGATTGTATGTAACGCAAATAACGTCAGTATAAACAGGATATACCATGCGTTGTGCATGCAACCTGTATACCTGCGCATCATTAACAAAAAAAGGAAGTGAATAGCTTAAAAAACTACAGTGATGGTGTTCTGGCTCTATAACCAATCCATCATTTTCAAGATGGCTGTGTACGGTATCTGTGTGCCCCGAAAACAGGTGAATATATTCCTTGGGCGTACTGCCAAATAACAGCAGTATGGCAAGCCATGTGGAAATAACAATATGTCCTGTTTTCTTAATCACAAGTATATTGCAGTCGGAAACTGCTTCGCGAAGATACAGAATCCATAATTAAGCTCCCTTATGACTGTATTCAGAAAAATACTGACGATATCAATATTAACATTGTGTATTACCAACAACAGCTTTGCCCAAAGGTTTAGCGACCCAAACACAATCGGTTGGTATAATGCTTTTGGCACCATATATACAGGCAAAAAACACACAACCTCTGTATGGTTGGAATATCAGTGGCGAAGGGATAACATAATAACCAACTGGCAACAATCACTGACACGTGTAGGTTTGCAATATCATTTCAAAAACAATGTAAGTGCCTTGTTAGGATATGGATACATTGTAACATTCCCCTACGGAGACTACCCTGCAGGCCCATATCATATTCCCGAGCACAGAATATTTGAACAATTGGTATGGAATGGCAATGTTGGCCGAATTGCACTTAACCACAGACTACGCTTAGAGCAGCGTTTCCTAGGAAAAATAAACCAATCTGGACCAGAGTATACAAGAACGGACTGGGTATATCTGAACCGTCTACGCTATCAACTACGTGCGGCGGTGCCAATCAATAAGAAAAAGATTGAAAACAAAACATTCTACGCAGTTGCGTTCGACGAAATCTTTATAGGATTTGGCAAAAACGTAAATCAAAATGTATTTGACCAAAACCGCATCGGGTTATTAGCCGGATATCAGTACAACAAAATACTACGAGGGGAAATAGGTGTATTTAATCAAACAGTACAGCAAGCTGCTTTGGTTGCAGGGAAACAAGTGTATCAGTACAATAACGGATTAATGCTGAATCTCTATATTACTAAACCTTAAGGCTTTTCTAATGCTGCAACACCACGAGGTTTGCGTCTGGCGCTTTTATCAAAATTGATATCGTAGCCAAGCAGACCAATTACTTCTGCATACCAGAATTTGTGTCTGATGCGGCCACCGTCACCAATAGTCAAAACATTCAGGTAGTTAGCAAATCCACCCTTAACATTAGCCTCCAGAAACAAATTGCGTATAGGATAGAAACGAATACCACCTTCAAGACCTATTACGTAGCCTGCAACGTGAAACTCATTGTCAAGCCTTTTCCCCATCAAGTAAATATCAGAACGAGGAATCACCAGACCCGCACCCGCCTTATACAAAAGGCTTGCCATGCGGAAGTCTTTCTTTTTGTTACGCAATAATTCGTGATGGCTCACATAATTTATCATCCAGAAATTGGCACCATTGGTATGCTCTACGTGCAAATATGAAGGATGCAGAATGGTATCCTGCCAGTTTATTTGCTGTCCGTTTATTTGCCCCGTAATGTCGTACGGCTGATAATCTGTAACCACATATTTTGTATGGTCGTAGTTCAGCTCTATAGAGTGGGTTTTCTTTTTATTTAGGAAAAAACCAATTCGGAAAGAGTTTTGCGGAATGGTAATATCTAATGGATTGGTACGAAAACCAGAGAAATCGGGTTTATCTTCAGCTTTTACCTTATGTACAGTAAAGTCGTATTTACTACCATTAGAAAAATGTAAATCGCTACGAGTATACCAATCGCGATTGTACCCCCATTGCAGGTACATACCTGTAAGAACAGGTTTAGTATTTATGATTTGTGCCTGAGAACCAAAACTTGCTAAAGCGGCTAATGCCAATAATGCTATACGGCGCATACGAATAAAAGCTGAAATCGCTGCAAAGCTATCGTAAAAAGGAATACAAATAATTGACCTGTATTATAGTTTTTCGATAACGCCAGCTATCCCTTGGCCTCCGCCCACGCACGCGGTAACTATACCATACTTTTTACCCAGCCTTTCCATATCGTTAAGCATTTGGATGGTAAGCTTTGCACCGCTACAGCCCAACGGATGACCAAGTGCTATGGCGCCACCATTGATATTTACTATTTCAGGGTTTAGCCCCAATTCACGGATTACCGCCAACGATTGTGATGCAAATGCTTCATTCAACTCTATCAGGTCAATTTGACCCAGATTAAGACCTGTCTGCTTCAGTACTTTTGGCACCGCCGCTACAGGTCCAATACCCATGATACGAGGCTCTACACCTGCCACAGCACACCCGACTAATCTACCCCATGGCTTTAATCCAAGTTGATTCATCAGTCTTTCACTCATGACAATAACAAATGCAGCACCGTCTGATGTTTGAGATGAATTGCCCGCCGTAACAGAACCACCTTGTGAAAAAACCGCAGGTAGTTTTGCCAATGCTTCGACACTTGTATCTGCACGTGGCCCTTCGTCTGTATCTACCACTATTTCACGTTCGGCGCGTTTATTCTTTTCATTCAGGTAAACGTCCTTTACTGTTAT
>JADHED010002237.1_pt1 | contig 13947 bp, 9 predicted proteins | sample 8952041 | NCBI WGS metagenome assembly JADHED01 (sample SAMN16124423, study PRJNA663239) | bioreactor sludge metagenome | isolation source: sludge (control) | place: India:Bengaluru | collected 2018-09-08
CTACCGAAGTATTGAAAAGTATGCCGGCAAACTCTATCAAACATATAGAAGTGATTACAAACCCCGGTGCTAAATATGATGCAGAAGGAGTAGGTGGAATCTTGAACATAGTCACGATGGGTAGCGGCCTCGAAGGGTATACGGTTACTATTAGCGGGAATGTAAGTAATCGCGGTGCCGGTGGTGGCGCCTTTGGTACGGTTAAAAAAGGCAAGTTGACGGTCAGTGGAAGATATAATTATAATTATAATGATAATCCGGAAAGCTATTCCGGTGGCAATAGACGCACAACAACGGTGACAAGTAATTCATCTGATCTTGATTATGAAGGAATCAGCAAAGGACACGGCAGTTTCCAATCTGGTAGTATGGAAGCTAGCTATGAGATAGACACGTTGCGCTTGTTGTCTGCTTCTTTCGGACTTTGGGGAGGAGGTAATAATGGTAATGGAAGTACTGATTATATGGCCACTCAACCGGGGCAGGGTCCTCAATTGTATCGTTACTCCATGAATAGCAATAACAAATCATCGTGGTACTCCATTGATGGTGGTATCGATTACCAGCGTTCGTTCAAAAATGTAAAGGACCGTATGTTGACCCTTTCATACAAAATAAACACGAGCCCGCAAAGCTCGGATGGTTATTCGTATTATAGCGATGTAAACGGTACGACCGACTGGCTGGATTATCTGCATCGCTTACAAAACCAGCATAATGACGGATCGCAGAATACTACGGAAAACACTTTTCAAGTGGACTATACCACTCCGATATCAAAGATGCATACCATAGAAACGGGTGCAAAATACATCTTGCGTAGTAATACTTCGGAGAATGACCGTTATCTACAAGATAACGGGGGAGGAGATTATACCTTTGATGAGGCACATAGTTCCCATTATAAGCATTTGAATAATATTTTAGCGGGGTACTTCAGTTACTCCTTGAAGTTCAAAAAGTTTACCGGTAAGGCGGGTGTACGCTATGAGCATACCATGCAGGATGTAAAATACCTGTTGGGGAATGGGGATAATTTCAATAAGAACTTTGACGATGTGGTTCCTTCTGTTTCGGCAGGTTGGAAGATTACCGATATGTCAAATATCCGTTTGAGCTATGATATGCGTATTTACCGTCCCGGTATATGGTATTTGAATCCTTATTTGGACGACAGTAATCCTTCGAACATCAGTCAGGGAAATTCAAAGCTCGACACAGAGAAGAATCATTCTTTTGGGCTGAGCTACAGTAATTTCACCCAAAAACTCAGTGTGAACTTGTCTTTGCGTTATTCCTTTACGAATAATAGTGTGGAACAGGTTTCCACGATGATTCAAGATGATAAGATTCCCGGACTTAGCAATCCTACCGGAAAGGAAGTGCTTTATTCTACTTATGAGAATATCGGCAAATCTAAAAATACCAGTCTTAATGGGTATATCAACTGGAATATGACTTCATCAACACGCATTTACTCCAATTTCTATGGGAATTACACTTATATGAAAGGAGCGAACGGGTTAAAGAATGACGGATGGAGTTTATTCGCTTATGGAGGTGTGCAACAGACTTTGCCAAAAGATTGGCGTGTAAGCTTGAATGTATATACCCAGACTCCTTGGATCATGCTGCAAGGGCGTGGAAGTAGCTTCCTCGATTACAGTATGAGCGTGAATAAATCATTTCTTGACAAGCGTCTGACTCTTTCCGCTTTTGCCGGAAATTTCTTCAAGAAGTATATGCATAATACTTCGACCTTGGAGGGTCTCGGATTTACTCAAGAAAGTTGGAACAAGTATTCCCGTCAACGTTTCGGAGTTAGTATCAGTTACCGACTCGGAGAGCTGAAGGCTAGTGTGAAAAAAGTTGAGCGCTCTATTAGTAATGATGATGTGAAGAGCAGCGGTGGCGGAACCGGTGGCGGTGGACAGGAGTAATACAAAGAGATTATGCGCGGAATAATTTGTTTTTCATTGATTGCTTTTATGTTACAATTTGCCGGATGTGATTTTAAAAAGAAGAGTGAAACGAATACATTGGAGGGAGTGAATACCGTTCGGGTTGGCTTGGACTCGTTGTTTTCCGGTCTGTTTAGGTCGGATAAACCTGGCGCTGCTGTTCTGGTGGTACGGGGTGATTCCATTGTTTATGATAAAGGATTTGGTTTGGCCAGACTGGATACTGTCGCTCCAATTACAGACCGGACTATGTTTAATATCTGTTCGGTTTCGAAACAGTTTTCTGCCATGGCTCTGTTTATTTTGGCGGAAGAGGGAAAGTTGTCGCTGGATGATCCGGTGAAGAAATATTTCCCGGAGTATAAAGCCGGATTCTTCAATCGGATTACGTTGCGCCATCTGCTGTCGCATACTTCAGGCTTACCGGATGCACGCCCCCGTACGGAAGACGAATGGAAACGTTATGCGGCCAGGCATCAGACAAAGTTCAAGACAGTGGACGATTTTAAGCGATTCTGTGAAGAAGACGAGTCCTGTCGTTTCTTCGAGACGCTGGATTCTTTGACTTTTGAACCGGGTACCCGATATGAATACCAAAATCCGACTTTCCAATTAATGTTGATGATTGTGGAGAAAGTGACGGGCGAGAAGTTCGACGATTGGATGAGGCAACATGTTTTCCTGCCTGCCGGAATGGAAGAGACCACCTATTTTGAGCCTAAGAAGTATATTCCCCGTATGGCTCATGGCTATATTCCAGCCAAAGGCACTCCAACCGGTTATTTCCGCTCGGTAAATGGTGAGTGGGAGGAATGTGATTACGGTGAAACTTCTTTCTTCGGGACAAAAGCAGATGGCGGCATTTATACCACCCCACTGGAGTTTGTGAAATGGGACAAGGCTTTATACAGTGATAAACTAATTACGGCTGCCATGCGTAAGGAGGCTCATACAGGAAAGATTGCCACGGATATTCCTTATACGGATTATGGTTACGGTTGGTTTATTGAACATCGTCCGGATCGTCCGAAAAAGATTTATCACACCGGTGATAACGGCGGGTTCTATATCTTTGAAGGGCGTTTCCCCAATAAGGCTCTTTTTTATCTCATCTTTGCTAATCGTCCCGATTGGAATAGGGAAGCAACCGTGGAGAAAGTAGACCGGATACTGGAGAAAGCAGGGTGGCTGGAAAAAAAATTTAAGTTTAGGAAATCCAGGTGTAGTAGGTTTGTGGTAAATAAAGGTGATATATAAATCTCCTGATAGCATAATAGGGACATATTAAGAAACAGTGCTAAATAATGGATTCATTTTTCTAGATTCAGCAGTTTTTAACTGTGCGAAGATTTGATTTATTCTCTTATCTTTGCTATACATAAATTGACAAAGAATGGAATTTAGTAATATACCAATAGAGAAATTGAGACGAATGGGGCTGCAGTTTGCAGACTGTTTTCGTAATGATTTAATTATGACAAGTCAGATTGAGAATGAAAATCTGTTTCATTATCCTTGCCGTATAGATGCTATTACTGTACTGATATGTGTAAAAGGTAAAGTGGACTGTAGTGTTGATTTGAGACATTATACTATTCATGCAAATGGTATTATGATCGTTTTTCCCGAAAATATAATTCAAATTCACTTTATGGAGGCTGTGAAAGCTTATGCATTACTAATTTCAACAACATTTTTAGATGAATTATACATCGGACTCAAAGATCGCTTTAATTCGTACATTGGCGTAAAGAGAGAACCGCTAACTTATGTGCCATACGATGAAATTGTTAACTTGAAATCATATTATCAGCTTATTAGAGGAAATATTTATGTTACTCGTCCTGAAAATAAAGAAATTATTAAAGGGCTTATCCAATCATTTGCCTATACCCTCATCTCTCTAAAGAAAGCTTATCAAGTACTGCAGACAGAGAAAACAGAAGGACGTCAATCGCGAAAGCAATATATTTTTGAAAGATTTATGAGGTTGCTCTCTCAATATCATCAGCAGGAACGAAGTGTGAGTTTTTATGCAAATGAGATATGCCTTACTGCTAATCATATGTCCGGTGTTATTAAAGAGTGCAGTGGCCAAACAGCCGTTGAATGGATTAACAAATATGTGATATTAGAAGCTAAAATGCTGTTGAGGTTTTCGGAGTTAAGCGTATGCGAAATAGCTTATCGTTTGAATTTCTCTTCTCAGTCTGCTTTTGGCAAGTATTTTAAACAACAAACAGGAGTTTCTCCAAAATTTTATATTGAGGAGAACAAAAAATAGAATAACAATTCTAGATTTTGAATTATTATGCATCTCTCTATTTTATTTCATTCAACAATGACAAAAGTGGTATTTGTTCTTTTGCTTGTTGATACCCTTCTTCGTATATTTTTTGTATAATATTCGGATGGGATGTAAAAGTACCCATATTTTTTTCATTGAAAAGACTAATAATAAGGGCTCTTCCTTCTTCCTCTATTTGACCTATTTTTTCTTTTATCTGATTATAGCGATAATTTTGGCTTTGTAGTTGATATTTAAGATCGGGGTATTGTTGAAGTAGAAAAGGTAGAATGTAGTTTTTCCTTTTGTTTTTGCAATATTTATCATAGTGAGTGAGAATAAATACGAATTTATTGAAACCATCTTCTATCGCTTTTTGAAAAGGGATGGCATCGGCTATTCCACCATTACACATTGGAATGCCATCAATATAGACAGTAGGACAATAGAGGGGTAAGCTGGTGTAGGCCATAAAAAGGCTATAGTGTCGTTCTTTATTGAACTTTTCTTCAAAATATATAGCTTTCCCTGTCTGGCAATTGGTCGTAGCTATAATGAAACGACTGGGATTTCTTCGATAAACTTCAAAGTCGAAAGGCAGTTCTTCTTCATCATATTCTTGGAGAATAGCTTGGAAATTTACAAAGGCTCTTTTTTGTAAATAGTTCTTTATCCCAATACATTTCTTCTTTTCGATGAAATTAACCATAATATCTCGATTGCGTCCTAGCTGTTCAGACATGTATGATAGTCCAACGATAGCTCCGCTAGAAACAGCTATTGTGTATGGGAATGTGATCTTATGTTCCATAAAACAATCTAGCACTCCGGCAGTAAAGCCACATCGCATTCCTCCTCCTTCTAAAACCAATGCTATATTCTCCATTAATATGTATATTTTAAAACTGAAATCCCATATTTAAATAAAATCCTATGCTTTTACTCAAGTTAGAATAGTTTAATTGAGCTTCAATCGGACCGAATATCAAATCGTAAGATGCTCGTACGGCGACTCCCCATAAATCACGGCCTCGATGTAATGAGCTGAATTTGTGCCACTCTCTCCCGTATTCACTCAACATGGTAGCATATAATTTCTTTTTTAGCTGATAGCGCAGGGCGGGGCGAATAGCACAAAAATAGTTGTCAAGCAAATATGCGTGAGGGGTCGTTTCCCATGCTATTTGTTGAGTTAAATAGTAACTATCAAAAGTGCCTCCTGCGTAGTTACGGTAAATGTAAGGGATCTCTCCTCCCATTAGAAATCGCCCCTTCAATACAGGTAGAAAGTATAGGTTAGATGCTAGCTTCAATACAGTGGCAGTGTGGAAAGAAATAGCACTCAGAGGAGAATCATCATCATGTGTAATACCATTACTAGTGTAAACAGTTCCCTGAAAATGCACTTCGTTTCCAGACGTCGGAAAGAATTTACGGTCATAAGTGTCTGACAGCAGGTCTGCATAATAATTTATGAAGTGGTCCGTAGAAATTTTTTGAGGTTGACCATTAGCGTAGTAGATATGATCATGGTAATGAAAGAATTCATAGGACGCCCCTATTTGTGCTTGTAGATTACATTTCGTACGTGCGTAGTGAACAGATAAAAATTGCGAGGAGAATTCCGGTATATTGATTTTGTTATCATGCGAATAAATGTCGAAATCGTTATGACGAACCCTATATGTACAGCCTATTTGTGCACTATAAAGTCCTCCGTAGGCATAGTCTAACTGTAAATAAGGATTTCTTGATATACGTCCTGTAAGTGCATAGTGATGGCAAGGTGAGAGCCTCTGATGGTTTGACGTATTTATAAGGAGGCTAGCCATTTCTTCTGTATCAAGACGAAAACCAACATTGATATGTTTGTAATCTTTTTCTTCTAATAAAAAAATCAGATCATAAGGAGCTGAATTACTGAGTCTGTATTCCACTTTTGAGAAGATATCCATGCCTTGCATGGTGGAAAGAGCTTTATCAATGTCCTTTAACTGAATGCGTGACTGTTCCTTTATGGCTATTTCGAGGCGTATATTCTTTTCTTCTTGTTTGCTTACTCCCTCAAATATAATTTTCCGAATATCAAGACTATTTGCTCTAACTGATTTCAGTCTTTCCGATGGTGCTTGTACCAATGTACTGTCCATAATAATATTCCGTAGAGCAAGTATGTCGTTCCATTTTTCACGTGCCGCCTGCTCTCCACGAATAAGCATAGTATCAATTGCTTCCGACTGAAAGCTAGCTGCATTATACTCTTTAAGGTTAGGGTGAATATATAAATTAACAATATTGATATTCTTCTGGTATTTCTCTTTACCCATAATGCTAATCATTTGGTCCACTACAGCCGGTATTGAGGTCAATTTATCTCGATTTTTCCATCCATTACTTAGGTCAATGCCAATGATAATGTCAGCACCCATGTTTTGGGCAATATCTGCCGGGAAGTTATTCAAGACGCCACCATCTACAAGTAGCATCTTGTCCCATTCCACTGGAGCAAATACTCCGGGGATAGACATACTGGCCCGCATAGTCATTGGTAGAGAACCCGATGATAATTCTATCTCCTTTCCAGTAACGATATCAACGGCAACGCAGGTGAATGGAATAGGTAGCTTTGTGAACGAGTCCACTTGGTGGTACCCTATCGTTAAGTTTGAAAATAGGTTGGTAGCATTCTGCCCCATGACATACCCTGTAGGCAAAGGTGTTTTTTTCTTTATGGAAAACGGTATATGCAGTGCGTAAATATCTTTTTCTTCTTTTGATGGAAGAGTCTTGTCTTTCCGTTTGACTTGGTCTCTAAGCAAGAAGAGCCAATCTTGTCTTCGAAACAGGCTGTCTAATTCGTGGGCTTTGTAGCCGATGGAATACAGTCCACCAACAATTGCTCCTATGCTGGTTCCGACTATATAATCAATTGGGATATCAGCTTCCTCCAATACTTTTAAGACACCAACTTCCGCAGCTCCTTTTGCACCTCCGCCACCAAGTACCAGAGCTACCTTCTTCCTTTGCTGTGCTTCACAGTTATTGATGTAGCTAAATAAGAATAAAATGAATAAAAAACAAGATAACCATTTAAGCATTTTACTTTTAATTTTTGATACAAAAAAATAGAATTCTTTTTATGTATGAAAGGTGAATTTGTGGGTAATGTTGGTCTATATAACGGATTTTGTGCAATGGGGAACTACTAATATATAGGTTGTTGCCATATGAGGTTAGTTCTTTGCCGCGTTTTTGTTTGTGCAAAATGACTTTCTATATAATGGAGTATTGTTCTATATAAAGGCAAATGTATTCCGTGTTAAGGTTTTTTTCTGCTTATAAATAATAACATATATATTTGCACTGAATTAAAAAATATTATTATGAAGGATATTGGATTAGAAACTATTCGCAACATAAATACGAATAGATTTTCCGAAATTAAATTAGGCTATGCCGATGATGACATTACAGTGGTTAATAAACTTAATATACCGATAAATTCAATCAAACTGGATTTTATTGTAATGGTGGTATGTATGGGAGGAGAATTGCGGCTAGACATAAGTAATCAGCCATATACTATTTGTCCCAATAATATATTGGTTTGTACTCCTAATCTTACTATAAATAATTATATGATTACACCCAACTTTAACGGGAAGATACTGTGCCTTTCCCGTAAACTCATTCACGAAATATTCCGTAATGCGAGTGATATTTGGGAGAAAACTTTCTATATAAAGGAGAATCCAATAATAAGCATGGATGAAAGGGGGGTAAATTTATACCACTACTATTATAATCTGATTGATCTGGAAATGAGGCAACAGAAATCTTCTTATCATAGAAAAGTTATGAGATCATTGATGCAAGCTATATTTTATGAATTGTCTGCTTATTTAAATGATGATATTGTTTCTTATTCTGCTGTGAAAAAGAAAACGGGACAAGGGTATGTTTTATTTAGAAAATTTATGGATTTGCTTTCGCGAAATGAAATTAAGAGACATCCGGTTTCTTATTATGGGGAAAAATTATTTGTTACACCCAAGTATCTATCAAATGTATGCAAACATATTAGTGGAAGAACAGCGTCTGACTGGATTGATGAATATGTCATGGAAGATATTAAGTCTCTCTTGGAATTCTCGGATCAACCAATTAAAGAGGTATCACTACAACTTGATTTTCCCAATATGTCCTTCTTTGGAAAATATGTAAAAGCGCATCTGGGAATGTCGGCGACTGAGTATCGTAATTCTGTAAATACTCGTGAAAATGGTATATAGAGATAATTATGTATTGTCTATTGATTCTCTCTTAATAGTAATTTAGCACGTTAGGCCCATTTTTCATATGCCATGAGCCGTTTTAGTGTGCTAAATTCTTTTCTTTTACAAAAGAAGAAAGTTCTCTATTACTTCATCTTTCTATCTATTCTGCCCATCTTTCCATTTCCATTTTGCTATTTTATATTTTACTCCTACTTTTGCCCCGTTGCATAAGCAACTTAATTTATAGATTGATGAAATTAAGGTGAGAAGAGTATTTGTTTGTAGCCTGTTTATACTATACTGTATAGTGAATTTGGCTCAAAATATATTGACATTAGATAGTTGCCGGACTTTATCCATAGCAAATAATAAAGATCTACGTATTTCTTTTGAAAAAATCAGTACGGCACATTATAGGCAGAAAGCAGCTTTTACTGGGTTCCTGCCAAAAGTTGACGCTATGGGAACTTATACGCGTACACAGAAAGAAATCTCCATATTGAGTGATAAGCAAAAAGAAATTGTCAGCAATATAGGGGGTGCTACACAAAACTCCATGCAAGAAACTTTTCGACAGATGACAGTCTCCAATCCTGAATTAAATGTACTCCTGCAACCACTTGCATCACTCGTTCCGGGCATAGGACAAACCTTGAACGATCTAGGTAAGGAGTTGGTGGATGCCATGCATACTGACACGCGAAATGTGTATGCAGGTACTGTCGCTATCACTCAGCCTCTTTACATGGGAGGAAAAATAGTTGCTTACAACAAGATAACAAGATATGCAGAGCAACTTGCCAAATCACAGCATGCAGCTGATATGCAAGATATTATTTTGAGTACGGATCAAGCATACTGGCAAGTTGTATCATTGGTCAACAAAAAGAAATTAGTCGAAAGTTATTTAAAACTAGTCAAGCGGTTAGATGAAGACATGAGCAGGATGATGACCGAAGGAGTCACTACTAAAGCTGATATGCTGAGTGTAGAAGTAAAAGTGAATGAAGCTGAAATGAAATTGACCCAAGTGAAAGATGGATTGAGTCTTTCTAGGATGGTATTATGCCAAATTTGTGGTTTGCCATTAAACAGTGAAATTTGCTTAGCAGATGAAAATGTTGAGAATTTATCATTGCTGGAAGTAGCATGTTCTACTGATAACGTTGCAACTGCAATGGCTAATCGAGAAGAGCTGAAAAGTTTGGACTTAGCCATACAGATATATGAACAGACTGTAAATGTTATCCGTGCTGATTTCTTACCTACAATTGCTTTGACGGCTAATTATACAGTTACCAATCCGTCGTTTGTTAATGGTTTTGAAAAAAAGTTTCGTGGTATGTGGACAATAGGCGCACTAATAAAAGTTCCTGTTTGGAACTGGGGTGAAGGATTTTATAAAGTAAGGGCTGCTAAAACTGAAACCAATATTGCCAGATATCAACTATCTGATGCTAGAGAGAAAATTGAATTGCAGGTTAACCAAGCTTCGTTTAAAGTAAACGAAGCTGCCAAAAAATTGGTTATGGCACTCAAGAACAGAGAGAAAGCTGAAGAAAACCTGCGTTATGCTAACCTTGGTTTCGGTGAGGGAGTCATTCCCGTCAATAACGTGCTGGAGGCTCAAGTCGCTTGGTTATTGGCGCAATCTGATAAAATAGACGCAGAAATAGATGTGAAACTGGCTGAAGTTTATTTACGTAAATCAGTAGGAACATTAAAATAGAGGTGAAATATGGCGAAAAAATCACAAAGCAGTAATATAGCTCTGGCATTTATTACCTTAGGCGTAGTCGTTGTTATCGTAGGGACAATAGGTTTTTTTGCACTGGGGAAAGGTCCGGAGATTATTCAGGGACAGGCAGAAGCAGATGAATATCGTGTATCGAGCAAAGTACCTGGGCGTATTCTGGAAATCCGTGTAGAAGAGGGGGATATGATAAAGGTAGGAGATACATTGGCTATTCTCGAAGCTCCCGATGTAATTGCAAAGTTCTCGCAGGCACAGGCTGCCGAACAAGCTGCACAAGCCATGAGTGAAAAGACTCAACGTGGAACCCGTTATGAACAATTGCAAGCTGCCTACGAAATGTGGGAAAAGGCAAAAGCAGGGCTGGAAATATCCGAAAAATCATATAACCGTGTGAATCGCCTCTTTGAACAAGGAGTGATGTCCGCCCAGAGACGTGATGAGGCTAAAGCCCAGTATGATGCTATGGCTGCTACTGAAAAAGAAGCTGGTGCACAGTACGAAATGGCTCGGAATGGTGCACAACTTGAAGATAGAACTGCAGCAGTGGCACAAGTGGAACGTGCTAAAGGGGCGGTTGCAGAAATATTGTCTTACGTTAATGAAACAATCCTGCTCGCTACTCTTAATGGGGAAGTGACAAATATATTTCCCAAAGTAGGTGAATTGGTAGGAACTGGTGCTCCAATTATGAATGTCGCCTGTCTGAATGATATGTGGGTAATATTCAATGTACGTGAGGATTTTTTGAAAAACTTTACAGTGGGCGGAGAAGTCAGCGCATTTATTCCCGCTCTTGGCCGAGAAGCAAGGTTTAAAGTAACCCATATGAAAGACATAGGTACCTACGCTGTTTGGAAGGCAACTAAAACTACAGGACAGTTTGACTTGAAGACTTTTGAAGTAAAAATTGTTCCGGTGAAGAGAATAGAAGGTTTTCGTCCGGGCATGAGTACCATACTAAAAAAATAGAGGAATGAATATTACCATTTACAACAAGATTTATAGGATAGCTAGGCGTGAAGTCTCTCGTATTACGGCAAGACCGTTATATCTATTTTGTATAATCATAGCTCCTCTGCTCTCTTATATCTTCTTTACTACGCTGATGTGGAGTGGACTCCCTACGAATATGCCCGTCGGTATGGTTGATTTGGACAATACTACCACTACCCGTAGTATTGCACGTAATTTTGATGCCTTTCAGCAAGTCAGAATTGTAGAGCACTATGCGAGTTTCTCCGATGCTCGGAGAGCTATGCAACGAGGCAAAATTTATGCTTTCTATTACATTCCCAAGGGAATGACAGAAAAGGCTCTTGCAAGTCGTCAACCTAAAGTGTCTTTTTATACTAACTATTCCTATATGGTGGCCGCCTCTTTGCTTTATAAAAGCGAGAGAAACATGTCTGAACTAGCAAGTGCTTCTGTTACCCGTGCAACTTTATTAGCCAAGGGGGTTACTGATGAACAGGTCGTATCTTTCTTACAACCGATAAGTATTGAAACGCATATCTTAAATAACCCTTGGTTAAATTACTCGGTTTATTTAACCAATACTATCATACCGGGTATTTTAATACTACTTATTTCTATGACTACTATCTACAGTATTGGTAGTGAATTGAAAACTAACACTCAAAAAGAGTGGATGAGTATGGCGGATAATTCAATTCTTCTAGCTTTGACTGGTAAATTATTACCTCAAAGTTTCTTGTTTTTTATTATGACCGTATTTTATCAAACCTATCTATATGGTTTTTTACATTATCCATGTAACAGTGGAATCTTGCCGATGCTGTTTGCTGGCTTACTGCTCATTCTGGCTTCTCAAGCCTTCGGTATTTTATTATTTGGGTTATTCACAACAATGCGTTTAGCTATGAGTATTGCCTCTCTATGGGGTGTTGTTTCATTTTCTATGTCAGGCATGAGTTTTCCGGTTTTGGCGATGAGCCCTGTGCTGCAAGGATTGAGTTTTCTTTTTCCATTGCGTAACTATTTTCTGATTTATGTGTGTTCAGCACTTGATGGTTACTCATTAATATATGCTTGGAAGCCGATAACTGTACTCCTTCTTTTTATGCTGCTTCCTTTTTGCATATTGAAAAGGTTATACGTCGTTTTATTACAATATGCATATATTCCCTAAAAGGTAGTTGTTATGAGAGAGAATAAATTTAAAAATATAGTTTCAGAAGGAATATCGGATTTATTTTATATCTGGTGGCAAGAACTGAAAATGGTGATGAAAGATCAAGGTGTAATTATCTTTTTTATCTTACTTCCGTTAGGTTATCCGTTGCTATATACATATATATATACCAATGAAGTTATACATGATGTGCCAGTTGTAGCTATAGACAATGATTATTCCAGTCTTAGTCGTCAATATCTGAGGCTGGTGGATGGCACTGCGGATGTAAGTATCGTTTCTTATTGCAACGATATGGAAGAGGCCAAACTGATGTTGAAAAAAGGAAAGGCGTATGGTATCATCTATATTCCTGAAAGTTTTGATAGAGACATAGCCAGAGGTATTCAGACCCATGTTACTTTATATTGTGATATGAGCGGAATGCTGTATTATAAAGCTATATTGGGTGCCAATACTAATGTTTCACTGGCAATGAATAAGCAGATAAAAATAGAACATTCCGGTAATACAACCGATCGTCAGGATGAAGTGACTACAGCCCCTATTGAATACGAAGACATCTCTATCTTTAATCCTCAGAACGGCTTTGCCAGTTTTTTAATACCTGGTGTATTGATGCTTATTCTCCAACAGAGTCTGTTACTTGGCATAGGTTTATCTGCCGGAACAGCTCGTGAAAATAATCAGTTTCGCAGTCTGATTCCAATAAGCCGTCATTATCATGGTACACTGCGCATCGTGGCAGGCAAGTCACTTACTTATCTGATGATTTACGCAGTCATGAGTATCTATGTACTTTGCTTTATTCCCAAAATTTTCAACCTAGTGCAGATCCCTCAGGTAGGCACTTTATATGCTTTTATTGTTCCTTATTTGTTGGCTTGCATTTTCTTTGCAATGACTTGTTCTGTTTTTGTCCATCATCGCGAAACCTGTATGATGATTTTTGTATTTTCATCTTTGCCTTTTCTGTTCATTTCCGGTATTTCGTGGCCAGGGAGTGCGGTTCCTAAGTTTTGGAAAATAGTTTCTTATCTTTTCCCGTCTACTTTTGGTATTAACGGCTTTGTCCGTATCAATAATATGGGTGCCATTTTGCATGATGTAGAATTTGAATACCAAGCTTTATGGTTACAGACTGGATTTTATTTTATTACGACCTGTATAGTTTATCGTTGGCAAATTATTATTAGTCGTCGACCAGCCTATGCACGACTGGGGAAGATTAATGATAAGTAATTTTCATGCGGATTGTACAACTTGAAATTTTACTAACATATTAATTTTAAAGCCAGTGAGAAAAATAAGTTCCGTAAGATAATAGTTCATCTTAAAAGTTTTTTATCAAACTTTTAGAGTGCACTTTATATTTGTTTTTTGTCAGTTTATGCAAATGTAGAATACTATGTCTTAGTCTTATTTGAATCCCAGCTTATCCAGCCCTTCTTTCACATCGGGATGACTCATGAAAAGCTTCCAAAGTAATCCTGTACGATAATTCTCGATCATAA
>JADHED010002238.1_pt1 | contig 13934 bp, 11 predicted proteins | sample 8952041 | NCBI WGS metagenome assembly JADHED01 (sample SAMN16124423, study PRJNA663239) | bioreactor sludge metagenome | isolation source: sludge (control) | place: India:Bengaluru | collected 2018-09-08
CCAACGAGATTGAGTCCGCGGAAGCCGTGAATCACTTGAAGGATTTCCCGAAGGCGGAGGCCGTTCAATTCAGGATCGGCCACACCGGGTGCCTCGCTCGGGTCGATCACATCCAGATCAAAGGTCAGGTAGGTGGGATGGTCCCCGACCACCGCAAGCGCTTTTTTCAAAACCGACTCCGGCCCCTGTTTGATGAAGGATTCTGTCGTAATGAATTCCGCAAAGTTTTCCTTCGCCCAGTCATCCATGGACGGATCTCCTTTGGGACCACGGATGCCGATCTGGATGGTGCGTTTGGGATCGATCACTCCCTCCTCGACTGCAAAACGGAACGGGCCGGCATGATTCCGTGTGCCCAAGAGCGGCAGCATGGCGTCGTTGTGGCTGTCGAAGTGAATCATGGCAAGCGGTTCCTTGGTGAACCGCGCGGACCGGGCTGCGCGGAGAATGGGCCCCGTGATCGAATGATCCCCTCCAACACTCACAGGAATGATGCCGCTTCCGTAAACCTTTTCATAAAAAGATTGGATGTCCTCGGCGGTAAAATCCGGATTCAGGCCACGGGGCATGGGCACATCCCCGAGATCCCGAACACGCACCAACTCAAACGGATTGATGCCGAACTCCCGGTGACTGCGGGCATAACCCATCGAGCGATTGCGGATGCCGCGCGGGCCAAGATATTGCATGTGCTCAATCGGGTTGCCCCCACAGTGCGGCACACCGACAAGCCCGATGTCCGTGTCCCGGAAATCCGGTTGATAGCGACATCGCAGAAATGTGGCGGGGCCATACCAATGTTGATAGCTGGTGGCGAAGGTATCGGGAGTCTCGTTTGTCATCATGGTTTTCGTCAGGTTTACAATTTTGCGGCGTTCAGGCGGTTTTCCGCCACGAGGCAAAGGAGTTCGAACATCAGTTGGGCTCCCGCCAGGGCGGTGATGCCGCCGGTGTCGAAGGGCGGAGAGACTTCCACGAGATCGGCTCCGACGATGTTGAGTCGGCGCAGACCATGCAAGAGCCGTTTGGCCTCGTAGGAGGACATCCCTCCGACAGCAGGCGTTCCCGTGCCGGGTGCAAAGGCCGGATCCAAAGCGTCGATGTCGAAACTGATGTAGGTGGGCCCGTCGCCCACAATGCGCCGGGCTTCGGCGGCAACCGCATCCGGGCCAAGGTCGTAAAAACGGTCGATATCAATCGTTGTCACCCCGACCCCATGTCCAAAGGTTTCCATGGGCGCAAAAGGATCACGAATCCCGATCTGCACGATGCGTTTCGGATCGAGGAAGCCTTCTTTGATGCCGTTCACATACATGCTGCCATGATGCAAATTTGAGCCGTTGAGCGACTCAGCCATATCGAAGTGCGAATCGACATGGATCAGGCCCAGAGGTTCCCTGCGACCAAGGGCTTTGAGAATGGGATAGGTGATCGAATGATCCCCACCGGCAATGATCGGGGTGATTCCCCTGTCATTGATTTTTGAAAAAAAGGCGAAACTCTGATCCGCCACTTCCCGAAGGTCAAACGCGCTTGGGATGAAGGCATCTCCAATGTCCGCGATCTTCAGACTGCCGAATGGCGTCATTTTCATCGAGTAGTTGTGATAGAGCACATTGCTCGATTGATTGCGAATCTCGCGCGGCCCGTGCCGGGCACCGGTGCGTTGGGTGAGACCAAGGTCGGAGGGAACTCCCACCAATGCAATGTCGAGCGCTTCTTCCGTCTCCCAATTTGGACAATATTTCGTGCGGAAGAAGGTCGGCAATCCAGAGTAGGATTTCATGTACATCTCCGGCGGGACCTCCATGGAGTTTTTGATTACGTGGAAGAATTCTTCTGTATTGCTCATGAGAGTTTGTGGTTACGGGTTTGGTTGACGGGTTCCTGCAAAACAAAGTGGCGCAATCTCCACAGCAGAGCAACAGCAGCCAAGTCGAAGGCTCGTTAACGACTTGCTGACAAGCCGATTCGGCGGGGAGAAAGTGGACCGAAGCCGTGGCATGAGCCGAGTTTGAGTAGAGATATTCCCAAAGGTTGTCAACCCCCGAACCGTAAGAGCAAGACGGGTCTTGGACAGGAGGAACAGGAGGAACAGGAGGGCAAGATTTTCAGAAAAGCATGTGAAAACCACCTCCTCGTGGCAGCGGCATCAGGCATCACATTATTTCGGTCATGACAATTGGGAGCCGTTTGCTCCCGGCCTGAAAAGCCTTGCAGATGCGATAGAACTCCGCCGTCGCCCGGGACTCTCTGGACCAGACCAAACGCCGTTTGGATCGGAACTTGGCAGCCAGTGTTCGTGCTGCTAGGATTTACTCATGAAAATCGCCTTCGCCGAACCTGAAATCGTGACCAAGAAAGGCAAACCTGTATCAGTCATCCTTCCCATCAAAGACTATCAGGAGATGCTGGAGCTCCTGGAAGATGCCGAAGACGTTAATTACCTGAAGAAGGCCCGCACCAAGCCGCAGAATTATCGCCCGCTTGAAAACGTGCTGGCCGACCTCGCCAAGAAGTAGTCATGTATCAGATCGTCGTCGAACGCTCGGCTGAGAAGGACCTCAAAAAGCTGCCCTCCGAAGTTCGTCCTCGCGCAATCAAGGCCATTCAAGCGTTGGCGAGAGCCCACGTCCTCCTGGCAGCCGCAAACTCGCAGGCACCGAGAGGGACACTGGCGTATCCGGGTTGGTGATTACCGCATTGTTTACGAAATCGCCGATGAGATCCGCATTGTGCGCATCAACCGTGTGAGGCATCGCCGGGATGTGTATCGCTAAAACAGTCCAAAGGTGATCGGCTCATCCTGCAGTTCCCGGCGGGTTTCCACGGCTGCTTGCTGAGGTTTTAGCGAAAATATCCGTGCCGTTTTGCACATGGGCTTGAAACGGCTTGGGGCGATGTTTACGAAAGCATCATGAACAATTCTTCACAGCGACCAAACTCCGCCCTTCCTGTGGTTGTGATCATCGGCGGTGGTTTTGGAGGCCTGGCTGCGGCGAAGGCACTTGCCGATGCCCCCGTGGAAGTGATCCTCGTGGACCGGAGCAATCATCATCTCTTTCAGCCCCTTCTTTACCAAGTGGCCACCGCAGGACTTTCCCCGGCAGACATCGCCCAACCCATCCGAGCGATCCTCCGTGACCAGAAGAACACGACGGTTGTCCTCGACGAGGTTCGCGAGATCCGACCGGACACCAGGGAGGTGATCACCGGGGACATCACGTTCCGGTATGACCACCTCATCGTGGCAGCCGGAGCCCGGCATCATTATTTCGGTCATGACGATTGGGAGCAGTTTGCTCCCGGCCTGAAAAGCCTGACGGATGCGACCGAACTCCGTCGCCGTGTGCTGCTGGCGTTTGAGGTCGCGGAGAAGGCAAGGACCGATGAAGAGAAAAGACAGGCGCTCACGTTTGTTGTCATTGGAGCCGGGCCAACGGGAGTCGAAATGGCGGGAGCCATTGCGGAATTGGCCCGTTTCACGCTGCGAAAAGATTTCCGGCACATTGACCCCGCCCAATCACGGGTGATGCTTGTGGAAGCCGGCCCCCGGGTTCTCCCCACATTCTCTCCGGAGATCTCGGAAAATGCGCTGCGCCAGTTGCAGGCGCTCCATGTCGAAGTCCGCCTCAACAGCGCCGTGACACGCCTGGCCGAAGGAGAGGTGGACATCAATCAACAGGTGATCCCGGCCCGCACCGTCGTCTGGGCCGCTGGAAACAAGGCGTCCCCACTCGCCGCAATGCTTGGTGCCGGCGTGGATCGCCAGGGGCGCGTGATGGTCAACAAAGACCTGACTGTCAACGGCCATCCCGAAATCCAAGCCATCGGCGACATGATCTCCACGACCTTCAATGAGGGAAAACCGGTTCCGGGAGTGAGTCCGGCAGCCATGCAAGCGGGAGCCCATGCCGCCAAAAACATCCTTCGCCAACTTCGGGGAGAAGCTCCGCTGCCGTGGGAATACTTTGACAAAGGGAGCATGGCCACCATCGGACGCAATGCCGCCGTGGCGGAAATCGGCCCCTTCAAATTTGGAGGCTTCCCTGCCTGGGCCGCCTGGGTGTTTGTGCATTTGCTTTTCCTGATGGGCTTCCGCAACCGCTCCGCCGTGTTCCTGCAATGGGTCTGGGCCTACCTCACCTACGGCAAGGGAGCCCGCCTCATCTCAGGCACTGTCGGCAAATGGGGAGAACTCCCCGGCCCCTCACAAAAACAGTCGGCGTTGTAGTTTTTCCTGACAGGACAAACATCATCCCTGTCCCCAATCCTCTGTGTTATCTCCGGTTGCAATGGCGCGGGGAAGAGCACGCTTGCGCGGGAACTCCTGCCGCGACCGGGCCAGATTCAATTCCTGAATGCGGATTTCCCCCCAGAAAGCGGGATTGCCGGACGTTTTTGAATTTGCCACTTTATCTCCGTATGAAAGCTCCCCTCACCGCTCTTCTTTCCCTTCTTCTGCTCGGCACACTCTTTACCGGATGCCTGGGCGGTGGATCGGGGAATTCGGTCAGCATCTGGCGTCGGCCGGATTACTTCGGCGGCCCCAAGAAATCCGTTGCCGTGGCCGTGCTTGCCTACCGCATGGAAACGCGGATGCATCTCGAAAATACCCTGGTGGCAAAGCTCCGCCAGCAGGGGGTTGACGCCCGGGTGACCTACCCGGTGGTTGACACCCAGACCATTGTTTCCAACAAGCCAGCCGCAGTGGAACGGGCAAAATCTCTCGGTGTCCAAGCCATCCTTGCTGTGCGCATGGTGGATCGCGACACGCTCAAGGCCGTTCACATCTCCACCAGCAATTCGAGCGCAGGACTCGCGCCTTGGCAGAATTGGTTCGAGTTCTTCTCCGTGACCTCGGCCTTCTCCACCCATCCGGAAATGGCCCGCCCCGGCAACGAGATTGGAGCCATGGCCACTTTCTTCGAGTGTCCGTCGGGCCATCTTCTGTGGTCAGCCACTTTCACACACGTCGTGAGCAATTCGTCTTCGCAAGTCGACTACATCGCCGACGCTCTCGTGGCGAAACTTCGCAGCGCGGCTTTGATCCCCTGAGACCGTTCACCTCCCCTTGTCGACGTCGGTTTTGGCGATGGTGATCGTCGGGGGTTGAATGGAGTCCGTAAAGACGCAGCTGAAGATATTGTCATTGGTGTTGTGCCACCCGGAGTCAGTATCGCGTTCCCACTCCCCATGAAGTAGATATTGCGCGTGATGTTCAATGTACCCCACCGTCCCACAGCCGTCTCAAAGTGGCGTTCGGCATTCGTGGTAGCACCAACTGCACCGGGGACTGTCTGACATTCCAGTTGGAGACTTTGGACCATCTGCTGTTGTTAGTGGTGTTACTGCTATCCTATGTCCCGTCTGGCGCCCGCGCGGATGGAAGAAAAGCAACGGGACAAAGGCACACCATAAAGAGATCATAGCGATTTGATGGGGTCATGGAAATGAAAGTGACTTTTCGTGTTTGGAAACGCTGCAGTTACATTGATCCCTGTCGGCAATTCTCGTGCCAGATACGAAAAACACTTTCCTCCCTTGCAAGTTTCACTGATTCGGTGAGTCAAATATCTTAAGGTCAAAGAGGCGTATAAACAGCCTGAAATGTTTGACTTTCGTCAATTGTTTAGTTGCGAATGGAGAATACTTGCTCTTCTTGGACCCGATACCTTGCGGCAGATGTTGCATATAAATATTGGATCTTGTAAATTTTTCTCCATCGAGAGGGCAACCGCTCGGGTCATGGGGGCGGTTCGTTATTTCGAAAATAATGAATGCTTACTTTGCGCTGGTTGTGGCCATCCTGTCCGAGGTCATCGGAACTTCGGCCCTGAAAGCATGCGACGGATTTTCGCGCCTCTGGCCGTCCCTGGTCGTGGTCACGGGTTACGGGCTCGCATTTTACTTCCTGTCCATGACGGTGCGGACGATCCCTCTGGGAATCGCGTATGCCGTCTGGTCCGGCCTCGGCTCGGCATTGATTGTCGGCATCTCTTGGCTGGTCTTCAAGCAGGCGCTCGATTTTCCCGCCATCTGCGGAGTGGCACTCCTCATTGCGGGGTGCGTCGTTTTGAATGTTTTTTCAAAGGCATCCGGCCACTGACCCGAAGATGAAAAGCCGGAACAACTCAAAAACGCCCTCCGAACAATCCTCCATGAAAAAAAACACCCCCACCCAAAGCATTTCCACCGGAAAAACATCCCCTGTCAATCCGCTCCGCTTCCTGCTGCCTGCCCTGCTTTTTTGCACAGCGGCAGGCGCACACGGAGCGGCCACCAAAGAGGCTGACTACGTTTTCAAAAACGGGGCCGTTTACACGATGGATGCCTCCGCTCCGAAGGCCGAGGCTGTTGCCATCACAGGCAAAGAAATTTCCTACGTGGGAGACAACAAAGGCGCGGAAGCCTGCGTGGGGCAAAACACGCAGGTTATCGATCTGAAAGGCCGGATGCTGCTGCCGGGGTTTGTCGAGTCCCATATCCATCCCACACTGGCCATCGTTGCCTCCGGTGCCGACCTGCCCTGTGACTCCGTGGACGAGGTTCTGGAAAGAACGAAAGCCTGGGCGGACGCCCACCCTGATGCCAAACTGATCAAAGGCTTCGGCTGGCGGTATACCCTGTTCCCGACAACAGGCCCGACCAAGGAGGTTCTGGACAAGCTGTTTCCCGACAAACCGGTGATGCTGGTGGCCATTGATGCCCACAGCGCGTGGGTGAACAGCAAGGCCCTCGAAATGGCCGGGATTGATGCCAAAACTCCCGATCCCGCCCCGGGAGTAAGCTACTTCCAACGTGATCCCCAAACCAATGAGCCGACCGGCTGGGTGGTGGAAACCCTGGCCGAACAGATGATCATGGCCAAGCTGAACCCTCCGACGCCCGAAGCCGTCATCGCTGCCGCCGCTGAAAAATTCCAGGAGTTCGCGGCTGCGGGAATCACTGCCGCGTTCGATGCCGGGATGGGCACGATACCAACCGAACGCGGTCTTGAGGGATACCAGCAATTGGAAAAAGAAAATGCGCTGCCACTGCGAATCGTTGCCAGCTATTATTGGAACGATCCGGCAATCACAGACCCTGTCGGTGACGTCCTGGCGCTGCGGAAGAAATTCCATTCGGAACTCGTGCAGGTCCGGGCACTGAAGATCATGTTCGATGGTGGCGAGGCGCAACACACGGCGGTCATGCTCCAACCTTATGCGGATCAAGCCGGATTTTTGGGTGAGTATGCGATCGAGGAGAAACTGGTCAAAGCCGCCGTGCTCAAAGCACAAGCCAACGGAATTGATACCCACGCCCACTGCTACGGGGACGGCACGGTCCGAGCCTACCTTGATGCCGTCGAGCAGGCGCGCCAGGCTTATCCCGACAGTCCCTCGCGTCACGCGTCGGCCCACAATATCTTTGTCAGCGATCAGGATGTCGCCCGCTTTGGAAAGCTGAATGTGACGATGCAAAGTTCGGCCCAGTGGGCCATGCCCGACCCCACCATCAAACGGACGGCGGGAATTGTCGGCGAGGACGTGGCTTTCCGGGAATTCTTCCGCCACAACTCCGTGTTGAAAACCGGCGGACGTGTCGCATTCGGCACCGACTGGCCCGCCTCGGGCTACATTGTCACCTATCGTCCGTTGGACACCATCCAGGTGGCCGTCACACGCGGAATCCTGTCGCGATTTGGAAAGGAAGAATTCGCTCCGGTCCTGCCCCCCGAAGACGAGCGCATCACTCTGGACCAGGCTCTCAAAGCCTCAACGCTGAATGCCGCCTACGTGCTGGGACTGGAAGACAGGATCGGCTCGTTGAAAACCGGCAAGATGGCGGACATCGTGGTGCTGGACAAAAACCTTTATGAGATTGCCCCCAAAGACATCAGTGACACAAAGGTCAACCTCACCATGATGAACGGGAAGATCACCCACCGCGATGGAATCTGAAAGCCGAAGCACGGAGAGAACTCCCCTTTGTTGTGCTGATTGGACAAACTCTCTCCTTCCCATTTCCATGGGGAGAGAACAGAATGCGCTCTGACCTTCAGAGAAGCGCCTGTTCCAGCTGTCTCACGGGCGTGACTTTCTCACTCCACTCACCATCCATGAAAATCCCTCCCTTCCTCATTGTGGTCCTTGCGATGTTGCCCGGAATCCGGGCCCAGGCTCAGGACGCTCCAAAGAAACCAAACATTCTCCTGATCGTCGGCGATGACGTCGGCTACGGTGATCTCGGAGCGTATGGCGGCGGCATCGGCCGAGGCATGCCGACCCCGAGTCTCGACAAGATGGCCGACGAGGGCATGACGTTTTTTTCCTTCTACGCCCAGCCGAGTTGCACGCCGGGCCGCGCGGCGATGCAGACCGGACGCATCCCGAACCGCAGCGGCATGACGACGGTTGCCTTCCAGGGCCAGGGCGGCGGACTGCCGAAAGCGGAGTGGACGCTTGCCTCGGTGCTCAAGCAGGCCGGCTACAAGACCTACTTCACCGGCAAGTGGCACCTCGGCGAGGCCGACTACGCGTTGCCGAATGCGCAGGGCTACGACGTGATGAAGTATTGCCTGCTTTACCACCTCAACGCCTACACCTACGCGGATCCGCACTGGTTCCCCGACATGCCTGCCGATCTGCGCGCAATGTTCGCGAAGGTGACCAAGGGTGCCCTCTCCGGCAACGCGGGTGAAACGGCAAAACAGGATTGGAATGTGAACGGCGAGTATGTGGACACACCCGAGAAGGGCATGGTCGGCATCCCGTTCCTCGACAAATACGTCGAGCAGGCGGGCCTCGAATTTCTTGAGGACGCAGCAAAGCACCCCGACCAGCCGTTCTACATCAATGTCAACTTCATGAAGGTCCACCAGCCGAACCTCCCGGCGCCGGAGTTCAAGGACAAGTCGATCTCCAAGACGAAATTCGCCGACTCCATGGTCGAACTCGACACGCGCGTCGGCCAGATCATGGTCAAATTAAAGGAGCTCGGCCTCGACAAGAACACGCTCGTCATCTTCACGACGGACAATGGCGCCTGGCAGGACGTCTATCCCGACTCCGGCTACACACCGTTCCGCGGCACGAAAGGCACCGACCGCGAAGGCGGCAACCGCGTTCCCGCCATCGCGGTCTGGCCCGGCAAGATCAAGCCCGGCCAGCGCAATCACGATATTGTTGGCGGTCTCGACTTCATGGCCACCTTCGCCTCGCTCGCGGGATTGAAGCTGCCGGAGAAAGACCGCGAGGGCCAGCCGATCATTTTCGACAGCTATGACATCACTCCGGTGCTGCTTGGCACGGGGCCGGATCCCCGAAACTCGTGGTTCTACTTCACCGAGAACGAACTCAGCCCCGGTGCCGTGCGTGTCGGGCACTACAAGGCGCTCTTCAACCTTCGCGGGGACAATGGCCAGCAGACCGGATCCCTTGCGGTTGATACAAATCTCGGCTGGAAGGGGCCGGACAAATACGTCGCCGGCGTGCCGCAGGTCTTCGATCTGCTGCAGGACCCGCAGGAGCGTTATGACGTCTTCATGACAAATTGGACCGAGCATACCTGGACACTCGTGACGTTCAACCAGGCGATCGGCGACCTGATGAAGAGCTACGTGAAGTATCCTCCGCGCAAGCTCCAGAGCGAGGCATACACCGGCCCCATCACAATCTCGGGATACGAGCGATTCAAGAACGTGCGCGAAGAGCTTGAGAAAGATGGCATCAGTCTTCCAATGCCCACCGGAAACTGACCAACCCTTTATGAAGATCGCGCGGGCTCCGATCCCGGCGGCCCGCGTTTTTTCCGACAAAGCCGGACTCATTGAAAACCAAACTCTCTTTCTTTGCATTCGCCTGTCTCGCGTTGTTTGCTTCGAGTGACCTGCGAGCCGCTGATCCGCTTCCCTCGTGGAACGACACCGCCGCAAAAAAGGCCATCACAACCTTCGTCGGAAAGGTCAGCACAGAGGACTCGCCGGATTTCGTGCCCGTGCCCGAACGCATCGCGACCTTCGATAACGATGGCACACTCTGGAGCGAACAGCCCGCGTATTTTCAGCTCCTCTTTGCATTCGATCGCGTGAAGGCGCTTGCGCCGCAACATCCCGAGTGGAAAGAAAAGGAGCCTTTCGCCTCGCTGCTCAAGGGCAACCTGCAAGGCGTCGCTGCCTCTGGCGAAAAGGGGCTGCTGGAAATCGTCGCCGCCACGCATGCGGGCATGAGCACGGAAGAATTCGAGAAGATCGTCACGGACTGGATAGCCACAGCGAGGCACCCAGAGACAGGAAAACTCTACACCGGGATGGTCTTCCTGCCGATGCTTGAGTTGCTCTCCTACCTGCGCGAGAACGCCTTCAAGACATTCATCGTCTCCGGCGGAGGCATCGAGTTTATGCGACCGTGGACCGAGCGCGTGTATGGGATTCCACCCGAGCAGATCATCGGCTCCCGCATCAAAACAAAATACGAAACGATCGACGGCCGGCCGATGCTCGCACGTCTGCCGGAAATTGATTTCATCAATGACAAGGAGGGCAAACCGGCCGGAATCAACTCCCACATCGGCCGCCGTCCCATCGCCGCCTTCGGCAATTCCGATGGCGACCGCCAGATGCTCGAGTGGACACAGGCTGGCGGCGGCACCCGGCTCATAATGTTGGTGCATCACGACGACGCCAACCGCGAGTGGGCCTACGACCGAAATTCGAAGATCGGCACCTTCAGCGACTCGCTCATGGAGGAAGCACAAAAAAACGATTGGACAGTCATCAGCATCAAAGACGACTGGAAGACCGTTTATCCCGAATAGTCCGGACATTTCCTGTTTCTCCCGGTCGGAGCTTCCCCTTCAAAGTCAGGAACACAAATTGCAACAATTTGAATCCCAGCATTTCAAGAGTCAAAAACCGTGTCTTTCTGACATGGGAAGAGTTTCGCGCACAATGGCCGGGGCCGAAAAATCGGCCTTCCTTGCAGGCGGGCATCTCATGGAGACGGCAAGACCGCTCCCAGGCGCGCAATCTTTGAGATTGACCAATCTTCGAAATACGAAATTTGTTTCATTATGTCCGACATGCTTTTCAGCGAAAAAATCCTGAACTCGAATGCGCTCGTGTTCCTGATTGTTGCGGGAATTCTTCTCCTTGCCACGGAACTCGGTTTTCGCTTTGGACGAAAAACTCCGCCAGAACGGCAGAAGCAGTTTCAAAGCCAATGCAGTGCCATTCAAGCAGCCTTGCTCGGGCTTCTTGGGCTGTTGCTCGGCTTCACCTTCGCAATGGCAGTCAACCGTTTCGAAATCCGAAAGCAACTGGTGCTGGACGAGGCCAACAGCATCGGCACCGCCTGGCTGCGGGCGGGCTACCTGGACAAGCAGGCGCGAGATGTCATTCGTCCGGCGCTGCTGGATTACATCGAAGCCCGGCTTGCCGGAGTTCACCTTGCCGTCAACTCCCAATCCTACAGCGAACAACTCGCGCGTTCGGAGCGGGATCAGGCCGTCTTGTGGCGGGCGACTGTGGAAGAAATCGCCCTGCGGGACACCCCTTCAACCGCTCTTTTCACCGCCGCGTTGAACGAACTCATCGATCTCGATGGGAAACGCCAGGCGGCCGGTCGCAATCACGTGCCGGCCACGGTATGGGTGCTCCTTCTCTCGGTTTCCTTTGCCGCCTGTTGGTCCACAGGCTATGCAACCGCGCTTGGCGGATCTCAGCGGCATGTTCTCCCCATCGTGATTCTGCCCGCCGTCATTGCCATCGTTGTCACGGTCCTGACCGACTTGGACAATCCCCAGCGGGGACTGATTCAAGTCAGTCAGCAAAGCCTGATTGATCTGCAAAAGACCCTGCAAAAATATCAATAAAATCCGGCTGCCGACTTCCCTCCCTCTTCAAGGCAGAACCAAAAATCCCTGGGAATCGATCCCCACTCCCTTGGAGCCATTGATGGAGATTTTTTCCAGTTGTCCCGGAGTCAGGGCGAAATCGTCCGTTCCAAATCGGACGGAGTCTTTGCCTTTCGTGAAATGAACAATGGCAAGGGAGCCCCGCCATTTTTCCATGTGACTTGCTGCAAAACAAATTTCCGAATCTCCATCGCCAAGATCGAGTGTGAAAACCGCCTCGGAACTGCCGCTGGGGAACAACTGGAGATTTTTGTTTCCCAGATCGAGATCGTGTCCATTGGTCTGCAGAACCACCGATTGTCCCGCAGTGGCGACCTGAGTCCGAAATTTCCCCTCATCATTGGCAATCGCATGATCCGCCCCGAGATTGAGGGAGGATGTGGTGCCTGTGATTGCGGGGTTGACAAAAAGAATGATTCCACCGGCCAGGGATGAGGGGCGGTTCAGATTCATGGTGCCAGATGAAGACTCACTTCCCAGAATCAAACAAACAGTTCCCCCGGCAGGACTCGACGAAACACCCGGTCCTTCGATGGAAATCACCCCGTCCGCGGATGCCTGGAAGTTTTGATTGAACTGCCCGGGATTGGGATCCTCTGCACCGGTGAGGGAGCCGGAAATGACAAGATTCCCACCTTTGCGCACATCGAAGACTGTTTTTGTTGCTGTGATGATTTCTCCTTCCAAAGACAACTTGCCGGGAAAAGCATTCTTCCCGATCAGGGAAGACGATCCCGCCGAGCCGGAATTTCTGATCTCCAGAGTCGAGTCCACACGATTGTCTCCCTTGGAGGAGTCCAAAAATCCGCAGGCGGTTTCTCCCTTTCTGTCATAAACCAGAGTCCCCCCGGTCAGATGAAAAGGAGTTTTCCCATTCCCGACAAACTCAAGGGATTGGACGGTGAACGTGCCATCCACTGTTATGGTTCCGTTTGCCGCTCCATTTCCAAAACGTGCGGAAGCAGCATTGCTGTTGGGAACTCCCTCCGTCCAATTTGCGGAATTGCCCCAGCGCCCATCCTCTCCGCCCGTCCAAACGGTCTGTGTCCACAGACGGGGAATGGTTAACACCAGCGTGAGCAGAAGAAGAGCAAAACGAATGATTGGGGCAGAGATTTTCATATGCGTAAAAAGCGGGGTCATTTTTCAATCAGAAACGTGGATTGGTATTCCGGCACGAAGTCCATTCCGGTGATCTGGGACTTCACTCCCGGCTGGGGCTTTTGTTCCTCGGCAATGCCCGTCACCACTTCGGGAATACCTGCAAGCGTCACTGCCGCGCTGTCCGGCTCGGCCCGGATCCAAAGCCCCTTGCCGTTCAGTTGTGAACGGAAGCGCTTGAGCCCGACCCGCCAGGGCGTTCCCAAATTGAACTGATCGGCCACCATCAATCCGGTTGCGGCATCAAAAATCCGACAGGCCTGCCCGGCATAAGTCATGTCGAGCCAGATATCGTTCAATCCCTCGAACGCAGACTCCGGCATTTTCAGGAGCCACTTGTTCGGGGCGAACTTCTCGATCTTCGCCTCCGGCGTGTGGGGAGTTGAAGTCAGGGAAACTTTTTGGAACACCCCGTCCATTGTCCCTTTGTTTGACAAGGGAGGAAAGATCAACACCTCGCTCTGCGGTTTTTCTCCGGTTACCTTCAATTGTTTCCTGTCAAAAATCACCGGATCGGAACTCATCGCCAACAGCGTCCCTGCTCCCCGGTGGAAGATCGCCAGGTTCCGCGCCTCCTGCTGCGGAAGCAGAAGCAATGTCAGCAGCGTCCCATCCGGTGCACGAAGATTGAAAGCAGCCTCATGCCCGGGGCTCGCAACAAAGACACGGGCGTCATCATCCTGTTTCCGGCCTCCTTCACGCACTCCGGCACCAAGGGATTCCACCGTGGTTCCCTTGGCCAGAACAAACTCGCACGGCATTTTCCCCAGTTGGGAAAAGACATGAAATTTTCTTCCGTCCTGCTCAAACTGACAAACCGGCTGGGCCGTCGCCGATACAAGGACAGCACCTCCCCCGAGCTGCAAATTCACAGG
>JADHED010002241.1_pt1 | contig 13902 bp, 14 predicted proteins | sample 8952041 | NCBI WGS metagenome assembly JADHED01 (sample SAMN16124423, study PRJNA663239) | bioreactor sludge metagenome | isolation source: sludge (control) | place: India:Bengaluru | collected 2018-09-08
GAAGGCTGCACCGGCCAAGAAGGCCGCACCGGCGAAGAAGGCTGCACCGGCGAAGAAGGCCGCTCCGGCCAAGAAGGCCGCTCCGGCCAAGAAGGCTGCTGCCAAGAAGAAGTGATCGCCCGAGCGATCGGAGCGTCGAAACGCGGGGCCCGTCGGGCCCCTCGTTTCGCGTCCGGGCACAGATCGGCCCGCCGCGGCGCGCCAGACTCGCGGCATGCAGCAGATCTGTGACGACCTCGTGGCCGAGCACGACGCACTCGACGCGCTCGTCGACGGCCTCGACGAGGAGCGATGGGACCTCGCCACGCCGGCGCCGGGATGGAGCGTGCGCGACCAGGTGTGCCACCTGTGGTTCTTCGACCTCCGGGCGCTGATGGCGCTCACCGACCCCGACGCCTTCGCCGCCGACACGCGTGAACTCCTCGCGTCGGGTGGGACCGAGGCGTCGGTCCGACAGGGTCGCGAGATGACGGGCGCCGCCCTCCTCGACACGTGGCGCCGCGATCGCGCCCGGCTGCTCGAGGTGGCGCGAGCCGTCGATCCGTCCGCCCGCGTGCCGTGGTACGGGCCGGCGATGGGCGCCCGATCGTTCCTGACCGCTCGACTCATGGAGACCTGGGCGCACGGGCAGGACGTCGCCGATGCACTCGGTGCATCGCGCACGCCGACGGATCGGTTGCGCCACGTCGCCCACATCGGCGTGCGCGCCCGGCCCTTCAGCTACGCGATCCGCGGCATGGCGATGCCGGAGGCCGACGTGCACGTGGCGCTCACCACACCGTCGGGCGACACGGTGACCTGGGGAGCCCCCGACGCCGCCGACTCGGTGCGCGGCCCGATGCTCGACTTCTGCCTCGTCGTAACCCAGCGGCGCCACCTCGCCGACACCGCACTCGAGATCAACGGCGCCGCGGCGACGGAGTGGATGTCGATCGCCCAGGCGTTCGCCGGCGATCCGGGAGCCGGGCGTCGCCCCGGCCAGTTCGACGGCGGCGGCGCCGGTACCTGATCAGGACGCGCTGATCAGAGGTCGCTGATCCGCTTGAACACCTCGGCGGCGCCCACACCGTGCGCCGCGCCGAGCCCCGACAGGCGCTCGCGGATCCGCACGCGGAACGCCTCGATCTGTGCCTCGTCCGTGGCCTTCATCGTGCTCTCGAACTGCGACTCGTGTGCCTCGAGCGCGTGCAGCTTCGCATCGACGAAACCGGTTACGTCCTCGACGTGATCGGCGGCGTCGGCCTCCCACAGCAACAAGGTGTCCGGACGGTGGTGCGCGATCGCGTGCTCCTTGAAGAAGTGAGGATCGCGGGCCGCGACGATGGCGTCGCAGGCGAGCAAGCCGGCGTGCCGGTGATCGGGGTGCAGGCGATAGCGCCGCCAGGGGTCGTGGCCGAGCACCACCTGCGGGCGCAGCTGGCGGATCACCTTCGCCACCGCACCCCGGAGCGCGAGGGTGCTGTCGAGCTCGCCGTCGACCTCGCCGAGGAACACGACCCGGCCGGCGTTCGCCCCGGCCAGTCGGCGAGCCGCTTCACACTGCTCGGCCTGTCGGCGGTGGACGAGCGCCGCGGTGTCGGCGTCGACGTCCCAGGTGCCCTTCGAGCCGTCGGTGCACACCAGGTGGTGGACGACGCACCCGCGCGCCGCCCACTTGGCGAGGGTGGCGCCGGCGCCGAACTCGACATCGTCGGGATGCGCGCCGATCGCGAGTGCCGACGACGGGGTCGGGAGGTCGCAGCCGAACGCGGGCGTCAGCGGATCGGGGACGGGTTGGCCGGGTTCGTTGGCAGCCATGCGGGGAGCACGTCCTTCACGAGGGGATGGGTGAGGTCACGCGGATGGTCGATGTCGAGTGCGAGCAGCGGGTCGCGCACCACCTCGACCGCGCAGTTCGTGGCGAGGGCCGCCGTCAGGTGGCGGCGGAACGACCCGCCGCCGTACGCCGCGCGCAGCGCGGCGTCGGTCGGGAACGAGAGCAGATTGGTGCCGTCGAGGCGTGCGTCGGGCACGAGGGTGATCGTGTCCGCTCGAGCGAACGTCACGAGCGAGCCCGGCAGCGGGAGATCGCTGTGCACCACCACGACGTGGCGGTGGCCGTCGGCGTGCAGCCTGGCGACGCCTCGATCGACGGCACCGTTGAGTCCGTTGCCCGCGTCGCGCAGCACGATCGCACCGTGCGCCGCCGCCCAGTCGGCCACCTCGGGGTCGTCGCACACCACGGCCACGGGCCCGTCGCCGCCGGCGGCGAGCACCCGTTCCGCGGTCCAGCGCGCGAGCCGGTGGCGAGTGGGTTCGTCGAGCACGGGTGCGAGCCGCCCCTTCGCCAGGTGGAAGGCCTTGATCGGCACCAGCACGATCGCCTCGACCGGCGCGGCCTTCGGTGGGCGGTCGACGGTCACGCGGCCATGGTACGCAGCCGACCACCGGCCACCCACCACGGACCCGAGCGGGCAGTGGGGCCGACGGGCACCCCTCGCTACCGTGTTGCCCATGACCGCCGCCCCGCCGCTCGGCACGCCCGTCGGACCCCCGCCCACGATCGGGGTGCTCGGCCGCGACTGGCGCGCCACGGTGACCCCGTGGGGCGCCGTCCAGCAGTGGGACGAGCTCGGCACCCTCGACTGGTACGTGGCGGCGGACGACCGCTGGCACGTGCCCGCCGACGAACCGACGGTGCGCCAGACACTCGACGCCGGCACACCCGTGGTCGAGACGCGGGTGCGCATCCCCAACGGCGACGCGATCCAGCGCGTGTACGCCGCGGCCGACCACGGCGGCATCACCGTGGTCGAGGTGGAGAACGACTCGCCGCTGCCGATCGCCGTCGCCTTCGCCGGCGTGCGCTTGCTGTCGCAACGCCCACCGACCGACATGCCGATCGAGGGCATCGAGCTCCCGAGCGACGCCGTGGTGTTCCCGATCGGCCACCACGCGACGCTCACCATCGGCGTGGCGCACGATCCCAGGTCGGCCATGGCGCGCAGCGGTCAGCTGCCCGCCACGCTGTCGCCGCGTGCACAGGTGTCGCGGGCGTGGCTCTCGGCGGCCGAGCGTGCGAGCCGCCTCCTCGTGCCCGACACCACACTCGTCGCGAACGTCGTCCGTACCCGCTGCCAGCTCATGCTCGACGGCCCGCCGCCCGCCCGCGACCTGCCGGTCGAGTTCCTGCTCGCCGTGGCCGAACTGGTGCGCATGGGCAGCGTGGCCGACGCGTGGATCCCCGAGCTGGCCGACGCCGTCGCCGCGCTCCCGGCACACCGCGACGACCCGCTGCTCGCAGCGGCCATCGACGCAGCGCTGCGCGTGTGCGTGGCCGCCGACGAACCGCGCGCGGTGAAGGACCTCCGCAAGGTGCGCGAGCGGCTCGCACCCGGCGCCGGCACCGTCGACATGCCGTCCACGATCGACGGGGTGCGCGACGTGGCGGCGCTCGAACGGACCATCGCGTGCGGGACCGACCTGTTCCCCGCGGGCATTCCCACCGACTGGCTCGGCCAGCACTTCGAGGTGTACGGGGTGCTCACCGGGCCGGCGAGCGAGGTGTCGTTCGCGGTGCGCTGGCACGGCGAACGCCCGGCCGTGCTGTGGGAGTGCACCGGCGAGACGGTCACCCTCACGTCGACCGGTGCTGCGCCCGGGTGGCGCACGACCGAGCGAACCGGCGAGACCCTGTGGCCCGCACCCGTGGGTGCCGCCGTCGCGGTGCCGGATGCGATCCGACCGCTCGACGAGCCCGGCTCACCCGACGTGTCGTTCGGCTGATGTGCGACACGCTCGTGGCCCTGCCGACGGCCACGGCCGCCGGCGCCACGCTGTTCGCGAAGAACAGCGACCGGCCACCGGACGAGCGCCAGCACGTGCGCTGGCACCCGCCGCGCCTCGACCACGAACGCACGGCGGCCACGCACGTCGCGGTGCCGGCGCATCCGACCGCCACACGAGGCTGCCTGCTGTCGGTCCCCACGTGGTGTTGGGGGGCGGAGCAGGGTGTCAACGACGCCGGCGTCGCGATCGGCAACGAGGCGATCTACACCACGCTCGATCCACGCTCGGTCCCTCCGGCGTTGATCGGCATGGACCTCGTGCGGCTCGGTCTCGAGCGTGCGGCATCGGCCGCCGAGGCCGTCGACGTGATGACCTCGTTGCTCGCGCAGCACGGGCAGGGCGGCACCGGGCACGACCCGGCCGGACACGGTGGCCCCAAGGCGTACTGGAGCAGCTTCCTGGTGGCCGACCCGGCCGAGGCCTTCGTGGTCGAGACCTCGGGGCGCGAGTGGGCGGTCGAACGGGTGCACGAGGTGCGAGCGATCTCGAACCGGACGACGATCCCCGACTTCGACGCGGCGCACCGGCATCCCCGCCAGCCGGTCGCCACGCTGGTCGATCCTCGCTGGCACGCGTCGAACGCCGCGCTGGAACGGCGGCCGGTCACGGTCGAAGCGCTGCAACAGCATCTGCGATCGCACGACTCGTGCGCGCTCGAGGGATGGGCGGTGTGCATGCACGCCGTCGACGACGCCGGCGTGCCCGTCGAGGACACCACGTCGTCGATGATCGCCGAGCTCACCGCGGCCGGGTCGGTCGCCTGGGTGCTCGTCGGGCACCCGTGCCGGCACGAGTACCGGCGGGTGGTGGTCGGCGAGCCGTTCGCGCTCGGCTGACCGCGTTCAGCGCGCCATGTCGGTGACGACGGCCATGCCGGCACCGGGGAACTCGTGCATCCGCTCGAGGTGGTGCACGCCCTCGGTGAGGGTGAGCGTGCTGGTGACCAGCCGGCCCGGTTGCAGCGTGCCGGCGGCCACCATCGCCAACATGCGCGGATACGCGTGCGCCGCCATGCCGTGACTGCCCGTGAGCTCGATCTCGCGCCCGTGGAGCAGGCTCATCGGGATGCCGGGCAACGAGTGGTCGCCCACCATCAGACCGACCTGCACGTGCCGGCCCTGGGTGCGCACCGACCGGATCGACGCGAGGCACGTGGCCGTCGACCCGACCGCGTCGATCGAGGAGTGCGCGCCGCCGCCGGAGATCTCTACCACCGCCGCCGCGGCGTCGGCGGTGCGGGCGTCGACGACGTGCTCGGCACCGCACTCGGAGGCCAGCCGCAGCGCCTCGTCGTCGACGTCGACGGCGATCGTGCGGATCCCGAGCGCGCGGGCGATCATGATCGCCGACAGCCCCACGCCACCACAGCCGTGCACGGCCAGCCACTGCCCCTTGGCCACGCGCGCCTGGTGCGCGACGGCACGGAACGACGTCGCGAACCGGCACCCGAGGCTCGCGGCGTCGCCGTAGCCGAGCGCGTCGGGCAGCGCGACCAGGTTGAGGTCGGCACGGGGGAGCGCCACGTACTCCGCCATCGACCCCCACCCCGTGAACCCCGGCTGGTACTGGTGGTCGCACACCTGCTGCTGGCCCGCTCGGCAGCGTGGGCACTCGCCGCACCCGAGCACGAACGGCACGGTGACGCGCGCGCCCACCTTCCATCGGCGGACGTCGGGGCCGACGGCGACGATCTCGCCGGCGAGCTCGTGGCCCGGGACGTGTGGGACGACGATGTCGGGATCGTGGCCCTGCCACGCGTGCCAGTCGCTGCGGCACACGCCGTTGGCGTGCACGCGCAGCACCACGCCGTCGGGCGGCGGCGTGGGGTCGGGCAGGTCGACGATGTCGAGCGGACCGCCGAAGCGCTCGAACAGGACGGCGCGCACGACGGCCTCAGCTCGCTCGGCGGGCCTCGACCGCGGCGACGACGCCGGCCAGCTTCTGGCGCACCAGCTCGTCGATCTCGTCGTCGGCGGTGCCGTCGGCGGTGATGCGGGTGGCGCCCATCTTCACGTTCACGGCGGGCTCCTCGACGATGGTGTTGCCCAGGTACCCGAGGATGAGCGCGAGCGGTGGCTGCACGCGGGAGCCGCCACCCATGCCGCCGCTGGTGAGCATCGCGATCACCTTGCCCTGCAGCGTGTGCTGCCCGGGCGGGCGGGTGAGCCAGTCGATCGCGTTCTTGGCCACGGCCGCGGGACTGAAGTTGTGCTCGGGCATCCCCATGATCACCGCGTCGGCCTCGGTGACGATGCGCCGCCACTCGATCACCGATGCCGGCGGGTCGGCCTCGAGGTCCTCGTTGTAGAACGGCAGCTGCAGGATCGCAGCCTGCGGGCCGTCGAAGTCGATCGTCAGTCCCGCCGGTGCCAGGCGCTGGGCCAGCCGGATCAGACCGGTGTTGGACGACGCAGCGCGGAGGCTGCCGGAGAAGGCGATGGCCCGAAAGGTCATAGGACGTGCAGTATGCCCCTGATCAGTGCAGCACCGCGGGGTCGCCGGTGCGGATGCCGCCCGGCTCGAGCACGGTGGCGTACGCACGACTGACCGGACCTCGCTCGTGGTGCATCCGGTTGAAGTCGCCGTCGGCGAACCATCGGGCGTTGTGCGTGCAGGGGAGCGCCCAGGCCGAGATCTCGCACAGCACGGTGCCCATCCGCAGGCGCGTGCCCGGCCGCACGTCGGCCCAGTCGAGCCCCCGGACCGTGACGTTCTCACCGGCCGAGCCCGCCGCGATCGGGTGGCCGGCGGCGGCGAACGCGTCGATCACCTCGCCCGACCAGATGCACAGCGCCTGCCAGGGCCGCCCGTGGTGCTGGCGGCTGCGCTGACGATCGCCGTCGACGCCGCCCCAGCCCACCTCGACCGAGTCGACCGGCAGCTTCGGAACCCCACCGTCGCTCCGGTTCAACTGCACGACGACACCCTCACCGGCCGGCAAGGCCCCGGCCGCACGGTACGCGGGGCCGGCGGCCAGCATCGCCGACCACACACGGGCGAGCACCTCCGCCGGGTCGCCCTCGAGGTCGGGCCACAGGTGGGCCACCACCTCCGGATCGCGGCCGCGGGTGATCTCGTCCCAGATGCCCGGGAAGTTGGCGATCGTGCGGGCCGCATCGGTGTCGGTGAACGCGTACGGGCCGAGCTGGTGCATGCCGTCGATGGTAGGTGGGGAGCCGCTCGTAGGCTGGTCGGCATGACCGCCGAGACCGATGCCACCACCCGTTCGTCCGACGATCCGTTCGCGGATCTGCGGCTCACCGAGTGGACCTCGTGCGGCGGCTGCGCGGCGAAGTGGGGTGCGTCGCTGCTGACCGATCTGGTGCGCGAGATGCCGTCGGGCGCCGACCCGTCGCTGCTCGTCGGACTCGCCCCGTTCGACGACGCGGCCATCTACCAGGTCGCCCCCGACGTGGCGCTCGTGAGCACCACCGACTTCTTCCCGCCGCTCGTCGATCACCCCGCCGACTTCGGCGCGATCGCGGCCGCCAACGCGTGCAGCGACGTGTTCGCGATGGGCGGTCGCGTGGCGATCGCGGTGAACGTCGCCGCGTTCCCCGAGCACTTCCCGCGCGAGGCGATCGCCGCCATCTTCGACGCCGCCGCGCAGGTGGTGGCACAGGCGGGCGGCACCGTCGCCGGTGGGCACACCATCCGCAACCCCGAGCCGATCTTCGGTCTGGCGGTGCAGGGCCTGGTGCACCCCGACCACGTGTTCCGCAAGGGCGGCGCCCGCCCCGGCGACGTGCTGTTGCTGTCGAAGCCGATCGGCACCGGCCTCGCGCTCGCCGGCGGCTCGCCCGACGACAAGGCGGCGGCGATCACCGGGATGAAGTGGATCAACCGCCGCGCGAGCGAGGACCTGCAAGAGCTCGGCGAGGCCGTGCACGCGGTCACCGACGTCACCGGGTACGGGCTGGCGGGCCACGGCTGGGAGATGGCCGAGCGGGGCGAGGTGCAGGTGGTGGTCGACACCGCCGGCATCGTCGCCTATCCGGGTGCCCGCGAGGCCGCCGAACGGGGCGTGCGCACCGGGGGCGACCGCCGCAACCGCGACTACGTCGAGGGCCACCTCGAGTCGTCGGCGTCCGATGTGGGCGAGGCGCTGTGCATGGACCCGCAGACGTCGGGTGGATTGCTCGCCGCGGTCGACCCGGCCGCGGCCGACCAGCTGCTCAGCGGCGCCAGCGGCATCGCGTGGTGGCGGGTCGGCGAGGTGGCCGAAGGCCCGGCGCGCCTCGTGCTGCGCTGATCGTCGCGTCACCCACCCGCTTGGCAGACTGCTCGCCATGGCCGGCCGTGCCCCCACCCGCGCGATCGAGAAGGAGCTGTGGGCGCGCGGGCACGAGGTGGTCGTCGGCATCGACGAGGTGGGCCGCGGCGCGTGGGCCGGCCCGCTGATGGTGGGTGCCGCCGTCCTGCCGCGCGACAAGCGGGTCAACGGCGTACGCGACTCGAAGATGCTCACCGAGTCGAACCGCGAGTTCCTGTTCGACCGGATCGCCTCGTGGTGCATCAGCTGGTCGGTGGGCGCGGCCAGCCAGGAGGAGTGCGACGACCTCGGCATGGCCGCCGCGCAGAAGCTCGCGGCGCGCCGAGCGATCGAGGGCCTCACGGTGCGTCCCGACGTCGCCGTCGTCGACGGCAAGTGGAACTTCGTCGCCCCGCACGTGCCGACCGTCGAGATGCGCGTGAAGGCCGACCTGCACTGCCTGTCGGTCGCTGCCGCGAGCATCCTCGCGAAGGTCACGCGCGACCGCCTCATGCGCTCGTGGGCCGACAGCTATCCGCACTGGAGCTTCGACACCAACAAGGGCTATCCCTGCCCGCAACACAAGGCAGCGCTGCAGGGCTATGGCCCGTCGGCCATCCATCGGCGCACCTGGGTGTTCATGGACAACTACGTGCCGTGGACGGGATGCCCCCGCGTGGTGAAGCACGAGCAGGGGACGTTGTTCCCGTGACCGCACGAGCGACGGACCACGACGTGATCGTGGTGGGTGCCGGCCTCGCGGGACTGCGGTGCGCCACCGACCTCGTCGACGCCGGACTCGACGTGATCGTGCTCGAGGCACGCTCACGGGTGGGCGGACGGGTGTGGAGCCACGCGTTCACGAACGGCCAGTGGGCCGAACGTGGCGCGGAGTTCGTCGACCGTGCGCACCTCGAGGTGCTCCACCTCGTCGAGCGCTTCGGCCTGCAACTGTCGGACGTGACGTGCGGACGTGACGACGGGCGGCGGTTGCTCGACGTCGGTGGACGCCCGGCACCGTTCGCGTTGCACCACAGCCTCGCCGACGACCTGCGCCGCTTCGACGAGGCGATGGCCGAGCTGGCCGCGCTCGTCGATCTCGACGATCCAGCGGGTCCCGCCGCTGCTCGGCTCGACGGCCTGCCGCTGTCGACCGTCGTCGAGCAGCTCGGACTCTCGTTGATGGCACGGGTCGTGGTGGGCCGCGACATCCGCAGCGAGTACATGCTCGGCCCGGACGAGGTGAGCCAGCTGATGGCCGCGTGGATGACCGCGCTGCACCTACGGTCCGGCGACTCGTGGGAAGGGTTCCGCGTCGTCGGCGGCAACGACCAGCTGGCCACGCGCCTCGCCGAACCGCTCGGCGCCCGGGTCCGACTCGACACGCCGGTCGCGATCGTCGAGCCCGACGACGGGGCGGTCGTGCTCTCGAGCGGCGCACGGCTCACCGCCGACGCGCTCGTCGTCACGGTGCCGCTGCCGGTGCTCGGTCGCATCTGGCACGACGTGCCCGTCGAGCTCACGCGCGCCGGCTACGGCGTCGGAGGCAAGGTGAGCGTGCAGTCGGGCGTCGCGTCTGGCGCGACTACGGGCGCGACGGCTCGGTTCGCACCGAACGAGCCTGGGGCGAGCTGTGGGAGACGAGCGACGACATGGCGGGCGACACCGGCGTGATGACCGCGCTGCTCTCGTCGCACGACGGGGCGGCCCTGATGGCGCTGCCCGACCTCACCGACCGGATCGTCGCCGAGATCGAGCGGATCTTCCCGGGCTCGAAGGGCCTGGCCGGCGAGCGGATCGTCACCGACTGGACCGACGACCCGTGGGCGCTCGGCGCGTATGTGACCTTCGGACCCGGCCAGCTGCTCACCGCGTGGCCGCACCTGCGGGCACGCCACGGCCGGATGCTGCTGGCCGGCGAGCACACCGACGAGTGGGCCGGCTACATGGAGGGCGCCCTGCGCAGCGGCGCCCGGGCAGCCCGTGCGATCGTGACGGCGTCGTAGGCTCCGGCCATGTTGTCCGACGAACTGATGGTGCCGTCACGCGCGCTCGGCGCGCTCCTCCGCGAACGAGGCGAGACCGTGGCGGTGGCCGAAGGATCGGCCGGCGGGCTGATCTCGGCGGCGTTGCTGGCGGTGCCCGGTGCGTCGGCCTACTACCTCGGGGGCGCCGTGGTGTACACCCGACAGGCGAGCGTCGCGTGGATGGCGGGCGCGGTGGAGACCCCACACGGGATGCGCGGCGCCACCGAGGTCTTCGCGCAATACCTCGCCCGCTCGTGCCGGGTGAAGGTGTCGGCCACGTGGGGCGTCGGCGAGGCCGGGGCCGCCGGACCGCCGAACCCCTACGGCGACCCGGCGGGGCACGGCTGGGTGGCGGTGGCCGGCCCGACCGAGGCCACTCGCCATCTGCTCACCGGTGACGACGACCGCGAGCGCAACATGGTGGCCTTCGCCGCCGGCGCGCTCGGCCTGCTGCTCGACACCGTGCGCGCCGCGGACTGACCCGCGGCGCCGTCATATCCCCTCGGCCGCCTGCAGGCCGGCTGCGTCGACCTCCTGGCCGGCGGCGAGCTTCGCGAAGATCGCAGGCGGGTCGCGCCACGGGTCGGGCAGCGTGCCGGCCTCGGCGTCGCGGATCGTGCGCCACACCCGTTCGCTGCTGCACGGCAGGTCGATGTGGCGCACACCGAGATGGGCGAGCGCGTCGATCACCGCGTTCTGCACCGCCGGTGTGCTGCCGATGGTGCTGGCCTCGCCGATGCCCTTCGCGCCGAGCGGGTTGAGCGGGGTGGGCGTCTCGGTCGACATCACCTCGAAGCTCGGGAACTCGGCGGCCGACGGCAGTGCGTAATCCATGAAGTTGCCGGTGAGCGGGTTGCCGTCGTCGTCGTACACGACCACCTCGTACAGCGCCTGGCTCACCCCGGCGGCGACGCCCCCGTGCTGCTGCCCCTCGACCAGCAGTGGGTTGAGCACCGTGCCGCAGTCGTCGACGGCGACATGGCGCAGCAGCGTGACCTTGCCGGTGTCGGCGTCGACCTCGACCACGGCGACGTGTGCGCCGAAGGGGAACGTGGCCGTGCCCTGGTCGAAGTCGAGCTGCGCGGCCAGACCCAGCGTGCCGTCCCCGTGGTCGACCGGGTCGTCGTCCGATCCGGCGGACTCGGCGGCGGCGCGTGCGAGCGCCGCCCAGTCGAGCGCGGTCGCGGGCGCACCTGCCACGCCGACGGTGCCCGCCTCGGTGTCGACCACGATGTCGGCGACGTCGGCCTCGAGCAGGCGTGCCGCCAATTGCTTGGCCTTGTCGACCACGGCCTCGGCCGCCTTCAACACCGCGGAACCGCCGAGCTGCAACGAGCGCGAACCGCCGGTGCCGCCGCCCGAGCGGACGAGGTCGGTGTCGACGTTGATCAGCCGGATCTTGTCGACGTCGATGCCGGTGCGGCTGCTGACGATCATCGCGAACGCCGTCTGGTGGCCCTGACCGTGCGCCGACGTGCCGGCCTTCACCGTGGCCGTGCCGTCGGGGTGGATCTCGACGGCGCCGTACTCGCTGCTGCCGCCGCCCGCGGTGACCTCGACGTAGGTGGAGACGCCGATGCCCAACAGTCGACGATCGCCGCGCTCGCGGCGCGCCTCCTGCTCGCGTCGCAGGTCGTCGTACCCGATGGCCGCGGCGGCCGTGTCGAGCGGGGTGGCGTACGCACCGCTGTCGTAGGTGACGCCGGTGAGCGTGGTGAACGGGAACACGTCGTCGGCGAGCAGGTTGCGGCGCCGGATCTCGATCGGGTCGATGCCGAGCTCGAGCGCCGCCTGGTCGACCGCACGCTCGAGCAGCGCGGTGGCCTCGGGCCGACCTGCGCCGCGGTACGCACCCGTCGGCGTGGTGTTGGTGGTGGCCACCGCGATGTCGAACTGGATGGCGGGGAACCGGTAGGTGCCGTTGCTCATGCGCCGGGTGCCGGCCGGCAGGTACGCACCCATGCCGGGGTAGGCACCGGCGTCGCCCACCAATCGCACGCGCAGGCCGGTGAACCGGCCGTCGCTGGTGCAGCCGAGCTCGACGTACTGGATCTGCGCGCGGCTGTGCGCCAGGGCGAGCATGTCCTCGCTGCGCGTGGACATCCAGGTGACGGCTCGGCCGAGTCGGTGGGCCAGCGCGGCCACCACCTGCTGCTCGGGGTACATGCCCGCCTTGCCGCCGAAACCGCCGCCGACGTTGGGTGTGACGATGCGCAGCTGGTCGGGCTTGAGGCCGAGTGCCCTGCACAGCAGCCCGTACAGCATGTGTGGCATCTGGGTGCTGCCGTAGACGACCAACCGGCCGTCGTCGGCGACGTACGCCGCCGCGCCGTGGGGCTCCATCGGGGCGACGGCCATGCGCTGGTTGACGTAGCGGCCGCGCACGACCACGTCGGCGTCGTCGAAGATGCCGGGGAGCACCGTGTCGGTGGTGGCCATCGCCACGTTGTCGCCGTGTTCGTCGAAGATCACCGGCGCATCGGCGTGGAACGCGTCCTCGGGACGCACCACCGCCTCGAGCGGTTCGTAGTCGACGACCACCGCGTCGGCGGCATCCTTGGCTTGCACGGTGGTCTCGGCCACCACGGCGACGATGGCCTCGCCGACGAAGCGCACCTTGTCGGTGGCCAGCGCCGGGCGGGCGAAGTGGTCGTGCACCTTGGCCATGCCGTGCATCGGCTTCAGCGCCAGGTCGGCCGCCGTGTACACGCCGACCACACCCGGCATGCCGACCGCCTCGCTGGTGTCGATGTCGACGATGCGGGCGTGCGCCATCTCGGAGCGCACGAACACCACGTGGAGCGCACCTTCGAGCGGTCCTCCCGGCGCCGCCAGATCGTCGACGTAGCGGACCGAACCGAGCAGCAGCTCGGGGTCCTCCGTTCGCAGCACGCGTGTCCCCAGGATCGATCCAGCCATGCGGGGAACCTACCCCCGGACGTGGTCGAGGGCGTGCACGAGGTCGGCGACCAGGTCGGCTGCGGACTCGATGCCCACGCTGAGGCGCACGAGGGAGTCGGGCACCTGCAGCGGTGAGCCCGCCGCCGAGGCGTGGGTCATCTGCCCCGGGTGCTCGATCAGGCTCTCGACCGCTCCGAGCGACTCGGCGAGCGTGAACACCCTGGTGTGCTTCACCACCTCGAGCGCGGCGTCGAGACCGCCCTTCAGCGTGAAGCTCACCATCCCGCCGAAGTCGCGCATCTGCTTCGCGGCTGCTGCGTGGCCCGGATGGTCGGGCAGCTGCGGGTACAGCACGCGATCGACCGCAGGATGCCCGACGAGCATGTCGACGACCGCCCGCGCGTTCGAGCAGTGGCGCTCCATGCGCACACCGAGCGTCTTCACACCGCGCAGCACGAGGTAGCAGTCGAACGGCGCCGGCACCGCGCCGGCAGCGTTCTGCGTGAACCGGATCCGCCCCGCGAGTTCGTCGTCGTCGAGCGCGAGGAAGCCGCCCACGACGTCGCTGTGACCGCCGAGGTACTTGGTGGCCGAGTGCACGACGATGTCGGCGCCGAGCGCGAGCGGCGTCTGCAGGAACGGCGTCGCGAAGGTGTTGTCGACCACCACGATCGCGCCGTGCTCGTGTGCGATCGCAGCGACGGCCTCGATGTCGACGCAGGTGAGCAGCGGGTTGGTCGGCGTCTCGAGCCACACCATCCGCGTGTCGGCCGGCCAGTTCGTTGCAAGTGCATCGAGATCGGTGAGGTCGACCGCGCTCCAGGAGATGCCGAGCGGGGTCCACACCTTCGAGATCAGGCGGAACGTGCCGCCGTAGGCGTCGTTGCCGAGCAG
>JADHED010002242.1_pt1 | contig 13897 bp, 11 predicted proteins | sample 8952041 | NCBI WGS metagenome assembly JADHED01 (sample SAMN16124423, study PRJNA663239) | bioreactor sludge metagenome | isolation source: sludge (control) | place: India:Bengaluru | collected 2018-09-08
ATCAATATTCGCTAACTGGTCTCTTTGTTTGATAAGTTCAGAAGCTTCTTTTTTATTTGCAGTAACGGCAGATGAAACATTAGCAAAAAGTTGTCTCGCCATCATTCTATATTCGATGGATTTTTTAACTTTCAACCACTCGTTGTATTGGTTTACATCTTTTTGTTGTAATTCTTCAATTTGTTTTTTAATTTCAGCTACCTTAAAGTTTCCTTTCTCATCATAATTTTGAGGAGCACTTTGTATAGAAAACATTGGATCGAACTGAAGTTGGCTCCAGAAAATCTCATCGGTAAGTTTTAAACCCATTTTTTCAAACTGCTGTTTGATAAGTTTAGACTGTACCAAAGTTTGCCAAGCTTGTTCTTCCAAACCTTGCTGTGGACGCCCTTGAGACTGTTGTTGCAACAAACCTAATTGGTCATTAAATTCATCTCTTGTGATTTCTTCACCATTTACCTTTCCTAAAATATTTGGGTCTTTACCAAACATTTTGTCCATACTATCAGGATTTACCAAAAAAGCTAAAAGCGCTATGAAAATCATTCCTAATAATAACCAAGGTTTCTTTCGTATTGAAGCTGTAATTGACATTTTATATATATGTATTTAAAATCAGTGTGCGAAAATACACAATTTTAATATAATATAGAAATTTTATCACTCATTTTCAAACCTATAAAAAGGAAAAAAAGGAAAATTTGTCAAATTTAACTCTTGGCATAACTATTGCGCCATTATACAAACCAAGTATTACAGCATAGACAAATTAATTTTTGACTATAGAAATCGTATACTTTTGACTAAAAAATGACAATTTGTCATTTTTAAAATTTTTACAATTATGATTGAAATAGAAGATATCGCATTTGAAAACTTATTAGAAGATGGCTTCAGTATTGTAGCAGAAGAAGACACTACGGAAACCTCTCAAGAAAAAGCTCAAAATATATTCCCAATACTTCCCGTTCGAAATATGGTTATGTTTCCACGCGTAGTAATTCCTATTACTGCCGGAAGAGAAAAATCTATCAAATTACTAGAAGATTCTCACAAAATTGGAGATATGATTGGCGTTGTAAGTCAAAAATTTTCCAATCTCGAAAGTCCTACAGAAGAAGATTTGTACCAAGTAGGAACAATTGCTAAAATTATCAAAATCATTAAATTACCAGACGGAAATATCTCTGCAATCACTAGAGGAATTCAAAGATTTAAAGTAAAAAACTACATCCAAACAGAGCCCTATTTTTTAGCCGAAATTGAAAAATTAAAAGATTCTTCCACCAAAAAGAAAGAAGAATTTGAAGCTTTGATAGACAACATTAAAGATTTGGCTATCAAAATAATAGAACTAGACCCAAATATCCCAGGAGCTGCAAATTTCGCCATTAGAAATATTGATAATCCTGAAGATTTACTGAATTTTATCTGTACCAACGGAAATTTTGGCTCAGAACAAAAACAAAAACTTTTAGAAGAAAAATCTTTGATGAATCGTGCAAAAAAATGCTACGAATTAATGCATGACGATTTCAGAAAATTAGAATTAAAAAACCAAATTCATCAAAAAACGTCTAAAGACCTTGACAAACAACAAAGGGAATACTTTCTAAATCAACAAATTAGAACCATACAAGAAGAATTAGGCGGCGGAACAGAAACGGATATTGAAGAGTTAAAAGCAAAAGCAGAAAAAATCTCTTGGAACCCCGAAATTGAAGAACATTTTCAAAAAGAACTGAAAAGATTACAGCGCCATAATCCTAATGCTCCAGATTATAATGTACAGAGAAATTACCTAGATTTTTTTACAGATTTACCTTGGAATAATCTCTCAAAAGATATTTTTGACATTCCAAAAGCGGAAAAAGTACTCAACAAAGACCATTTCGGACTAGAAGACATCAAGAAAAGGATTTTAGAACACATGGCGGTTTTAAAACTCAAAAAAAACATGAAATCTCCAATTTTATGTTTAGTAGGACCTCCGGGAGTTGGTAAAACTTCTCTAGGAAAATCTATTGCTGATGCTCTTGGCAGAAAATATGTAAGAATGAGTTTGGGCGGTTTGCACGACGAATCTGAAATCCGCGGACATAGAAAAACCTATATTGGCGCAATGGCAGGAAGACTGCTTCAATCTATAAAAAAAGCAGGAACATCTAATCCTGTAATTGTTTTAGACGAGATTGATAAATTAGGACAAGGCATACACGGAGACCCAAGTTCTGCACTTTTAGAAGTTTTAGACCCAGAACAAAACAATAATTTCTATGATAATTTCTTAGAAATTGGTTACGATTTATCAAAAGTGATGTTTATTGCAACTGCCAATTCTCTTTCTACAGTTCAAACTCCGCTTTTAGACAGAATGGAAATCATTCAACTTTCTGGTTATACCATCGAAGAAAAAGTAGAAATTGCCAAAAGACACCTTATAAAAAAACAAATGGAAGAAAATGGTTTAACACCAGATTCTTTCAAACTAGGAAATAAAGAAATTGCACACGTTGTAGAAGCGCACACCAGAGAAAGCGGCGTAAGAAGATTAGAAAAACATATTGCAAAAATTGCACGTTGGGTAGCTTTACAAATCACCATGGAAAAAGATTACAATCAAAAAATTTCAATTGATAAAATTGATGAAATTTTGGGCGTCCCTATTCAAAAAAACTTTTCTGAAATGACTGATGTTCCTGGTGTGGTAACAGGCTTGGCTTGGACTTCGGTTGGTGGAGATATTCTTTATATAGAAAGCATTCTTAGCAACGGAAAAGGAAATCTTAGCATGACCGGAAACCTCGGAAATGTAATGAAAGAAAGTGCTACTTTATCTTTAGAATACATCAAAGCAAAACATAAAGATTTAGGAATTGACAGTGAAGATTTAGAAAAGAAAAACATCCACGTTCACGTTCCTGAAGGCGCAACTCCAAAAGACGGACCAAGTGCCGGAATTGCAATGTTTACGTCTATGGTTTCTAGTTTTACCAACAAAAAAGTAAGACCACACATCGCAATGACAGGAGAAATAACACTTCGAGGAAAAGTTTTGCCAGTTGGCGGAATTAAAGAAAAACTTCTTGCCGCCGTAAGAGCAGATGTAAAAGAAGTAATATTGTGTGCAGACAACAAAAAAGATGTAGAAGAAATCAACCAAAAATATCTAAAAAATATGAAAGTTCATTATGTAAAAACAATGAACGAAGTGGTAGAATTAGCTATTGAAAAATAACAACAAAGCAAAATTTATACAAAACCTCATCTATTTTTGGTGAGGTTTTATTATTTTTAAACAAAATTTAGAAAAATGAAACCGCTGTCTCTTCCTTTCATATCAAAATTAGCTTTAGCCATTATAAGCATTATAGGAATTGGATATTTAATTAAAGTAGGAGAAAGCATACTCGCTCCTTTTTTTCTTGCCTTTTTATTAGCACTTTTATTTTTGCCACTCTCTAATTTTTTAGAAAAAAAACTGTGGTTTCCACGTTCTGTTTCCACCATATTTTCTTTGCTTATTTTGCTTTTCACTATTTATGGACTTTTCTATTTTTTTGCTACACAACTTTCTAGTTTCAGCAAAGATTTACCGCATCTGGAAAGACAATTTACCGTTCTTTTTAATGATATACAAAGATGGATTTCTAAAACATTTGATGTAAACACCAACGAACAATTCAAATACATGAACGAAGGTCTCAACAAGTTACTTTCTTCATCCGGAATTATTATTGGTTTCACTTTAAGCGTTTTCTCATCGGGATTAGGATTTCTGTTTTTCTGTGTTATCTTTTTCATCTTTATCTTAAATTACCGAAGAATTCTCAATCGTTTTATTGTAAATGTTTTTGATGAAAAACACAAAAGTAAAGTTGAAGACACTGTTTTGGCAGTTCAAAATATGATTAAACAATACATCACAGGATTAATTATTCAAATCATTATTGTTTCTGTACTTACATCAATTTCATTAAGTATTCTCGGTATAAAATACGCAGTTCTTTTGGGTGTTCTCACAGGAATTTTAAATGTAATACCATATTTGGGAATTTCAATTTCTGCACTTATCGCTTGTTTTATTTCATTTGCAACGGGCGAAGCTTCTACCACAGTTTATGTTTTTTTAGGATACATTGGTGTTCACGTTATTGATGGAAATTTAATTCTTCCGTTTGTTGTAGGTTCTAAAGTAAAGATTAATGCTCTTTTTTCTTTTATTGGAATTATTGTTGGCGAACAATTTTGGGGAATTGCAGGAATGTTTCTTTGCATTCCGGCTTTAGCAATTTTGAAAATCATTTTCGAACGTGTAGAAAATCTTCACGCTTGGGGGAAACTTTTTGGCGAAGACGAAAAACCTCTCAAAAAGAAAAAAAGAATAAAAATCTCCGAATCCATTACGATAGAAGAGAAAAACTAGCTTCAATTATTTTACAAAACACTGTAAATCTGAAACTTGCATTGAAAATCAAGTTTACAAAAACTAAAAATTTCATTTACAAACTTTACAAAAAATTCCTTCTGAACTTTGAGTATCAATAATCTAAAACCTCAAAGTTATGAACTCAAATCTTAAAACTGCGGCATTATTCTTCGCCGTAACCATTAGTGTAATTGCATGCAAAAAAAGCGAATCTCCCGAATATGGAAATCCAGAAATTTCAGATAGTTCGGCTGTTGCTATTTCATCAGACAGCATTTCTATGGCTGCAACTCAAGAAGTAGAAGGCAAAAAATTTATCAAAACAGCTCAAGTAAACATGGAAGTAAAAAATGTTTACCAAACTACCATTGGCATTGAAAAACAGCTGAAAGAAATGGGCGGCTTTGTAACGAAAAGCGAATTGCATTCTAATATTATTTCCGAAGAAAATTTCCCAATAAACGATAACGAAGCTAAATTAGTGAGAGAATTCGGGCAAGTAAATGACATGGAAGTAAGAATTCCTACTGTAAAATTGGGAGAATTTTTAGAATTTGTAAATAAATCTAACCTGTTTCTTCACTCCAGAAATATAACCGCAGAAGATGTTTCTTCAAATATTATGATGGCAGATTTAGAAGAAAAAAGAATGAAAAAAACGGAAAATAATATTCAAAAAATTAAAAGTAATGCCGAAAAAGTAAATTTAGCAGACAATAATCTTTCCGAACAAAACAACCAAAAATTAGCAACTTACAATCTAAGCGACAATCTGAAATACAGCACTGTAAGTCTTTATTTAAAAGAGCCGTCGACCAGAATTTCTACAATTGCGATTACCAATACCAAAAACTTCGACAATCAATATCGCTACAATTTCTTTTACGATGTTAAAAATGCAATTATTAAAGGATTTTATTTAACTCAAGAAATTATTGTAGGATTATTTACCATTTGGCCGGTTTTATTGGTTGTAGCAATAAGTTTTTATTTCTGGAAAAGAAGAAAAACTAATTCAAAAGAAATAAAACTAGAAAATCAAGAATAAATTCTCCTTCTCGCAGATTCGGCTAATTAAATAGATGATAATTGGCAAAATCTGCGAGAATTTTTAAAAAAAATTCGTGTTACAAAATCATTCAATTCAAAAAAATTGAAACTTGTTGGCATCATTGCGAAGCCAAAACCAAGACTAGAATTCTTGATAAATTTTCTTCTGGAAAGCATTTTATTTTAACTAAAATTTATTATTTAAAATTAGTAAAATAAAACTGAATCGCAGTAATTTTACTTTCAAAATTAAAACCATGAAAAATACTTTCACCATCATCTTTATATTTTTATTTTGCTTAATATTTGGTCAAGAAAAAATAAAAATTGTTGACGCCGAAAACAGCCAGCCTATTTCTTATGCAAAAATATTTTTCAAGGGCAAAGATTATTATAAAAACTCTGAAGAAAACGGAAAATTTACACTCTCTAAAAACGAAAAAATTGATAAAATAGAATGTTTTGGATATGAAGATTTTTTAGTAAAAACTTATCAAAATGTTTACTCTTTAAAACCAAAGTATAAGGATATTGAAGGTGTAGAAATAATTAAACCAAAAAATCATAACTCATTTACTTTAGGGAAAATAATTAAAAACAGTAATCATTCATTTATAGCGTCAAAAAACACTTGGAGTGTTGTAGATTTATTTAAAAACGATGAAAACACTTCAAAAACATTTATTAAGAAGATAAAATTTTTGAGTAAAGTTGTTCATATAAAAACTAACGCAAAAATCAATCTCGTCTTCTACAAAAATAAAAATGGAAAACCAAGTAATGAAATTTGGAAAAATTTTGTAGTTTCTTGTGAAAAAGGAAAAAAGATTAATGAAGTTAGTTTTGAAAAAAATCCTATTCTATTTCCTAATGAAGGTATTTTTATTGGTTTTGAATGGATTATGAATGAAGAAAATTCTTATACCAAAAAAGTTACCTATGATAAAAAAAACTCAAAAAATGAAACTTTTATAAACCCAGAAATTTACTACCAAAAATCTGAGAAAAACGAATTGTATGCTAAAATAAAATCAATGTGGATGAAGATTAATCAGAAAGAAAAATACAATCATCTTTCTATTGAAATAGACCTCACAGATTAAAATCATGTTAAATAGAGTCTCTAAATTTTTAGGGACTTTTATTTTTCCGTAAATTTGCAATTGAGAAAATTCGATGTATGAGGTTGAATTTAATGTGAAATTAAAAAAAATATAAATTATGTTGCCAAAAATAAACCCAGAAAATACAACTGCTTGGAAAGCGTTAAATGAGCATTTTGCAAATAACGATTTTGAATTGAGAAATTTATTTCAAGATAATCCGGAACGTTTCAATCAGTTTTCTGTGAAAAGAGACAATTATTTATTCGATTTCTCCAAAAATTTAATAGACCAAAAAGCATTTGACTTATTGCTTCAATTGGCAGAAGAAACTCAATTGAAAGCTGCTATCAATGCAATGTTTTCTGGAGAAAAAATTAACGAAACCGAAAAAAGAGCCGTTCTACACACTGCTTTGAGAGATTTTTCTGAAAAAGAAACTCTTGTGGACGGAGAAAATATAAAACCTGCCATCAAAAAAGTTCTAGACCAAATGAAGGCTTTCTCTGAAAAAGTAATTTCAGGAGAACACAAAGGTTTCAGCGGAAAAGAAATTACAGATGTGGTAAACATCGGAATTGGTGGTTCAGATTTAGGACCTGTAATGGTAGTTTCGGCGCTTAAACACTTCAAAACCAGATTAAATGTACATTTCGTTTCAAACGTAGACGGAAATCACATGGCAGAAGTAGTGAAAAACTTAAATCCAGAGACTACACTTTTCATCGTAGCTTCTAAAACGTTTACTACTCAAGAAACCATGACCAATGCAAACTCTGCTAAATCTTGGTTCTTAAAAGCTGGAAAAGAAGAAGATGTAGCGAAACACTTCGTAGCTTTATCCACTAATATTCAAGCAGTTAAAGCATTCGGAATTGCAGAAGAAAATATTTTCGAGTTCTGGGATTGGGTTGGCGGAAGATATTCACTTTGGAGTGCTATTGGTTTAAGCATCGTTCTAGCAGTGGGTTATGAAAATTTTGAAAATTTATTGAAAGGAGCTTACGAAACCGATGTACATTTCCAAACGGCAGATTTCAAAGAAAACATTCCTGTTTTAATGGGGCTTTTGGGAATTTGGTACAGAAATTTCTTTGATGCAAGTTCTTATGCTATTTTACCGTACTCTCAATATTTAGATAGATTTGCAGCGTATCTTCAACAAGGAGATATGGAATCTAACGGAAAATCTGTAGACAGAAATGGCGAATATGTAACCTATCAAACTGGTCCAATTATTTGGGGAGAACCAGGAACGAATGGTCAACATGCGTTCTATCAATTGATTCATCAAGGAACAGAACTTATTCCTGCAGATTTTATTGCTTTTGTGAAATCTTGCAACCAAGTGTCTGACCATCAACCAAAATTATTGGCGAACTTTTTCGCACAAACCGAAGCTTTAGCTTTTGGTAAAACAGAAGAAGAAGCAAAAGCAGAATTGACAAAAGAAGGAAAATCTGAAGAAGAAATTGCAAAATTAACAAGGTATAAAACTTTCGCAGGAAACACACCTACTAATTCGTTCTTTATCAATGAACTAACTCCATTTTCATTAGGACAACTCATTGCTTTGTATGAACACAAAATCTTTGTTCAAGGGGTAATTTGGAATATCTTTAGTTTCGATCAATTTGGGGTGGAATTAGGAAAAGTTTTAGCAGGGAAAATCCTTCCAGAACTTACTGATAATGAAAAAGTAAGCTCTCACGATTCTTCTACTAACGGATTAATTAATTACTTCAAAGAAAATAAGTAAATTTGAAAAATAAATCTAAAAAAAATAAAAAGTAAAAAATGGCTCAAATCTTAGACGGACTAAAAATTTCTAACGAAATAAAGCAGGAAATAAAAGCCGAAGTGGAAAAAATTAAAGCATCTGGAAAAAGAATTCCTCATTTGTCTGCAATTTTAGTTGGAAACAACGGCGCTAGCAAAGCGTATGTAAACAGTAAAGTGAAAGACTGTGCAGAAGTAGGCTTCGAATCTTCTTTGTATAAATTCCCTAGCACAGCTTCGGAAGCAGAGCTTTTAGAAAAAATTGAAGAGCTAAATAACGACCCAAATGTAGATGGTTTCATTGTGCAGCTTCCTCTTCCTAAGCAAATGGATCAGGAAAAAATTATTATGGCAATTAATCCAAGAAAAGATGTAGATGGTTTTCACCCAGAAAATTTTGGAAGAATGGCATTAGAAATGGATACTTTTTTGCCCGCAACTCCGTTTGGAATTTTAACTCTTTTAGAAAGATACAATATTGAGACCAAAGGAAAACACTGTGTAATTATTGGAAGAAGCAGAATTGTAGGAAGACCAATGTCTATTTTGATGGGAAGAAAAGATTTCCCTGGTAATTCTACCGTTACACTTACACACAGTTACACTCCTCATATTGAAGAATTTACAAAAAATGCAGATATTGTAATTACAGCATTAGGTGATCCTCATTTCTTAAAAGGAGAAATGATAAAAGATGGCGCTGTAGTAGTAGATGTTGGGATTACAAGAGTAGAAGATAATTCTGAAAAAGGTTATCATTTGGCAGGAGATGTAGATTTTGACAGTTGTGCCGAAAAAGCAAGTTGGATAACTCCTGTACCTGGTGGTGTAGGACCTATGACCAGAGCTATGCTAATGAAAAACACACTATTAGCATACAAACACACAATTTATAAAGATTAAGCCGAGGTTTGAGATATGTTTTGCGAGGTAAATATTTAAAAAAAATTCTCGGAAAGCAAAACTTGAAACTCTGAACTCTGAAAAAATGAATTTAACACAAGAAATATTATTAAAAGAAGGAAAAATGCTCCCAGTGATGGAGCATTTTTACACTTTACAAGGAGAAGGAGCTCATACAGGAAAAGCAGCTTATTTTATTAGATTAGGCGGTTGCGACGTTGGTTGCCATTGGTGCGACGTGAAAGAAAGTTGGGATCCCGAACTCCACCCTTTGATGGATGCTACAGAAATTGCAGAAATTGCTGCCAGTTATTGTAAAACCATTGTTTTAACAGGTGGTGAACCATTGATGTGGAATTTAGAAATTTTGACCAAAAGATTAAAAGAATTGGGTTGTCAAATTCACATCGAAACTTCTGGAGCTTATGATATGAGCGGAACACTTGACTGGATTACGCTTTCTCCTAAGAAAACAGGCTTACCAAAAGAAGAAATTTACAAAGTAGCTAATGAATTGAAAATCATAGTATTTAACAACCATGATTTCACCTTCGCTGAAGAACAAGCTGCAAAAGTTTCAGAAAATTGCAAATTGTATCTACAAAGTGAATGGAGCAAAAGAAACGAAATGTATCCAAAGATTACAGATTTTATTTTGGCAAATCCTAAATGGCAAGCTTCTGTACAAACACATAAGTATCTAAATATTCCTTAAATAAGCTTTTTATTAAAGAATGCAGCGGTTAAGATATTCCAGATATTTAAAAACAATAGTCATTATATTAGATATTTTGATTATTGCTGCTGTGTATATTTTTTTCTTTTTATACAGGAATAATTTTGAAATTGCAAAAGCGAAAACCGAAGAAAATATACTTTCTTTATTGCTTCTAAGCTTGTTTTGGATTCTTTTGAGTGGCAGAACAAAACTTTATGACATTCCTAGAAATTTATTTTTTGGTAAATATTTAGAAAGAATTTTCACTCATATTTTTTTATTTCTCATTGGCATTGCTCTATTGGCAAAAGTAAGCAATAATGATTTTCTTAAATATGAAAAGTATGGCCTTGTTGTCTCTTTTTCAATTATTTTATTTTTAGTAAAAACCTTTATTTTTTATACTTTAAAATACATTAGGTCTTTTGGTAAAAACCACAGAAATGTAATGTTTCTAGACGAAAATCCTTCAACTGAAGTACTTAAAAATACTCTTATTGAAAAGAAAGACTTAGGCTATCTTATATTTGAATTTAAAGGAGATTCTACGAATTTAAAAGAAATAAAAGAATTTTGGAAAAAAAACGGAATTCACACCATGTTTGTTCCTTCGGAAAGCAATACAGACCAAGAGCTGAAGGATAAAATTCTGAAAGAAGCGGAACTGAATAAAGTACGAATTTCTTTAGTCCCTAATATTTCTCACAACAATTATTTCCAGTACGATTTTGGGTATATAGACACGCAACTCGTTTTAAATCCAGCAAAATTCCCTTTAGACAACTACACAAATATTTTTTTAAAAAGGCTGATTGATACTTTTCTGTCAATATTTGTTTTAGTTTTTATTGGAATTTGGCTTTTCCCTATTATTGCTTTATTGATTAAGCTAGAAAGTAAAGGTAAAGTGTTTTTTAAGCAAGAAAGATATGGTTTCCACGACCAAATTTTTCCTTGTTTTAAATTTAGAACAATGGTAGAAAATAATGAATCTTCTACTAAAACTACTTCTAAAAACGACAAACGAATAACAAAATTTGGTCATTTTTTAAGAAAAACAAGTTTAGATGAATTACCTCAATTCTTAAATGTTTTGAGAGGAGAAATGTCTATAGTAGGTCCCAGACCACACATGATTTTGGTAGATGATTATTACAAACCCAAAATAGGTAAATATCCGATGAGAAGCCTTGTAAAACCTGGCATCACAGGTTTAGCACAAGTAAACGGGCTTAGAGGAGAAAACGGTAATATGGACATAGAAATGAAAAAAAGAATCTTAGCAGATGCTTACTACGTGAAAAACTGGAGCATAATACTAGATTTAGTAATTATTATAAGAACAATATTTCTACTTATAAAAGGCGATAAAAAAGCTTTTTAACAATTAATTAAAATTCTATAAAAACAGTTAATTCAAAAAACTGTAATTTCGCATCGTTATGTTAAAATTTTTAAACGCAATAGGAGAATACTTTTTACTCTTAGGAAAAGTAGCAAAGAGGCCACAAAAAAGAAAAGTTTTCTCAAAAATATTAATGAGGGAAATACACGATTTGGGTGTAAATTCTTTTGGTTTAGTACTATTTACCTCAATATTTGTTGGTGCTGTAGTTGCTTTACAGATGTACAACAATTTTAGAAACTCTAGTATCCCAATTCCAATGTCTTTTGTAGGATTTGCTACGAAAGCTGTTCTCATATTAGAGTTTTCGCCAACTATTATTTCTGTAGTGTTAGCAGGAAAAGTAGGTTCATACATCACCTCCAGTATAGGAACAATGAGGGTAACAGAACAAATAGACGCATTAGACATTATGGGTGTAAACTCAGCAAACCTATTAATTCTTCCCAAAATTATCGCAAGCGTTATTTTCAATCCACTTCTTATCGCGATAAGCATCGTTTTTGGTATTTGGGGCGGATATTTAGCTGGAGTTGGAACAGGAAACTGGTCTGCTGCAGATTACATTACAGGCATACAAATGTACATGCCAACGAATTTTATATGGTATGCGTTTTTCAAAACGGCAGTTTTTGCATTTCTAATCGCTACCATCCCTGCATATTTTGGATACAATGTAAGTGGAGGCTCACTAGAAGTAGGTAGAGCTAGTACACAAGCCGTTGTATGGACAATTGTTGCTGTAATTATTACGAATTTAATTCTAACCCAAATGTTCTTAAGCTGATGATAGAAGTACAAAATTTAAGAAAAAGATTTAATGACGCTGAAGTCTTAAAAGGCATCTCCACAACTTTCGAAACAGGCAAAGTAAATTTGGTGATAGGACAATCTGGCTCTGGAAAAACTGTATTTCTTAAATCTTTATTAAACGTTTACGAACCTACAGAAGGGCATATATTATTTGACGGAAAAGACATTGTAGGAATGTCTCGCACCGAAAAAGAAGCATTAAGATCTGAAATTGGAACGGTATTTCAGGGAAGTGCTTTGTTTGACTCTATGACCGTTCAAGACAACATTATGTTTCCGCTAGACATGTTTACCAATCTTACTTTTACCGAAAAGAAAAAAAGAGTAAGAGAAGTAATGGGACGTGTACATTTAGAAAAGGCTGAAAAAAAATTCCCTTCAGAAATTTCTGGCGGTATGCAAAAACGTGTTGCCATAGCAAGAGCAATTGTTAATAATCCGAAATATTTGTTTTGTGACGAACCAAACTCTGGTTTAGACCCATATACATCTAATATTATTGATGATTTAATCTCAGAAATTACAAAAGAATACAACACCACAACCATTATAAATTCGCACGATATGAACTCTGTGATGACAATTGGCGAGAAAATTGTATATCTAAGACATGGGATTAAAGAATGGGAAGGAACTAAAGACATTATTATCACCTCAGACAATAATCATCTAATAGATTTCGTTTATTCTTCAGAGCTTTTTAAAGAGCTAAGAGAATATCTCATTAAAATTAATAAAACGAGTATAGAGAACATTATAACAAAATTAGACGATGAAACAGATTAAAAAAATTATCAGCACAGCTCTTGTCTCGGCATCTTTGATGTCTTTTGCACAAGTAAATTTAGGCGTTAAAGCAAACTTGCTTTACAGATCAGACAGCCCAACTTGGACAACAATTAAAAACGGAACAACAACCGTTTTTAATGAAAAAGGGAAAAACAGTGTAGGATATAATTTTGGACTTTCTGCAAAAATAGATACACCACTTGGTATTTTTGTACAACCAGAATTGTACTACACGACATTTAAAAATGAATACACTGTAGATAATACAACAATTGAAGCCAAAAACAATCGTGTAGATTTACCTGTTTTAGTTGGATATAATATTTTAGGAAAAATGTTAGGAATCTACGCAGGTCCTGTAGCATCTTATAACTTATCTACAGACAATCAATGGAATGATTTCAAAGAAAACGCAACCAAAGATTTTACAGTAGGTTATCAATTTGGTGCACAAGCTACCATTTCAAAACTGGTTTTTTCTGCCAAATATGAAGGTGCTTTCAGCAAAGACCAAAGAGAATTTATTGCTACTAACTTAGCAGATACAGAAAAAAAAGTTACATATGATAGCAGACCAAGCTTATTAATCTTTGGTATAGGATATAATTTTTAAATTCATTAAAAATAAAAATTAATAAAGGCGTAGAAAATAAATTCTACGCCTTTATTGTTAAAACTATTATCTGTAGCTTGTTGTTAGTTGTTGTCTTTTATTTGTTGCTGAGCGAGTTCGGCGGCTTGTTTTTCTAGTTCAATTTTTTCTTGTTGTAATTTTAGAAATTCTTTTCTTTTTTGTTCTGCCTTCATTGCTGAGCCTTTACTCACATAACCTACTACTCCACCGAATATCAATCCAATACCAACTCCTCCCAAAATCCCCATCAAATGAGATAATTTTAGCTGTTCTA